>Ga0255310_10000301_pt1 | contig 11119 bp, 8 predicted proteins | sample EtOH1_T0_E1_meta_FD_201359 | JGI IMG/M metagenome (GOLD analysis project Ga0255310, IMG submission 201359) | Sandy soil microbial communities from University of British Columbia, Vancouver, Canada - EtOH1_T0_E1 | ecosystem: Engineered > Artificial ecosystem > Sand microcosm > Unclassified ...
CAAAGGGTTCTTGCCAAGCAACGTGCGCTCGATCGTAGCCGAGATGACCGCGGCTATCACTATCGAAGCGGCGAGCTTTTGGTTAAGGTCACCGATGATTTCTTCCAGGGCGAACGTTACGGCGGCGATGGGTGTGTTGAAGGCGGCGGCGATCGCGGCGGCTGCCCCGACCGGAAGTTGATTCATCTGCTTGCGCCGGGGGATTGAAAACATCCGCGCTATCGCGTGCGACAACGCCGCGCAAATCTGAACGGTAGGGCCTTCGCGTCCAAGGCTTGCGCCTGAGCCGACGCACAATGCCGAAATGACCGCTTTGCCAACGGCCGTTCGCATCGGAACCCGGCCGTAGTTCATAGTGTAGGCAATCTTGACCTGCGGAATGCCGCTTCCGCGTGCGTCAGGCGCGAAGTAGTGAAGCAACAGGCCGGCAGCCAGGCCTCCGGCGGTTGGAATTATCAGGATCCACGCGGTCCGGCTCGGCCCCTGGATCGCCAGAGCTCGCTCGATCAAGTTCGCGGAGATCAGCTTGATCAATAAGTGGTAGCTGACCGCAACCAGACCACACGCGATGGCAATGGTGATCGTCAGGACAAAATACTTCTGATTGGTAGGGAGACGAAGCCGCTGGAAGATCCGGGTGGCGTTGAGCTCGACGCGTTGCCACCGTTTTATGAACTCTGTTCGTTCCACCTTCGCCTTAACCGGTTACTGTGCTGATGAGAGGACTCCACTGCCCCGAACCTCTATTCGCGGAAACCGCGATAATACATCAAACGCCTGGTCCGGGCTAATCCTTAACACCAGGCGTGTTCGTAGTTCGGCCTTCAGGCGTTTGTAGCGCCGCGTTTGTTCCAGGATCAACTACAAACTTCCGCCTAAAGGCCGAACTACGAACCCTCTGAATTCCACACTCACTGTTTGGCGGCCGCGAGCGGCGCCTTCAATTCGTTGGTCACTTTCTTTACGCCGGTGACGGTTTGCGCCACGCGTTCGGCGAGCAACTGTTCAGCGCGGGACCTCACAGTTCCCGCGAGCGTGATGGTTCCATCCTCGGCCTTGACCTGCATCGTCAGAGTGTTGAACGCGTTTGTTCGATACAGCTCGAACTCGACGCGCTTGGCAAGATCGGAATTCGAATCGATCGGGGCCGCATTTGCAGCAGGCGGCTCGGTGGCGGCCTGCGGGTTTGTCACTGCAATGTTGTTGGTCACTCCGGCGACGCCATCCACCGCTCCCGCGATCTGTTCAGCGCCGCTGCGCTGCGTGGGGGTCTCGACCGATCCCGATAGGGTGACCGATCTATTCTCTACCTTGACGTCGATGCTCTTCCCGCCAAGCTCGCGGCTGCGAGCGAGACCTTCGAGGATGGCGACGCGAATCTCCAGGTCCTCTACGTGAACGCTTTCGCTCGAGGGCTGAGCGGCGGGATCAACCCCGATCTCGTTCTTTACATCTGTGACGCCAGGCGTGTCGCGAGCGATTGCACCGGCGAGAGACTTGATGTCTTCGGAAGGAACCTGCCCGGTAAGCGTAGCCACACCGGCGGCCGTGTCAACCTTGATGTCAAAGCCCGCGAGCCGCTTCGAGAGCCCGAGCGCGGTCTTTACCTTCCTCGATGTTTCGGGATCACCGGACGAGAAGAGTGCGCGAAAGCTTTCAGGCCTCTTCCAGCCGTGTGTGTAAATGTAGTAGCCGGCCCCGGCTATGACGATAAGCAGAATCACCCCTGCGATGAGCTTGCGCATTGATCAGACCTCCGCCTCCAAAGCTTTGAATGAATGATAGCACGCGATTGCCGGACAAAACTTTAGTTTGTCGTCGCCTCCCGCTTGCGTTCTTTGCGGATCTTCGCGGCATTGCGCGACATTACTTCTATATTTCACGCCCACTCAGACCGGCATCTCATAAATCCTGTAGGTCTTGGTTCGGCGGCCTCCGATCAGCCCAGCCGCGCGATTCATCATCACGTTGTTCTCGAGCACCCAGCTCATCTCTCCCGTAGGGAACCCCGCTGCCGGCCCGCGGCGATAGATCTCGTCGAGGAAGATCGAACCCAGCCCAAGGTTTTGAAATTCGAGAATGCCGCCCATGGTGATGACGCGGATCGAGCTGATCTTGCGCGAGTGCCAGAGCAGCTTCAGCAACCCCAGCGGCAGCAACCGCCCGTTGATCTTCCTGAGCGCTCGATTGAGATCAGGCACCGCCAACAGAAAGCCGACCGCCCGAGGCGTATTGCCCTCAATCATCTGCTCGGCTATCAGCACTACGCGTGGATCAACGATCTGCTTGAGGTCCTTTGCCAGATGCTCGAACTCTGCTTCGGTCATCGGAACAAATCCCCAATTGCGGCTCCACGCGTCGTTGTAGACCTTTCGGATTATCTCGACTTCGTTTCTGAAGTCTTTCATTTTGACGGGTCGGACGCTGATGTTGCTTTTTTTCCTGAGCCGCTCGGCAACTCGCTGCAGCTTGTTCGAGTGATTGAAATAGTCCACGCCGATGTCATAGGCATAAAGATCCATCGCCTTTTTCATACCATAGTCTTCCAGCAAATCGGCGTAGTAAGGAGGGTTGTAGGTCATCATAACCATCGGGTCCAATTCAAAGCCCTCAACCAACAGCGCACATTCGTAGTTGGTCGAAGGATTTACCGGACCGCGAAGGACTCCGGCCCCACGCTCGCGAACCCAATCGCGCGCCGCATTAAGCAGCCCATCCGCTGCCTGCTTGTCATTCTCGACCTCGAAGAAGCCGAAGAAGCCCGTGCGTTCGTTTTGAAATTCGTTGTGCGCTCGATTGAGGATCGCCATGATGCGGCCCACGACGCGGCGGTCGCGCCGCGCGAGGAACATCTCGACGTCCGACGTTTTGTAGAAGGGATGACGCTTTATGTTGAGGATGTCTTTTTGAGACATCCTCAACGGCGCGATCCAGTGGGCGTCTCCACGATAGAGCCGATACGGGAACTCGACGAATCGGTGCCGATCCCCTGCTGTGCGTGCCGGCTGTACGTCGATCGTTCCAGCTCCTCGTTCTGCCATGTCGGTCTTATCCCCCGCTTAGCCTCATCTTTGTGCGCTTAGGCCGGCCCCTGTTCGTCGGCAGCGCATTATAAGGAAAAGCCCTGTGAGGCACAACGAACAGCAGCAGTCCGCGCTGCGCCCTCGGCGTCCCCTGCGGCTCTTCTTGATCACCGTTGGGGAATCAACCGCAGAGCATGCCGTGGACGCAAAGAGGGGCACTGCGAAGTACCAACAAGCCATGACCCATCACTCAGAATCCGTCTGCGTTGACCGCCTTCGAACGCGCGGCGTAAGATTCGTTCTTTGCCGACAAGCCGGGAACGCAATCATGGATGAGCGCACTTTCAAAACTCTCGAGTTCGAAGCCCTGGTCGCCCTCTTAGCGCGCCACGTTCAGACTCCGCTCGGACGCAAGCGGGTCCTGGCGCTCGCCCCTTCGACTGATCGCGATCACATCAACAGCGAGCTCGATCGGACGACCGAATGCGCGGGCTATCTTGCGACTGGAGGAGCGTTTGGCCTCAGCGACGTAACCGATCCCGAAGATTCCCTGGCCGAGCTTCATGTCGTGGGCACCAGCCTGGACCCACTGCAGATACTCGCGCTTCAGCGGTTGGTTGCCGCCGGCATGGATGTGCGCGATCAGTTTAGCGACCATGAGCTCAAGAGCCGCTACCCTCAATTGTCGGCGATCGCGGCGCGCATCCCCGATCTCAGGCGAATGCTCGCCACAATACGCGGGAAGATTCTGCCAACGGGCGAAATCGATGACAGCGCCAGCCCCGTGTTGCGCCGCATACGCCGTGAGATCAATGAGCGGCGCTCGCGCATCTATCGCAATCTTGAATCGCTGATGCACGAGCGCGCGCCCTCGGCGATTCAGGAAGACATCGTCACGGTTCGGAATGGCCGCTTCGTGATACCGGTGCGCACCGACTCGCGCGGCCAGGTGCCCGGCGTGATGCACGGGCTTTCGTCGAGCGGCCAGACGACCTTTGTCGAGCCGCTTACGATCATCGATCAGAACAACGAGCTGGTGAGGCTGCGCGAAGAAGAAGAGATCGAGATCAATCGTATCCTTCTCGAAATAACCGAGGCGTTCAGAGTGAATCTCAGCGGCATAGCCGCGGTCACGGACGCGCTTGCTGAGATCGACTTCACGCACGCGAAGGCGAGACTCTCTGTTGAATTCAAATGCGTGCGGCCGGCTATGGTCGAGGCCCGAGCGATGGTGCTCGAAGACGCGCGTCATCCTTTGCTCGATCACTCGCTGAGGCAGTCGGGTGGGCGAGCTGTTCCGATCTCGCTGGAGATGGACGAACGTCATCAAACGATGGTCATCAGCGGGCCAAACGCCGGTGGCAAGACCGTTGTGGTCAAGACCATCGGTCTGATCGCGCTGATGGCCCAGAGCGGGTTACACGTTCCCGCTGCTCGCGCTGTCCTGCCGATCTTCGCTCAGGTGCTTGCCGATATCGGGGATCAACAATCGATCGCCGCGAACCTGTCAACCTTCACGGCTCACATGCGCAACATCGCCGAGATGGCTGAGCGCGTGTCTCCGCCCGCCCTGATTCTGCTCGACGAAGTGGGAACTGGAACCGACCCCGACGAAGGCGCGGCGCTCGGCGTTGCGATTGTGGACTCGTTCCACCGCGCGGGAGCCACCACGGTCGCGACCACGCATTACAACCCGCTGAAGACCTGGGCATCGCAGGCCGAAGGCGTGCTCAACGCTTCGGTTGAGTTCGATGAAGTCACGCTGAGGCCGACATTTCGGCTGATTGTCGGAGTCGCCGGAGCGTCCGCCGGTCTCGATATTGCGCGTCGAATGAATCTTCCGGAAGAGATTATCGCGCAGGCGACCACTCTGCTGGACCCGGCTCACACTCAGGCAAGCGACTACCTCAAGCAGCTCAAGAAGCTTGTCGATGAGCAGGAGGCCTTACGGTTAGCGCTTGAAGACGAACGCCAGGCGACGGCAGACAAGTACGCGCGGCTCGCTATCGATTTCGCGCAGCGCGAGGCCGAACGACAGCGGTCATTCGAGAGCCAACTCGCGCAAGTGATTCGCGACTTCACCGCCGAAAGCGAACGCCTGCTCAGGACCGTCAACGATCGCGTAACAGCGGCGCGCTTGAAGAAAGAAACAGAGGCTCGGACAGCCGAGCTGCGCCGCTCGGCGGGCGTGCGGCTACGCAAGCAAGTCGAGGCCGCGCCAGCAGTGACGGCCCCTGCGGCTTCGGTTGCGCATACCGTCTCGGGTGCGCACGCCGCCGAAGTCCAGCCGGCGACCGGGATTGAATTTGAACTAGACATTGCGGAGATACACGAACGCGCCCGAGTGAGAATTAAGACTCTGGATCAAGAAGGCATCGTTGAATCGATCAACGGCGACGAGTACACGGTGCTCGTCGGCTCGCTGCGCTTTCGCGCGAAGCGTGATGAGATTCAACTCCTGAAGCCCGCCGCAGTGTCCGCATCAAAGCACGCCGTCGCTTTGCCTCGCGGTGTGAGCGCCGACGTAGACGTCGATTCGAGTTTCACGCCCGAGATCAACGTGATCGGCTCAACGGTCGATCAAGCCACCGACCGCGTCGACAAGTTCCTGGACGAAGCGTTCATGGCAGGCGCCGAAACCGTGCGCATAGTTCACGGCCACGGCAAAGGCGCCCTGCGAAGAGCAATAGCCGAGCTTCTAACCGGTCACGCCCACGTGGAGCGTTTCAACCCCGCGCCTCCAAATCAAGGCGGCGCCGGCGCGACAGTAGCGGCCCTCAAGAAGTAGGCGGGCAGCAAAAATGAGCGCGCCCGCACAAATTTAAGTCACACTATATTGCGGTTTCATGGCAAACAAGAGATCAAAAGAGGAATCACCACAGCGCACCGAAACGGCTCCGCCAACGGTGCCATCGGGCGTGAAACTCGTGCGCACGCTGCGGGGACACACGGGCTGGATCGGACGCATCGCGTGGTCACCGGACGGTTGGGGTGCTTTCACTTCGGCCTACAAAAACGCGTCAAGAGCAACGCAATCCCCCAACCGGAAGGTTGGGGGTTCTTAACTCCAGCCTAAGGACGCGAACACAACGGACCGTCGCGAAGGGACCGAGCCGCTCTGCGTAGGCTAGCGTGAATGATCCCCACCTTCCGGTTGGGGATTGCGGCCCGAGTTCCACGCGCGTGTTTGTAGGCTGGCGTGAATGATCCCCAACCTGCCGGTTGGGGGATTGCGGCCCGACTTCCGGTTCTGTGTTTGTAGGCTGGCGTGAATGATCCCCAACCTGCCGGTTGGGGGATTGCGGCCCGACCTCCGGGTCGGTGCTTGCAGGCTTCACTTCGGCTGGTAAATCGGTGATCGCGCACTCGCCGGCTGGCCCTTTAAGTCTTCGCCGTGCACGCCGTTGATGTCTCCATAGAATGAAACCTTGCCTGTCTTGCCGTACGAAGTCGGCAACGCCGTGGCGAAGAACGACTTTTCATCAGCGCTCACAATCAACGTGAAGTGGTAACCGCTCGCTTCGCCGTCTTCGATGTCCTTGGGCACACCACCTAGCCGGATCAATTCAGAAAGGGACGCGTTCTTGCCCTCGAACTTGCGCGAGTAGATTATCTCGGCGCCGATGACCCGCTGTAGCATCTCATACGCTTCGCCCTCATTGACCAGCATTCGAGCGTTGAAGAAGAACGCGCGGCCTTGCGAATTCACAAGCTCGAGCGTCTCTTTGTCGCCCACCAGCCATTCGCTGCCAACGCGAATGAGCGCAACCTGCTGAGGCTCTTCCGCGCCTCCGAATTTCAACGCGACCGTCGCGGTCTGGCCGGTTATCTGCTCCCCGCTCGGCTCGATCTTGTCCGGGATTGCCGCGAACGTGCGCGAGAAGTCCGGCTCGAGATCCTGGAGCTCGGCGGGCGTCAGCCCCTCGACGGCGCTCCGATAAACAGAATGCCGAAAGCCCTCGACATAGCGCTTCTCCTTGAGCGCGCGATAGAAGCTGATAACCGTGTCGGTCGGCGTCCCGGCTTTCTTCTGCGCGGGCGCCGCCGCAGCGAGCAAGACTAGCGCGATGATTGAAGTGACGGTTCGTCTCATGATGCTCCGGAGCGTCAGTCGATTGTCAGGGAGCTAATGAATTGAGCGAGTGCTTGAAAGTCGTTACTACGCTTGTGCACTTCGGGGTAAACGCACGCGAGTTAATATAAAGGGGTGTGTCCGGGCTTTCAAGATTAAAGGGGGGCTTTGCTGGTCCCAGCGTTCCTCAGCGTCCTCGGCGGTTATGCTCTCATTCAGCCCGGACTGTAACCGCAGGGGACGTTGAGGGACGCCGGGCCAGACGGTCGCTCTCGTTCTTCCTTGTCTAACTCATTTTTTCTCCCCAGAAAAAGAAGCCGATTTCGCCTTCAACAAGTCGACGATGTCTTTGCGCTCTCTATCCTCGGCGTAAGACAAAGCAGTCCGGCCGCCTGTGTCCTTAACCGTCGGGTCGGCGCCGGCATCCAGAAGGATCTTGACGATTTCAAGCTGGCCGACAAGCGCGGCTTGCATCAAGGGCGTGTAGTTGCCCGCCGTCCGGTGGTTTACGTTGGCGCCTTTCTGGATGAGCAGCTCGACGGCTTCCTTATTTCCTATCCCGGCGGCATTCATCAGCGGCGTGACGCCTGAGTTGTTCTGCGCGTTCACGTCGGCTCCCGCCTCGACCAGGCGGCGCACTTCGGCGGTGTCGTTCGCATTGACCGCAATAAGCAGAGGCGTACTTCCTTCAGTCGTCGCAGCCTGGGTGGGCGCTTCCGCAGGCTTGGGCGCTGATGCGTTCTGGTTGGATTGAGACGAACCGCTGCAGCCGATGAGTGAGAGAGAAAGCAGCAAGAGCGCAGTTGTCGATCTGAGCATGGTTTACCTTCCTTTCAACCTCCTGGGAGTTGCAGAATCTATCACATTACTTTGCGGGCTTCAAAAAGAGGCTGGTGGTGTCAGGGTGCCGCCAACTCACAATGGCGATACTCCTCAGCGTTCCTCCGCGCCCTCTGCGTTAGTTCCCAAGCTAGGAAGAGAAACCTATAAGGACGCCGAAAACTGAGGGCACGGCCCGGCGCAATACTCCAATACGCCAACAAACAGAGCCACCGATTGGCTTTTTCTTTCCCGTCGTTTGGTGCATCGCGGTGTACGCGTTATAATGTGCGACCGCATTCGGGCCAGGCCTGAATGGCCTCTCAAAACTCTCAATGAGGACAAATCATGGATCTTAATCCCACGCCTGCCGAGCAACAATTTCGCGATGAGTTCCGCACCTGGCTTCATTCCAACATCCCTGAAAGCTGGGACCCGTCGGGTTCTCACGACGAGGACTCGAAGCAGCGCTTCGAGTTTCTACGCGAATGGCAGAAGAAGATGTACGAAGCCGGATGGGTTGGCATCCACTGGCCCAAGGAGTACGGCGGCCGCGGCGCGTCGTTGATCGAACAGACCATCTTCATCGAAGAGATGGCCCGCGCCGCCGCCCCTCCGCTGATCAATCTGCTAGGGATCTCACTGTTGGGTCCGACTCTCATTGCTTACGGAACCGACGCCCAGAAAAAACGCTTCCTCGCAAAGATCCTCGCCGGCGATGAGATATGGTGCCAGGGATACTCTGAGCCAAATGCCGGGTCTGATCTTGCCGCGCTCCGATCGGAAGCTGTTCTCGAAGGCGATCACTTCATCGTCAACGGGCAGAAGACCTGGACCAGCATGGGACACTTCGCGGATTGGTGCTTCGCCGTCGTGCGCACCGACCCGGATGTTCCAAAGCACAAAGGGCTCACTTATATCCTTATCGATATGCACAGCCCGGGAATCACCATCAGGCCGCTCAAGCAAATGACCGGTGATTCCGAATTCAACGAGGTCTCGTTTCAGAACGTCAGGGTGCCGGTCGAGAACGTGGTCGGCAAGGTCAACGGCGGTTGGGAGATCGCTATCGCCACGCTGATGTTCGAGCGCGGAACCCTGGGCGCGAGTCTCCAGATTACGTTTAAGCGACAAATGGACCGGTTGATAGAGTTATCTCGCAAGATTTCTAGAAACGGTCGTCCGGCAAGCGAAGACCCGATCATTCGCCAGAGACTGGCGCAGATCAGCACTGAGATCGAAGTCTTCCGGCTCAATCAACTGCGCACAACAACCCGGATGGCCAAGAGCGGCGTGCCCGGACCCGAGGGCTCGATTCAAAAGATATTCTGGAGCGAGATGAACCAGCGCATGCAGCAAGTCGCGATGGAGATGCTCGGCCCCTGGGGTCAACTCACGAAGGAAAGCGATTACGCGATCGACCACGGGCAGTGGGCTCACGCATATCTACGTTCTCGCGGAAACACGATTGAAGCGGGAACTTCGGAGATACAACGGAATATCATCGGCCACTTTGTGCTGGGCCTGCCGAAGAGTTATTGATTGCTTTGCGTGCTTTGCGGTCCTTTGCGTCTTTGCGGGAAGATACGCAGCGCAGAGACGCAAAGGACCGCAAAGCACGCTAAGAACATCAGGAGAACGTAATGGAATTCGAACTAAACGAAACTCAGAAGCTCTTTCAACGTTCGGCGCGTGAACTCTTCGCGCAGGACTGCTCGCCCACGCTCGTCCGCGAGATGATCGAAAAGAATGAACCATATTCCGATGCAGTCTGGAAGTTGCTTGTTGATCAGGGTTGGACTGGCTTGATCTTCTCCGAGGAAGACGGCGGGCTCGGGCTGGGGATGGTCGAGCTGGCGGTCGCGTTCGAAGAGATGGGCCGCGCGCTTGTGCCTGGAGCGTTTCTTTCGACCGTAGCACTGGCCGGTTCGCTGATTGAACGCGCGTGTTCGCCGGAGTATCGTGCAACGCGGCTGCAAGCGATCTGCGGAGGCCAATCGAAGGCGACCGTCGCACTGCTGGAAGATAGCACAAACTGGAATCCGGACGCCGTTGCCATGCAGGCGACTCCGGTCGAGGGCGGCTACAGGCTCTCGGGGAAGAAGCTGTTCGTGAGCGACGCTTCGGTTGCCGATTGCATAATAACGGTCGCCCGCGCTGGCTCGAGTCTTGTGCTCGCATTCGTCGATTCAAAGTCGCCCGGCGTGACTATCAAGCCGATGCCCGCCCTCGACGTGACACGCTCGCTCTCAGCCGTCGAGTTCAACGACGTTGTGGTCAACAGCGAAGACGTGATGTCCGACGGGGCCAAGGCGCGCGCGGCGCTTGAGCGCGCGCTCGATGTTGCGACTCTGGCGCTGTCGGCGGAAATGGTCGGAGGAATGCAATGGCTGCTTGAGGCGTCGGTCGAATACGCCAAGACGCGCAAACAATTCGGCAAACCGATAGGCCAGTTTCAAGCCGTCCAGCATCATTGCGCCAACATGCTGCTGATGACCGAGAGCACGCGGTCGGCTGTGTACTTCGCGGCGTGGCAAATGGGCAACGACCCGGAACAGGCCCCCCTGGCCGTTTCGATGGCTAAGGCCTATGCGAGCGACGGCTATCGCGAAGTCGGTAACCTCGCAGTTCAAGTCCACGGAGGAATCGGGTTCACCTGGGACGAGAACGTTCACTTCTACTACAAGCGAGCAAAGGCGTCGGAGCTGATGTTCGGCGACGCGACTTATCATCGCGAGCGCATCGCCCAGTTGGTGATTGACCACGCGAGCGAACCGGCTAGAGCAGCAAGCGAAGCGGCCGACTGAAGGGGGTATTTCTTATTTTCTATTTTCTATTTGCGATTTGAGATTGCGGGCGCCACAAATAACAAATAGAAAATAGAAAGTAACAAATGGAAAATAGAACCGATCCAACTCCCCGCCTCGAACGATTCGAAAGCTACGAACGGGCCCGTCGAGAGTTTCGCTGGCTGATCCCTCAACACCTCAACATCGCGAGCGCAACCTGCCGGAGACACGCGGACGCCGTCACTCGAATAGCTCTCAGCGAAGTGAAGGAAGGCGGGATCAACACCTACACCTTCGGGGGCCTCGATTTCCTTTCGGACAAATTCGCGATGGCGCTTTCCGAATCCTGCATCGGTCCGCGAGACTCCGTAGCCGTCGTTCTGCCACCATCAGCCGCGCTGGCTATTGCGCACCTC
>Ga0255310_10000302_pt1 | contig 11113 bp, 6 predicted proteins | sample EtOH1_T0_E1_meta_FD_201359 | JGI IMG/M metagenome (GOLD analysis project Ga0255310, IMG submission 201359) | Sandy soil microbial communities from University of British Columbia, Vancouver, Canada - EtOH1_T0_E1 | ecosystem: Engineered > Artificial ecosystem > Sand microcosm > Unclassified ...
ACCGAGACGCGCTGGCGCAGCGCCCGCAGCGCCGGATCGTCGAGTGTCGCCTCGAGGGTCGGCAGGCCGACGAGCAGGACCTCGAGCGGCCGCTGCGCCTGTTGCGCGGCGTTGACCAGCAGCCGCAGGTCCTCGAGCAGCTCGGGCGAGAGGCCGTGCGCATCGTCCACGACGATCATCGCGACCTGCTCGCGGCCCGCGATCTCCGCGAGCGCGCGCTCGAGGCAGGCGAGCAGCTTCGAGCGGGTGAGGCCTTCGGGCGGCTCGGCGCCGAACCGGCGGAGGATCTCCTCGAGGAATTCGGTGCCGGTCAGCGCGGGATACGCGAGGTACGCCGCCGTGACGCGCGCATCCCAGCGCGCGATCGCCTCCCGAGCGAGCGCGGTCTTGCCCATTCCCGGGCCCCCGGTGACGAGCAGGAACGGTTCGCGCGAGCCGAGCCCGGCGTCGAGCCGGCGCAGCATGTCCCCACGCTCGGGCGTCTCGAGGAACGACTCGCGCGAGTAGGCCGGGGTGAACGGGCTGTCAGTGGTCACGTCGGGCGCTCGAAGGTTCGTGACGGTGTGTCTGGGCGGTCCACCGGAGTTTTCGGCACACGGGGCCGCCGACCTGAGGGGCATTGCCGGGGCCCTGGCCGCGGTTTCCGCGAGTTCGCCCGATGCGCCGGGCCCCGCCGAGGACCACGGCCCGGTCAGAGCCCGCTTGCCTGGGCGTTCCGCAGGTACTGGTAGTGCTGATCCTGCCGGAAGAACCGGTACAGATCCTGCCCGCACTTGCTCCGCGCGATCGACACGATCTTCTCGATTCCGGTCACGGGGTCGTACTCCGCGATCCGGAGCCGCCGCGTCCGTCGCTCGTCGTTGAGCGCCTGGACCATGTCCGCCAGGTTGAGCGGCTCGCCCGCGTGCGTCCGCGCTCCCCAGCAACGGAAGGTCGGGTCCATCCAGATCCACTGGTTGAGATCGCGATCGAACACCTCCGTCGTCCGGTGTCCCTCCGCGATCTCGAGACTGGTCTGACCCCGGGAGGACCAGACGTACTGCATGTCGATCTTGCGCACCGGAATGTCCATGGCGTTGCACGCCGCGCTGAATATGTCGGCGTAGTTGCCGCACCACACGTGGTCCTCGCCGCGCTCGGCGCGCTTCAACTGCTCGAAGGGGGGCGCGAAGTACATCTTGTCGGAAGGGACGCCTTCATGAGGGCGGAGCGCCTTGATCAGACTCCGGGCGATCGCCCGGGCTCTTTCGTAATCGGTGTGCAACGGCGCCAGGAGCCGGGCCCATCGCGTCCGCGCGTAGGCCCGGTCTTCGGCCGTGGGCCGCTCGAGGATCCAGTCCGCGACCGAGCTGCCGCACAGGTCGAGGTCGGTGGTGTGAACGATCAACCAGCTCGGCGAGCGCTGCCCGGAGGCCGAATAGTATTCCTTGGGGTAATAGCCGAGCTCCATCGTGAACGGCCGGGACTCGAGGCCCGACTTCGAAACCGCCCGAATGGCCGCCTTGAGGCGCTGAGGTCTCGGATTTCGCCGGTCGAAGCACAGCGGGATCACGCCGTTCCGATTCACGAGAGGCGCTTCGGGTGGCAGCGCGTTCCACTGGATCGAATAGAGATAGTGGCTGAAGTTCTCGACGTCGGTCTGGAGCTTGAGCACGACCCCCGGCGCCTCGCTCATCTGCTGGTAGGTGGCGAGGCAGATCTCCTTGTTATGGGGATAGAGCTCCGACTCGTTGCTCTGCAGCTGCACGGCAACGGGTGTGCGTGGGCCGACAGGCTCCGCGGCGCGGCCGGGCACGGGCAGAAGGAGCGCGGCCAGCAGCGGAGCGGCGCGGACCATGGGAATGCGGGACTTCATCCCGGAGTCATCGGCAGGTTCGGGGGGTCTTTGAACCCGGCTTCCTAACGGGCTGCGGGACGGCCTGTCCAGCTTGCCGCCGCGATCGCTCCCGCCACCGTCCCACTATCGGGTTCGCGTCCCCCCGGCTCGCACGCTGCCCGTCGCATCCACATCCGGATGCGATTTCTTCCACGCCGGGAACCTCGCGAGCATCCCCGCGGAGGCGTGCGAGTCCACCGGGCCGCCCTTGAAGACGATGCGCAGCTCGGGGATCGAGTCGGGCCACCGGACGAGATTGTTCTCCCCGTGCGGCTTGACCGGGACGTTGGCCGACAGGATTCGCTACGGGCGCCGCCGCTACTTCGCGAGCTCGTAGAGGTATTGCACGAACGACAGCGCCGCGCCGTCGAAGCCCTGCATCTTCGGGTTGGTTGACTCGATCACGTAGTACTCGTCCGGTGCGTGCGCGCCGCTGCCGTGGCCGAGACCGAAGTGGCCCGAGGCGAGCCGGAGCGGCTCGCCGGTGAAGACGTAGCCGGGGTAGGAGCCGGCGTTGCGCGGCCACAGCACCGGGTCGATGCCGGCGCGCTTCAGCACCGCGACCTGCGCCTGGATCAGGCGCGACGTCGACGAGGTGCTGGTCGGGTCGTAACCGCCGGTGACGTTGACCTCGAGGTCGCCGAATCCGTGCGCGGCGAGATGCGCCTTGAGTGCGGCGACCGCGTCGTCCTTGCGCATCTCGGGCACCAGCCGCATGTCGAGCTTCGCGGCCGCGCGATGCGGCAGGATGGTCTTGCCGCCGGGCCCGGTGTAGCCGCCGACCAGGCCTTCGATGTTGACGGTCGGCTGGGATTCGAGCCGCATGTTGGCATCGACCCACGGCAGGTCGTCGATCCAGTGCTTCACGGACAGCTGCTGCTTCGACCTCTCCTCGCTCCGCTTCGCCGAGGCCGCGGCGATCATCGCGCGCTCCTCGGCCGGGATCGGGCGCGGCTTCGGGTAACCATCGATGGTGATGGTGTTGCCGTCCTCGGAGACCAGAGTGTTGAGCGCATGGATCAGATGCCACGCCGGGCTGTCGACCATCGCCTTGAGGGAGGAGTGGATGTCCTTCGCCGGCCCGCGCCCCCACGCTTCGCCGCTCGAGACCAGCTCCAACTCGACGACGCCCTTGGCGCCCAGGCTGACCGTCACCACTCCGTCGGGATCCTGCGAGGCCGCAGGCATGAACACGCCAACACAGCGGCGGAGCGCCGCCTCGACCTCGGGCCGGTGGACGATCTGCCCGATGTGCGGCGAGCCGATCTCCTCCTCCCCCTCGGCGACGAGCACGAGGTTGACCGGCAGCTTGCGGCCCGCGCCGCGGATCGCGTGAAGCGCCGCGAGGAACGCGGCCTCCGGTCCCTTCTGGTTCACCGCGCCGCGGCCGACGATCACCTTGCCGAAGCCCGACTTGTCGACCACGCGCCCTTCGAGCGGCGGCGAGGTCCACTCGGCCGGATCGAACTGCTTGACGTCGTACATGAAGTAGAGACCGACGGTCTTCGCGGCGCCGGCATCGAGCATCGCGAACACGCCGGGCTTGCCATCGGTCGGCACGATCGTGACCTTCTGGAAGCCCGCCTCGCGCGCAAGCTGCGCCATGCGCTCGGCGCCCTCGGCGGAGTTGAGGCTCTCGGCCGCGATCGACGGCAGCGCGATCCAGTCCTGAAGCCGCTTCAGCGCCTCGCCGTGCCGCGACGCGATCTCGCGCCGGACATCGGCGAACTCGTCGGCGGCGCGCGCGACGCTGGTTGTGGACAGCGCCACCACGGTGGCGAGGAGGAGCCCGATCGCGGCGGGGTGGATGCGAGAGAGGGAGCGGGTCATGAGGGTCTCCGCGGATTTGCGGGCGGGCGGCGACACGGCGTCCCCGCGCCCGCGGGAGTGGGGGTCGACAGCTCGACGCTTCGAGCCGCGCACTGTACCCCCGGGCGGGCCTCGCGATCCAGTGTGTTGCCCCACTGGAGCTGGAACGTCGGCGTGGTGGGCCTGACGTCCGCACGCACGGGGATGGCGAAGAAAGTGTGAAGGCTGGCCGACGTGGACTGGAAGTTGGCCGGGCAGGCTCGACGCATCCGCGGCAGCACTGGGTCCATGGTCACTGCGGCTGACTGCCTGTGTCCCGGCGCGCCGCGCCACCTCGCGCCACCGTCCCACTCGACCAGCTCCACTGGAAGTTGAATGCTGGCCCACGGGCGAGGCCATGTGTCGCGATCGAGCACAAGGTATTGCCATCGGCACACATCGCGATCGCAGTCCTGACCAACCACGACCGATTGGTACCGAAGATGCCCAATGGTTCTCGCACAGTTCTGACATGGCGGGGGATGCCCACGCTCGACCGCGAGCACCTGCCCTTGTCGGGCAGCAGCTCGCGCGCATAGAATTTCCGTATTCGCGCGCCGCTGCGACGCCATCCCCGAGGTAACCGCCGTGCAGAACAGCCCGATTCAAGATCTGTTTCTGCGGGATGTGGTCGAGGACGACCTGTCCTTCTTCTTTGAGTTTCAGCTCGACCCGGGCGCCAACTCCATGGCCGCTTTCACTGCCAGGGAACCCACCGACCGCGAAGCGTTCACCGCACATTGGAACAAGATCATGTTCGAGCCGACAAACATCATCCGAACCATCGTCTGTGATGGGCAGGTGGTTGGCAGCGTCTCGAGCTACGTAGAGTCCGGCAAGCCCGAAGTCACCTACTGGATTGGAAGGGCCCATTGGGGCCAGGGCATCGCCACGCGGGCGCTGACGGCCTTCCTGGCGCAGGCCAATACGACGCGTCCCATTTACGCCCGAGTGGCGAAAGACAACCTGGGCTCACGCCGGGTCTTGGAGAAGTGTGGGTTCCAAGTCATTGGCGAGACGAAGGGGTTTGCCAACGCGCGCGGCGAGGAGATCGAGGAATTGCTTCTCGAACTGCTCGCGAACGAGAGGTGATGCGACTCCGCCGGCGACTCGCGACGGTTCCGCTGGGGCTGATTCAGCCCGCAAGTCCAGCGGATGCGCGGCCGGCGACGGTTCCGCTCGACCAGCTCCACTGGAAGTTGAACCCTCCCAGCCTCCCCTCGACATCCAGAATCTCTCCGCACAGGTACACGCCGGGCGCGCGCCGTGACTCGAGCGTGCTCGGATCCACTTCCTCGAGCGGCACCCCGCCGGCGGTGACCTCGGCCTTCTCGTAGCCGAGCGTGCCGGTGATGCGCAGCTGCCGCGCGACCAGCAGCTCGATCAGCGCGCGTCGTCGCTCGCGCGGCACCTGGGCGATGCGCAGTGCGGGACCGACGCCGGCCTCGGCGGCGAGCGTGACGGCCAGTCGGTCGGGCAGCCACGCGCCGAGATGGCGCCGCACGGTGAGCTTGGTGTCGCGCGCGGCGGCGAGCCACCCGGCCTCCAGCGTCTCGCGCGTGCGATCGGGCGCCACGTTGAGGCTCACTGCCCACGCGCCGCCGCCCTGCGCGCGCAGCCAGTGTCGCGACAGATCGAGCGCGGCCGGGCCGGAGTATCCGAAGTGCGCCCACAGCATCGAGCCGCGCGTGTGCGCCGCGACCTTCCCCGCCACGCGCAGCGTCAACTCCACGTCGCACGTCAGCCCCTGCAGCATCACGCACCATGGATCATCCGAGGTGAGCGGCGTGAGCGCGGGCACCGGCGGCACGAGCGTGTGCCCGAGTGCCGTCACGAGCGCGTAGCCGGTCCCGTCGCTTCCGGTGCGGGGAAACGACAGCCCGCCGGTCGCGAGGATCACGGCGTCGGCCTCGAGCCATTCGTCGGGCGCATCCGCCGGCAGCGGCCATGCCGTCCGCCCGAGTTCCGCGACGCGCGCGCCGAGCGCCGCGCTGTCGGAGACTCGGCGGATACCGAGTCGAAAGCGCGGCGCGGCGGTCGCGCCCGATTCGCGCGAATCTGCCCCGACACGCGTTTCGGCCGCGCCAGATGCGCGCGCGGCCCCCGCCTGTTCTGGAATGGAACGCCCGGCGCTTACATCTATATCCGCTCCGGGCGTCCTCTCGATGCGGATCGCCTGCGCGCCCGCGCGCACTTCCACGCCCGCCCGCTCGCACGCGCCGAGCAACGCCGCGAGCACGGTCTCGGCGTCGTCGCTCTCCGGGAAGTACTTGCCGGTGTCCTCGAGCTTGAGCGTCACGCCGAGGGAATCGAACCACGCGCGCGTCTGCTCGGGCGTGAACGCGCGCAGGATGCGGGCGATCACGTGGCGCGAGCCGCCGTTGAAATCGCGCTCGCTCACCTCGCGATGGGTGACGTTGCAGCGTGTCCCGCCGGACATGAGGATCTTGAGCCCGATCCTGGGGTGCGCGTTGAGCAACGTGACGCGCGCCCCGGCCTCGGCGGCGCGTATCGCGGCGGTGAGGCCCGCGGCGCCCGCGCCCACCACGATGACGTGTCTCGGATTCATGGGCGGCACGCTACTTCAATCGCCCCTGCGCTGCGAGCGATCGCGCGGGCGTGGTACCATCGTGGCCGTCTCGGCCGTCATCCGTCGCCACGTTCGGCCCGCCGGAGGTCCCCCGTGCTCCCCGCTCCTCGGCTTCATGGATTTCCGACTCGCCGCGGCGTGCCCGCGCTGCCCATCGGCGCGTTCGCCCTGCTCGCGGCGCTCCTCACGGGCCCGGCCCCAGTCGCCGCCGCGGACGTTCGCGACGACGCGATCGCAACCGGGATGCGCGCCGCGCTCGCCCCGCTCGAGAGCCTTTCGCTCACGGGAGTGCTCTACGACCGCGTGCTGCCGCTGGCGCACGTGGAGTCGCTGGATGGCGGCGCCGCCGCACCCGCGATCACCGGCGCCACGTGGCGGCAGGCGTACGACGAGTTGCGCCGCGCTTCGCTCGCGCCGCCCGCCGGGCCGGACCTCGACGCTCTGGACGGCGACGCGCGCGCTTCGCTGCGCCGCGGTGTGATCCCGCTCGCGCTGCTCGATCGTGCCTACGAGCGTGTGCGCCCCGGGGCGCTCGAGGATGGCTCGCTGCGCATGACGGGCGGACGGGTCGAGCCGGTCGGGGGCGCGCCGCTCATCGAGTCGCGCGCGGTCGCGTTCGCCGCGCTCGCGCCCCGCACCTATCGCGGGGCGAATGTGCTGTTCGCGCTGGATCAGAGCCGGTTCTTCTCGGACGACGCCGCGCCCCCGCGCGCGCTGACCGTGGACTTCGGCGACGGCGACGGCCCGCGCCCGATCGCGCTCGGCGAGCGCGTGACGGTGAGTTATTCCGAGCCCGGTACGCGCACGCTGCGGCTGCGGCTCGAGCGCGCCGACGGTTCGGTGAGCGAGGCGCGCGCGGCGTTCGAGGTGGCGGCGCTGGCGACGCCCGCGCCGAACGACACGCTGCACATCACCGCGACGACCCCCTACTTCGGCCAGTACGGCACCGGTGACGCGTACGTGTATCTCGCCCCGGGCCACCTGGCGCTGGTCAATCCGGCGGTGGTCATCGAGGGCTTCGACCTCGACAACAGCATGAACTGGGACGAGCTGTACGCGCTGCTCAACCAGCAGAACCTGCTCGAGGATCTGCGCGCCGACGGGTTCGACGCGGTGGTGCTCAACTTCACCGACGCGACCGACGCGATCCAGAAGAACAGCTACGTGGTCGCTGAGCTGATCCAGCAGGTACAGGCGATGGTCTCGCCGACCTCGACCCTCGCGCTGGTCGGCGCGAGCATGGGCGGCCTGTGCTCGCGCTACGCGCTCGCCTACATGGAAAAGCACGCCATGCCGCATCGCGTGCGCACGTGGATCTCGTTCGACGGGGCGCAGGCGGGCGCGGACATTCCGCTCGGGTTGCAGTACTGGATCCGGTTCTTCTCGGGTCAGTCCGCCGCGGCGGCGGCGTTCCAGACCATCCTGCAGCGCCCCGCGGCCCGCCAGATGCTGCTCTACCACTTCACCAATCCCGCCCAGGCCAGCCCGACCGCGGATCCCGCGCGCGATTCGCTGGCCACCGATCTCGCCGCGATCGGCGGCTATCCCGCGCTCACCCGGCGCGTGGCGATGTCGAACGGCAGCGGCACCATGGTGAACCAGGGGTTCAACGCCGGCGATCAGCTGATCCAGTACGTCTACAGTTCGGCGTTCGTCGCCATCACCGGCAACGTGTGGGCGGTGCCGAACATATCGAGCAGGAAGATCTTCGACGGCAGTATTCGCATCATTCTCTCGACCACGAGCCAGGCGGTCACGGTGTCGGGCACGCAGCCGTGGGACGGCGCGCCGGGCGGCTGGCGTGCCTCGCTGGCCGAGCTGGATTCGACCACGGCGACCTACGGCGACATCGTCGCGCTCCATCCCAATCACTGCTTCATCCCGACCGTCAGCTCGCTGGCGCTCGCGACCACCGATCCGTTCTTCGACGTCGCTGGCGCTCCCGACCTGCTCGCGCTCACGCCGTTCGACGCGGTCTACTACCCGACCCTCAATCAGGAGCACGTGCTGATCACCGCGGAGAACGCGGTGTGGGTCAAGAACGAGGTCGAAGTGGGCGTGCTGGCCGTCGGGCCCGAAGGGGCGGCGGCGCGCGCCGTGACGCTGTCGCCGGGAAGGCCCAATCCCTTCCGCGTCGCGCTTCAACTGTCGTTCACGCTGCCGCAGGCCGGCCTCGCCGATCTGCGCGTGTTCGGCGTGGATGGCCGCGAGGTGCGCCGCCTGCTGCACGAGCGCCGCGGTCCAGGCACTCACACGGCCTGCTGGGACGGTCGCGACGCGCGCGGCGCGCGCGCCCCGGCCGGGATCTACTTCATGCGGCTCGCGGCCGCGGGTGGCGCCGCGACGCGGCGTGTGGTGAAGCTGGACTGAGCTTCGCGCGGCCTCCGCCGCTCACCCCACCGAGATGCACGCCCCCGCGGCGAGCGCGGCCGCGAGCCCCCAGCGCTGCGGCACGCTCCAGCGCTCGCCGAGCAGCGCGCGCGCCATCACCACGGCGGTCGCCGGGGAGAGCGAGATCAGCGCGGCGACCAGCGCGAGCGATCCGCGCTGGACGGCGATCAGGTAGGCCACGTTGGCGAACGAATCGAGCAGCCCCGAGGCGATGGCGCTGCCGCGCGCGCCCGGGGCGGGCCAGCGCGGCAGCCTGCGGGCGAACAGCCACGCGGAGAACAGCGCGATCGCGACCAGGCGCGAGATGACGAGCGGCGTGAGCCCGGCCCCGTGGCTGACCCGTCCGATGAAGACGAGGAACAACCCGGCCATGATGCCGGCGGCGAACGAGACCGGCAGCACGCGATTCACGAGCCGAAGCACGGGCGCGGGCGCTTCGCCCGGCGCCGCGGCCGCGGCGGAAGCGTCGCCGGCGAGCGACAGCAGCGGGATCGCCACCACCGCGAGCGCGAGCCCGCCCAGGGCCACCGGAGACGGGCGCTCGCCGAGCGCCAGGCCGACCACCACCGGCAGGCTCATGGCGACCAGCGAGAGCACCGGCGAGGCGATGCTCACCGGGCCGATCGCGAGCGCGCGATAGATCAGCGCGGCGGCGATGCTGCCGCACGCGCCGGCCGCCACGCTCCACGCCACGTCGGCGGACGTCGGCACGCCGGCGAACACCAGCAGCCACAGCAGCATCACGGGCAGGCCGACCACGGTCGAGGCGAAGGTCACGACCGGCGCCGGCGAGCGCCGCGCGGCCATGCCGCCGAAATAGTCGGCGCCGCCGTAGAAGACGGAGGCGAGCGCGGCGAGCGGATAGGCGAAGTTCATCGCGGCGTGGGTCGGCGGGCGCCGCCGCGATCCCGCGGCTTCGGGCGGATCACGCGCCCATGCTCCGCCAGCGCTCGCCGTCGCGTCGCGCGCGGCCCTCGGCCTCGAGTTTGATCAGGTGCGCGAGCAGGGACCGCTCGGCGTAGCTCCACAGCGCGCGGGGCGTATCGGCGTAGGCGCGCTCGACCAGCTCGGCGGGCGTGCGCGGCGCGGCTTCGAGCGCCGCCAGCACCCGCGCCTCGCGATCGAGCCGGTGCGCGATCAGAGCGCGGATGCGCTGCTGCGCCGCGCCCTGCGGGCCGAGGTGACCGGGGAACAGCGTCTCGATGGGCTCGCGGCTCAGTCGCTCTAGCGAAGCGACGTACGCCGCCATGTCGCCCTCGGGCGGATCGATGATCACCGTGCCGGCGCCGCCCGTGATGTGATCGCCGCAGAACAGGGAGCGCGTGCGCTCGTGCAGGAAACACAGGTGCCCGCGCGTGTGCCCCGGCGTGTGGAGCGCGCGCAGGTCCCAGTCGCGCTCGGCGCCGAGCAGCCGGATCCACTCGCCGTCGCCGAGGGTGAAATCCACCTTCATGTGCCGCGCGGTCTCGGCGTGCGCGGCGACCGGCACGCGGCGGCGCGCGAGCAGCGCCTCGAGTCCGCCGACGTGATCGGGATGATGATGGGTGAGCAGCACCAGCTTGAGCTTGCGCCCCTCGCCCTCGAGCGCCTCGATCAGGCCGATCAGCTCGTCCACGTCCTGGGGCTCGCTGCCGCCGGGATCGATCAGCGCCATCTCGCGCTCGCCGACCAGGTAGGCGTTGGTGTGCGTCGCGGGCGGGAGCGGGCGCGTCTGCATGGGGTGGAGCACGATCCCCCACTTGAGCTCGATGCGGCGCACCGGCTGGCCGGCGCGTTCGGGCGCGCGCGCGAGCCGCGCGGCGAGGTCGTCGCCGCCCTCGGCGAGCGTGATCAGCGTCCACAGGATCGGCGCGGCGAACGTGGCCTCGCCGCGCGTCCAGCGTTCGAGCGCCGCGCGCGGGCGCACCCACTCGCCCGAGGCCAGCTCGCCGGGACGCACGCTCGGCTCCTGACCATTGGGCACGCAGGCGAGGAAATAGCGCGCATCGAAGCGCGCCGCGGTGAACGGCGGGGTGCGCCATCGTCCGGCGGCCACCAGGTCCGCGGCGCGGAACCGCCAGCCGTGCTCGCGCGCCAATTCCGGAAACGTGGCCTCGCCCGCCAGCAGGCGGTGGCGTGCCGGCCCGAGCACGGCCGGGTCCGCCGGCGCGACCAGCCCGACCAGCACGCCCGCCTCCTCGAATGCCTCGCGCACCGCGCAGGCGCGCAGCACGCGCTCGGGGCCCTCGGGCGCGCCCTCGATCTCGAGCTCGAGATCCTCGTCGTTCACCTTGCCGCCGATGAACGCCTCGAACCCCGGCATGACGGTGACGGCGTCGCTGCGCCGCACCCAGAACACTTCGAGCGCCTCGGCCGTGCCGCGCACCAGCACCACGACCGCGGATTCGCGAAAGCGCGGACGTTCGGCG
>Ga0255310_10000303_pt1 | contig 11098 bp, 5 predicted proteins | sample EtOH1_T0_E1_meta_FD_201359 | JGI IMG/M metagenome (GOLD analysis project Ga0255310, IMG submission 201359) | Sandy soil microbial communities from University of British Columbia, Vancouver, Canada - EtOH1_T0_E1 | ecosystem: Engineered > Artificial ecosystem > Sand microcosm > Unclassified ...
CACGAGGTCTACACCGCCCGCGCCTTCCCGAAGGAATACTGGAACCATGTTGCCTTCGTCGCCGAGCCGACCGCCCACCTGGTCGGGATGTTCGAGCTGCGCGACAACGGCACCGGGATGAGCGCGAAGAACCGCTGGAGCTTCATGGCCAGCCGCGACGCCTGGGCCGCCCCGGTCCAGGTCAAGGTCGGACCCGACGGCGCCCTCTGGGTCTCCGACTTCTACACCCTTGTCGCCCAGCACAACCCGACTCCGGAGAACCTCCAGGGTTGCTGCAAGACGGGTCCCGGCAACGCGTACGAAACGCCCAACCGCGACCGGCTGCACGGCCGCATCTATCGTATCGCCTACGACAGTGCGCGCGCCGCGCCGCCCCTGCGGCTCGACCACGCGACGCCCCAGCAGCTGTTGCGGGCCTTGCACCACGACAACTTGTTCTGGCGGCTCACCGCCCAGCGGCTGCTGGTCGAGCGCCGCAAGCTCGATGTGGTCCCGGCCCTGATCCAGCTGGTGCGCGACCAGACCGTGGACGCCGAGGGCCAGAACCCCGCCGCGCTCCATGCCATCTGGACCCTGCAGGGGCTGGGCGCGCTGGAGAGCAACCCGGACGCCCTGCTTGCCGCGCGCAGCGCGCTGTCGCATCCCGCCGCGGCGCTCCGCCGGGCCGCGCTCATGCTGCTGCCGCGCACCCAGGAATTGCTCGATGACATTTTCGCGGCGGGCATTCTGCCCGACCGGACCTCGCCCTGGACGGTGGAGTACACCGTTCCGACCGCGATCCTCCAGGACGCCGATGCCCACGTCCGTCTCGAGGCGCTGCTCGTCCTCGCCGAGCTGCCCGGCTCCGCCCGGGCCGCCGCGGCGCTCGGCGACATCATCACCCTGCCGGCCAACGCCCGCGATCCCTGGATTCCCGACGCGGTCGCCATGGCGGGCGCCAGGCAGGGCTCGGACTTCCTGGTGAATCTGCTGCGCCGCCGCATCCCGGCCAACGACTCGCTCGCGGTCGTGGGGATGCAGCGCGCCGTGGCCAAGCTGGCGCGCTATTACGCTGCGCAAAAGGACGCCGCGACGGTGGTGGATCTCCTTGCCACCGTGCCGCAGGATACTCCGCAGCTCGCGCTCGGCATGCTGAACGGGATCGCCGAAGGCTGGCCCCAGGAAAGTCCCCCTACGCTTTCGCCCGAGCAGCGCGCGGCGCTCCTCGTCGCCGCGCAGGGTGCTTCGCCGGAGCTCGCCGCCGCGTTTGCCAAGGTCGCCGCCCGCTGGGCGCTGCCCGATACCTTCAGGCAGCCATGAGCCCTCTCCTCTGGCTGTCGGCGTGGGTAGCGCTCTCAGTGGGAGGGTCGTTCGCCGACCGTCCATCCGTCCGTCCTCCGTCCGACACGACGATCACCGTCCGGGCCAATAGCAGCACCCTCGAGTTCGATCCCCCGGCCATCGCGGCCCGGCAGGGGACCCGGCTGCGCCTTCGTTTCGTCAACGAGGGGACCCTCCCCCATAACTTCGTCGTCGTGCGCAACGAGGATGACATCGATTCGCTGGCCGCCGCCGCGTCGCGGGTCGGTAACGATTTCGTCCCCCACGCGCTGGAGGCCCGGCTGATCGCCTGGACTGCGCTGGCCTCCCCCGGCCAGACCGTCGAAACCACCTTCCTTGTGCCGCCTCCGGGCGTCTATACATACGTGTGCCTGATGACCGGGCACACCAATTCCATGATGGGAACCCTCCGCTCGCTGCGCTGAACCAGGAGAAGCACCGTGCCCCAGCTCGCTCGCAGTTTCCCTCGCCGCCCGCTCGTCGCCCTGAGCTTCGCGCTCCTGGTGACCCTTGCCGCGAATCAGCTCGTCGAGGCCCAGGCGCCCAAGAAAGTCCTCACCATCGACGACTATGCCCGCTGGCAGAGCATCGAAACCAGCCGCATCTCTGGTGACGGCAATTGGGTGGCCTACGCCTTTCGCCATCCGAACGCCCTGGACCCGCAGCCGGTGCTGCATGTCCTGCGGCTCGACGCGGGCAAGGACACGGAGGTCCCCAACGGGGCGCTGCCGGTCTTCTCCGACGATTCCCGCTGGGTCGCCTACTTCGTCGATCTGCCCTACGCGGACGCGAAGAAGCTCCGCGACGGCAACAAGCCCGTCACCCGCAAAGCCCAGCTCCTCGACCTCGACAAGGGCAGCAAGGAAACCTGGGAAGACATCCAGTCCTTCAGCTTCTCCCCCGGCTCCGGCCACCTGCTGCTCAAGCGCCGGCCCCCCGACCCCAAGGCCAAGTACAAAGGCGCCGACGCCGTGCTCCACGATTTGAAGACCGGTTACGACCAGCTGCTCGGCAGCGTCAACGAAATCGCGTTCAACCGCAAAGGCGAGCTGCTGGCCTACACAGTGGATGCCGCCGAGAAGGACGCGAACGGGCTGTTCCTGGTGGATCTCCGCTCCAACCGGGTGCTCCCCCTCGACGACGACACCAGGATCTACAGCCGCCTCGCCTGGAACGAGGCCGGGACCGCGCTCGCCGTGCTCAAGGGACTCGACGTCGACAAGCAAGCCGAGCGGGATAACACGCTCCTGGCGTTCCCCGATCTGAACGGCCTGCTCGCCGCCTCAGCGGAAGAAGGACCCGCCCGGCTCGACGCCTCCGCCGCCGGCTTTCCCAAGGGCCAGGTGGTGAGCGAGAAGCGGGAGCTGCTGTGGAGCGCGAACGGCAAGCTGGTGTTCCTGGGGACCCGGGAGCAGCGTGCCGCCCTCGATACAACGGAAAAGAAGAAGGGAACCGACGAGCTGCCCGATGTGGACGTGTGGCACACCAGGGATCCACGCATCCAGTCGGTCCAGATGGCCCGCGCCGAAGCCGACCGCAACTTCACCTACCGCGCGGCGTTCGATGTGACCGCCCGCAAGTTCATCCCCCTCGCCGATTCCACCCTGCGCGACATGGAGCTCACCGTGGACGGCCGCTGGGCCATCGGTCGCGACGATCGCGCCTACATCTCGGACTACAAGCGCCCCTCCGCCGATCTCTACCGCGTCGACCCGGCGACCGGGCAGCGGACCCCGATGCTGAAGGCGCAGATCACCAATACCTCCACCGGCAGCCACGTCTTCGGCACCTCACCCGACGGCAGGTACTTCCTGTATTGGCGCGACGGCCAGTTCCAGGCCTACGACCTCGATGCCGGCGGCTCGACGCCGCTGGCCAAGAACGGCCCCGGCTTTGTCGACCTTGAATTCGACAACCCCGGCCCCAAGCCGCCCTACGGCCTCTCCTCCTGGACCAGGGACGGCAAGGCGGTCGTGCTGTTGCAGCGCTACGACCTCTGGCTGGTTCCGCTCGACGGGAGCGCGCCCACCAATCTGACTGGTGGGATCGGAGCCCGGAACGAGATCCGCTTCCGTCCCATCAATACCGAGTCCACCGAGAACCTCGGTCCGGTACAGCGCGCCCAGACCCTGGCCTTCGATCCCGCCAGGCCCGTGCTGCTTTCCGCCTACGGGCAGTGGACCAAGAAATCGGGCTACTACGAGCTCCGGGACGGGAAGCTTTCGGAGCTGGTGTTCGCGGACGCCTCCTACGGGTTCCCGGCCAAGGCCGCCAAGGCCGACAAGTTCCTCTTCACCCGCGAGACCTTCACCCAGTTCCCCGATCTGCGTGTCGCCGGCCCCGGCTTTAAGGACGCCAGGCAGCTCACCACTGCTAACCCGCAGCAGGCCGAGTATGCCTGGGGCCGCCGCATCCTCTTCGATTTCACCAATAGGAAGGGGGTGCGGCTGCAGGGTATCCTGGCGCTCCCCGATGACTACAAGCCGGGTGAGAAGCGGCCCATGCTGGTGACCTTCTACGAGAAGAACTCCCAGAACCTGCACCGCTACCCCGCGCCGTCTTACCTGAGCAGCATGGGCTCGATTCCCATCGAGGCTGTGAGCAAGGGCTACATCACCATGCTGCCCGACATCCACTTCAACACCGGAGCCTCCCACAGTGACATGCTGGAGTGCGTGGAAGCGGCGACCCGCAAGGTCATCGCGATGGGCTACGCCGACCCCAGGCGCATCGGCATCAACGGCCACAGCTACGGCGGCGAAGGCGCCGCGTTCATCGGCACCCGCTCCCGCCTCTTCGCCGCGGTCGGCATGGGTGCCGGAGTCACCGACCTGACCTCCGACTTCAACCACAATTGGGGCTGGTCGTACCAGGTGCCCGGGCGTGACGGCTCCAACGGTTATGACTATTACCTCTACAGCCAGGGGCGCGAAGGCACCACTCCGTGGGATAACCCCGAGCTCTATCGCTTCGAATCCGCCATGACCCACGTGCGCGAGGTCACCGCGCCCTTCCTCATCATGCACGGCACCGCCGACCCCACCGTCGCGTTCCAGGAAGGGCTCGGCTTCTACAACGCCCTGCGCTTCAACGGCAAGAATGCGACGCTGCTCGCCTACCCCGGCGAGGGACACGGCCTCCGCGGCCTCGCCAACCGGCGCGATCTGACCATCCGCTACTTCCAGTTCTTCGACCACTATCTCAGGGATGCGCCGGCGCCCCGCTGGCTCACCGAGGGCGTACCCTACCTGGAGAAGGACCTTCGGCGCGACGCCAGCAAGGAGATCGTGAAACCGGCGCCGACGCCATAGTGGCGCAGGATTTCCTCGGCCGCGTCGCCCTCGTCACCGGGGCGTCCCGCGGTCTCGGACGGGCCGCCGCCGCCCGCTTGCTCGAGCGCGGCGCCTCCGTCGCCGTCAACGTGCGCGACGCCGAGCGCGCCCGCGCCACCGCCCGCGAGCTGGGCGAGCGCTGCTTTCCGCTCCCCGGCGACGTCGCCGGGGAGGGCGTCCCCGAGCGGCTTGTCGCGCTCGTCCTCGGGGAATTCGGTCGGGTGGACATTCTGATCAACAACGCGGCGCTGCCGCTTACCACCCGTTTCGAGCAGATCAGCCCCGAGGAGTGGCGCCGCGCCGTGGAGGTCAACCTCACCGCGCCCTTCCTGCTCACCCGGGCAGTCGTGCCCGCGATGAAGGCGCAGGGCTACGGCCGCATCGTCAATATCTCGTCCACCGCCGGGCGCATGGTGAGCACGCTCGGCGGCGCCCACTATACCGCCACCAAGACCGGGTTGCTCGGACTTACCCGCGCCGCGGCGAAGGAGCTCGGCGGCTACGGCATCACGGTCAACGCGGTCTGCCCCGGCATGATCGACACGGAGCTGACCCGCGAGAGCGCCAGCGCTGAGCTGCTCGAGCGCATCGCGAAGGGCTATCCCATTCCCCGTCTCGGCACCGCCCGCGAAGTCGCGGATGCGATCTGCTTTGCCGCCTCCGAGGCGGCCGGCTACATCACCGGAGCGGTGTTCGATGTCAACGGCGGCGACCTCATGATGTGAGGATGGCATGAAAGAGAGTACCCGAGTGCTGCTGGCCCTCGGTGCCGGGCTGGCCGGCGGGATCGCCGTCGCCGCCTCCGGCAATCCGAAGCTCCTGCGCGCCGCCGAAGCGGTGGCCCCGATCGGCGTGGTCTGGATCAACGCGATCCGGATGACGGTGATCCCGCTGCTGGTGGCGCTGGTCATCACGGGCGTCGCGGGCGCCGCCGATCTCCGCGTCATCGGCCGCATCGGCGGGCGCACCCTGCTGGTGTTCCTCGCGCTCATCGCCGGTACCGCGCTCGTCATCGTGCCGCTGGCGCCATTGGTGTTCCAGCTGCTTCCCGGCCATGCCGGAGCCCGGCCCGCGCTGCCCCCCGGCGCCGTGGAGGCGGCCGGCCAGCTGGCGAGCAGTGGCCAGGATACCGGGATGGGGGCATGGCTCGTCTCGCTCATCCCCACCAACCCCGTCGCCGCCGCGGCCAACGGGGCGATGCTGCCCCTCATCGTGTTCAGCCTGCTGCTGGCGGTTGCGATCACCCAGACCGGCGAGGCCACCCGGCAGACCCTGGTGGGATTCTTCCGCGCGCTCAGCGAGGCGATGCTGGTGCTGGTGCGTTGGGTCGTTGCGCTCGCGCCCATCGGGGTGTTCGCCCTGGTGCTGCCCCTCGCCGCGCGCGGCGGCGCCAGCGTGGCCGGCGGCATGGGCTTTTACGTGGTCGTGTATACGGTGGGGAGCTTGCTCGCGACGCTGCTGCTGTACCCGGTGGCGGTGCTGTGGGGCCGGGTGCCGCTGCGGAAGTTCGCCCGGGCCGCCCTGCCGCCCCAGCTGGTCGCCTTCGCCTCGTCCTCGTCCATCGCCTCCCTGCCGGCGCTGGTCGAAGCGGCGGAGCGCGACCTCGAGCTGCCCGAGCGGGTCAGCGGATTCGTGCTGCCCCTCTCGGTCTCCATCTTCCACATCGCGGCGCCGGTGTCCTGGACCATCGGCGCGCTCTTCGTCGGATGGTTCTACGGCATCCCGGTCGGGATTCCGCAGCTCGCGACCGTGGCGTTCGCGTCGGTGTTTCTGTCGTTCGCGGGCCCCGGCGTGCCGCGCGGCGCCTTCCTGATGCTGACACCGCTGTTTCTCGCCATCGGCCTCCCCGCCGAAGGCATCGGAATCCTGATCGCGGTGGACGCCATCCCGGACCTCTTCTCCACCGTGCTGAACGTCACCGGCGATTTGACCGCCGCGGCGATCGTGGCGCGGGGGGCGCAGCAGGCGTGACGCCGGAGCCGGCTCCGAGCTTCGACGACGTGCTGCTGGCCCGGAGTACCATCGCCCCCTACCTCCGGCCGACGCCGCTCTATCCGTACCAGGGGTTGAGCGATGCGATCGGGGCGGACCTCTGGATCAAGCACGAGAACCATCTGCCCACCGGGGCCTTCAAGGTGCGCGGCGGAGTCAATTTCATGGCCCGGCTGTCGCCCGAGCAGCGCGCCCGCGGAATCATCACCGCCTCCACCGGTAACCACGGCCAGAGCGTCGCCTTCGCGGCGCGGCGGTTCGGCGTCCGCGCCGTCGTGGCCGTCCCTCACGGAGCCAACCCCGGCAAGGTCGCCGGCATCCGCGATTTCGGCGCGGAGATCCGTTTCATCGGGAACGACTTCGAGGCCTGTCGCCAATACGTCGAGGCGACGGCCGAGCGGGAAGGCATGCGCTACCTGTCCTCGGGAGACGAGCCGCTGCTCATCGCGGGGGTCGCCACCCACACCCTCGAGATCGTGGACGCGCTCCCCGAAGTCGATGTCGTCATCGTGCCGGTGGGCGGGGGTAGCGGCGCGGCCGGTGCCTGTCTGGTCGCCAGGGCGAATGCCCGGCGCATCGAAGTCATCGGAGTCCAGGCCGAGGGCGCGCCCGCCGCCTGGCGCTCCTGGAAGGAAGGCCGCCGCGTGGAGGTCCCCGTCACCACCATGGCCGACGGGCTGGCGACCGGCGCTCCCTTCGACCTGCCCCAGTCCATCCTGCGCCGCGACCTCGACGACTTCATCCTGGTCAGCGACGCCGAGCTCCGCGCCGCGGTCCGGCTGCTCATCGAGCAGACCTGCAACCTGGCGGAAGCCGCCGGTGCCGCCGCGTTGGCCGCCGCCCTCAAGTTGCGCGACCGACTGAGCGGCCGGCGGGTCGCGTTGATCCTGAGCGGAGGCAATCTCTCCTGGGATGCCCTGCGGGAGCTGCTGCGCGAGACCTAGTCAGCGGGTTATGGTGACTTCGCGCGCTCCCGCCGGCACCGCCGCCCGCGCCTCGGAGCCCCCCGGCCAGCGCACCCACACCGCCGTCGCGCTTCCCGCGAGTCCGAACACCTGAACCGCCCCGTTCTGCGACCAGTACCCCGAGCCGGCCGCGATCTCCCGCACCGGACCCATGCGATCCCCGTACACGATGCGAATCTGGGCCCCGATGGCATCGGGGTTTCCCGGCGGACCCAGCAGCCGCACCCGCAGCCCCGCGCGAGCGCCCCTGTTGTGAAACAGCCGGGTGGCGGCCCCGTTCTGCGAGACGACCAGGTCGAGCCGGCCATCGGCGTCGAAGTCCCCGTAGGCCGCTCCACGCTGATCGCCGTACACGATCAGGCCCGAGCGGGTCCCCGCCAGCGCTTCCAGGCCTCCCGTGCCATCGCCCAGGAGCAGCAGGCTTCTCCCCGCATCGTAGCGCGGAATCCCCACCGCTGTCGCCGAGAAATTCTGGCCCAGGAATACGTCTTCAGCGCCGTCGCCGTCGAAATCAGCGATGCCCGCGTAGAACGCCGGCGCGAGCTGGGCCTCCTGGGGCAACGGGATCGCCTCGAAACGGCCACCCCGGTTCAGGAAGACCATGTTGTCGAGCGTCGTCGCGCTCAGGCTGCGCACCTGGGGCCCCAACGGCGCCAGCAGCTGGTCGAACTTGGCATCGGCATAGGCGGCGAAAGAGGGGAATTGCTTGCTGATGACGGGGATCGCGGTGCGCACCCGCTCGTAGCGGGTGAGCGGCAGCAGCGCCCGCGTCCGCGCATCCGCGCGCGCGAGCAGCATCTCGTCTTCTCCGGCGCCGCCGAACCGGCCGTAATACAGCATCAGCGGCCGCGCGCTGTCGGCGCCGGCCATCACGTTGCGGCCCCAGCTCGTCGCCACCAGATCGAGGCGTCCGTCTCCGTCGAGATCGCCCGCGGCCAGCCCGTTCCATCGGCTCAGCCAGCGCGACAGCCCCCACGCCGCCGGGGCCGGCGCGAAATGTCCGCCCTGATTGAGCAGCAGCAGGATCGAGTCCCACTCCCGCGCCAGCAGAAGGTCCGCATCGCCATCGCCGTCGACGTCGGCAAACAGCGAGGCCGACACCATCCCGGTCTCCCGCAGTCCGGCGCTGTTCTCCCTATCCAGCTCGAAGCGCCCCCCCACATTGCGAAAGAACCCGGACGCCGGCGCTTCGGGATAGCGCAACGGAATGACCCGCGCGCCCACGAAGAGATCGAGGTCGCCGTCGCCGTCATAGTCGGCGAGCGACAGCGGTCCGATGGAGGATTCGTGGGAAGGGACCATCGCCTCGCTCCCGGATGTGAGCGCGGCTCCCCTGACGCCGTAGGCGAGCACGGTGGGTTGCGCCATCATCTTCTCGGGAGTGCGCTCCTCCCAGCTGGCGACACCGGCGAGTATCCGGGTGCTCCCGTCGCCGGCCAGCCCGAGAATGCTGGTCAGGTCGTTCGCAGCGACGGGGCCGCGGGCCGGCTCGGCCAGCAGCCGTCCCCCCTCGTTGCGAAACACGCTCGGGCGGCCGCCCTTGCCCGTGCCGAGCAACAGGTCCTCGTCGCCGTCACGATCGAGATCGAACCACGCGACCCCCGGTCCCAGCTGCGAGAGCGCGTCCGGAAGCAGGTACTGCCGGTCCCAGTCGCCGAAGCTGTTTTCCGTATGGGTGTGGCCCTCGAGCTGTGCGCTGGCGTCCTCGAACAGGGCGGCAGGTTCAGTGGCCTCCGCGTCCCGGCTCCCGCCTCGTGCCTCCCGGCTCCCGCCTGCCGCTTCCCGAATCTCGTACAGGCGATTGGGACGCAAGCTGTCGAGTACCGTGCGGCCGCCGTCGCGCCAATCGACAGTGATGCGGAGGTGCCGCGAAGTCCCCGCCGCGAAACTGGCCAGGTAGTCGCTGTGGGACAGGTACAGCCCGCCCACCGCGACCTCCCGCTGCTGCAGCGGCACAGCGCCATCCTGAACCCGGATTCTGGCACCTACCGCTCGCGTATTGGGCGCGTTGCCGGTCAGTCGCACGGCGATGCGCGGCGCCGGCGCGTCGTTCCGCAGGAGGAGCGCCGGCGCGCCGAGCCGGTTCACCACCACGTCCAGGTCGCCGTCGCCGTCGAGATCCGCCGCGGCCATCGCATGCGAGATGTCCTCCTCGGTGCCGAAGCCCCATTGCACGCTCATGTCCTCGAATGTCAGGTCGCCGCGATTGCGATACGCGACGTTGGCGAGCGGCAGCGCGGGATATTCGAAGAAGTGGCGCTGCCACGGGATGCCGTCCCAGCCGGCCGCGAGTCGCTCCTGGGTGTCGGCGTCCATGACGTCGCGCACGTGACCATTGCTGATGAGGATGTCCTGCCATCCGTCGAGATCCACGTCGAGGAACATGGTCGACCACGACCAGCCGCTCGCCTGCACGCCGGCGTAGGCCCCCACCTCGGCGAACGTCCCGTCGCTCCGGTTGAGAAAGAGCGTGTTGCGCTGCTGCTGCAGCTGCACCGCGAACCGCCCGGGCTGCTTGGGCAGCGCCGTGTGAGTCGGTAGCTGTGTCGCCAGCCGGCGGGCATCGTTGCCGAGCATATCCACTTCGAAGAGATCGGGCCGTCCGTCTCCGTTGACGTCGCCGACGTCGGCCCCCATGCCCGAGTTGCTGGTCTGCCGCTGTGCGGTCCAGTCGGCCAGGCGAAAGCCCCCCTTGCCGTCGTTGATCCATAGCAGATCGGGATCCTCGAAGTCATTGACCACGTACAGCTCGGGCGCTCCATCCCCGTTGAGGTCGGCAAACCGCGCGTCCAGCCCGAAAGATTCCGGCTCGGCGGTCAGCGGGCGGCCCTGCGCATCGTGAAACCGGCCTGAGCTGAGCGGAACCCGGGTGAAGTGTCCCCCGTCGTTCAGGTAGAAGTCGTCCGGCTCGGCGCGAACGCTCAGGCTCAAGCCTCCCATGTCCTCGCGGTCGACCACTCGATAGTCCCGCCGGTGCTCCGGCATCACCTCGTAACGGCCGGCTCCGGTCCGGCGCACCAGCTGTGCAAAGCTGCGTTGCCGCGGCGAGAGCGAGTCGACCGGCGTATAGGGCTTGTAGTTCGTGACGTACAGATCGAGGTCGCCGTCGCCATCCACATCGGCCATGGCGACAGTGGTTCCGCCCTTGCCGGCGGGATCGATGCCGAGGTCTTCGCGGTGCTCGGTAAAGCGACCCTGGCCGTCATTGAGAAAAATCGCGTTGGGGCCCAGGGTCGCGAGCAGAACGAGGTCGAGATCGCCGTCGCCGTCGATGTCAGCGAAGGCCGCCCCAGTGGCGTGCCGGTCCGCGGCGGCGACCCCGGCGCGCGCCGCGATTTCCTCGAAGCGCCAGCCTCCGAGGTTGCGGTACAGTGCGCTGGAGCCTTCGGTCCGCGCGAGGAAGACATCCACCAGGCCGTCGCCGTCGACGTCGCCCAGGGCCACCCCTGCGCCCTGCCCGAGGATCCGGTTGCCCAGCAACACCGAATC
>Ga0255310_10000304_pt1 | contig 11082 bp, 12 predicted proteins | sample EtOH1_T0_E1_meta_FD_201359 | JGI IMG/M metagenome (GOLD analysis project Ga0255310, IMG submission 201359) | Sandy soil microbial communities from University of British Columbia, Vancouver, Canada - EtOH1_T0_E1 | ecosystem: Engineered > Artificial ecosystem > Sand microcosm > Unclassified ...
GTCCTGGCGTTCGAGGGCCTCCTTCATGTTCTCGGCGGCGGTGATGCTCTTGTAGTTGTTGACCAGGATTACATCGACCGCGCGGCCCAACTGCACAAGGTGGTAGATACTCCACGCGCTGACTGCGAGGATGATGATGATCAGCAGCCCGTAGCTGAATGCCAGTTTTCGTCTCAGGCTGTTCATATCGAAGAAGTCCGTAGTCAGTAGTTCGTAGTTTGAACGCAGGAGTCTCCGCAAGTTTGCCGGCGACTGACTACTGACTACGGACTTCTGACTACGGACTTCCTTTCGTCCAGTGCCAGGTTCAACTCAAGCACGTTAACCCGCGGCTCGCCGAGAATCCCGAGCTGTCGCCCTTCGGAGTGCTCCCGCACGATCCGCCGAACCTCATCTGCACTCAAGCCCCGCTCTTTGGCGACGCGCGGAACTTGAAACTCAGCCGCCGCCGGAGTGATATGCGGATCAAGCCCCGATGCGGAAGCCGTCACCATGTCGATCGGTACCGGCGAGCCGGGATTCTCTTCTCGCAATGATCCCGCGGCAGTCTTGACGTTGTCCATGAGCTTTTGACTGGTCGGCCCAAGATTCGTTCCGCTCGAAGCCGTCCCATCATAGCCGGCACCCGCCGCCGAAGGCCGCGGATGAAAGTAGCCCGGCCCGGTGAATGGCTGGCCGATCAAGCTCGACCCAATCACCTTGCCGTCCTTTTCTATGAGGCTGCCCGCCGACTGTCGCGGAAAGATCAACTGCGCCAGCCCGGTTACTGCAAGCGGGTAAATGACGCCTAGCAGCACGGTCAGCACTACCGTTATCGCGAATGCCGGATAAATCTGTTTGAGTATGTTCATAACGCCTTTAACTTAAGAAGCGGCTTTGCGACTTTGCGGGTCTTTGCATCTTTGCGCGAAACGGTTTCAGGTTTCGAGCAGTGGTTTCGCGCAAAGACCAGGATCCGCGAAGACGCAAAGACCAACCAGACTCTTCCTTCAGGCGAGCCCCAGCCCTCGAACGATCAAGTCGATGATTTTGATCCCGACGAACGGTATGACGATTCCGCCGAACCCATATATCCAAAGGTTTCGTCTGAGCACCGCCGCGGCTCCCATCGGGCGGTATTTGATGCCTCGCAACGCAAGCGGAACGAGGGCGACGATGATCAGAGCATTGAAAATCACCGCGGACAGAATCGCAGATTCGGGAGTCGCCAACCTCATGATGTTCAACGCTGCGAGCGGCCCGCTCTTGGCGCCGGCAAGCATGTATAGCGTCGAAAACATCGCCGGAATGATGGCGAAGTATTTTGCCAGGTCATTGGCGATCGAAAAGGTTGTAAGCGCGCCTCGCGTCATCAGCAACTGTTTTCCAATCTCGACTATTTCGATCAGCTTCGTCGGGTTCGAATCGAGATCAACCATGTTGCCGGCTTCTTTGGCGGCCATCGTGCCGGTGTTCATTGCGACGCCGACGTCAGCCTGAGCGAGAGCAGGAGCATCGTTGGTTCCGTCGCCCGTCATCGCGACGAGCTTGCCCTCGTGCTGTTCGCGTTTGATCAACGCCATCTTATCTTCGGGCTTGGCTTCCGCGAGAAAGTCATCAACGCCGGCCTCGCGCGCGATGGCCGCCGCGGTCAGCGGGTTATCGCCCGTTATCATTACGGTTTTGATGCCCATCCTTCTGAGCTGATCGAAGCGCTCTTTCATCCCGCCTTTGACTATGTCCTTGAGGTGGATGATGCCTAGCGCGCGGCTGTGATCAGCGACGGCCAGCGGCGTGCCCCCGGACCTCGCAATACGCTCGACGGTCTCCTTCATTTCAGGCGGGACCACGCCCCCTTCCGTGCCGATGAACTGCGCGATTGCATCGACCGCGCCCTTGCGAATCGAGCGGTTATCCAAATCGACGCCGGACATTCGAGTCTGAGCGGTGAAGGGAACGAATCGCGCTTCGTGAGCCGCGAGCTCCCGGCCTCTCAAGTTGTACTTCGACTTCGCGAGCACAACTATCGAGCGGCCTTCCGGTGTTTCGTCCGACAGGCTCGACAATTGAGCTGCGTCGGCGAGCTCCCTTTCCGATACCCCATTCATCGGGATGAACTCGACCGCCTGCCGATTGCCCAGCGTGATCGTGCCCGTCTTGTCCAGGAGCAGGGTGTTGACGTCGCCGGCAGCCTCGACCGCGCGCCCGGACATCGCAAGAACATTGTGTTGAATCAGCCGGTCCATTCCCGCAATGCCGATCGCGGAAAGCAAGCCGCCAATGGTCGTCGGAATCAGACACACGAGCAGCGCAACAAGCACAGTGATCGAAGGCGGAGATGCCGGAGCAAACCCCGCAGCCGGGTCCGAAGACGCTACGCTATAGATCGCGTAAGGAAGTAATGTCACGACCGCCAGCAAGAAGATTATCGTCAGTCCGGCCAGCAGTATGTTGAGAGCAATCTCGTTCGGAGTCTTCTGGCGTTCGGCGCCTTCGACGAGCGCGATCATTCGATCGAGGAATGTTTCTCCCGGGTTCGAAGTAATCCGGACCTTGATCCAGTCGGAGATCACTTTCGTGCCGCCGGTAACAGCGGAGCGATCGCCGCCGGATTCCCGGATGACCGGCGCGCTCTCGCCCGTGATTGCGGATTCGTCTACGGACGCGACGCCTTCGATGATCTCGCCGTCGCCGGGTATGAACTCGCCGGCGTGTACGAGCACTACGTCGTCTTTGCGTAGCTGTGGAGCGGGAACCTGCTCAGTTTTCGCCCATTCGATCCCCACGCTCACATCTCCGGTGATGCGATTGGCGACGGCCTCGGTCTTCGCTTTGCGCAGCGTGTCGGCTTGCGCCTTTCCACGACCCTCGGCCATCGCCTCGGCGAAGTTGGCAAACAGCACCGTAAACCAGAGCCACAGCGTCACCTGCACGGTGAAGAGCAAGTTGCCTGTCTGGCCCTGCGCGATATCGCGAATGACGAGCAGCGTCGTCAATATGCTGCCGATCTCAACGACGAACATCACCGGGTTCTTCGCGACCTGTCGCGGATTGAGTTTCATAAACGCATCCTTGATTGCCCGCCTGACGATCGACGGGTCAAACAACGGTCTTTTCTTCGCTTTCTCTGACATCTGGTCTCCATTTGCGATTGCCGACTGCCGATTGGAACAGGGAGATCATCTCAATTCGGCAATCGCGAATCGGAAATCGGCAATCAGAAGGTCGTTCCTGAGTTCATCAAGTGATGCTCGACTATCGGCCCTAGCGACAGCACCGGGAAGAATGTCAGCGCGCCGACGATCAGGATCACGCCAATGAGCAACACTACGAACAGCGGCGTGTAGACCGGGAATGTACCCGCCGAGGGCGGCACGATCTTCTTCGCCGCCAGATTGCCCGCGATTCCCATCATCGGGATGATCATCAGGAACCGCCCGATCAGCATCGCCAGCCCGAGAGTCGTGTTGTACCAGTAGGTATTGACCGTGATGCCCGCGAATGCCGACCCGTTGTTGCCTGTAGCCGACACATAAGCGTAGACGATCTCAGACAGACCATGCGGCCCGCCGTTGTTCACCTTCGATGCTCCGTAAGGCGCGATGCTCGCCCACGCCGAGTAACACAGAATCGAAACCGCAAAGATCAGCACGTAGAGCATCGCCATCTTCACGTCCTTCGATTCTATCTTCTTGCCGAGGTACTCAGGCGTGCGGCCGACCATCAGGCCCGCTATGAAAACCGTCAGCACGATCATCACCAGCATGCCGTACATACCTGCGCCGACACCGCCGAAGATGATCTCACCCAGCATTATGTTCAGCAGCGGTATCATTCCGCCGAGCGGCGTATACGAGTCGTGCATCGAATTGACGGCGCCACATGAAGCATCGGTGGTGATCGTGGCGAACAGCGCCGAGTTCGCTATGCCGAAGCGCACTTCCTTCCCCTCCATGTTGCCGCCCGCTTGCTCAGCGCCCCTTGTATCAACGGCCGATTGAGTCACTCCGTACTGGTCGTAGTTCGGATTGCCGCGGGCCTCGAAGAAATAAGCAACCAGAAACCCGCCAAGAAAGAGAATCGTCATCGCCGCGAATACTGCCCAGCCGTGCCTTTGATTGCCGGTTATTCTGCCAAGCGTGTACGTCAAGCCGGACCCAATCGCGAAAATCGCGACCATCTCGAGAAAGTTTGTCAGCGGCGTCGGGCTCTCAAATGGATGTGCCGAGTTCGCGTTAAAGAAACCGCCCCCGTTGGTGCCCAGCTCCTTGATGAACTCCTGAGAAGCAACCGGCCCCTGAGCGATCGTCTGGTTGGTCTGCGTTTCGGTCGTTTCTTCTCCGGTGTCCGCGTCGGTCTTTGTGAGCTGCTGCGGTTCGACCAGCGCGGCTTGCGTGTAAGGCTTGAAGTTCTGAACGACCCCTTGCGACACAAGCGCCAACGCTCCGATAATGCACAGCGGCAACAGCACATAAAGCGAGCACCGAGTAAGATCAACCCAGAAGTTGCCGATTGTCTTTGCCTCGCGGCGGGCGATTCCACGAATGAACGCGATTGCCAGGGCTATGCCGGTGGCCGCGGATACGAAGTTGTGGAACGCGAGCCCAGCCATCTGGACGAAGTAGCTCATCGTCGACTCGCCGGAGTAGGCTTGCCAGTTTGTGTTGGTTGTAAAACTGACCGCCGTGTTGAAAGCGAGGTCTGGTTTCACTCCCTCGAACTGCTGCGGATTGAGCGGCAAATAGTACTGAAGTCGCTGAAGCGCGTAGAGCACCAGCAGCGATACAACGCCGAACATCAGCATCGCTGCCGTGTAAGTAGTCCAGTGTTGCTCGCTCGAAGCATCGACTCGGCAGAGTCGATAAATCAGGCGCTCGACCGGGCCAAGCACGCGGCTCATGAATGTCTTCTCGCCAAAGAAGACTCTAGTCATGTAGACGCCGAGCGGCTTGGTTATGGCAAACAGCACCAGAAAGTAAACCGCTAGTTGTAAGAATCCGTTGAAAGTCATCTCGTTTCCCCACCTGCCTGAGCGTCCCAGGGGCGCAGGCGTCTTTGCCTGCTTGCCTCCGCGAGGCGCCCATTGCAAAGCGAGCAGGCACCTGCGCCCTCGGGACGCCGCTAAAACTTCTCCGGTTTCAGCAGCGCGTACATCAGATAAAACAGCAGCAGCAGCGCTATGATTCCGCTGATTAAGTATTCCGCATTCATTTCTTGTCCCTCTTGCTATCTTTTTGCGCCTTCGAAAAGACGAGCGTAACGTAAAGAAGTATCATTACTACAATCGCGATCAAGTTCCTTAAACCTTCAGAGTCCATATCCCCTCCATTACACGCGCGCGCAGAAGCGCAAGTACCAGATTGCAACGCCGAAGAAAACGAGAACCAACGCTATGAAAATCACGTCCAGCATTTCACTTGCCTCCGGGTTTCACCTTGTTGTTTCCGCATGTGTCTCTCTCTATCGTGGTTTGATCATTCACTGCCACAAGCCGCCCTTCTGGCCAAACCACCAGATCATTCCCAGTGTCGCCGTATTCTGACGCCGCTTGAGAATCCCCGGTGTATCGCTCAGGAAGAAGGGCTGGTTTGAAAAATCGCGCCGCCATTCGGCGCGCAACAAGAAACCGTCCGCAAGCTTGAATTCACTGGTGATTGTCGTTTCCTTAAGCGCTTGGGTCACGCCGCTGAAGAGGCCCCCGCGGTCCGATAGATACTCGGCGCGACCCGCAAGTGCGAACTTCGGGGTGACCTGATACCGCGCATAAGCAACTCCCCCTGCGATATGCGTCGGGGCGGAGACGTCTTGCACGCGACTTACAACATAGTCGCCTTCGGCAGCCAGGATCAGCTTGTCGGTCACATTCCAGGTCGCGTAGGTATCGAAGATGTGCAGCCGCCCGTTCGGGACGGGACGAATCAAATCCGTTGAGAGTCCCGGCTGTGTCGGCAGGCTCGGAATGCCGGGGTTCAGTTCAGGCGCCAGATCGCGCTGCTCCTGACCGACGTAGTAATTCACCTGCCACGTTACCTGTTTGACCGGCGTCAGGATGAGTGCGAAGTGCTGTGACTTGAATCCGTTGAAGTCCTCCGATTGTTGAATGCCGTTCATCAAGTGGTACATCACCGTGACCTTGTCATTGATCGGATACTTCGCACGGAGGCCTAAATGGTAGAAAGGCAGAAAGTTGAAATAGTATGACCGCGAATAGTTGTAGTCATCCTTGTTGTAGTTCGTCTCATAGCCGAGGCTGCTTGCGAACTTGCCGAAATCAAGTGTGAGCCCTTTGCCGATGGGGGCGACATAGGTTCCAAAGGCCTGCCATACGGGCCGATAGGCCTGGGGCCGAGGCTCGTTCGCCGCGTTGCCCTGCACCGTTTCAGTAGCCTGGCCGTACATTAAGTCGAGACGCGCTCCGAAGCGCCGGCCGGCTTCAACATTGGGCGCGCGCTCGATCACCACCGACGCCTGATTCAGGCTGAAGCTGTTGCTCATCACGTCGTACGCGCGAAGCAAGTTGATTCGCCCGACAGGCTTGTTGAAGTTGTAGCCGTAGTATCCATCAAGCGAGACGTTGATGGTCGTGTCGCGCAGGAAGTCGAGCGAGGCGCGATCTTCTTTGCTGATCCGCTGGGGCTCCGAAGCTGTTTTGTCCGCCTCGGTCGTTGCGGCCCCCGGCAAACTGGGAACCGCGCTCGTGGGGCCCGGCTGCAACGGCTCGCGAATGCCCCTGGATTCGCCTCGAGATTCCAGCTCGGCCAAACGGCGCTCCAGCTTCTCAATTCGGTCGACCAGCACGCGTTCGCGTTCGGCTGATTCAGAAGACGCGCTCGCCGCGGGCGGTACGGAAGCGCTCGACACAACTGTAGCGTGTGCCGGTTTCGGCCGAATCTCGCTCGATTGTTGCGCTCGAGTGCCGGCTGAAAGAAACGTGATGCTGATGATTGCAGCTATTATGCAATTAGTGCTTGAGGCTTTCATTGAAACAGGTTCTCCTTATATTCCCCAGCTCAACTCAGCGACCCGTGATCAATCGCAGTAGGGGTCTTCCTTCATCTTGCGGCTCCGGAGTGGCTCTCGGAGCGTCGTCGACGCGGTTAGGCGAGCCGGCGTCACCCTCAGGCGACCATAGCAGCCAGGAAGCATCCTCGACGGCCTTCGTATTCAACTCGAATGTCCCAGGAGACGTCGTGCGATTGACGTAACGACTCCTGTTGGCCCGGCCCCGCGAGAGGAAACAATGGCGAAGCAAGAGCAAGAAGAAAGTCAACGCGAACACGCCCGTAATTCCGATCATCTGGTTGTTCATGGTGTTCCTCCATCCGCGCAGTCCTCCGGACAGGCGCGATCGCCGGCGCAAGACCGGTGACAATTTGAAGCTACCACCGCGCTCGTAAGTTTAGGGTTAAAGGTTTATAAAAAGTTCGTAAGCCCGGGAGAGCACGCGTCCACGTGCTCGCGGGAAGGGGGCGGGGGTTGAATTATCCCGCGAAATGCATCTCGATTCGCTTTCTACTCTCGTCTTCCAACGCTTTACGGATGGCGGGTTGGGTAGTCGTCACGACCTCGAGATCATCGCGATGCAGCTTGTAGAACGTACACTCGGTGACGACTGTCACCGTCGCGTTACGCGGTTCGCCGCTGAGACTGCGATCTTCAGGTGCAAGAAACTCGCTTGGTTCCGACAATCAGACTCCGGGATCGAAGCGGTAGCCAATCCAGGGCTCCGTGAGTATGTAGCGAGGCGAACCGGGATCGGGCTCGATCTTCTTTCTGAGCTGGCCGATGAACACGCGCAGGTACTCGGTCTGCTCGCCGTAGTTTGCTCCCCAGACAGCGCTGAGTAGTTTCCGATGAGTCAGAACTTTGCCGGCGTGCCGCATGAGGTGGGCAAGCAGCTCAAACTCCTTGGGGGTCAGATGAATCTCTTTGTCACGCACGGTCACTTTGCGAGTTTCCACGTCCAGCCGAAAGTCTCCCGCTTCCAAAACCGCTGGGGCGGCGTCTTCGCTGGAAGTGGCGGGCGCGCGTCGCAGCGTCGCGCGCACCCGAGCCAGGAGTTCCTCCATGCTGAATGGCTTCGTTACGAAGTCGTCGGCGCCCGCGTCCAGAGCCTCGACCTTTGTTCGCTCTTCGCCCTTCACCGACAGCACAATGATCGGAACTTGCGACACCAAACGAAGCCGCTTGCACAGTTCGAGTCCGTCCATGTTGGGCATAGCCAGGTCCGTGATCACCAGGTCGGGATGCCAGTCGTTGAACGTGTCGAGCGCGCTCTCACCGTCGGCAGCTACTCGCACGTCGTAGCCACGCGTAGTCAAACCCGTGCGCAACACACGCGTGATCTGCGGCTCGTCATCGGCAATCAAAATGCGCTGCTTCTGGGGCATTTCTAATCTTCTGCTCTGGCGTAGGATGGCTCGCCTGGCGCCTCTTTCGCCTGAAGGTTCTCTTCCTCATCGCCGATCGGAAGCGTGAAAACGACCTTCGTCCCGAGTCCGCCTTTGCCGCTCTCGATCCATATTCGCCCGTTATGGGCTTCAACGATCCCTCGCGCGATCGCCAGGCCCATCCCCGTTCCCGAAGGCCGGCTTCTGTTCGAAGCACCGTCGCGGATAGCTCGGAAAAACTTATCAAAGACGCGCTCGCGCAGTTCAGCCGGAATGCCGGGTCCGCGATCTTCGACGCTTGCCCTTATCATCTCACCCTTATCGCGAGACGCCACTATGTGAATGGGCGTTCCGGCAGGCGAGTACTTTGAGGCGTTGTCAACAAGCGTGTAAATCACCTCACTCACCGCGCGTGCATCCACCAGCACCACCGGCAGATTCCTGTCGATCTCGACTCCCACCCGATGCCGGTCCGTAAGGTTTTTTGCGCGGGCCAGCGCCATCTCAATCATCTCCTCGATAGTTCCCCACCGGCGTCTCAAACGAAACTCCCCAGCCTCGATCCGCGCCATCTCGACAAGCCCCTCGATAAACCGGTTGAGGCGGTCGCATTCTTCGTCGATGACCTCGAGCATCTCTCGCCGGCCCTCTTCATTGAGGGCAACGGATGGCAACTCGGGCGCCTTTGTCTTCAACTCGTCGAGCAGAGTGGTGACCGAAGCCTTTATCGAAGTAAGCGGAGTGCGCAGGTCGTGAGTCACTGCATCAAGCAACGCGGTCTTCAGCCGTTCGCTTTGCCGCAAGGCCTCAGCGTGACTGGCGCGCTCAAAAGCGGATCGCAGCTCGTCGTACAATCGCTTAATCTCAAGGCGCCCGGCTTGAGCCTCCTCAGCGCGGCGGCTTACGCGAACCGAAAGCTGGCCGGCAGTGACCGCGGTGATCAGAAAAGCGATGAGCGCAATCCAGTTGTCGGGATCCGCTATGGTGAAGGCGCCGACCGGGGGTAGAAAGAAGAAGTTAAGACCAAGCACTCCCAGGACCGATGCGAGGATGGCCGGACGCGACCCCCAACTCGCAGCGACAAACAGAACTACCAGCAGCATCGCCAGCGCTACGGTGGTCGAGTTTATGCTCTCGCCAAGCAGTCTGAGCGCTGCCGTCACCGAGGCAATGCCCACGACTGCCACGATGTACCCCGCCAGTCTTGCGTTGCGCGTCTTGATCGGCATACCTCCATTCTACGACAAAGCTCGTCGCCAAACCCTTGCGGGGCCGGAATCCACCAAATCGATCCGCAACCGCAACGGCACCAGGTGCCGGTTAATTCGCCAACCATATTTCTCAAATTGTGCTTGCGTCGCCATTCGCCAATGCATATCCTGAATAGCGCGAGAACCGCGAGGACGAAAGTCCGAAGAGTCGGCGCGGGTTTCGATCCAACGCTCGGACTCAGCAAGAGAAGAACCTCAGGCCTGTGAACCTCGCGCGCTTGCCTGTTACAGACTGCTGAATAGCCCGACAGTGTGCTCCGTCAGGTGGAGTGGAAAAAATGCCCAAGCAATCAAACGGCGATCCTCACGACAATAAGCGCCGTAGACCGATATCTAGCCAAGATCAGGATGCCCGGCTCAAGGAGATGGGAAAGTTGGGCACAAGAGGAATGCTTCTGAGAGCGGTGGAGATGCTCGGCGATGAACGGGTCAGCGACGATCAGTTGCGCAAGGTCCTCATGATCCTGGGGGATGTCGGGCCGGGCGAAAGTCCCGGAACCTAATCCGCTTTTGTTTTGCGACGCGACTTCGCCTTAATCGAGCCCACCCTCTTGATGAACACCAGCAAACCGGCTCTCTCCTCAGGCGACAAGAGCACCACCTCATTAAGAATCTGGGTCACCGCCGGGCTCATCACGACCTTCTGCACGGTTTCCAGAATCATCAGAGCGTCGGGCCCGCCGCTTCTCCTGCCGCCGTCCAATTGCTGGCCGCAAGCCACATGGAACAGTTCGTTTGCGTCAACACCCAGCCCGTCGGCTAATGCGATAAGCTTGTCAACTGAAAGATTCGTCGCCCTCCCTGTGGTAATGCTGGCGACATAGCCGTCGGTTATCCGACGCCCCGACAACCGCTGAACGTCTTTTTGAGTCAGACCCTTCAACTTCATGACCCGCTTTACGTACTCCCCTAAACCATTTTTGCCATCAGCCATATTGGATCTCCCACAGGCAAGCGAAATATTTTCAAGTCGCCAGCGAAAATATTCATTGACAGCGACAAGCGAAGGGTTTAAGATCTCGCTCGTCAGAAAATATTCAGAGCGGACTAAAATATAAACATAGCTCTGTTCCAAAACGCGCGCTGCCGCTTCGGTATGTGGATTTGTACCACAGGGGTGGAGACTGCTCAATAGGCAGAGGAAGAGCGCGGAACAGGGAGTTCACGGCTGGGGCTTTGCGAACGGGTATTAGAGCGCGCATTTGGCTCTCATGAGTGCCCTCCGATCGCAGGTTGTCTAAGGTGGGGTCCGCCTTGCAGGCGTTAGAGAGGGTGCGCGTTGCTGCCAGGCCTTAACACCCAGGAAAGACCGAACGGCATCGCGTTCCCTCCTTTTTTTTTCAAAGCCCGCTCTCTGCTGGTGGTTCTTCGTAGTTAGCGGGGAGGAACACCGAGAGAGGTTCCTCCCCGCTTGCGTAGCCTCCCCCAATGAAATCAACGCT
>Ga0255310_10000305_pt1 | contig 11072 bp, 6 predicted proteins | sample EtOH1_T0_E1_meta_FD_201359 | JGI IMG/M metagenome (GOLD analysis project Ga0255310, IMG submission 201359) | Sandy soil microbial communities from University of British Columbia, Vancouver, Canada - EtOH1_T0_E1 | ecosystem: Engineered > Artificial ecosystem > Sand microcosm > Unclassified ...
TGGAATAGGCCTCAAGGACGGAAGGTACCTGGTCAAATCCGCCCTGAACTTTTCGAATTCGGGGGGGGTGTATGTCGCAGATGATTTGGAAACCGGCAACGAGGTAGTAATCAAAGAGGCCCGCCCTTTTGTCGACACGACGGAAGATACCATTTCGCTGCTCAAGAAAGAGCATCGGATTCTGTCAAAGATCGCACACCTTAAGATCGCTCCGCAGCCTCTCGACTTCTTTCAGGACTGGGAGCATTTCTTTCTGGTTCAGGAATTTATCAAGGGTAGTTCCATTTCTACATATTCCGCCCGCAACAACGTGACGCTCCTCAACCACCCCACGCTTGAGGATACCCAAACATTTTACGGCAACTTCAAAACAATCATGCTGCAGCTAGCAGAGATCATAAGAGTACTGCACGAATGCGGAATAGTGTTTTCTGACTTATCGCCGGGCAACTTGATCATCATGCCCGATACGCTGGATCTCAAGATAATCGATTTTGAAGGCGCCTATGAGATAGGCGTGGACAAGCCCGGCCAGCTGTACACGCCAGGGTTTGCCGCGGATCAGATGTTCGGGCGCAATCCAACATTTGAAAGTGACTATTTTTCGATCGGCGCAATCATGCATTTCTTCCTGTCGCCGGTGAACCAGATTTTTTTGATTAACCCGCGAGCCAGGTACACGTTTATAGAAAACGTCACACGGGACATAGGCTTTCCCAAGAGTATCTGCGAGCTGGCTACCGCGCTGATAGATAAGACAGCGAACAAGAGGCCCACCCCCAGTCAAATAATTGAAGTGCTAATGAGGGATGAGGAAGTTGCCGCTCCAGACTTTGCGGCTGACGGACCGGAAGCCGACGCGACCTATCGAAACTATGTCGAGCGAATCATGGACTACACTCTTGCGGTCGCCACTTATGACAGAAAGGACCGGCTCTTCCCAGCCGACGGGTCAATCTTCCGAACCAACCCTCTGAGCATCGCGCACGGCGCCTGTGGTGTCGCATACGCTCTGAACAAGATCAAAGGCAGTGTCCCGACCGAGCTGCTTGACTGGATTGTGGCAAGAAACAAACACGTGACACTCATTCCTCCCGGTCTGTATATCGGGCTGGCAGGAATTGCGTGGGCAATGCTCGATCTAGGGTTAAAGGAAGAGTCCCAGGAAGTGCTCTTATCCACCTATGACCATCCTCTGCTTTACGACACGTTCGACCTCTACTACGGAGTCGCCGGATGGGGTCTGGCGAACCTTCGGTTCTTCATGGAGTTTCAGGATGAAATGTATCTCCAAAAGGCTGAGGATGCGGGTAACCATCTGTTGGAAACCGTAACTGAAGAGCCCAGGGGATGCTACTGGGGCTCGGCCGACAACATCTCGCTCGGATATGCTTTCGGGGGCAGCGGTGTCAGCTTGTTTTTGCTCTATCTATACCTGGCCAGCGGCAAGGATAGATTTCTTGACCTCGGGGTTAAGGCTCTCGACTTCGAGATCAACTGTGCAACCACTTACCAGAACGGAGACGGCGTTTCGTGGAAGCGGTTCGCCGATCAGGGGAACATCGTCTATCCCTACCTGGTATTCGGATCCGCCGGAGTTGGCATGGCGACTCTCCGGTATTACCGGCTCCTGGGTGAAGAAAAGTACCTGGATCTGCTCGAAAAGATCTACAGCGAAACGAACAAGAAATACACCGTATTCCCGGGTTACTTTAAGGGGCTCGCCGGATTGGGCGAATTCCTTCTGGACCTGCATCAAGTCACAAACGAGAGTTGTCACCTCGAAGCCGCACGCAGGGTCGCCACCGGCTTATCATTCTTCAAGATCGAAAAGAACCAGGGTCTTGCGTTCCCCGGCGAAACGCTAAGGAGAATATCCTGCGATTTCGGAACCGGCAGCGCTGGAATTGGTCTCTTCTATCATCGGTTGACCAACAGAGAAGAAGGGTCGTTCAACCTCGATCGTCTCTTCGTGAGGGTTGGAGAGTTGAGCAAGCCTTAGGAATCGTTATTTCTTGTCACCGGATCAGCGCCTCTTGGCTGCTCTAGCAGACAAAACGAAGAAGCCTTCTCCTCTCACGAATTCACCCGACTCGGAACAAACACGAGGTCCACATGTCCACGCAATCCTTCAAAAAGATAATTGCATTATTCAAAGGCAAGGCGGCCTCTCCCGAAAACTCGCGCGCCGGATTCTTCTTCGCGATTCGCTATGTTCCGCGTTTCATCCGGCTCGTGTGGGCGACGCACCGCGGTCTCACGGCGGCGATGGTCGGGCTGAGGTTTGCGCGCGCGTTCATGCCCCTCGTGGTCTTTTGGGTGAGCAAGCTCATCATCGACGAGGTCGTTGCGATGCGCACTGGCGCCGAAACCGGATACAGGCGCTTGTGGGAATTGGTTGCGCTTGAGTTCGCGGTCGTCCTGGTGGGCGAGTTGCTGACACGAGCTTCGGCCCTCGTTGAAAGCTTGCTCGGCGATCTATTCTCAATCCACACCAGCATGCGGCTGATGAAGCACGCGGCCGTGCTCGACCTGGAACAATTTGAAGACCCGAATTTCTATGACATTCTCGAACGCGCGCGCCGTCAGACGTCCGGTCAGATCGGGCTCATTACAACGCTGGTCTCGATGGGCCAGGATGGGCTTACCCTTGTCTCGCTTGCCAGTGCGTTGCTGGTCTACAAACCGTGGTTGTTGGTGCTGCTGGCGGTCGCCGTGTTGCCCAGCTTCTTCAGTGAGACTCGCTTCGCCGCGCTTGGGTATTCACTGTTGTACCGGTGGACCCCGCAGCGCCGCCAGCTCGACTATCTGAGATACCTGGGTACGAGCAACCAGACCGCGAAAGAGCTTCACATGTTTGGCCTTGCCCGCTGGTTGATGGATCGTTACCACGAGCTTTCAACCCGTTTCTACAATGCAAACAAGCGTCTGGCGACTCGCAAGGGCGTGTTTGCCGGGCTTCTGGCTATCGTCGGCACGCTCGGGTATTACGCCGCATATGCCATCATTCTTCTGAGCGCGGCGACGGGCAGAATCACGCTTGGCATGCTCACCTTCCTGGTCGCTTCCTTCATGCGCAGCCGCGATCTCATCAGCCGGCTGCTGAGCGGCGCGAGCAGCATCTACGAGCAATGCTTGTTTCTCAAAGACCTCTTCGACTTCTTCGAGATGCAGCCGTCAATAACCTCGCCGAAAGACGCGCTCAACGTCCCAAGCTCGATTCGTGAGGGGTTTGTTTTTGAGGATGTCAGCTTCCGCTATCCCGGCAGCAAGCGATGGGCCGTGCACAATGTGAGCTTCACGCTCCGCCCGGGTGAGCGACTGGCTCTGGTAGGCGAGAACGGCGCCGGAAAAACAACGCTTACCAAACTTCTCGCGCGACTGTACGACCCGACGAAGGGGCGCATTCTACTCGACGGCAAGGATCTGCGCGAGTACGACCTCGCGTCGATCAGACAGGCCATCGGCGTGATCTTTCAGGACTTCGTTTGTTACGACTTGCACCTCGACGAAAACATCGGACTCGGGCGGATAGATGAAGTCGGAGCCTATCTGAACGAAGCGAACGACATCGAAGGGCATCCCGGCGACGGCCCTGATATGGAAACCTGGCCCGCGCCGCGCCTGAAGAGCAACAACTCGTCCAACGGCGCCTCGAAGACTCCGCCGCCGGTCCCAGCCTCGATCGTCATGGCTGCCGAGAAGTCAATGGCCGCGAGCCTGCTCCCGCGCTTCGAAAAAGGATATCGGCAAATGCTGGGACGCCGGTTCTCGGGCGGCGTTAACTTGTCGGGAGGTGAGTGGCAGAAGGTGGCCCTGGCCCGCGCATACATTCGCGACGCGCAGGTGCTCATCCTCGATGAACCGACTGCCGCACTCGACGCACGCGCGGAGTTCGAGGCTTTCAATCGCTTCACCGAATTGGTTCGCGGCCGCATGGCCGTTTTGATCTCACACCGTTTCTCAACCGTGCGCATGGCGGACCGCATAATCGTACTGCAGGGCGGAACCGTGGTTGAAAGCGGCTCACATGATGATTTGGTCGCGCAAGAGGGCTTGTATGCTGAACTCTTCGGCCTGCAAGCCGTAGGCTATCGCTGAACACGGACCAATAAGCTGATCCGGTTCCGCTCAGGAACTGACTCGACACAAGACGGTAGTGACAACCCCGCCTTCGACTCTCCTCATCCTGCTGCGCCCTCGTCCGTAGGCGACCGGTGCGGCTCCCTCCACATAACACGGTAAGACAATCGCGCCCCCTCCGGTTCCACTACCGCCGCGGCGCCAAGCATAACCCCCTCCTGCTTCCCGCGGTAACACTCATCCGACTTTGTTCCTTGACTGCCGAGACTTCGGTAGCGGAAATTAGCTCTGTTCATTCCGACCAACCGATGCACGACGAACTCCTAATCGCCGGAGCCTCGCAACTGATCACCCTCGCGGGACCATCGCGACCGCGCGTTGGAGCTGAAATGCGCGAGCTTGTGATTATCGCGGGCGGCTCCATCCTCGTGCGCGATGGCGTGATCGCGGCGGTGGGGGGCGCCTGTGAGGTCGAGCCCCTTGCTTCTGCCGGCGCTCTGCGCATCGACGCGGAGGGCGGCGTAGTCACGCCTGGCTTTGTCGACGCGCACACGCACCCGGTGTTCGCGGGGACCCGGGCGGACGAATACGAGATGCGCGCGGCGGGTCTCACATATCAGCAGATCGCCTCGCAAGGCGGCGGCATTCGTTCGACCGTCCGGAAAACTCGCGCGGCGTCGGAAGATGAACTATTCGAGATGGCGCTGCCGCGAGTGCGATTGTTGCTTGAGCACGGCACAACGACGATCGAGGCTAAGAGTGGCTATGGGTTAACGCTCGACGACGAGCTGAAGATCCTGCGCGTGATTGCAAGGTTGAACGCCGAGACACCGCTTGACCTGATCCCGACATTCCTCGGCGCGCACGAAATCCCGGAGGAGTATCGAGGCGCTCGCGAGGACTACATTCGGGTGGTGATTGACGAGATGCTGCCGCAAGTCGCCGCCGAAGGACTTGCGCGTTACTGCGACGTCTTCTGCGAGTCGCATGTTTTTTCGGTCGATGAGTCGCGGCGTGTGCTCGCTCGGGCAACGGAACTCGGACTGGGAGTTCGAATTCACGCAGAGCAACTGAGTCAGAGCGGAGGCGCCAGTCTTGCGGCGGAGTTCGGCGCCGCGACGGCCGATCACCTCGAGTGGATCGACGCCGCGGGAATCATCGCGCTCAGACAGGCCGGGGTCATTGCGGTTTTACTCCCGGGCGCAGTGTTCAACCTCGGGCTCACGCGCTACGCCCCGGCGCGGGCGATGATCGAAGCCGATCTCCCGGTAGCGCTTGCCACCGACTTCAATCCGGGCAGCTCACCGACGCCGTCGATGCAGATGATCCTCTCGATAGCCTGCACGCAGATGAGAATGACTCCGGCCGAAGCGATCACGGCAGCGACGATCAACGCCGCGCACAGCCTGGGTTGCGGGGAGCGCCTCGGATCTCTGGAGGTTGGAAAGCACGCAGACGTCGCGGTATTCGATTGTGATGACTACCGCCAGATACCGTATCTGTTTGGCGTCAATCACGCGCTGGTTGTGGTCAAGTCCGGCAGGATCGTTGTCGACCGCGGGCGAAACCGGTATTCCTGGCCGCAAGTTGACACGCGTTAGCCGGATGATATAATCGCCGGGCTTTTGGCCCAGTTCAGGTTTGGAATAGGAGAACAAGACTAATGTCATATCCAGGTTATCAGCCGCAGCCCCCGCCGCCCGGTTATGGGGCTCCGGCTGGAGCGGCGTACGCGAGCGTTGGAAAGCGAATCCTCGCGCACATCATTGATGGATTTATCGCTGGGCTTGGTGGGATCCCCGGCATCATCCTGATGATTATAGGAATCGCGCTGGCTGCATCTACCGCGGATTCACGCGGCCAAATCAGTGGCGATGCCGGAGCCGGTGCGATTGGCATAATAGTTCTCGCCTACGCTGTCATATTCCTCGGGATGGTCGCACTATGGCTCTACAACTGCTATTTGCTCGGGAGGGATGGGGCAACGATTGGCAAGCGTCTGATGAAGATAAAAGTGCTCGACGGCCAGGGGCTGCCGCTCGGTTTCGGAAAAGCGCTGCTGCGCGAGATTGTCAAATACGCGCTTGGCAGCGCTTGTTTCATACTTTTGCTCTGGCCGCTGTGGGATGAGCAAAAACAGGGACTGCAGGACAAAATGTTCGGCACCCACGTCTTTGAGGCGTGAGTTACGTTCTCTCTTCGGCCACTACAACACCGAGTGGGCCGCTGCTTGCGGCTGCTGATCGGGACTCGTAGCCTCGCGTAATTCAGGTCGGGTGACCGAGGGCGGTGCATTCCAAACCCCATCCTTTGACAGGGCACCGGTTGCCCGCTGTCGAACTGACCTGCTCCCACCTTTTTGGAACTTTCCAACCGGCTCGCGTGAATCAATAATGTCAGCAGGCGGGCTGGCCGTTCACAGATAAAAGATGACTCTGCAAACGACTCCCAGCGATTTGGATCTGCTGCGGCTGATGAGCGCCGGAGACGAACATGCGTTCACAACGCTGTATCGGCGCAGGCAGGGAGGCGTTTACAGATTCGCGCTTCAAATGAGCGGCTCGCACGCTGTCGCCGAGGATGTCACTCAAGAGGTTTTCATGTTTCTGATACGCGAGGCCGAACGCTACGATCCGAGTCGAGGCTCAATGGCCGCATACCTGTACGGCATCGCGCGCAACCTGGTTTTGCGACGGTTCGAGCGGGATCGGTTATTGGTTCCGTTTGCGGAAACCGATGCGGACAACACCACCGTTCATCCGGCTATGATCGCCGGGGATGATCCGCTCGGCGATCTAACGCGCAACGAAATGATAGGGATCGTGCGAAGTTCGATTCTGGCGCTGCCCGCTCACTATCGCGAGGTGGTTGTGCTTTGCGAGTTGCACGAGATGAGTTACGCCGAAGCCGCAAATGTCGTTGGGTGCGCGGTGGGCACGGTGCGTTCGCGGCTTCATCGGGCGCGCGCGCTATTGGTCGAGAAGCTGCGGGCAGGACGGGATCGCGACTCGGACCCCGAGCATGTTAATCCGGCGAGGTGCTTCGCATGAGCTGCAAAGACTTAGACGCTGTAATGAGCGACCTTGCGAGAGATCAAATGATGGACGCGCGGCTGCGCGAAACGGCGCTCGCGCACGCAGCGTCGTGCACCAGTTGCGCGGCTCGGCTGGCGGACTCGCGGGCCCTCACCGCTGGACTGCGAGCGGCAGCTTCTGACGCGCTCGCGGAGGCGCCGGCGCGGGTCGAAGCAGCGCTGGTCGCGGCTTTTCGGGCGCATCAGCTTGAATCGCGCGTGCCGCCAGTCGGTAGTATTTCAGCCTGGCCGCGCCGATGGTTGTATCTCGCGGCCGGCGTTGCGGCAACCGCCTTGATCGTTATTACGATCTCGCTGACGGTCTCACGGGATCAAGCCGTCACAACGCCGATACAGCAAGACGCAAGGCAGTCTACGCCGGCGAACCCTGAGCCACCTTCGGCGACGCCCGGGATCGAGAAGAACGTTGTCTCCAGCGATACGCCGAGGCGCAAACGCAGACTCGCAGTTTCGAAGCGCGCCGAAAGATCAAAACCGGGCTCCGATTATTCAGACGCGTCAAGCGGCGCCGAGATAGCGACGGACTTCTTCCCGCTGGTCAACAGAGAGAGCTTGCGTGAGCTCGACAGCGGCCACCTGGTGCGCGTCGAGCTGCCGAGGTCCGCGCTCATGTCGTTCGGGCTACCCATCAACATTGAACGTGCTAACGAACGAATCAAGGCGGACGTGGTAGTTGGCCAGGACGGTCTGGCCCGCGCGATTCGATTTGTTCGCTAAACCTTTTAACTGTGAAATGAAAGAGAGGACGATTTATGACAACTCAGAGAAGAACGATTGCTGCGATCATCTGCGCGGTTGCGATGCTGGCGAGCGTGGTCGTAGCGCAGGATAAGAAACAAAGCCACACTTTTGTGTTTTCGAATGGATCGGGAGCGCAGATCGCCACGGGTGAGCCGGGGCACTTCGCGTGGGCGGGACAGGGCGACAACACCTTTGTCTACCTCTCAACCGAGATGAGCCTGGCTGAAAAACTGGTGAAAGGCGCGCCTTACTCAGCGCAATCGGTCACTGAACAGGTGCAGACGCTGGCCGATGGCAACCGTATCGTTCGTCGCAACACAGCGGCGATCTACCGGGACAGCGAGGGCCGCACCCGTCGCGAGCAGACCATCAACGCGGTTGGTCCGTACGCGGCAGCGGGGGAACCGCAGACGATGATCTTCATCAACGATCCGGTTGCCCAGGTCAACTACATCCTCGATTCAAAAACTCACACCGCGCGTAAGATGGCCCTTCCCGAGATGATCGGCGCGGACGTGCGCAAGAAGATCGCGGAAGGGATGAAGCGCAGCGCCGAGGATAAGCCGATCCCCGGAGCCGAACAGAAGATGAGGGTCGAGATTGCCGGAACAGGCGCTATCCATATGAGAGGGCCAGGCCCGGGCCCGGGTGGCCCGGTTTTCGAGCGTACGATCATGGGACCTGAGATCAACGCCAAGAATTCAAAGAAGGAGTCGCTCGGCAAGCAAACCATCGAGGGGGTCGAAGCCGAGGGCACGCGACACACGACCACGATTCCCGCAGGGGAGATCGGAAACGAAGCGCCGATCAATATCGTCTTCGAAAGCTGGTATTCAGCCGAGCTGCAGACCGTGATAATGAGCAAGCACAGCGACCCGCGAATGGGCGAGAACACTTATCGCCTGACCAACATCAACCGCAGCGAGCCGGCGCACTCGCTCTTTGAGTTGCCCTCCGATTACACGATCAAGGAGACCATTTCGCCCGACATGCGCTACAAGATCGAACGAGAGATGGGTCGTCCGGGCAGCAACCAGTAACAACTGGCGAATACGCCGACTAAAAAAAGGGCGGAAGCGATTCGTGTCGCTCCGCCTTTTTTCGCTGTTCCGAGGCTTGTTAGACTGACAGTCGGGCGCCGCATAAAACTGGAGCAGTCACCAAAGCCTTTCATGATCACGTCATGACGTCGTCGTCGTGCTCGGGCATCCGAACTACTACCCGCGCTTTGGTTTTGCGCCGGCTGGTTGAAGGGCTTCGATCCGAGTATTCGCCAAAATCTGACGCCCTCGCAACTGAAAGATTTCGATTGCGCATTCGCCGCATCGCATTGTATTTTCGAACGGCACCCTCCTTTCAGGAGAAGTGTTGAGGGCAAGACGGGTTCGGCCTACCAAAAGCGTAAACCCGTCTTGCCTGATTCTATTCTGGCTTAAAGGTCCAGTTGATAGGCGGCGAGCGTACCTATCGCTGAAATGGGAAAGGCTTCGAGCGCAGTCCGTCGCGGTTGATAACAACGACGTTGAACGGCTGGCTCGCCGGGAAGTCGCGCTTGCCCTTGTCGAGGACGATCTCGCGACTTGGGTCATCCGGGCTGCGATTGACTACACCCAGATCCACTCCATTGATCTCGACACGCGCACCCACAAGAAATGTCGCGCCCTTGATAATCGTGCGGTTGTTTTTCACCTTAACGCTTGTGACAGTGGGGCCGGCGCTTACGTCAACGAACACCAGCTTGTTTTCGGCATTGCTGTACACGAGCAGCCCTTGAGATTCTAGCAGTTGAATCTCAAATATCTTGCCAGATTCTAAAAGATCATCACCGACAATCTGGCCGCTGAGCATATCGAATGTGAAGAGACGGCCATTACTAGAGGACGCGAAGCCAACCGCACCTGTTGCCGAGATGGCCACGGTATTCAAAGGGCCGACCATGTTCGGTTCTACACTGCCTTCGCTACGTTTTGGGATTTCTACTCGAGCGGGCCGACTGAAGGACCCGCTTGCAGCAAGCTTGAGGATGTCAATCTGTCTGGAGCCGACAATTTTCAGCTCAATGGTATTGCCTTCAGATATGAATTTGATTTGAAGCGGCACAAGCAGCGTTGCGGTGGGGCGATGAAACACCGCGCCATTTGAAAAGGGAATCAGCGACGTCCCCTCAGCGGCAAACTGAGTGGTACTGCGCTCCTCGAGGTTGTATGACACGTAGATGTTATAGAGCTTGCCAGACTCATCGAAGTTGTAGCCGCCATACGCGGCGAGCAAGCGCCCGTCTTGGCTGAGTCCCTGGCCCTCTAAATCGAGAAGGCTCAATTCAAGCTGTGGCGCGAATCGGGATTCGACTACCAGGCTGTCACTGGCGGAAACAAAGACATAAGCAACCGTGCCGGACAGGACCGTTGGGCGACGCCGCGTGCCGTCGAAGAACACGGCGGAAAGAATGCCACTCCCAGTTACATCGGCGGTCCCAAGCGTGCCGCCTGTTTGCACATCAATCAAATCGAGAGACATCTCGATCGTCGCGAGGCTTCCTTGGTTTGGTTTGAGTATTGGCTGCGCATAGGCCAGCCGTTGAAGGCGCAAGAGGTCGACAATACCTTCTGATGTCAGATAACCATGCGCCCTGAGCGGTTGGGGTGTTGCTCCACCGCTCCTTTGGTGCAGAAAGTAAATCCTTGAGCCATCCTCATTCGAGGCCAGCCAGTTCTCGGAAGGAGTTCGCGAGGCCGATGAGAATGATCTGATCCATAGCCTTCGCAGGTGGCCTGTTTCATCGCAGGTCAGCGCCAAGAGCTTCTGTATGCCGCCGATATTCCGGCCATAGATCGTCACAAGTCCGCTAAGGTCATGCGTCTTCAGGAAACTTATCGGTTGCAGGTTGAAATTGTCTGTAACGCCAAAGTCCGCCACAAGATCAAAGCTATCGACAATCCTGCCCTCGGCAACACTGAACGAAACCACAGTTGTTGAATAGGGATTCTGCTTATACGTCAGCACAACGCCGATTTTGCCGGAATGAACAAAGCCCAGATTCGTAGCAAAGGCGGTGACTGTACCTTCGCGGGTCGAAAAAGCAATCTCACGCCGATCAGCCAATACATCTGGTGAGCCCAGACCTAACAGGAATAAACAGACTGAACTACAGAGT
>Ga0255310_10000306_pt1 | contig 11049 bp, 12 predicted proteins | sample EtOH1_T0_E1_meta_FD_201359 | JGI IMG/M metagenome (GOLD analysis project Ga0255310, IMG submission 201359) | Sandy soil microbial communities from University of British Columbia, Vancouver, Canada - EtOH1_T0_E1 | ecosystem: Engineered > Artificial ecosystem > Sand microcosm > Unclassified ...
CGGCCACATCGGCGTGCTTGGCGTCGACAAGGAAGGCGAGGAGTGGTACCAGATCACCCTCGGTGGCAGCGCCAGCAACGACGCCACGTTGGGCGATCGCATCGGCCCGGCCATCGCGCGCAGCAACGTCGTCGCGACCATCGTCAAGCTGATCGAAACATTCGTCGAACACCGCCGGGGCGAGGAAAGCTTCGTCCAGACCTACCGCCGTGTCGGCCTGGCGCCGTACAAGGCCAGGGTTTACGGCGAGAAGAAAGAAGCGGTGACGGCGTGAAGATCATCCGCGACCGCCGCATCGTCGACGACGACTGGAACCGGGTTGCCGACGATGCCGCCCTGCCCTCGGCCGGCCGCATCATCGTCTCGTGGACGCGCTGGCAGGCGGACCGCGCCGCGCTGCGGGCCCGCGGCAGCGTCGGCGTGAGCATTCCCAGCACGCTCGACGTCGCCGAACTCAAGGACGACCTCGCCGCGCTGGCGCTGGTGGCGATCCCGTTCAGCTTCATCCAGCCCAAACCCGAGGGCGGGCGCACGTTCGACGGCCGCGCCTACTCGCAGGCGCGGCTGCTGCGCGAGCGTTACGGCTTCGCGGGCGAAATTCGCGCGGCCGGCGACGTGTTCCGCGACGCGATGTTCTACATGCAGCGCTGCGGCGTGAACGCCTTCGAGCTGAGCCCCGGCCACGACCTGCAGGATGCGCTGAAGGCGTTCGGCGATTTCAGCCTGGGCTACCAGGGCGCGGCGGACGACCCGACGCCAATCTTCCGCCGGCGCAAGGCCTGAAAAGTTTGTGGGAGCGCCCCATGGGCGCGATCCCGCGGGCATGGCCCGCTCCCACAATGATTTTGATCAGCCGATGCGCTTCAGCCCGTCCAGGTAGGGCTGCAGCGCCGCCGGCACCGCGATCAGGCCCGCGGCATCCTGGAAGTTCTCGATGATCGCCACCAGCGTGCGACCGACTGCCAGCCCCGAGCCGTTGAGCGTGTGCAGCGTTTCCGGCTTGTCGCCGGGGCCGCGGCGGTAGCGGGCCAGCATGCGCCGCGCCTGGAAATCCTCGAAGTTCGAGCAGGAGGAGATCTCGCGGTAGCGGTTCTGCGACGGCATCCAGACCTCGAGGTCGTAGGTCTTGGCGGCCGCGAAACCCATGTCGCCCGCGCACAGCGACATTACGCGGTAGGGCAGTTCGAGCCGGCGCAGCACATTCTCGGCGTGGCGGGTCAGTTCCTCGAGGACGTCGTAGGAACGTTCCGGCGGCACTGCCTGTACCAGCTCGACCTTCTCGAACTGATGCTGGCGGATCATGCCGCGCGTGTCCTTGCCGGCGGCGCCGGCCTCGGCGCGGAAGCACGGCGTGTGGCAGACGAATTTCTTCGGCAGCTGCTCGACCGGGACGATCTCGTCGCGCAGCAGGTTGGTGACCGGCACTTCGGCGGTCGGGATCAGCCAGAGGTCCTGATCGCCCTGCACGCGGAACAGGTCGGCCCCGAACTTCGGCAGCTGGCCGGTGCCCTGCAGCGACGCCGAATTGACCAGGTACGGCACGTAGACTTCCTCGTAGCCGTGCTCGCGCGTGTGCATGTCCAGCATCAGCTGGATCAACGCGCGGTGCAGGCGCGCCAGGTCGCGCCGCAGCACGACGAAACGCGCGCCGGAGAGCTTGGCCGCCGCGTTGAAGTCCATCTGCCGCAGCGCCTCGCCGAGGTCGACGTGATCCTTCACGCCCTGCGGCGGGCGCGGCTTGCCCCAGCGCCGGACCTCGACGTTGTGGGTCTCGTCCTTGCCGTCCGGCACCGAGCCGTGCGGCAGGTTCGGCACATTCAGCAGGAACTGGTCGATCTCGGCCTGCAGCCGGTCCAGCGCCTCGGTGTTGGCGTCGAGGCGCAGCTTGAGCTGGAAATTCTCCTGCATCAGCGGCCGGATGTCCTCGCCCTTGCCCTTGGCGACGCCAATGGCCTTGGCGCGCGCGTTGCGGTCGGCCTGCAGGTTCTCGGTCTCGGTCTGCAGCGTCTTGCGACGCGATTCGAGGTCTAGGAATTTCTCGAGGTCGAACGAAAAGCCGCGCCGCGCGAGCTGCTCGCGCACGCGGTCGGGCTCAAAGCGCAGGCGCTTCGGGTCCAGCATTCCGAGGGTCCTTCCGCAAAAACGCCGACAGTATAAGGGGCAGGGCTTTGATCAGCGCGTGTTGCTCAGCGACGTAGCGGATCCGTGCCGTAGCGCAGAACTTGCGCCTTTTCCAGGGTCACGAGTCCGCTGCCCATCATGGGTTCCAGCACCGGCAGAAAGCTGCGAATCCTCTCCTCGCTGTCCACAATCTCGATCACCATCGGCAAGTCCTCGGACAGCTGGAGAATCTTCGCCGTGTGCAGCCGGCTCGATTTGCCGAACCCCATGGGTCCGCGCAGCACCGTTGCACCAGCCAGATGGAGTTCGCGGGCCTTGAGGACGATGGCTTCGTAGAGCGGTCGTCCGTCGAACCGGTCGCTTTCTCCGATAAAGATCCGCAACAACAGCGCCTGTTCCGGCAGCATGATCGATCTCCTAGCGAATCAGCCGGATCGCAGCCGCATGCCCGAGCCAAGCCGCTGCCAGCCAGCCGATCAAGGACACTAGCACATAGGCAAATGTCTCCAGCAACTGGCCCACGTGCAATAGCACCACACCCTCCAGGCTGAACGCGGAGAATGTCGTCAGGCCGCCGCAGAATCCGACCATCACGCCTTGGCGCACCACCGGACTGACGAGCCAACGCCCATCGGGTCCGGTCATCGCCGCAAAAAAACCGATGAACCATGAACCCATGACATTGACGCCGAGTGTCGCCAGCGGCCATCCCCACGTCATTTCTGCCGGCGCGAGCCCGCCCGTGACATAGCGCAGAAGACTGCCGACACCGCTGCCGATCGCGACCCAGGCGTAGATCGGGAAACTGGCCGAGACGGGCATCAGGCAACAAGAACGGTGGACAGCAGCACTCCGCCCGCGGCGGCGGCCAACGTGAGGCCGACCGACAACGCGCAATTGCCAAGGCCGGGCGCCCATTGCCCTTCGCGCATCAGCGCGATGGTCTGCAGGCTGAACGACGACACGGTCGTGTAGCCGCCCAGCAGGCCGGTCAGGATCGCAGCCCGCAGCACGGACCCTTCCTGGAGCACCGGCGCCATCAACCCGATCACGAAACACCCGGAAACGTTGACGAAGAGCGTTCCCCAGGGAAAGGTTTCGCCGACGCGGCGCGAGACCAGCCCGGAGAGCAGGTAGCGCAATACGCCACCTGCGGCGCCGCCAATGGCGACCGCCAGCGCGGCGGGCATCAGTGCGATTCCCCGCTGGGCGCCGGTTTGGTGCGCCGGCGCAGTTCGGCAAGCTTCTCGGCAATCTGAATCTCCAGCCCTCGCGCCACCGGGTGGTAGAACTCCTCGCCGAGCAGCGCATCCGGCAGGTAGCGCTGGCCGGCGGCGTGGGCCTGCTCCTCGTCGTGGTCGTAGCGATAACCCTTGCCGTAGCCCAAATCCTTCATCAGCCGCGTCGGCGCGTTGCGGATGTGCAGCGGGACCTCGAGGCTGCCGTGCTTCTCGACCGCCTCGCGCGCCGCGCCATAGGCGCTGTAGACGGCATTGCTCTTGGGCCCGCAGGCCAGGAACACCAGCGCGACCGCGATGGCCAGCTCGCCCTCGGGACTGCCGAGGCGCTCGTAGGTGTCCCAGGCGTCGAGGCACAGGCGCAGCGAGCGCGGGTCGGCCAGGCCGACGTCTTCGACCGCCATGCGCGTGATGCGGCGCGCGAGGTAGCGCGGGTCGGCGCCGCCGTCGAGCATGCGCGCGTACCAGTACAGCGCGGCGTCGGGATCCGAGCCGCGCACCGACTTGTGCAGCGCCGAGATCTGGTCGTAGAACGCATCGCCCTGCTTGTCGAAACGCCGCAGGCTGCGGCCCAGCAGCTTTTCCAGGGTGGCCTCGTCGGTGCGCCCTTCCGCGCGCACCAGCTCCACCGCGGTTTCCAGCAGGATCAGCGCGCGCCGCGCATCGCCGTCGGCCAGGCCGACGATCTGCTCGATCCAGGCCGGCGGCAGCTCGGCCCCGCCCAGGCCGCGCTCCGGGTCGGCCAGCGCCCGCTGCGCCAGGGTCCGCACCTCGTCCTCGGCCAGCGGTTTCAGCACGAATACGCGCAACCGCGACAGCAACGCGGAGTTGAGTTCGAACGAGGGATTTTCCGTGGTCGCGCCGACCAGGATCAGGGTGCCGTCCTCGACGTGCGGCAGCAGCGCATCCTGCTGCGCCTTGTTGAAGCGGTGCACTTCGTCGATGAACAGCACGGTCCGCCGGGGCGGCTTGGCGTCGAGCAGCATGCGCGCGCGGGCGACGGCCTCGCGGATGTCCTTGACCCCGGCCATCACCGCGGAGATCTGCGCGAATTCGCAGTCGGATTCCTTCGCCACCAGCCGCGCCAGCGTGGTCTTGCCGGTGCCGGGCGGTCCCCACAACACCATCGACGGAATGCTGCCGCGGTCCAGCAGCTGGCGCAGCGGCGCGCCCGGGCCGATGAGGTGGACCTGCCCGACCATTTCGTCGAGGCGGCGCGGCCGCATGCGGTCGGCGAGCGGCGCCGTGGACGTCATTTCCGTGCAGGCTCCTCAGCCTCGATCACTTCGACGCCCTTGGGAATCTCGAACGCGAACTGCGCGGCGTCGATGGCGGCGTTGGTACGGATGTCGCTGAAGGTGACCTCGCTCGCGCCGCCGAGCGGATCCTCGAAGCGCATGCGTTGCGGCGCGCCGTCCTTCAGCCACAGCTCGACCGACTTGAAATCGCTGTCCTTCGCCTTCGGCCGCAGGCGCACGTGTGCGGCGCCGACCTGGCGGCCGAGGTTCTCGACCTTGAAGTGCTGGTCCAGCGCGGCGCGGTCGGTCAGCAGCTGCGCCGGCGTGCCCTGCAGCGTGGCGCCGGCGGGGCGCACCATCACCTGCGCGAGGTCCGGATCGTATTGCCACAGCGTCTTGCCGTCGCAGACGATCTCCTGCTGGTACGGTTTCTCGTAGCTCCAGCGGAATTTGCCGGGACGCGCCAGCCACAACCGCCCCGACGAAGCCTGCAGCACCACGCCCTGGTCATCCTTCTGGACCTGCTCGAAGCGCGCGCTGAGCGATTCGACGTTCTGCACGAACTGCTGCAACGCGTCCGGTGGCGGCGCGGCGTGGGCGGACGAGAAAAGAGGTTTCGCGCAGAGCCCGCAGAGGACGCAGAGAACAAGAGATTTGAGCGAAAGGATGTTTTTCACTTTTTTGGATTTTCTCCGCGTTCCCTGCGTCTCTGCGCGAAATGTCTTTATCGGTTCTGCGCCAGCACTTCGCGCACGCCGCCGGCGCCGCTCGGCCCGACCAGGCCCGCGGCTTCCATCTGCTCGACCATGCGCGCGGCGCGGTTGTAGCCGATCTTGAGGCGGCGCTGCACCCACGACACCGAGGCCTTGCGGCTTTCCAGCACGATCTGAACGGCCTGGTCGTACAGCGGATCCTTCTCGGCGTCCTGGTCGGACGCCTCGCCGGGCTGCGGCTCGTCCGCCAGCACCTCTTCGATGTACTCGGGCTCGCCGACCTGCTTGAGGTAGGCCACCACTTTGTGCACTTCGTGGTCATCGACGAAGGCGCCGTGGATGCGCTGCACCGCGCTCGCGCCGATCGGACGGTACAACATGTCGCCGTGGCCGAGCAGCGTCTCGGCGCCCATCTGGTCGAGGATCGTGCGTGAATCCACGCGCGACGCCACCTGGAAGGCGATGCGCGAGGGAATGTTGGCCTTGATCAGGCCGGTGATGACGTCGACGCTCGGGCGTTGCGTGGCGACGATCAGGTGCACGCCGGCGGCGCGCGCCTTCTGCGCCAGGCGCGCGATCAGCTCTTCGACCTTCTTGCCGACCACCATCATCATGTCGGCGAGCTCGTCGATGACGATCACGATGTTGTGCAGCGGCCTGAGCTCGGGCGCCTCGGTCGCGACCGAACTCTCGTCCGCGGCGGCGGACGGCGCCCACAGCGGGTCCTTCAGCACTTTGCCGGCGGCCCGACCCTCCTCCACCTTGCGGTTGAGGCCGCCGATGTTGCGCACGCCCAGCGCGGTCATCAGGCGATACCGCCGCTCCATCTCGCCGACGCACCAGCGCAGCGCGTTGGCGGCGTCCTTCATGTCGGTGACCACCGGCGTCAGCAGGTGCGGAATGCCCTCGTAGACCGACAGCTCCAGCATCTTCGGGTCGATGAAGATGAAGCGCACCTGGTCGCGCGTGGCCTTGTACAGCATCGACAGGATCATCGAGTTGATCGCCACGCTCTTGCCCGAGCCGGTGGTGCCGGCAACCATCAGGTGCGGCATGCGCGCGAGGTCCACGGCGACCGGCTCGCCGGCGATGTCCTTGCCCAGCGCCAGCGTCACCGGCGAATGCGAGCCGCTGTAGGCCAGCGCGGTCAGAATCTCCGACAGCATGACGATGTCGCGCTTCTGGTTCGGGATCTCCAGGCCGATCACCGACTTGCCCTCGATCACCTCGATCACGCGCACGCTCGACACCGACAGCGCGCGCGCCAGGTCCTTGGCCAGGTTGCTGACCTGGCTGCCCTTGACGCCGGGCGCCGGCTGCAGCTCGAAGCGCGTGACGACCGGCCCGGGCTGCGCCGCGACGACCTTGGCTTCGACGCCGAAGTCATTGAGATGTTGCTCGACTTCGCGCGAGATGCGCTGCAGGTCCTCCGCCGAATAACCCTGCACCGACGGCCGCGGCGGGTCGAGGATCGACAGCGGCGGCAGCGGCTCGCCCTTGAACGGCGGCACGTCGGCGCCCTTCTCGCCCTCGAGTTGCAGGTTCATCTGGTTGCGCTCGGAAGTCGACGGCGCCTTGCGCTTCTTCTTTTCCTTTTCCTTCTCGGCCCGGTCGGCCTTCTCGAACAGCGGCCCGCCGCCGCGCGGTTGCAGCAGGGCCGCTTCGAGCGCATTCATGGCCGACACCTGCGGCTGCAGGCGCTGGCGCTCGACCGCGGTCTCGGCGCGCTCCTTGCGCAGCGCCGCCTGCCGCTGCAGCAACCGGTCCCACAGCGCCAGGGCCCAGCCGCCCACGCGGTCGAGCACGTGGAGCCAGGAGAAGATCAGCGCCAGCGGCAGGGCGATCAGCAGCAGCCCCAGCAGCAGCAACGTGGCGCCGACCGGATTGAGCACGCGCACCAGCACCGCGGCGATCATGGCGCCGCCGATGCCGCCGCTACCCTGCGGCACCCAGGCGGCATCCGCGCCGAGGTGCAGCGTGGCCAGCGCCATCAGGGCCAGCGCCGCGAGCAGCAGCGCGACCGCCCGCCACGCCGGCGCAATCTGCAGCACGTCACCCTCGATGCGGCCGCGATAGAGCACGAGGCCCATCAGGAACACCATGACCGGCAACACGTAGGCGACGTAGCCGGCCAGCGACAGCAAGACGTCGGCCAGCCAGGCACCGGTCGGTCCGATCAGGTTCCGAACCGCGCCGCCGCTGCCGCTGGAGGACCAGCCCGGGTCGTCGGGGTGGTAGCTGAACAGGGCCACCAGCAGGATCAGGGCGATGCTGGCCGTGCCCCACAGCGCCACCTCGCGCAGCAGGCGCTCGACCCGGCCGGCGCCGCTGGCGACGGCCTGCGACCTAGCGGCCATCGTTCACCGGGGGTTCAGGTTTGGGCACGAAAATGTTCGGGAATTCGGGGGTGTGAAACGTGTCGAAAAGTATAGCAGCCCGCAGTGCCTTAGCCCTTGAAAAATGCGGGAAAACCTCCATCCATGGAGGGAGTCGAACGTAGCAGGAGCGATGCGGATTTGCCGATGACCCTATCGACGGAGATTCACCATTTCGTCCTGACGCCGGACCATCGCCTGCGCGAGTTCTCCGGCGAGCAGGCCGCGCGCGTGGCGGCGGGCGCCGGCAAGCTGCCGGAATTCGCCGATCACAGCGTGCGCTATTTGCAGGTCACCGTCAGCAAGGAATCCGACGATGAACTCAAGGTCATCACCGCGGGCGCCCGCATCAAGTTCGACCACGATGGCCGCCTGACCGAGGCCGGCCCGATCGGTGACCGGGACGAACGCATCAGCCACTTCGAGCACGACGCGTGCGTGCAGTGGGCCCTGCGCGAATGGCCGGCGGAACCGGTGATCTACCACTGACGGAAACTGGGGTCAGAGTAGTGTTTCCTTCAGAATGGCCCGATGATTGGCGGGCCATGGCGGAAACACTACTCTGACCCCAGTTTCCTAAGCCCCTGAATACCCGGCAGCTGTCGCGCATCGCCGAGGTTCCCGCCGGCCAATGGGACGCGCTGTTCGCCACGCCTTACCCTTTCGTCCACCATGCCTTCCTGGCCGCGCTCGAGGAGCACGGCTGCGTGGGCCGGCGCAGCGGCTGGGAGCCCTGCCATCTGGTGCTCGAGGACGACGCCGGCCTGGCGGCGGCGATGCCGCTGTATCGCAAGCAGCATTCATACGGCGAGTTCGTGTTCGACTTTGCGTGGGCGGACGCCTCGCACCGGCTCGGCGTCCCCTATTACCCGAAGCTGCTGTGCGCCATCCCGTTCACGCCGGTCACCGGACCGCGCCTGGCGGCGCGCGCGCCGGCCGACCGGCAGGCGCTGCTGGCGCACCTGGCCAGGCTGATCGGGACGGACGCGTCGAGCTCGGCGCACGCCTTGTTTCTCGACGAGACCGACGCGGGCGCCGCCGCCGCGGGCGGCTGGCTCGAGCGCAACGACGTGCAGTTCCACTGGCACGGCCGCGGCGACGCCAGCTTCGACGACTTCCTCGCGCGACTGTCGCACGACAAGCGCAAGAAGATCCGGCGCGAGCGCCGGCGCGTCGCCGAGGCCGGCGTCCGTTTTGAATGGCGTGCCGGCGAGGAACTCAGCGAGGCGCAGTGGGACGAGGTCTACGCGCTTTACGGCAACACCTACGAGGAGCGCGGCCAGGCCCCGTACCTGACCCCGGCGTTCTTCCTCGACCATGGCCGCCGGCCCGGCTCGCCGTGGCGATTGATCCTGGCGCGCGAAAACGAGCGGCTGATCGCGGTCGCGCTGACCGCGCTCGGCGGCGACACGCTGTACGGCCGCCACTGGGGCTGCGCCGAGCGTTACGACGGGCTGCATTTCGAGACTTGCTACTATCAGGGCATCGAGCTGTGTCTCGCCCAGAGGCTGGCGCATTTCGATGCCGGCGCGCAGGGCGCGCACAAGCTGGCGCGGGGGTTCGAACCGGTCGTGACCCGGTCCGCCCACCGCCTGGCGGATGCGCGACTGGCGCAGGCGGTCGGAACGTTCCTCGAGCGCGAGCGCGCGGCGGTCGCGCAGCGGCAGTTGCTGCTGGCCGAGCACAGCCCGTACCGGAGCGAGGCTGCGGTCGCAGATGGATAACCCGATTCGGCTGCACTGGCTGGACCCGCGCAACCCGCGCCAGCCGTTTCCGCCCCCGCAACTGGCGATGCGCGATCCCAACGGCCTGCTCGCCATCGGCGGCGATCTCTCGGTCTCCCGCCTGGTCAACGCCTACGCCCAAGGCATCTTTCCCTGGTACAACCCCGACGAGCCCATCCTGTGGTGGTGCCCGGACCCGCGGGCGGTGCTGGTCCCCTCGCAGTTCCACGTGTCGGGCAGCCTGGCGCGACGCCTGCGCAAGCGTGACTTCGCCGTGACGCTGGACCGCGCCTTCGCCGCAGTGCTGGAGGCCTGCAGCGGGCCGCGCGCGCGCGGCCGGGGCACCTGGCTCGGTGCCGAGATGAAGCACGCCTACCAGGCCCTGCACCAGGGCGGCCATGCGCATTCGGTCGAGGTCTGGCGCCAGGGCGAACTGGTCGGCGGGCTGTACGGCGTCGCGCTGGGGCGGGTGTTCTACGGCGAGTCGATGTTCAGCGGCATGGACGACGGCTCGAAGATCGCGATGCACCACCTGTGCCGTCAGCTGGCATCGTGGGATTTCTCCCTGATGGACTGCCAGATCGCCTCGCCTCACCTGGCGACGCTGGGCGCAACCGAGCTGCCGCGCGAGCGCTTCCTGGCGCTGCTGCGCGAGGCCGTGGCGCAAAACGGGCCGCCGCACTGGCGGTTCGAGATCGACGTGCCCGCCGCGGCCGCGCACCTGCCCGCATGACGCGCCACGAGCGTCCGCGCCTGCTGCTCGGCACCGAGCACCGCTGCAGCTACCTCGCCGGCCGCCTGGCCCGCAGCGTTTTTGTCGATCCGCAACTGGCCCTCGACCCGCCACGCTACGGGGCCCTGCTGGATCTGGGTTTCCGCCGCAGCGGCAGCTACGTCTACCGCCCGGCCTGCGGCAACTGCCAGGAATGCCGGCCGGTGCGCTTGCCGGTGGCGGAGTTCCGCGCCACGCGCGCCCAGCGGCGCTGCGCGCGGGACAACGCCGACCTGCGCCTCGGGCTGGAGAGCGAACTGAACGCCGAGCACTACGCCCTGTACCGCCGCTACCTGCATGCGCGGCACCCCGGCGGCGGCATGGATCCCGAGGATCGCGACGCCTTCCGTTCGTTCCTGTCGAGCGCCTGGGGCTGCACCGAGGTCATCGCCCTGCGCGACGGCGCCGGCCGGCTGCTCGCCGGCGGCGTGATCGACCGTGTGCCGCAGGGGTTGTCGGCGGTGTACACCTATTTCGAGCCCGGACTGCCCGAGCGCAGCCTGGGCACCTACTCGATCCTGACCGAGATCGAGCACGCCCGCACCCTCGGGTTGCCGTACCTGTACCTGGGGTACTGGGTGCCGGGTTCGCCCAAGATGGACTACAAGCGCCATTTCCGGCCGCTGGAGGTCTTGGGCGCCACCGGCTGGGGCCGCGCAGATACGCGTTGAACCCGCGGGGGCTCTCATTGATAATGCGCGTCCCCTAAGGACGAGGCCCCAAGCCCTCCGTATGCCGAAAGAAGACCACATCGAGATGAATGGCGTCGTCAGCGAGACGCTGCCGAACACCACGTTCCGCGTCAGACTGGACAACGGCCACACCGTCACCGCCCACATCTCGGGGCGCATGCGCAAGAACTACATCC
>Ga0255310_10000307_pt1 | contig 11042 bp, 10 predicted proteins | sample EtOH1_T0_E1_meta_FD_201359 | JGI IMG/M metagenome (GOLD analysis project Ga0255310, IMG submission 201359) | Sandy soil microbial communities from University of British Columbia, Vancouver, Canada - EtOH1_T0_E1 | ecosystem: Engineered > Artificial ecosystem > Sand microcosm > Unclassified ...
GGGGCAGGTCGGCGGCGGTGTTGCTGGGGATCCTGGCCGGCTGCGGAACCAACCGGCCGGCGGACCTGGTGCTGCTGAACGGCGCGATTCACCCGCGGGCCGGCGACACCGTCACCGTCGAGGCCCTCGCGGTGCGGGATGGGCTGATCGTGTACGCCGGCCCCTCCCAGGGTGCCGAAGCGATGATCGGCGAGAGGACGGGGGTGATCGACCTGGCCGGGAAGATGGTGCTCCCCGGATTCCAGGACACTCACATGCATCCCCGGGGCGGACTGAATCTCGGCGAACCCCAGCTCGAGGAGCTGGAGAACCGGGAGGCGATCCTCGACTCGGTGCGGAGCTACGCGGCGAGCCACCCCGACCTGCCGTGGATCCGGGGCCGGGGCTGGCAGCTTCCGGTCTTTCCCGGCGCCAATCCCCGGAAGGAATGGCTCGATCAGGTTGTCGCCGACCGTCCGGTCTACCTCGTCGCCGCCGACGGCCATTCCGTCTGGGTGAACTCCCGCGCCCTGGCCCTGGCCGGCGTGACCCGGGAGACCCTCGACCCGCCCAACGGCAGGATCGAGCGCGACCCGGGGAACGGGGAGCCCAGCGGCACCCTGCGGGAAAGCGCGGCCGAGCTGGTCGGCCGGCACCTGCCCCGGCGCACCGCTTCCGAAACCGAGTCGGGACTCCGCCGGGCCCTCGCGATGGCCAACGGCTTCGGGATCACCAGCCTCGTCGACGCCGACGCGGGCCCCGAGCTGCTCGCCGCCTGGTCCGCGCTGGACAGCGCCGGGCTGCTCACCGCCCGGGTGATCGCGGCGCTGGAAACCGACCCCCGCGCCGGACCGCTCCAGGTGGACTCGCTCCGGGCCTGGCGGGGCCGCTATGCCGGTACCCGGTATTTCTCCCCTCGGGCCGCCAAGATCTTCGTGGACGGAGTGATCGAAGCGAAGACCGCCGCCCTGCTTGCCCCCTACGAGGGAAGCCCCAGCGGTGGCGAGCCCAATCTGTCACCCGGCGCGCTGGACACCCTGGTCGCCACCCTGGACGCGGCGGGGTTCCAGGTTCACACCCACGCCATCGGCGACCGCGCGGTCCGGATGTCTCTCGACGCCTTCGCCTTCGCCCGCCGGCACAACGGCCCCCGGGATGCCCGGCCGATCATCGCCCACCTGGAGCTGATTGATTCCGCCGACATCGCCCGCTTCACGGGGCTGGGCGTGGTCCCCAGCTTTCAGCCGCTCTGGGCCTATGCCGACAGCTACATCCGCGACCTCACCGAGCCGGTCCTCGGTCCGGCGCGCTCCCGCCGGCTCTACCCGATCGGTTCGGTCAGCCGGGCCGGGGCCCCGCTGGCCGCCGGAAGCGACTGGTCGGTTTCGTCCATGAATCCTCTCCTGGCGATTCAGGTGGCGATCACCCGCCGCCCGCCGGATTCCACCACCGGTCCCGCCTGGCTGCCGGAGCAACGGGTGACCCTGGCGACGATGCTCACGGCCTACAGCGAAGGCGGCGCGTGGGCGGCCGGCGAGGAATCGCGCACCGGGACCCTGGAGATCGGCAAGGCGGCCGACCTCATCGTGCTGGACCGCAACCTCTACCGGATTCCTCCGAACCGGATTCACACGGCGAAAGTCCTGCTCACCCTGCTCGATGGGCGCGAGGTATGGCGGGACTCGGCCATGCGGTGACCGGGGCCCCGCCCGCCTTGCGAGGTGTCCCGCGGTCCGTATAGGGTTCAATGCAGGTTTGCTGGAGGATGGGGATGCGATTCCGGTCAATCAGGTTCGCGCTGGCGATGGCCTGCCTGGGTGCAACCATCCAGGCACAGGCGCCCAAGCCGGCCAAGCCGTTGCCGGTCATCCGGGGCGAAGTGCAGGACACCTCCGGGGTCCCGCTGGCCGGCGCCCAGGTGGAAATACTCGGCGCCGAACGCTCGGCCACCACCTCGGCCAAAGGGGTGTACCGCCTGGAGCGGATCCCTCCGGGCCGCTACTGGGTGCTGGCGCGGCGGATCGGCTACGCGCCCCTCCGTGCCGCGCTCACTTTCAATGCCGGCGACGACCGGGAAATCGTCTTCCAGCTCGAGCCCCTGCCCCAAGTGCTGCCGGAAGAAGTCGTCAGCGCCGCCGATCTGCGGTGGCAGCAGCGCTATCGCGATTTCCTCTGGCGCTCCCGCTCCGGGCCGGGACGGTTTCTCACCCGCGACGACCTGAAGAAGGACCAGCGCGCCTTCCTCGACGAGGTGGTCAGCCGGTACCTGGTGTTCGGCCGATTCGATCCTTCGGTGAGCGCGTTTTCCATCGGTCGGGGCACCGGCGGGCGCCGCGCCTGCAGCCCGCTGGTCTCCCTCAACGGGAACACGCCGCTGGGCGGATGGACCCTGGGCGATTTCCACACCGAAGACGTGGAGGCGGTGGAGATCTACAGCTGGAGCCGATCGTTCCCGATCGAATTCCAGCACTGGCAGGGGCGTTGCGGGCTGGTGGTGGTGTGGACGAGATAAGACGCAAAGGCGGAAAGAGGCAAAGACCCAACGTGTTATATTTGTCGCATGACTGATTCCATCTCTCGGCGTCATCTGATCGGGAGCGCCTTCGCCGCGGCGGCTGGGGCGTTTGCGCTGCCGTCCCTGCTTCGCGCCTCGGCGGGAACCCCGATGCTGGTGTACAAGGATCCCAACTGTGGCTGCTGCCACAACTGGGTCGAGATCATGCGGACGGCGGGCTTCGAAGTCTCGGTCCGGGATACCTCCGACATGAGCTCGATCAAGACCCGGTACAAGGTGGGCCGGCCGCTGGTCTCCTGCCACACCGCGCTGGTGGGTGGCTATGTGGTCGAAGGCCACGTCCCCGCGGATGTCATTCGCAAGCTCCTCACCGACAAGCCCAAAGTGCTGGGGATCGCGGTCCCCGGTATGCCGGTCGGCTCCCCGGGAATGGAAGGAACTCCAAAGCAGGCCTACGAGGTGCTGACGTTCGACGCCGCCGGCAAGACCACCGTCTTCGCGAGGAGATAGCCGCCAGAACACCCGCCACTCGCCATCCGCTATCCGCTATCCGCTATCCGCTATCCGCTATCCGTCACTTCCAGTTGGTCAGAATCTCTTCTCGCGCAAACTTCCGCAGGTTCATCCGGAACAATCCGAACGCCAATCCGAAGAGCAGCATCGCGCCCCCCAGAGCCACCAGCGGCCACATCATGGCGGGGCGGCCCAGCAACACGACCAGGATCAGGGTGACCGGCACCACGACCAGTCCGGTGAACTGCATGGCCCCGGGCACATCGGTGAAGCGGGCCGACACCCGGAGCGCCAGAAGCGCTCCCACCACCGACATCGCCGGGGCCAGCAGCAGCAGCGCGACCAGATTCCCCGAGGTCGGGAGGATGATCGCGTCCACCGCCCACCAGGACGCGGCCATGGTCATCAGGCTTCCGGCGACGAAAGCCGCCCAGGTGATCAGCAGGGCGGGTATCACCGCGGCGACCAGCTTGGCGAGGAGCAGGTCGCGGTCCATGATCGGCGTCGCCAGAATCGGCTCCAGGGTGCGCTGTTCCTTCTCCCGCACCAGCGCGAGCGCGGCGGCGCTGGCCGAGAGCACGATGGGCATGAGCAGATAGAACATCGCCAGGTCCCGCATCAGGAGCCGGGCCAGGCGCTCCTCCAGGGTGGAGCCGCGAAGGCTGGCATCGCGGGCCACCGTCTCGAGCAGCATGGTGACCGCGGCATCCTGACCGGTCTGGCCCTGCTGGAGCAGGGTTGGAAGCAGCGCGAGCAGCAGCAGCGGGAGCAGGATGGCGACCAGGGGCAGGAGGAGATAGGCGGGCCAGACCTGCCGGTTGGACCGCAGGTCGGAAAGCTCCTTTCGGAGAAACAGCAGCAGGGTCTCCCGCTTCATGCCTCGGCCTCGCTCACGGCGCGAAGGTAGATCTCCTCCAGCGAGGTGCGCTCCGGCGCCACCGACCTGATAGCCGCACCGAGCCGCACCGCTTCCCGGACTACTGCCGGAGTGTCGCGGTCCAGGTCTTCAAGGGTGAGCCGGAGAATGGTCGATCCCGGGAGATCGCTTCGCTGCGCTCGCGATGACTGCACCACCACGCAGCTTCGGACCCCGGGCACGGCACCCAGCGGCGCGGCCAGCGCGGCCCCAGTTCCCTCGAGCTCCAGGGTGAGCCGGGGCTCTCCGGCGGTCAGCTCGGCCCGGGGTCCGAACACCAGCATCCGGCGCCGCATCACCCCGATCAGGTCGGCCAGCTGCTCGGCTTCCTGGAGATTGTGGGTGCACAGCAGGATGGTGCGGCCTTCGGCGCGGAACCCGGCGATCAGGCCGCGCACGTCGCGCGCCACCGCCGGATCGAGTCCGGAGGTCGGCTCGTCGAGAAAGATCACCGGCGGCTCGTGCAGCACCGCCCGAATCAGGGCCAGGCGCTGTTTCATCCCCTTGGACCAGGTGCCGAAGGGGCGGTCCCGCGCCTCCCACAGCTCGAGCCGCCGGAGCCACTGCTCGGAGCGGGCGCGAATCGCCGCCTCCTCGAGCCCGTAAAGGCGTCCGAACAGCTCGAGGTTGGCGCGGCCGCTGATCCGGTCGTAGAAGCCCGGGGTCTCGGTGAGCAATCCGACCCGCGACCGCAGCTCGGCGCCGGCCCGGTCCTCTGCCGGTAACTCCACGCCCGCGACCTGTGCGGTCCCCCCGGACATCGGGATCAGGCCCAGCAGCATCCGAAGGGTGGTGGTCTTCCCCGCCCCGTTGGGACCGAGGATCGCACAGAGCTTTCCTTCCGGAACCGAGAAAGAAAGATTCACGACCGCCGGCAGGCCGTTGAAATTGCGGGAGAGATTTCGGGCTTCGATCATTGAACCTGAGCCTTCAGCCGTCAGCCCTCAGCCGCCGTCAGCCTTCAGCGCCTGAAGGCTGAAGGCTGAGGGCTGAAGGCTTTCAGAATTGCGTGATCGCCGTATACACACCCAGCGCTGCCATCAGCAGGGCCACCGCTCCGCCCGCGGCGGCCAGCAGGGGCGGATGGCGGTAGCCCCGCATCAGGTTGGCCCGGCGGGCGGCCAGCAGCATCGCGCCCAGTCCGATCGGGAGCACGAAGGCGTTGAGCGCGCCCACCGCGATCAGCACGGTGACCGGGCGGCCGATCGCCAGGAAGATCGCGGTCGAGACGACGATAAACCCCAGGATCATCGCCCGGGTGCTCGCCGGATCGGCGCGCCGTGCCGCCGGCAGCAGGGTCCGCGCGAAGGAGACCGAGGTGTAGGCCGACCCCACCACCGAGGTGATCGCGGCGGCCCACATGACCGCGCCGAAGAGCCGGAACCCGATCGCACCGGCGGCGTGCTGAAACACCGAGGCCGGAGGATTGGCTGGATCCAGCTGGAGCCCCTGGCTTACCACCCCGAGCGCGGCCAGGAACAGCACCACCCGCATGAGGCTGGCGACCCCGATGCCCAGGATGGCGGACCGGGTCGCCGAGCCGATCGACGCCGGGCCCACGATGCCCGCATCGAGCAGCCGGTGCGCTCCCGCGAAGGTGATGTATCCGCCGACGGTGCCGCCCACGATGGTGACGATGGACAACGCATCGAGCCGGGTGGGAGCGACGGTGCGGATCAGCGCCTCGCCCAGCGGGGGCGCCGCGGCTACCGCCACGTAGAGGGCGAGCACCACCATCACCCCGCCCATGAGCTGGGCAAAGCGGTCCATGACGCGCCCGGCTTCCTTCACCAGGAAGATCCCGATCGCGATGGCGGCGGAGATCGCGGCGCCCAGCCGGGGATTCAGACCGAGGAGGGCGTCGAGCCCGAGACCGGCGCCGGCCACGTTCCCGATGTTGAAGGCCAGTCCGCCGATTGCCACCAGCACGATGAGCAGCGTGCCCAGTCCGGGCAGCACCCGATCGGCCAGGGTCTGGGCGGGAAGCCCGGAGGCGACCACCATGCGCCAGACGGTGAGCTGTGCCCCCAGGTCGAAGAGCACGCTCACCAGGATGGCAAAGCCGAAGCTGGCGCCCAGCGCCGCGGTGAAGACCACCGTCTGGGTGAGGAACCCCGGCCCGATGGCCGAGGTGGCCATGAGGAACGCCGCCCCCAACAGAACTGGGAGGCGACCACTGCGCTGGCCGTCGGGCGGCATTGTCGTCATGTTTAGTGGTTCATTCCGGAAACGCGGGTCGCCAAGGCTACCGCCTGCCGGTGCCCTGCGCCACTCGCGATAACGCCGAGGCCCTTCGGATCACGATGAGCGATGCGCTCCAGCGGATTTCGGCTGCCCCTTCTACATGATGCCGTTCATCGAGGGCGAGTCGCTCCGGGAGCGAATGTCCCGCGAAGACTGGTCTCCCAAAAAAGTGCTGGTGAGCGACCCGTTGCACGAGGGGCTCGGCGCCCGGCTGGCCGAGGCGCGGCCCGACCTCACCATCCACGAGCGCGGCGTCGCCGATGTCACCGACGCGGACGTGGCCTGGGCCGACGTCTTCGTCGGGTTTCGCCCTCCCCGGACCGGCGCCTGGAGCGAGCTCCCCTGGGTCCACTGCATCGGCGCCGGGGTGGACGCCTGGGCCTTCCGCACCGGCCTTTCGCCCCGCACCCTGCTGACCCGCACTTCGGAAGACTTCGGGCCCCAGATGGGGGAGTACTGCCTTTCCCGCGTCCTGGCGGTCACCCAGCGGCTCCGCCACCTGGAATCCGAGCAGCGCGCCAGAAGCTGGAAGCCGAAACACCCCGAGCAGATCCGCGGGAGCGTGGCTCTGGTGGTCGGCACCGGGACCGTGGGCGCGGGGATCGCCCGCGCCTTGCTGGGCGCGGGTTGCATCGTGAACGGGCTTTCACGAAGCGGCCGGCCGCGGGACCCGTTCGGCCGGGTGTTTCCCGTCGAGGCCTTTGGCGACGCGGTGGCCGGCGTGCGCTGGCTGGTGCTGGCCTGCCCGCTCACCGAGGAGACCTGGCACCTGCTCGACCGGGACCGGCTGGCAGCCTGCGGCGGGGCCTATCTGATCAACGTGGGTCGGGGAGCGCTGGTGGACGAGGCGGTGCTGCCTGAGGCGCTGGACAACAGCTGGCTCTCCGGCGCCGCGCTGGACGTCTTCGAGCGGGAGCCGCTCCCCGAGAGCTCGCCGCTCTGGGCCCGCGAGGAGGTCACCATCTCACCCCACATCTCCGGCCTTACCACGGTGCCTGGCGCGGCGGCGGGGTTTCTGGAGGTGCTGGCGGATCTCGAGGCAGGGCGGGAGCCCAGGTTGAGGGTGGAGCTGGAGCGGGGGTATTGATCGGTGGCAAGGTGGCAAGGTGGCAAGGTGGCAAAGATGTAAAACCAAAGCCCCGCCGGAGTTATTCCGACGGGGCTGGTGCTTTGCCTCTGTGCCTCCTTGCCCCCGACTTCAGATCTTGAAACGGAACCCCCCCGTGAGCGGCACCATCAGCGCCGAACCATCGGCGAAGATGTCCGACGAGCTCTTCTTCATGGCGAAGTCGGCCTGCACACTCCCCATGAGGCCGATCCGCTCGGCGAACCACCAGGTTACCGTGCCGCCGACGTTGCCGGCGAAGTGGGCGCTCGTCCGCACGCCGGTGGCGTCCTTGAGCACCTGGTTGGGTGAGAACACCATGAGCCCGGGCCCGGCGTTCAGGGCGACGGTGACCTGCTCGGTGTTCACCACGTCGAACACCAGCTTGACGAAGGAGTGGAGCACGTTCCATTGCCGGTCGTTGGGGCCGCCGATGACCGGCTCTTCGCTGTGGTGGGCCCAGTCCGCGGTCACCCCGAGGTGGATCCGGGAGCCCAGCTGGATAGTGGCACCGGCGCCGAAGGATGACTGGCCGTGGAGACTGTCCTTCGCCGCGCCGAGTGGCTTGGTGTAGCCTCCCCGCACGTCGAGGGTGGCGTACCTGTCTTGAGCGAGTGCGGGACCCGCCGTGAGGGCGAGGAATGCAACCGCGCAGACCGGGCGAAGGACTCTCATGCGTTGCTCCAGGAATGGGGGTGCGAGGATGTCGGGGCCGGCACGCCCCAACCCGCCATCAATCAACGCTTTCGGACCGGTTTGGTCAAGATGCCACCCCCGGGGACGGCCCCCCGGCCCGCTGGCGGCCTCCGGGGAGGAGAGTACTTTCCCTCCGGGCTCCCCTCTTACCTCAGTACGGAAATAACAACCATGCCGAACATCGGCGAATTCCACCCCCAACTGGTCCACTTCGTCATCGCGCTCGGAGTCGTGGGCGTTCTCCTCAGGATTGCGTCGCTGGCGGGCCGGGGAGCCTGGCTCAATCCCGCCGCCGCGGCCCTGATCATGTTGAGCGCGGCGTTTTCCCTCGCCGCCGCCAAATCCGGCGATCAGGCCCACGGCCCCGCGGAGCGGGTTCCGGGAGCCCGGGAGGCGGTGCAGGAGCACGAGCACTGGGGCAACCGGACCCGGAACCTGCTCATCGCCCTGGCCGGACTCGAGATGCTGGTCCTGATCTGGTCCTCGCACCGGGCCGGCCGGGTGCTCAGGGTGCTTTCCGCCGGCACCGGGCTGGTGGCGCTGTATTTCATCTATGAGACCGGGGAGCATGGCGGCGAGCTGGTGTACACCTATGCCGGCGGCGTCGGCACCCGCTCCGGCGATCCGGCGGATCTGTCCAACGCCCTGGTCGCGGCGCTCTACCACAAGGCCCGGCTCGACCGCGATTCGGGCCGGGCGGAGGACGCCGCCCGTCTGACCGACGAACTGGCCCGGCTCCGTCCCGATGACCCCACCGTGAGATTCCTGGTGGTCGAATCGAGGCTCCGGGACCGGAACGATCCCCAGGGCGCACTGGCCGAGCTCCGCATGATGCAGGTCGCACCCGACGACCCCCGGCTGGCCCCTCGACGGGCGCTGCTGACCTCCCAGGCCTATGTGGCCGCGGGTCAGCCCGACAGCGCCAAGGCCGTGCTGGCCGAGGCCGCCAGACAGTTCCCCAACAACCGGGCGGTTCAGGACGCGCTGGCCAAGCTCCCCTAGGCGCGCAGGTGGTCGGGGCGCCAGTGCTGGACCGCCCGCTTGATCTCGTCCTGGGTTCTGATCTCCCCCCGGGTGATTCGGTCCAGCATATGGGGCACTTCGGCCTCCGAGGCAAACCGGATGGCGATCAGCTGCTCCCGGGTCAGACCCTCGATCTCCTCGTGCCGGTCGGGCATCAGGCGGTTGAGCCGGAGATGTTCTTCCAGCCGGATCACCCGGTCCTGCACCCGGAGCGCCATCCGGCGGAGCAGCCCCAGCGCAGCCACCAGCGTCAGCGCCACGACCGCGGCCCACACGGTACCCCGCGAGGGGGCCCGGACCAGCACGATGATGGCAATCAGCGCGTTGAGAAGCAGGATCGGCAGGACCCCGAAATGCCAGGGCGGGTTCCAGCGGCGATGGTTGCCATAGTTCTGGACGTCGTCGTCGGACATGGGAGCCTCCCCGTGCGAGTCTCGAGCCGGTCTGGAGCCTTCAACCTTCAACCATCAGCCTTCAGCCTTCAGCCTCCAGCCTCCAGCGGCTGATGGCTGACGGCTGATGGCTGAAGGCGGTAACGCTTTCTGCACCACCAGTACACCGGTAATCCCGCCAGCAGAAGTCCCCCGCCGATGGCGGCGTCGCGCGGTGTCGCGATGATACTGTTGAGAATGAGATAGCCGGAAAACAGGATGAACACCACCGGGGTGACCGGATAGCCCCAGGTACGATAGGGGCGCGGCATCCCGGGCTCCCGGCGGCGCAGCAGCATCACCGCACCGCACGAGAGGGCGTAGAACAGGAAGCTGGCGAAGACCACGTAGGTGAGCAGCTGGTTGAAAGTGCCGCTCAGCGCCAGCAGCGCGGCCCAGATGCCCTGCACCACCAGGACCCGGTTGGGCGACCGGTACTTCGGATGCAGGACCGCCGCCCAGGCGAAGAACCGGCCTTCCCGGGCCATGGCGTAGGGAATCCGGGCCGCGGTGAACACGATGCCGTTGTTGCAGCCCAGGGTCGAGATCAGGATGGCCACGGTGATGAAGGCGCCCCCGGCCGGCCCCAGCACCACCTTCATGGCGTCGGCGGCCACCAGGGTGGATTGCGCGGTGGTGGCCCGCCCCAGGGTATAGAGCGCGGCGATGCTCGCCCCCACGTAGAGCAGGCTCACCAGCACGGTCGAGAGCACGATTGCGCGGGGCATGTCGCGTCCCGGCGATCGCATCTCGCTGCCCACGTAGGTGATCTCGATCCAGCCGTCGTAGGCCCCCAGCACCAGGATCATCGCCAGACCGAACGGCGCGACCAGGGACCCCAGCGACTCCGCCGGCCAGAGCGGCTTCAGATTCTCCACACTACCGCCGGGGAGCAGCAGGCAGAACAGCACGAACCCGAGCACCGCGCCGATCTTGATCAGGGTAAGGATGTTCTGGGTGATCGCGCCGACCTTGAGTCCGAAATAGTTGATCAGCGTGAGGGCGCCCAGCGATCCCGCCGCGACCAGCTTCACGCTCACCGGGGTGAGCGGCAGGAAGAAGCCCAGGTAGGTGGCGAACCCGACCGCCACGAACGCCAGCGAGGCGGGATTGATGACCACCGCCGCGCCCCAGCCGTAGAGAAACCCCCAGACCGACCCGAAGGCGCGCTGGAGGTACACGTACTGACCCCCGGCCCGGGGCATCGCGGCGCCCAGCTCGGCGATGCAGAGCGCACCGCAGAGGGACACCACCGCACCGGCGATCCAGACCAGCACGGTGGGGAACGATCCGGTGAACTGGGCGGCGATGGCGCTCGGCACGATGAAGATCGAGGCGCCGATGATGGTGCCGGCGTTGATCATGGTCGCGTCGAGCAGGCCGAGCTGGGGACGGAGGCCGTCGGAGACGGTGAGCGGTGAGCGGTGAGCAGTGAGCGGTTGAACCCTGTCCGAGCCTGGGGTGGTGAGATCGGTCATGGGTCTCGCTGGAGTGGAGTGGGTCCCGCTTACCGCTCACCGCTAACCGCTCACCGCAAAGTATAGTATCCTTTTTCCACTGCGTCGTTACTCTGCTCCCCCTCAGCACCCACGGATCCGATGAGACCCTCGCTTGCTCTGT
>Ga0255310_10000308_pt1 | contig 11038 bp, 7 predicted proteins | sample EtOH1_T0_E1_meta_FD_201359 | JGI IMG/M metagenome (GOLD analysis project Ga0255310, IMG submission 201359) | Sandy soil microbial communities from University of British Columbia, Vancouver, Canada - EtOH1_T0_E1 | ecosystem: Engineered > Artificial ecosystem > Sand microcosm > Unclassified ...
CGAGCGCCGGTGGCGCAGCCGGCGGCCAGCACCAGCAGTCCGATCCCCACGACCTGCTGGATGCTGCGCACCGGCCCACCCTCCTAGCGGATTCGCGTCCCTCGCGGCAGCGGCATGGGGTGGCTGCCCGTCTCCATCCCGCCGAACATGGACGTGCTGCGGTTGATCGCGATGCCGTAGCCGCCGCGGCGGTGCAGGTCGCAGTCGTCGCGCGCTCCGCCCATGCCGCCCCGAATGATGATCGCGGGATCCCGGCTGTGCTCCGTGGGCAGCGGCCGGCGATCGAAATCGCCGCTGCTCGCCAGGGTCCCCAACCCCGGCGCCGCTGCCACCGGAAGCGGCTCCATGGCCATATGGTGCAGGGACTCGGTGGTGGAGCTGATGGCAGGACGGACCGTGGGGACCAGCTCGGCCGGGGCGACCGCCGCGGATGCGACCCCTTCCGCCTGTTGGGGGACTGCCTGTCGAGTGATCGCCTTTCGGGCTGGGGCCAGCTCGGCAGCACGTCCGGCCTCGAGGGCCGAAACCACGGGCGGGTTGGCAGCACCTTCATCGACGAGCTTGATCTGGCGAGTGGGCTGTCCTGGTTGGGAGAGGTGGCTGGGCTTGCTTCGTGCGATGGCCCAGACTCCTGTCACCACGAGGGCCGCGATGAAGATGCGTACGCGCACGGGTCGCTCCTACTTTACGGGTGGTCCTAATACTATGCGAGGCAGGACTTGAGCGTCAGCGGCATATGCCGGGCCACGACGGTGGACCGGGATTTCGGGGGGCCAAGCCCCGAAAGCGTCCCTCCCGCTGTCCAGCGCACGGTACAACAGTGTGTGACTGGATGGACATGATGGCCCGAAGGACGGTTACCCTGATCCTCCCCTGCCTTCTCCTGGCGGCTTTGGCCGGGTGCAGGCCCGGCCCCCCGCGAAGCGCTGGAAGTGATAGCGCCCTGGCCGACACCCTGAAGGCCCGGATCGCGGATGCCTACGACTTCGGCAGGCCGGGGGTGGTCGAGCGCATGAACGCCCTTTACCCGGACACGGGTCGGGTGATCTCCGCGAGCGGCGGTCAGCTCACCACCTCTCCTGACTCCCTCCGGGCGGGAATCGCCGACTTCTGGCGCAATGTCGGCCAGAACATGCGGGACCCCAAGTGGGTCTGGGGGGACGTCTATGTCGAGCGGTTAGGCGAGGACGCGGCGGTGCTGACCGCCACCTGGTCCATTCCGCATATCGCGCCGACCGGCCGGCCCCACGTGATCCGCGGCGCCTGGACCGCGGTGTTCCGGCGAATCGGCGGCAAATGGCTCATCACCACCGAGCACCTCTCCTCCCCGCCCTCATAGGGATGGCGACGCCTACCGAAAGGTCCCCGGGCTCACTTCGTAAGTGAGGTGGTGGGTTCCCACCTCATCCTCCGGGGCCCAGAGCCCCATTTGCTCAGTCCACCGTGTGCTCGCCAGCCGCCGCCCGCGGAGGGTGAGGAACCCCGCGGCCCGCGTCGTCAGCACTCCGATCTTCCTGAGGTCGCCGAGTCCGCGGAACCATTGCGACGGTCTCGCCTCGGCGATGCGTCGCGCCGTCGTCGGGCCGATCCCGGGCACCCGCACCAGCTCCTCGTACGTAGCGCTCGCGACCTCGACGGGGAAGCGCTCCGGATGCGCCAGCGCCCAGGCCGCCTTCGGGTCGAGTGAAAGCGGGAGGTTGCCGCTGTCCTCGTACACCACCTCGTCGGCCGCGAACCCGTAGTCGTGCAGGAGATGCGAGGCCTGGTACAGCCGGTGCTCCCGCAGCGCCGGCGCGGCGGGCAGGCTCTCCATCGGAGTACGAGCGATCGGCCGGAACGCGCTGAAGTGGGGATGATGGACGCCTCCTCCCCGCGACAGTGCGGCCACCGTCCCCACCAGCGAGCGATCGGTGTCCGGTGTGGCCCCCACCACGAACTGCATGGTGATCCCGGAACCCCCGCCGGGATGCAGGCGATCGGCCGGCCGGCCCGCCCTGCGTGCCTCCCGCTCCCGGACCACCAGCCCGCGCACCCGCTCGAAGTTGGCGCGCGTGGTGGACCAGTTCTTTTCGGGCGCGATGGGCACCAGGCTGGCTCCGCACGCCGCCTCGAAGTTGAGCGAGACTCGGCTCGCCAGGCTGGTCAGCCGCTCGATCTGGGCGTCGTCCGCCCCCGGCACCAGCTTCACGTGGATGTATCCACCGAAACGATGCTTGTCCCGCAGCAGCGCCAGCGTCGCGATCAGCTGGTCGATGACGTGCACCGGGCGGCCTGGAATCCCGGTGGTGATGAAGAGCCCGTCGCACCAGCCGCGCTGCCTGGCGCCGAGGAAGATGCGCACCAGCTCCTCGGGCTTGAGCAGTGTGCGAGGCAGCTCGCGATCCCGCCGCATGGGGCAGTAATGACAATTGAAGCTGCAGGCGCTGGTCATCAGGATGCGCAGCAGCCGGGTGCGGCCCTGCATCGTCCGGAGGTTGCGGATATTGAGCGGGCCCAGCGCGCCGGTTTCGCCGGCGTGGCGCAGGCGGGGCGGGGGAGGTCGTCCGTCGCGGTCGTCGGCGGCGAGCGCCATTAGGACGCCGAGCCTGGTTTCGAGATCGGGAGTGCTCATGGGGTCCTCCGGGGGACGTCCGCCATGATACCCGAATAAACCCCGAAAATCAACTAGCCAGCCTCCATGCCCCGCCTACATTTGAGCCCGCCCCATCCCTCCTGGAGCCACGTCCCCTATGGTCTTCCTGGCATTGCTGCTGGCGTCAGCCGTTAGCGCGCCCGCGAGCGACACGACCAGCTACATCGTGCTCAACCACGGTCGTCCTGCGGGTGAACTGCTGGTGCTCGAGAATCCCGACTCGATCGTGGTCCGCTACCATCACGTCGACCGCAACCGGGGCCCGCGTTCCGAGACCCACTACCTCCTCTCCGGGGGACGAGTGGTAGCGGGGCGGTCCTGGAACCTCCCGCTCAACGCCACAGCGGCCGCGCTGGGTGCTCCGGCGGATCGCTTCGAAGTGGCGCGGGATTCGGTGTTCTGGACGCGGGGTAGAGACTCGACGCGGGGCGCGCCGCTTACTCCCGGCACCTTCTACCGCGTGAGCTTTACACCCTACGCCCAGGCGATGCTCGCCCGCTTTCTGCTCGCCCAGCCGCAGCACTCGGCCCGCCTGCTCCCGCGCGGCACCGCCCGCCTCGAGGTGGTCGGGGACACGGTGGTGCGCACCCGGCTCGGCCGGCAACGCGTGCGCCTGGTCATGATGCGAGACACGGTGGGTGAAGCCAGCGGGGTGTGGCTCGACGAGCGCAATCGGCTCTTTGCCGACCAGGTGGGATGGTTCATCGCCGTCCAGCGAGGCGCCGAGCAAACCTTGCCGGCGCTGCGTGCGGTCGAGCTGCGCTACCGTGACGCCAACGGCCTTGCCCTCGCGCGGCGCGTCGCCGCGCCGGCCCCGAGTTCGATCGCGATCACCGGGGGAGACCTGTTCGACAGCGAGCGGGGCAGCATCCTCCCCCGCACCTCGGTGCTCATCCGCGGATCGCGCATCGTGGCGGTCGGGCCCGCCGACTCACTCGCCGTTCCCAGCGGCAGCCTGGTCATCGACGCCACCGGGAAGACGCTCATGCCCGGCATGTGGGATATGCACTCCCACTTGTTCTCCACCAGCCAGACGACCCGGGCGGTCACCGACCTCGCTGCCGGAATCACCACCGTCCGGGACCTGGCCTCCGACCTCGATATGGCCGTCTCGTTGCGGGATCGCTCCGCGGCAGGGCTGCTCGCGGCGCCGCGGATGGTGCTGGCGGGTTTTCTGGAAGGCCCGGGACGTTGGGCGGGACCGTCCGAGGCGATCGTGAGTACCGAGGAGCAGGCGTTGGCGTGGATCGCGCGCTACGACTCGGCCGGCTACAAGCAAATCAAGCTCTACAACCTCATTCAGCAGGACCTGGTGCCGGTCATCGCCCGGGAGGCCCATCGTCGCGGGATGCGGCTCAGCGGGCACGTACCGCGGGGGCTCAGTACGCCCGGAGCGGTCCGCCTGGGCTTCGACGAGATCAACCACATCGCGTTCCTGCTTTCGACCTTCTACCCCGACTCGCTGTACCTCCCGGAGCTGCGGGCCTATTCCGCGGTCGCCGCCGCGGTCGCCCCCTACTTCAATGTCGACGCGCCGGAGTTCACCGCGATGCTGGAGCTGTTCAAGCAGCGGGGGACGGTCATCGACCCCACGGTCAACTTGTGGCTGTCGGCGCGCGCGCAGGGTGGAGCGCCTCCGCCGAATGTGGGGATCCCCGCGCCGCCGAGCGACTCGCTCGCGCAGCGGGCCGACGCGACCCTGCTCAGAATCATCAAGCGGCTCTACGACGCGGGCGTGACTATCGTGCCGGGGACCGACGGCAGCAATTACAATTCCGAGCTGGAGAACTACGAGCGCGCGGGAATCCCCGCCGGCGAGGTGCTGCGCATCGCGACGATCGTTCCCGCCCGCGTGATGAAGGACGAGCGCGAGTACGGCAGCATCGCGGCAGGGAAGGTGGCGGACCTCTTCATCGTGGACGGGAAACCCGCCGAGCGCGTGGCGGATCTCCGCAAGGTCGTTCGAGTGATCCGTGCCGGCCGGGTCTACGACCCGAAGCTGCTGCGGGCGGCGGTGGGCTCGGAGAACTAGCGGGGACCGGCCCGAGTCGGTTGCCTCCGCCGGGTCGCGGGGCCAACTTACGGGCCGAGCACCCTGCGTGCACAGCCGACCCGATCATCCACCTCGAGCCCGCCATGCTCTTGTCCCGCAAGCTACTGGCCCAGTCGCTCCCCGCTGCGCTCGCGCTGAGCTTCGCGCCCCTTCCCGCCCCGATCGGTGCCCCCGTAGCGGGCGCGCCGTATCTCGCCGCCGCTGGTCCCGACTCGGCGTTCCTCGCCGCCTATCGCTGGCGCAACATCGGCCCCGACCGGGGTGGCCGCTCCATTGCGGTCAGCGGAGTGAAGGGCCGCCCCGCCGAGGCCTACTTCGGGGCCGTCGGCGGCGGACTCTGGAAAACCACCGATGGCGGTGAGAATTGGGCCCCGGTCACCGATGGGCAGATCACCAGCGCCTCGGTGGGCGCGGTGGCGGTGAGCGAAAGCAATCCCGACCTCGTCTTCATCGGCACCGGCGAGACCTGCATCCGCGGCAACATCATGCCGGGCGACGGGGTCTACCGGAGCACCGATGCGGGCAAGACCTGGACCCATGTGGGGTTCCGCGAGTCGCACGGGATCGCCAAGATCCGCATCCATCCAACCAACCCGGATATCGTGTTCGTCGCGTCGTTCGGGAAGTTCAGCGCGCCGAGTCCGGAGCGCGGCGTCTTCAAGAGCAGCGACGGCGGGAGGACCTGGCGCAAGGTGCTCTATCGCGACGACAAGACCGCCGCCATCGACATCGCGATCGACCGCGGCAATCCGAGCGTGATGTACGCGGCGCTGTGGGAGGCGTACCGCAAGGAATACCAGATGTCGAGCGGCGGCCCGGGCAGCGGCCTGTTCAAGAGCACCGACGGGGGCGAGACCTGGACCGAGATCACCCGGAATCCCGGCCTGCCCTCGGGCGTGGTGGGCCGCATCGGCGTCGCGGTGTCGGGCGCGAACTCCAATCGGGTCTACGCCCTGGTCGAGAACGAGAAGGGCGGGCTCTTCCGGAGCGACGATGCCGGCGCAACCTGGACGCTGGTCAACGAGAACCGCGCGATCCGCCAGCGGGCCTTCTACTACACCCACGTCTTCGCCGATCCCAAGAACGCCGACGTGGTGTACCTGCAGAACACCTCGCTGTTCCGCTCCGCCGACGGCGGCAAGACCACGGCGAACGTCGGTGGCGGCACCCACGGCGATTTCCACGACCTGTGGATCGATCCCGACGAGCCGGCCCGCCTCGTGGTGGGCAATGATGGCGGCGGGGCGGTCTCGACCAACACCGGGGGACGCTGGACCGCGCAGGATTACCCGACCGAGCAGTTCTATCACGCGATCACCACCAAGCACATTCCCTATCACGTCTGCGGTTCCCAGCAGGACAACTCCACCCTCTGCGTGCCCTTCAACTGGAATGCCGGGGGCGGGTTCCGGCGGGGCGGCGGTGGAGGCGGCGCACCGTCGAGCCGCGATCCGACCGCGGGGGGAATGGCGGTTGCCTACCAGGCCGGCGGCGGCGAGCCAGGCTACATCGCCACCGACCCGCTCAATCCCGACGTGTTCTACAGCGGCACCAACAACGGCGGCTACGTCGACAAGGTCGACCGGCGCACTGGATACTCCAGGGAGGTGAATCCCTACCCCTGGTTCTATTCGGGCGAGCCCTCCAAGGACATCAAGGAGCGCTGGCAGTGGACCTTCCCCATCATCTTCTCCCAGGCGGATCCGAGGACGCTGTTCGTTTCCTCGCAGCGCTTGTGGAAGACCACCGACGGCGGCCGCACCTGGGCCGCGGTAAGCGGTGACCTGACCCGCCACGATCCCGCCACCATGGAAAAGTCCGGCGGTCCCATCACCGGCGACATGAACGGCCCCGAGGTCTACGCGGTCATCTTCTCGGTCGCCCCCGGCAAGCGCGACGTCAACGTCATCTGGACCGGTTCCGACGATGGCCTGGTCCACGTCACGCGGGACGGCGGCAAGAGCTGGAGCAACGTCACGCCGAAGGACATGCCGGCCTTCGGGCGGGTGAGCCAGATCGATGCCTCGAGCTTCGGCTCCGGCACGGCCTATGTCTCGGTCCGCCGTCCGCTGCTCGACGATTTCGCCCCCTACATCTTCAAGACCGCCGACTACGGCCGCAGCTGGACCCGGATCGTGAGCGGATTGCCGGGCGGTGCCTACGTGCATGCGGTGCGCGAAGATCCCACCCGTCAGGGACTGCTCTACGCCGCGACGCAACACGGGGTCTTTGTCTCCTACGATGACGGCGCGTCCTGGCAGTCGCTCCGGCTCAATATGCCGGACACCCCGGTGGCGGATCTCATCGTCGAGCAGAACGAGCTGGTGATCGCGACCCACGGGCGGGGCTTCTGGGTGCTCGACAACATCGCGCCGCTGCGCCAGGCTACCGCCGAGCTGCTGGCGCAGCCCGGGCACCTCTTCACCCCCCCCGCCGGCGTGCGCTCCGGCCCCGGGGTTACCCTCAGCTGGAACCTCAAGACCGCGCCGGTAACGGCCCGTCTCGAGATTCTCGATTCTGCGGGCGCGGTGCTCCGCACCTTCGTGACCGACACCACCCGGCCCGATTCGACCCGGGGGGCGGAGGGCGGAGGTGGCGGCGGCGGCCGCTTCGGTGCCGGACCCTTCCTGCCCAAGGCCGCCGGGCTGCAGCGCCTCACCTGGGATCTTCGCGCCGACGGGATCACCAGCTTCCCGGGCATGATTCTGTGGGGCGCCGGCACGGCGGGGCCCGCGGTTCCGCCGGGGCGCTACAGCGCGCGGCTCATGGCCGACGGGCTCACCTTCACCGCGCCGGTGACGGTCCGCCGGAATCCCTGGTTCACCGATGTCAGCGATGCCGACTTGCGGGCCCAGTACGCCTTCTCCCGCCGGGTGCGCGACAAGGCGGACGAGGCCAACCGCGCGGTGATCGCCATTCGCAGGGTGAAGTCCCAGTTGACCGACCGGCTCAAGCGCTCGGAAGACCCCGAGCTCAAGGCCAAGGCTGCCACGCTGAACGCCAACAGTTCGGCGGTGGAGGAGAACGTCTACCAGGTGCGCAACCAGAGCGGGCAGGATCCGCTCAACTTCCCCATCAAGGTGAATAATCGGCTGGCCAATCTCCTTTCGATGGCTGAGCGGGGCGACGGGGCGCCGACCTCCAACCTGCCGGAGATCTTCCAGATTCTCTCGGCGGAGCTCAAGACTTACGCCGACCGGCTTGCGGCGGTCTGGGCGACGGACCTCGCCGCCGTGAATCGCGAGCTCGCCCGCCTCAGCCTGACGCCGATCGATCCCAGGTGTCCGCGCGCCGAGGGATGCTCGGCGGTGCCGTGAGGCGGGCAGTATGATCGGGCCCCTGCTGCTCGCGGCCCTCCTGCAATCGGGCGGCCCCGCTCCCCGCGCTGCCCCCGCGGGCCCCGGCTCGCTGCTCGTCAATGGAGGTTTTGAGGAAGGTCCTCCCGCCGGCCGATTCGTGAACCTCGCGGGCGGATCGGAGGCGATCAAAGGGTGGCTCGTGACCGGCGAGGGCATCGACTACATCGGAACACTGTGGCCCGGCTCCGAGGGCGTCCACTCGATCGACCTGGACGGCAGCGTGCGAAGCAGGACGGTGGCGGGCTACGTCCACGGCGGGGTGGCTCAGCGCTTCGCGACCACTCCCGGAACCCGTTATCAGGTGACGTTCGACCTGGCCGGCAACCCCTACGCCCCGCCGAAGCAGAAGCTCATGCGGGTGTCGGCCGCCGACCAGGCCCAGGATTTCAGCTTCGACGTCACCGGAAAGAGCCCGGCGAAGATGGGTTGGGTTCCCACCCGCTGGACCTTCACCGCCAACGCGGCGTCCACCACGCTCGAATTCCGCAGCCTCACCGCCCCGGGATCCACCGGCTGGGGGGCCGTGATCGACAACGTGACGGTCACCCCCTTCGTGGAGCCGCAGCAGCTGGAGGTCACGGAGAGCGCCAAGGAGATCGATATCCGGCTTGGCGCGGAGGTGCTGTTCGCGACGGCGGAATACACGCTGCGGCCGGCCGCCGGGGCGGCGTTGGAGCGCGCGGCGGCGCTGCTGAAGGAGCATCCCGGTCTCCCGATCCTGATTCAGGGCCACACCGACAATGTCGGGAGTCCCGCCGCGAACCGGCTCCTGTCGGAACGGCGGGCCCAGGCCGTCAAGCAGTGGCTGGTCGGCAAGGCCGGCATCCCCGCAGCAGCCGTCACCACCCAGGGGCTCGGCGAGACCACACCGGTGGCCACGAACGCCACGCCCGCGGGCCGCCAGCAGAACCGCAGGGTCGAGATCAGGCTGCAGAAGGCTCCCTGACCGATGCAACCATTTGACTATTGGAGGTGTCGAATCTATACATAGGCGTGAAAGGCATAGCGAGGACAGCCATGGACGACCTGCGCTCCGACGTGCTCCCCGGCACGCTCGATCTCCTCATCATGAAGACGCTGTCGCTGAGCCCGATGCACGGCTACGGGATCGCGCAGCACATCCAGCGCATCTCCCGCGACGCCCTCCGCGTCGAGGAGGGTTCCCTCTATCCCGCGCTCCAGCGCATGCAGCTCAAGGGCTGGGTCTCCTCCGAGTGGAAGCAGTCGCCCACCGGGCGCCGGGCCCGCTACTACCGCATCACCGCCGCCGGACGCCGGCAGCTGGGGCAGGAAGAATCGGAGTTTCACCGCTCGGTCGCGGCGATCGCGCGGGTGCTGCGGGGAGCGGAGTCATGACGCCCGCCGAGATCTGGCGCCGCCTGTCGCGCTGGCGCCGCCGCAAGGCGCTGGGACAGGAGCTCGCCGAAGAGCTGCAGGCGCACCTCGACCTCCTGATCCGCGACTTCCAGCAGGCCGGTATGCCGCGCGCCGAGGCCGAAGCGGCCGCGCGGAAGCAGCTGGGCAATCTCGGACGCATTCGGGAGTCCAGCCGCGATCACTGGGGCTTTCCCCTGCTCGACGCCGCGCTCCAGGATTTGCGCTACAGCATTCGCGGGCTGCGCAAGTCGCCCGGCTTCGCCGCCGCGGTGATCCTGACGCTCGGCCTCGGGATCGGGGCCAACGCCGCCATGTTCGGCGTGGTGGACCGGCTGATGTTCCGGCCCTATCCCTACCTGCGCGAACCGGCGCGGGTGCATCGCATCTACCTCCGCTTCACCGATCGCAATCGCGAGGTCACCAACAGCGATTTCGAGTACGCCCGCTACCTCGATCTCAAGCGCTGGACTACCTCTTTTTCCGATTTTTCCGCCTTCGCGAGTCGTCGGCTCGCCGTCGGCACCGGGGACGCCGCCCGGGAACGCCGGGTGGCCGTGGTGAACGCCAGCTTTTTCACCTTCTTCCAAGCGCCGCCCGCGCTGGGCCGCTATTTCGTGGCGGCCGAAGACTCCACCCCCCGCGGCGCCAGCGTGGCCGTGCTGGGCTACGCGTACTGGCAAGCGGAATTCGGCGGCCGCAACGTGCTGGGCCAGACTCTTCAGATCGGCAACCTGGTCTGCAGCATCATCGGCGTCGCTCCGCGCGGCTTCGTGGGGGTGAGCGACAACGAGCCGCCGGCGGTGTTTCTGCCAATCACGACCTTCGCCGGCTCTCAGCCCAACCGTCATCAGGCCACCACCTACTTCACCACTTACAACTGGGGCTGGATGGAGGCCATGGTCCGCCGCAAGCCGGGTATCAGCACCGCGCAGGCCTCGGCCGACTTGAGCGACGCGTATCTCAAGAGCTGGAACGCCGAGCGCGCCATCTCCCCCGGCACCACCCCGGCGGAACTCGCCAAGCCCAATGCCCTCGCGGCGGCGCTCAAGACCGGCGCGGGGCCGGACCCCGGCTTGGAGGCACAAACCGCGCTGTGGGTGACGGGGGTGGCGTTGATCGTCTTGCTGATCGCTTGCGCCAACGCGGCCAACCTCTTCCTCGCGCGGACCATTCGGCGGCAGCGCGAAGTTGCGGTCCGGCTCGCCCTCGGCGTCAGCCGTCGCCGGCTGCTCGGGCAGTGCCTCATCGAGGCGCTGCTGCTCTCCACGCTCGGCAGTGTGGCCGGCCTGCTCATCGCCCAGTGGGGCGGGGCGGGAATCCGCCGGCTCTTCGCACCGGGGGGAACCTCGCTCGACGTCATCACCGATTGGCGCACGCTGGGCGTGGCCGCTCTCATCGCGCTGGTGGCGGGACTGCTGACGGGGTTGGCGCCGGCCCTGGTCGCCGGGCGCGGGGACGTCGCGAGCTCGCTCAAGGCGGGCGCGCGGGAAGGCAGCTACCATCGCTCGCGTACCCGTACTGCCTTGCTGGTCGGCCAGGGGGCGCTCTCGGTGGTGCTGCTGGTCGGCGCGGGCCTCTTCGTGCGCAGCCTCCAGCGCGTCAAGGCCCTGCCGATGG
>Ga0255310_10000309_pt1 | contig 11034 bp, 8 predicted proteins | sample EtOH1_T0_E1_meta_FD_201359 | JGI IMG/M metagenome (GOLD analysis project Ga0255310, IMG submission 201359) | Sandy soil microbial communities from University of British Columbia, Vancouver, Canada - EtOH1_T0_E1 | ecosystem: Engineered > Artificial ecosystem > Sand microcosm > Unclassified ...
TTCCGGGCTGATAACGGTGTACCATGTATTCTCCATCATATACACACGATCGCCAACACCAATACCCAATGCACCGCCACTGGCGCCTTCGCCAATGATGACACAGATGACCGGCACTTTAAGCCGTATCATTTCATAAATATTTCTTGCTATTGCTTCACCCTGTCCTCTTTCTTCAGCCTCCAACCCCGGAAATGCGCCGGGAGTATCAATCAATGTAACAACGGGCTTGTTGAATTTCTCAGCCAGCTTCATCAGCCGCAACGCCTTGCGGTATCCTTCCGGATTTGCCATACCAAAATTCCGCATCTGCCTCATCTTGGTATTGATTCCCTTTTGTTGACCGACGATCATTACCGTTTCTCCTTCAATGGAAGCAAAACCACCTATCATTGCTTTATCATCTTTCACATTGCGGTCGCCATAGAGTTCAACAAAGTTGGTGGTCATTTTTTCAATATACTTCATGGTGTATGGCCGGTCAGGATGGCGGCTCAGTTGCACCCGTTGCCAACTGCTGAGATGTTCTGTAATTTCTTTTCGTTTTGTAAGAATGCTTTCCTCCAGTTTCTGGATAGGTCCGCTCATATCCACCTTGGTTTTTTCGGCAGTATGCTTCAGCTTTTCTATCTCATCAATCAGGTCCTTGATCGGTTTTTCAAAGTCGAGGAACTGACGGTTGGCATTGGTTGGCATAGAGGGTGTAAATGTGGGACGAATTTAAGGATTATCGCCTAACTCATCTGAAAACAAGAAACCCCGGTAAAACCGGGGTCTTCCTGCGGACCGGACGGGACTCGAACCCGCGACCTCCGCCGTGACAGGGCGGCATTCTAACCAACTGAACTACCGATCCGTCCCTATGAAATTTTAGGATGGCAAAGATAAGGGATTTGACCCCTTATGCTAAAAACATTTTTTCATTTTTTCCCTTTACTAAAGCTATTTATCCTTTTTTAAATTCTGTCCTTTGCAGGCATCATCAGTTATCAGGCATCCTGTATTCCTTCACTATCTTTGCCCATTCAAATTTACTGTTCATGCTCAAAATTGGCGTATTTGGCGTAGGCCACCTGGGAAAATTTCACCTTAACAACTGGAAAGAAATACCCGGTGTGGAATTAATTGGTTTTTATGATCCGGATGATATTAATGCAAACAGCGCAGAAGAAAAATATCAATTGAAAAGATTTACTGATCCCGGGAAACTTATCAATGCTGTTGATGCCGTTGATGTGGTGGCGCCAACAGATCATCATTTTGCCATTTGCGAAAAAGCAATAAAAAAAGGCAAACATGTTTTTGTTGAAAAACCATTGGCCAATACTATGGAAGAAGCCCATATATTGGTAAAGCTGGTAAAAGAATCAAATGTAAAAATGCAGGTGGGTCATGTGGAGAGATTTAACCCCGCTTTCCTGGCCGTGAAAAACATGAACCTGAATCCCATGTTTATTGAAGTGCACCGGCTGGCACAATTCAATCCAAGGGGAACCGAAGTAAGTGTGATCCTGGACCTGATGATCCACGACATAGATATTATCCTGAGCATTGTAAAAAGCGATGTCAAAAATATTTCGGCAAGCGGCGTGGCAGTAATGACAGAAACTCCGGATATTGCCAACGTCCGTATTGAATTCAATAATGGTTGTGTAGCCAACCTGACTTCATCAAGAATATCCATGAAAAAAATGCGGAAGATCCGCCTGTTTCAAAAAGATGCTTATATCGGTATTGATTTCCTGAATAAAAAATCTGAAGTCATTAAACTGAAAAGCGGGCATGAAGACACGGATGCACTTTCTTTCGATATAGAAACTCCCGGAGGCGGTAAAAAAACCATTGCCATATCCAACCCGCAGGTGCCGGAAGTAAATGCAATAAAAAAAGAACTGGAAGAATTTAAATATGCCATTGAAAAAAATACGAGAACTATTGTTTCTGAAATTGATGGCCTGATGGCTATGGATGTGGCCCACCAGATTTTACAGAAGATCGGCAACAATGTCTTAACCCACTGATGAATAAAAGCAAACCCATCCATATTGCATGGTATACTGTCAGCGATTTCCTGACGGCAGCGCTGACATGGGGTATACTTTTCTTTTTAAGAAAGTGGTTTCTTGGCGATGATGTAGAGCTGAAAAACGGTCTGCCTGTTGAAACAAGTTTCTGGTTGGGTGTGCTGTTGGTGCCCGCTGGCTGGCTGATACTTTACACGTTGGTTGGTTCTTATAATTCATTATATAAAAAATCAGGGCTGCAGGAACTAACCATTACTTTTATCTGCAGCCTGCTGGGAGCCTCGGTCATTTTCTTTGCCATTATTCTTAATGATATAAAAAATGATTACCGGTATTATTACCTGGCCTTCTTTTCTTTACTGGGCATCCATTTTGTTTTAACATTTACCGGCAGAATGATTTTGCTGAATGCAGCGAAGCGTCAATTGCTTTCTGGTAAAATATCTTTTAATACGCTGATGATTGGCAGCGATGAGACCGCCTCAAGAATTTTCAGGGAAACTAAAAAAAATCTCCGCAACGAAGGTTACCAGTATACAGGATTTATTTCCACACAGGATAACGGGAAAAACGGGACTCAAAAATTTTTACCAAAACTTGGCACTTTGGATCAACTGGAAAATATTATTGACCGGCACCGGATTCACCAAGTAGTGATTGCTATGGGAAAATCTGATCAGCCACTGCTGGAAAAAATTATTGAGCGGCTCAGCGGCAAAGATGTAGAGATCAAAATCCTGCCCAATACACTGGATATTCTTTCCGGCTCAGTAAGAACCAGCAATGTATTAGGTGCCATGCTTATTGACCTGCAAACCGGCTTGATGCCCGAGTGGCAACAGAATATTAAACGTGTCATTGACCTGCTTTTTTCCATTCTAAGTCTGATCCTTTTATCCCCATTGCTTTTATTTGTAATAATAAGGTTGCAGCTATCATCAAAGGGCCCTGTGTTTTACAGCCACGAAAGAATCGGGTACAAAGGCAAGCCATTTATGATGTATAAGTTCCGGTCGATGGTGGTGGATGCGGAAAAAGAAGGCCCGTCTCTTGCTTCAGAAAACGATCCGAGAATAACCAATTGGGGAAAAACAATGAGAAAATGGCGGATAGATGAATTACCCCAACTCTGGAACATCATTAAAGGTGAAATGAGCCTGGTAGGTCCGAGACCGGAAAGAAAATTTTACATTGACCAGGTGGTGGCTAAATTTCCTTACTACAAATACCTACTGAAAGTGAAGCCCGGCCTTACCAGTTGGGGTATGGTGCAGTTTGGCTATGCTGAAAATGTCGACGAGATGGTTGAACGCAGCAAGTTCGATCTGCTGTATATTGAAAACATTTCACTGGCACTCGATTTTAAAATTATGATACATACCCTGAGGATTATTTTCCTGGGAAAGGGCAAGTAGAATTTTATATTTCAGTCCCGATAGTTACCGGGAGCGGATTTTAGTATTATTTTTGATACAAATTCCAACCTTTGAGAAAATTCATTATCCTGTTGCTCGTAGCTCAAAGCTCATGGCTCGCAGCTTCCTCCCAATACTGGCAACAACAGGTCAACTACACTATTGATGTTTCCTTAAATGATAAAGTAAATGAACTGGATGGTTTTGAAAAGATTGAATACATCAACAATTCTCCCGATACTTTAAAATTCATCTGGTTTCATCTCTGGCCCGATGCTTATAAAAATGACAGAACAGCTTATGCTGACCAGGCTCTTGAAAACGGGAGCACTAAATTTTATTTCACGGGTAAAGAAAACCGCGGCTATATCAACCGTCTGGATTTTAAAGTGAACAATACTACAGCCAGTACAGAAGATCATCCGCAGCATATTGACATTATCAAATTAATACTGCCTTCCCCCCTGCCACCGGGACAAAAAATTATCATCACCACTCCTTTCCATGTAAAACTGCCTTACAATTTTTCCCGCAGCGGGCATGATGGACAGAGTTACCAGGTAACACAGTGGTATCCCAAACCGGCAGTATATGACCGCAAGGGCTGGCATCCTATCCCCTATCTTGACCAGGGAGAATTTTACAGCGAGTTCGGAAATTTTGATGTAACCATTACATTGCCCAAAAACTATGTGGTGGCAGCAACAGGAGAACTGCAGGAGAAGGAGGAAACCGAATGGATGAAAAAGCGTTCTTCATTTTCCTGGGAACCGGTGAAAGAGAAAATAAAAAACAAGTCGGGACAGGTACAGACAGTAACACATTTGTTTCCTTCGTCTTCTGCAGAAATGAAAACGTTGAAGTTTCTTCAAAACAATATTCACGATTTTGCATGGTTTGCTGATAAGCGGTTTATTGTAAACTATGATACCTGCAAACTTGTATCGGGTAAAATAATTGATGTGTACTCTTATTATACTCAAACACAAAAAGTGCCGTGGAAAAACAGTGTTCAATTCATCAAGGATGCTGTACGTACCCGCAGTGAATGGGTAGGTGAATATCCTTACAATGTTGTCAGCGCCGTGCAGGGCCCTGAAAGCTTTGGCGGTGGTATGGAATACCCAACTATTACTATCATTTCGCCAACAGCCAATGAAAAGATCCTGGATTTTACCATTGCACATGAAGTAAGCCACAACTGGTTTTATGGCATACTTGCATCAAATGAAAGACTGCATCCGTGGATGGATGAAGGCGTAAATACATATTATGACAACCGCTACAGCCAGTGGAAGTACGGGAATGAAGGAGAGATAAAAATCGGATCCCAATCCCTTTCCATCAGGGATGCAGAAAGAATGTTGTTTGAAACAAAAGCATCTGTAAAAAAAGATCAACCCATCAGTACACATGGTGATGAGTTCACCATCCTGAACTACGACCTTGTTGCCTACTACAAAACCGGAGCATGGATGGAACTGCTGGAGCAAAAACTCGGTAAAGATGTTCTGGATAATGCCATGCAGGAATATTACCGGCAGTGGCAGTTCAAACATCCGTACCCGGAAGATTTTAAAAAAGTGCTGGAAACAGTCAGCGGAAAAAATCTCGATGAATATTTTGTGCTGCTTGATAAAAAAGGGACACTTCCCAACCAGGAAAGAAAGGGATGGAAAACAGCAAGCCCCTTTTCGCTGAAATCAGTTGTGGCTTATATTCATGAACCTTCAAAAGATTTGCTGCTTATTTCACCTGTTATCGGGATAAATGCTTATGATAAATTTATGATCGGGGTACTATTTACCAATTACAAATTACCTCCGTCAAAATTCCAGTTTCTGGTGGCGCCTATATATGGCACAGGTTCGAAGCAATTGACAGGATTGGGCAAATTGAATTATTCTTTCTTTCCCGCTGGCCATTTCAGGAAAATTGATCTTTTCCTGAATGCTTCCTCTTTTTCCGCCAATGAGTTTTTAAAAGACAATGGAGATAAAGTTTTATTTGGTTTTCAAAAACTGGTGCCGGGCATCCGTTTTACACTGGCTGAAAAAAATGCCCGCAGCAGCAGGAACCGTTATGTTCAATGGAAAACTTATTTTATTAACGAAGAATCTTATCGTATCAGGTATGACAGCATTTTTAACCCGCCGGATACCCTCATTAACCAGGTAGTAGGTACTGCTGATGAGAGCCGGACCCTGCACCAGCTTAAACTCGTTTTTGAAAATTACAGGGCCCTGTATCCTTATTCAGGTGAATTTAATTTTGAACACGGTAAAGATTTTGTACGAACTGCATTTACCGGAAAATACTTTTTCAATTATCCAAAAGAAGGTGGCCTTACTGTCAGGTTGTTTGCAGGTAAATTTTTCTACCTCGGTTCGAAAACCTTTACCAAAGAATTTGCAACTGACCGCTATCATTTAAATATGACCGGTCCCAATGGCTATGAAGATTATACTTACAGCGACTATTTTACCGGCAGGAATAAATTTGAAAAATTTTCCAGTCAACAGATCATGATACGTGACGGAGGTTTTAAAATCAGGACCGATCTGTATGCAGAAAAAGTTGGTAAAACTGATGATTGGCTGACCGCAATAAATTTTACCACCACCATTCCAAAGGGTATAAACCCCCTTTCAGTATTGCCGGTAAAAATTCCACTGAAAATTTTTGTGGACATCGGTACTTATGCAGAACCATGGAAAAAGAATTCGGAGCTTGACCGGTTTATTTTTGATGCAGGTCTGCAGGTGCCGTTATTAAGCGGAATCGTTAACATATATATCCCGGTAGTGTACAGCCATATTTACAAAGACTACATTCAATCCGTTCTGGAAAAAAAGGGCAGATTGTTTAAAACCATCTCTTTCAGCATCGACATCTCTAACTTTACCCTGAAAAAAATAAACAGGGAACTGGATTTTTGAGATGAACAGTCCACAGCACATACAATACCTTCACGGCAATGATATCGACAGAAAGAAATGGGATGAATGTGTCGGCCACGCAGCCAATGGTCTTATTTATGCCCATTCATTTTATCTTGATTGCATGGCAAAAAGCTGGGATGCACTTGTGCTGAATGATTATGAAGCCGTGATGCCATTGCCGCACAGGAAAAAATGGGGTATCGATTATTTATTCCAGCCTTTTTTAACACCGATACTGGGTGTATTTGGAAATAACATTTCGGAAGAATTTGTCAGCGATTTTCTTAATTCTATTCCAGCAAAATATAAACTATGGGATATCAGCCTGAATCATTTCAATAAAATAAGTGAGAAATTTCAACGTCAGTACAAACGGAGTAATTACGTTCTTTCGCTTGGCGAATCCTATGATAAGATCAGGAACAATTACTCAGAAAATATTACCCGGAACATTTCAAAAGCAGATAAGGCAGGATGTGTTTTGAAAAAAGATATTGATGTACATGAAATAATTGATGTATGCAGAAAAGAGTGGGTTAAATTCACATCAATTGAGGAAGGAACATTTGAAAACCTGGAAGAAAAGTTTGCGGTTTTCAAACCTTATACTGTTACTTACGGAGTTTATGACAGGGAAAACAAACTCCTCTCCTCCTGCGCTTTTCTTATTGACAGCAGGCGGGCCTATTACTGGTTAGTTGGTAATGATCCTTCAGCCAAAGATGTCGGCGCATCGCCAATGTTGATTGATGGCTTCATCCGGGATTTTGCAGGGAAAAATATGCTTCTCGATTTTGAAGGTTCTGATAAAAGAAGTGTAGCTGAATTTTATCAGCGTTTTGGTGCCAGGCCCGAACCCTTCATTACCATTTACCGCAACCGGCTTCATTTTCCATTAAACCTGTTGAAAAAAACACCGGCACACTATCTTTCCCTTACTTCCTGATATGAAAAAATCCTTCGCACGGTTGAATAGCAAACCCGAAAAATTCATGCAAGGATTCATGAGGAATATATTCAACGATAAATCCCGCAGTATTCAATCTTTTCATGTAATCAGAAAGCTGATAAATACGTACATGATCTTTCTGCCCGAATAATGCCGATTGCCTCCGGGGATCATTTATTAAAGGTTCTTCAATCGTGCTTTCAATAGTATTGGAAAAAGGAACCTGCAAAACTGCTGTCTCGTTTTTTTTGAGTACCCGGAATATTTCTTTCATGGCCTGCATATCATCGGGAATATGTTCTAAAATATGATTACCGATAATCATGTCAAATGATTCGTTGTCAAAAGGAAGTTTTACAGCATCCGCCTGCTTCACATTCTTATCAATATTTCTATAAAACCCGGGAACAAGATCGGCAGTAATTATATCTGCTTTACCTTTTAAAAATCTGTAAACATTTTTCTCGGGGGAAAGGTGAAGTATCTTCTTTCCCCGGAGACCGGCTTTGGAAAGCATAGCAATCACTAACCTTTCCCGGGCCGTAGATAAACAATTGGGACAAAGAATATTTCTGCCATAACCAGCAATGACATGGTTGCTTTCAATAGCCTGCCTGTTAATTTTTGAAGGATAGTCCGGAATAAATTCTGAGTAGCTGCTCCCGCAGACATTACATGTAAAACCCTCTCCCCTGTATTTGCTGTAGATGATCCGGGAACAGACTTTTTTAATATTGAAAATTGTTTGACGGTAAAAAAGCTGCAGTGGATGATAGAGATGAATGGCGTTTAATATTTTTTTCAGCAGTTCTTTCATGTTTCTCTTTCTTCAAGAATTTTTTCAGCCGTTAGTATATCCACCGGTTTTGTTATTTTGATATTATTCTCCTCTCCTTCTATCAACGAAACTTTTAGTCCATAGGCTTCCACCACAGTGGCCTCATCAGTAAACTTATCTTTATAATCAACCTGGAAAGCCGGAAGTAAAATTTTACTGTGAAAAGTCTGGGGAGTTTGTACCAGCATCACTTTATTTCTGTCCATGGCGTCATTACCTTCATCATTTATCAACCGCACACTGTCCCTGGCAGGAATAACCGGTACAGCACTGCCTGTTTCCACCGCTTTTTCATAGCAACGGTGAATCAGGTCAACTGATAAAAGACAGCGTACCCCGTCATGTACAAAAATGATGGAATCATCTTCTGCCAGTTGCAAACCATTTTTTACAGATTGAAATCTTGTATCACCCCCGGCGGTAATTCTGATTTTTTTTTTATCAAACCAGGCATCAATGATCTTCTGCCCCCTATCAGTATAATCTGCCGGCAGCACCAGGATGATCTGCATATCATCGTATGCTTTCAGAAAAGTGCTCAGCGTATAATACAGTACAGGCCTTTCTTTCAAATGCATGAATTGTTTGGGCAACTGCCCTCCCATTCTTGTACCTGAACCTCCGGCAACGATGATGGCAAATTTTTTCATAAGAGAACAATGATTGGCTGGAAAGTTAAGGATTATGAGGAAATGATGAACACCTGACTGCCGGCAGGCATGGAATTACCGGAAGATAAAGTGTGCCCTTCGACAATGCTTCGACGAGCTCAGCATGACAATACTCTGGGTAAACTTGCAACAGAAGCTGAGTAGAAATCCCAAAGCCGGTATCATAACTAATAACCAGCAACAAGTAACCAGAAACTATTTATAAATCGCCACTTCACTTTTTCCATCACTGCTGCGATAGCCCCGATACATGCCCTTACTATTAAAGATCAATGCCACATTACCCAACGCATCCACTCCAATCATTCCACCTTCACCATCCATTTTCACTAATTTATGATGAACAACTATATTCATAGCTTCCTGTAATGAAAGACCTTTATATTCCACCAGGCAACTGACATCAAAAGCTGCAACAGCACGGATGAAAGGCTCGCCATGACCGGTGCAACTGATGGCACAGGTTTTATTATTGGCATAAGTGCCGATACCGATGATAGGACTATCGCCGATGCGGCCATACTGTTTATTGGTCATGCCGCCGGTGCTGGTTGCAGCGGCAAGATTCCCATTGGCATCGCAGGCTACTGCACCAACCGTTCCAAACTTTTTTTCTTTATTCAATGTGATGTTATGATCCAGGGCAGTGTCATCGGAATCTTTTATTGACTGCCACTGATCATACCGGAATTGCGAAAAGAAATATTCATCAGGTTCAAAAGCAAGACCTTGTTGCTTTGCAAATTCCATAGCTCCTTCTCCACTTAAAAAAACATGTTCACTCTTTCTCATTATAGTAAAAGCTAGTTCTACCGGATTACGGATATTGTTTATTGCAGCAACTGCTCCGGCACTCAGGTCTTTTCCATCCATAATCGAGGCATCCATTTCATGTGTACCGGTTTTTGTAAACACGGAGCCTTTCCCTGCATTAAAAAGAATATTGTTTTCCAGCACTATCACGGCTTTTTTAACAGCTTCAACAGCGTCACCGCCTTTCTCAAGAATATTGTATCCGGAATTCAGTGCATCGTTCAGTCCGTCCATATACGCTTTCTCCAATTCAGGTGTCATACGTTTTTTTAGTATGGTTCCGGAGCCGCCATGTATAGCCAGTATAATTTTTGACATAAGTGCCATTGGGTATTTAATCAGCGGCCGAAATTAGTTAATTTAACGGCTGCTATGACAACATGGAATGATGTTATAAAAAGAAAATTATCGCAAAGCGATTACCTGCTGATTGCCGCCAACCTGATTCCCGTTTACGGCGTATGGTTCCTGGACTGGAGTGCCAAAGAAGTTTTCGTGGTGTATTGTTTTGAAACTATCATCATTGGCTTCTTCACTTTGCTGAAAATGGGAGTAACAGGGGTTATTAAGAAAAAAGATGACTGGCAAAATCCCGGCGGCGGCACCACCAAACAACCCGCTTTGTTTTTTATGCTGTTCTTCCTTGTTCATTATGGCATGTTTGTAGCCATACAAATGGGGATGTTCTTTGCTGTTTCAGGAATAGGGAAAGACAACGGTATTGGTTTCTTCAATTTCTTTTCAAAACTTCCACTACTGATGTCCAATGAAACCTATATTATGCTGGGTGGTTTTATGGTCAGTTATGCATTCAGGAATATTACAGAATACATCTTAAGCGGTGAGTACAGAACTGCTTCACTGAGTTATCTTATGTTCCAACCTTACGGAAGGATATTTGTGCAGCAGTTGACCGTGATTTTGGGAAGTATGTTCCTGGGTTTTGGTGCGGGGAAAATTTTCATATTAATTTTTGCACTTGTCAAAATATTTTTTGAAGTATTTGTAGATTTTGAGAGTATTATTAAAAAAGCGGCAAAGGGTGAACTGAAATCTTCAGAAGGGGAACCCTGATACTTTTTATAGGGCAGGCTGGTTCAGCACTTCTTCCACTTTGTCAATTATCTGCTGCGGGGTAATCATTCTCATACAGGCCCAATCGCCGCGGTAACATACTTTATTTCCAAATACAGAACAAGGGCGGCAGAAAAGATCAACCTGTACGGCATTGCCAGGGTCTTGTCCAAATCCGTAGAAGCCTGCAAAAGGATGTGTAGCCCCCCAGATACTTACAACGGGAACCCCATATAATGAAGCCAGGTGCATATTGGCTGAATCCATACTGATCATCAGATCAAGATGACTGATAAGCATCAGTTCTT
>Ga0255310_10000310_pt1 | contig 10957 bp, 5 predicted proteins | sample EtOH1_T0_E1_meta_FD_201359 | JGI IMG/M metagenome (GOLD analysis project Ga0255310, IMG submission 201359) | Sandy soil microbial communities from University of British Columbia, Vancouver, Canada - EtOH1_T0_E1 | ecosystem: Engineered > Artificial ecosystem > Sand microcosm > Unclassified ...
CCCCGAACGGCTTGGTGACATAGTCGTCCCCTCCGATCGAGAAGGCCTGCACCTTGTTGGCCTCTTCGCCCTTTGCGGTGAGTACCAGGACCGGGGCGTCGCTGCCGGCCGCCCGCAGCGAGCGGAGCACGCGGTATCCGTCCATTCCCGGCAGCATCAGGTCCAGGATGATGAGATCGAGCGGATCGTGGGTGGCCCGTGCGAGCCCGCTGGCCCCGTCCCCCGCGATCGTCACCGAGAACCCCTCGTTCTCGAGCGCGGTGCGCAGGCCGAACGCCAAATCCTCGTTGTCCTCGATCAGCAGGATCCGGCTCACGGGCTTCCGCTCCGCCGCTCGCGGGCGCCGGGAAACTCCACCGTGAAGCGGGCCCCTCCGCCGGGGGCCTCTTCGATCGAGGCCCGACCGCCCAGCTGGCGCATCAAATCCGCCACCACCGAAAGGCCGAGCCCGGACCCCCCGGCGGGAGCGTTGCGATCACGGTCGAGTCGATAGTACGGCTGCCAGATTCGGGTGCGCTCATCCCGCGGGATCCCGGGGCCCTGATCGTCCACCGTAACCCGCGCACCGCCGGGCGGCGAGGTCATGGTCAAGGTCAGCCGGATGGTCTGTCCCGGCGGGCCGTATTTCACGGCGTTCTCGACCAGGTTGCGAAGCACCCGGCCGATGGTGTCGCGATCGCCGGGAATCTCCAGGTCGTCGCTCAGCACGAGCTCCAGGCGGTTTCCCTGGGCGTCGAGCAAGGGCCCGAACGATTCGGCCAGCTCGCCGGCGACCTCGCCCAGCGCGACCGGCGTCGGCGGGCCGTTGCGCCCGGGCCGACGCAGCCGGGAAAACTCCAGCACGTTGTCGACCAGGTTGGTGAGCCGGAGGGCCTCGCGGTGAATCACGCCGGTGGCGCGCGCCCGCTCCGCCTCGGTGTGGAAGCCCTCCGACTGGAGCAGCTCGCTCAGCATGCGGATCTGGGTGAGCGGCGTGCGCAGCTCGTGGGACACGCCCGACACGAAGTCCTCGCGCAGCCGGGCCAGCCGTTGCTCACGGCGGAGCAGCAAGAGGGCCGCGACGCCCATCGCCAGCGTCAGGCCGAGCAGGGCGACAATCATCGGCGCGCGGGACGTCGGCAGCCCGCCGGACAGCAGGAAGCGCGCTGCCGCCGGCGCAATCGCCGCGGTCACCGTGAGGTCGCCATATGCCCGGCCGAGCGTGTCGGTCCCGGCAAAGGAGTGGGTATCGGGACCCGCCGTGAAGAGGGGCTGCCGGTTGGGCCCCGCGACCTCGATGCGCACCAGGGAATCCGCGGCCTGCTCCGGCACCAGCGACGGCGGAAAGAACTGGGCATCGCCCAAGGCGCCGCGGAGCGGTCGCTGGATCTGCTCCTGCTCGACCACCATCCCGTAGACCGCGCGGACGCCGCGCTTCCGGTCGCCGACCTTCCAGAGCAGCACAAAATCGGTGGGATGGCTCAGAGCCGGCTGGCCCGGCGGCAGGATCTGCCACTGACGGGGGCCCTTGCGAGGCGCGGTATCGGCCGCGGCCGCGAGGCCCGCGGCCAGCAGTGCCTGCCGCGCGTTCTCAGGTAGCGGCTCGCCCAGCCAGTCGAGCTTCGCGTCCGGCTGATTCAGCACCCGGAAGACGGCGCGGCTGAACCCTGCGCTCATGCAGTCGCAGTCTTTTTCGGCCAGCACTCTTTGCAGCAATTCGGGTCCGGGCAGTACTTCGCGCGGGGCCGTTTCCTGGAGGAGCTGGTCCCCCGCCTGGCTCATCCCGTAGCCGATCCAGCTGCGGCCTTCGCGGCTGAAGCGCCAGGCGGCGATGGTGGCGTGATGGACGAGCGAGGCCTCGGCGGCGTAGCGATGGGATGCGGCGGCGCGGGCCGCCTGCCAGGCAAGCGCTGCCGCCAACCCCATGGTGGCGACAAAGAGGAGAGCGCCGAGCAGGCCCGGCCGAGTGCGCTGCATGATGCCGGATAGTATGCGGGGAGCGATCCCCGGTCCGTTGTACGGAAGCTGTAAGCCCCCGGCTCAGTGAGGCAGCCGTCGCAGCTCGATCTCCGACAGGATGAAGCCGAACGCCGGCCAGCCTCCCGAGCGAATGGAGCGCTCGAACCAGGTCCGCGCCTGTGCGGTGTCGCCCCGGACCAGGTACCAGTTGCCCACCCCGTAACTCAAGGTGGCCACCGCGATGTCCGAAGTGTCAGCCGCCGTGAACACCGCGTCGGGACCGACTTGCCCCCGGTAGAGCCGCAGCCGCTGGGCGTAGGCGATGGTGGTAGGAAGCGAGTCGGGATGCCGGTCCAGCATCGCCTTCGCCTCGGCGGTCTTCCCAGCCCGCGACAGGGACATCCAGAGCCAGTCGGTGGCACCCGCCAGCTCGCCGGCGTCGGGTGCGCGGGGCTGCGCGCGGCGGAAGGCGTCTGCCGCGCCAGCAAAATCCCCGCGGGCATACCGCACGATCCCCAGGTGGTACAGGATGCCGTAGTTGGTGCTGTCGAGGCCGAAGCCCTTGGTGAGATCAGCCATCGCCTGGTCGAGCCGGCGCACCGACAGGTAGCGGTGTCCGCGCCAGCGATACAGCATCGGGTCGGCGGGTGCGATGGCGAGCGCCCGCGTGAAGGTCTCGATCGCTTCGCGAAACTGGCGCACCCCCGACTGGGCGACGCCGAGCTGGATGAACCGCGCGATGCTGCGCGGGTCGGCGGCGAGCGCGGCCGTCGCGCGGGCAACCGCCCCGGTGTCCGGCTGCGAACGGTAGTCCACGCCCGCGGGCGAGCGGTACTGCACCGTTTGCGCGGCGGCGGGGGCCGCGAAGGCGAGTGCTGCCCAGAAGAGCTTCATGGGTCGTACCTCAATCGGCGCTCGCGATTTGAAACTGCTCGAGCTTGCCGTCGGGAAGGGTGAAGGTGGTCAGGCTCAGCACCCGCTGGCCCGCGCGGATTCGGAACGATCGCGATACCATGCCGCCGCGCAGCCCCGTATTCACCGGCGCGAACTCCAGCGGCGCGCCGAGCGGGCCGAGACTCGCCTGGAAATCGGCGAGCGCCTGGTCGGTGAAGTAGGCATTGGCGTTGGGGCTGAACAGGCCGCGATCGATGCGACCGTGCTGGAGGGCCTGGAAAATCCCCCGGGCCTGTTCGGTGGCCTTCCGGGTGTCGGCGTCGGTGGCGCTGAGCAACAGGGTCGCGATGCCGCCGGCGATCTGGCCCGAGGCGCCGGTCGCGTCGAGGTTGCTGAAGACCACGATCGCGACGCGGTCGTCGGGGTAGATCGCGTTGCGCGCGGTGTACCCCGACACCTCGCCTCCGTGAGCGATCACCCGGTGGCCGGAGGCCACACCGACGCTGACCCCGAGCCCGTAGCCGGTGCCGAGGCCGCTGCGGAGTTGTGTATCGGTCTGCATGATGCGGTACGACGCCGACGTGAGCACCGACTGGTCGAGCATCGAAATATCCCAGCGGGCGAGGTCCGTCGCGGTCATCGCCAGCTCCCCGGCGGCGAACAGCCAGCCGGGTGCTTCCTTGGGCGCGAGGCGCGGCGGGCCCAGCGCGTAGCGCAGGTAGCCGGCGGGATCCGCCGTTCCGAGAGGGGCCGCGTCGATGTCGGCGACCGACTGCATCCCCAGCGGGACGAAGACGCGGCGGCGCAGGAAATCGAGCAGCGGCATCCCGCTCACTTTCTCCACGATCAGGCCGGCGATCACATAATTGGTATTGCTGTACTGCCACTTGGTTCCCGGGTCGAAGTCCAGCGGCTTCTGCGCCCATTGAGCAAGGATCTCCCGCGCCGTGGTGGGCTTGAGCATCCCGGGCATGACGTAATCCTGGGGCCAGTAGTCCTGATATCCCGAGGTCATGGACAGGATCTGGCGCAGGGAGACCTCGTCGGCGCGGGTGAGCTCGGGCAGCCACTTGCTCACCTTGTCGTCGAGGGAGAGCTGTCCGCTCTCGGCGAGCAGCAGGACGGCGGTCGCGGTGAACTGCTTGCTGACCGAGCCGATACTGTACCGCATGGCGGTGGAAGCGGCCGTTTGCGGGACGAGGCGGGCCCAGCCATAGGCGCGGTGATAGGCGATCCGGCCATCCCGCACCACCGCGATGGAAGCGCTTGGCGTTCCGGTCCGGCCGAGCATGGCCAGCACCGTGCTGTCGATGCCGGCCCGCATCTCCGCTGGGAGCGAGGACTCCTGCTGGGCCAGCAGCCGGGCGGCACCGAAGCTGAGGAGCAAGGCGAGGCCAACCTGGCGGTGCGACATCGGGGTCTCCTGGGTCCGCAAAGGGGTTCCTATTGCCAGCGGGCGCGAATCCGCACGGTCCGCTCGAGCTCGTCGGCGTTCTGCAGCACCTTCTGCCGCAAGTCCGCCGGAAGCCGCGGGTGCTCGCTCAGGTAGCGCCGCACGACGGCAACCGCCGCCGGCTCGGTCTGTCCCCCAAGGAACGAGCCCAGCCAGGCCCCCAGAAAGAAGATCCGGCGGTTGCCCTGAATGTACGGCAGCGAATCGAGCGCGGGCCGCAGGTACGGCAAGCTGAGTGCCTGGTGCTCCAAGGCGTTGAACGCCCCCAGGCTGCCACTGGCCCAATCCTCGTTGAGGGAACGATCCGCGAACCAGCGGCGGAAATAGTCCGCCTTGACCGCGGCGTCGGGGCGGGCCGCGCCGGCGATGAACGCCTGACGGCGGCCGTCGGGCGTGGTGTCTCGCGCGGCTTGCGTCGCCAGCGCCTGGGCGGCATCCGGATCGTTCAGGATGAGCAACCGGTCCACCGTGCTCCAGCGGGTCGGGTCCCGGAGCGGCTCCCCGGCGGCGGAATCGGCGCTGAGCAGCGTTTTGAGCCTCTCGATGCCTTCCGGTGTCGCGGCGAGGCCGATGAAGGCGTCGAGCGCCGCGCGGCGAATGCCGTAGGGCTTGCCCGTATCGCCCGCGAGGTCCCATAACACGCGCTCCGACTGGGCACGGAGCTCCGTCGAGCGGCGCGCCGGGAGATACGCCCGGAGCACGCGCTCCAGGCGGCCCAGCAGGGCGGGGACGATCTGCTCGTCGGGCTCGGCTGGCACTTCGCGCAGCACGAGTCCGGCAAATCGCTCCGGACTGAGCCGGACCTCGCGCACCTGGTCCCAGAGGGCGCCCCACAGCATGGCGCGTGACAATCCATCGCGCACCTCGCGGAGGGCACCCCGCTCCAGGGCAATCACGCTGGCGCTGTCCAACAGCGAGAGGAAATAGCCGTAGTCGTCGGCGTTGGGAAAAACGAAAACTGGGGCGGGGAGACCGCGCGCGGCCGGGACCGGCGTGGTAGCGCCGGTGAGTGTAACCGGGAGCCTCACGGCAGGAGCGTCGTGGTAGGCCAGTAAGACCTGGGTCCGCATCGGCCAGGGCGCCGTGCTCGAGACTGCCGCTTGAGCTGGACGCTGGGCGAGTGTCAGCGAAGCGACTTTCCCGCCCCGCACCGTGAGGCGGGATTCCACGACCGGCATCCCCGGCCGCAGCATGAAATTCTGCCCGAATCCGCCGAGCAGGTCGTGCCCCCAGGCCCCGCCGATCGAGCCCAGCAGGTCGCGCCAGGTGGCATTGGAATAGGCGTGGGCGGAGAGAAACTGCCGCACGCCGCGCTGGAACACCGTGTCGCCCACCAGGTAGTTCAGCTGCTTGAGGACGCTGGGTGCCTTGTTGTAGACGATGGCTCCGTAGGCGCTCTTGGCCAGGTCGAGATTGCCCATGGCCTGCCAGAGCGGCGTGGTGCCCGTGGTCTGATCCACGCCGTAGGCGGCCGGCTTGTTGGCTTGGTAGAAGGTCTTCCAGGCTTCGCTCTTGGGCTCGAGCTCGGCGAGCCCTTTGGCTGCCAGGTATGTCGCGAAGCCCTCCTTGAGCCAGAGGTCGTCGAACCAGCGCATGGTGACCAAATCGCCGAACCACTGGTGTGCCGTCTCGTGGAGAATGACGGAGAAGCGGCCCAGCCGCCGGGGCAGGGTAGGGCGCTCGCGGAAGATGAAGCGATCCTCGTTGTACATCACAATGCCGGGGTGCTCCATGCCCCCGAAGGGAAACGCCGGCGCCAGCAGGAGGTCGAATTTCTCGAACGGGTAGGGCTGCCCGAAATAGGCTTCCATCCAGTCGAGCGCGCGCTGCTGCAGCGCGAGCACCGTATCCGCATCGGCCTCTCGGGCACGCGAGCGGCGGACGTAGAGGGTGACGCTGCGGCCATGCTGTGTCGAGGTCGTCACGCTCCAGGGGCCGGCGGCAAACCCGATCAGGTAGGTCGGCAGCGGCTTCGTTTCGGTGAAGTGCCGGATGAATCCCGCGCCGCTGGCCTCGCTGCGCACCAGGGAGCCGTTGGCAAGTGCGGTCCAGCCGGCCGGAATCGTGAGCGTGAGAGTCACTCGCGCTTTGAGATCGGGCTGGTCGAAGCAGGGAAACAGCTGGTTCGCGTCGGCGGGCACCAGGAGCGTGTAGAGGTAATCGCTCCGGTCGGCGGGGTCATGCACCCGGATGATGCTGGCGCCGGTCGGGGCAATCTCCGAGACGAAAGCCAACTCGACGGTGTTCTCTCCCCGCCGGAGCTGCGCGGCCGGGATGCGCAGATGGTTGCCATTGAAGCCGGGAGCGGCGGTCGTGCCGTTGATGGAGGTGGACAGGAGGCGGCGGCCCCGGAAATCGAGCACCACGTCCTCGCTCCCGCGCCGGTCGAAGCGGATGGCGACCCGGCCGATCGCGCTGTCGGGCGCGGTGAGATCCAGCGAGAGGTCGTAACGCACCTCGGACACGGTGCGGGCACGCCATAGAGCCAGCTCGCGCGACACCCCGTGCCCGAGGTACCCCGCGAGCGAGTCGCGGGTGGAGGCCGGGGCCAGCGCCAGCAATAGGGCCGGGAGGAGCATCTACTTCTTCACCCCGCCGGACCCCGGTGGCAACCGCACCATGACGCTGCGGACTCCATCGGACAGAATAGCCTCGACCCGGGGACTCGCTTCGCGCAGCAGCAGCGACCCGCTCCGGGCGATGCCCAGAATGCGTCCGGTAACCTGGTCACGCGCGACGAGCAGCGGAAACTCGGCCCGGCTCCAGCGGAGTGTCAGCGAACCGGCGCCCGTCGGCTCCGCGGTGACAGCAGGATGGCCGGGCGGTCCCGCGCTCACGTTCCGCTCCGCGGCACTGCCGTTGCCTTCTACTCGCAGTCTGGCCAGGGCCCCTCGATCCGCGGCCGACAGCGGAATGGCGAAATTGAAGTGTCGTACCCCGGGCGCATGATCGATCTCGACGGCATCGAAGCTGATGCGGAAGAGCGTCACTCCACTCGCGGTGGAGCCCTCCAGCGAGTAGGGCCCCGGACGCGGCCGCGACGGCTGCGCGGGCGGCGGCGCGACGAACGAGGGCTCCAGACGAATCGTGTTTCCCTCGACCGTTCCCCAGACCACCAGGCAATCACAGCTCTTCGTGGCGGCTGTCGAGATCGGCCCGCCCCGGGCGCCGAGCAGAGCTTGATAGTTGTAATCGCTGATCCAGGCCGGTACGCAATAGGACATGACGTCGGCCGTGTTCGGGTCGATCGAGACGGGAAGGCCGCCGCCGCTCTGGGACCAGGAAAAGAGATCGTGTCCAACGACCCCGATCGTGCCGCCAGGATAGGGGTACGCGGGATCGGGAGCAGCCGCCCCGCCGCAAGGCGCATGGCGCCGCCCCATAGTGTGTGCCAGCTCGTGCGCCACCAGCTCGGTGGTCTGGCGGTCGCGGTTGAACCAGCCGACCCCGACCAGGACCGCCGTCCGCGTCGTAGGGCCCGTGCTTTGAGGGTTCGAGGGAATGTACCCGTAGCCTCCGAACTGCACGAAGTTGACTCCCGGAGGAGGCCGCAGCGCGCCCACATAGTAGCTCGCGGAGCCCTCCAGCACGCGCAACAGGTCCAGCTGCTGGAGAATCGCGATCCAGGCCGCCTCCGTCCCCCCGCCGAAGTTCACGTCGGAGGAGAAGACCGCGCCGACATCGGCCGCAATCGTCGAGACCGGGTGCATTTGCCGCGTGGCGACCAGGTACTCCGGCAGATTGCCGACCGATACGTTGCCGGTGGAGCCCCCGACGCTCAGGAAAATCGGAACGAAATGCAGGGGCAGCGGAGGTACCTGCTGCACGGCGATCAGGAGCGGGCCGCTTCGCGGCCAGGAATTGTCCGAGCGAACGGGCTCGGGAAGCACCCCGTCCGGGTTGATGGTGGCGCGGATCCGGAGCCCCGGCTGTACGATGCTCGCCGGGAGGACGCTCCGGTAAAGCGGGAATGCCTGATCGACGTCCGGCTCCAGCGGACCATTCGCCGGGCCTTCATCGGTGAGCAGCAAGGTTGGGCCAAGAAAGACCTCGATGCGGACCATCGGGGTGGGGAGACCCGCACCATAGTGGTGATCGAGAGTTCCGAAGACGTTCACCAGGACGGGATTGCCGCCAACGACGAGGGGAATACCGCCGGCGTAGCGCTGCACCGCTTGCGTCAGGTACACGTTCTCCAGGGCAAGATTCGGGTTGGATCCGAAGACCCGGATCCGCGCCGATCCGGTGATCGCCTCGGCCGTCGCACTGATATCGGCCGAGCCCACGGCATTCGCGCTGACCAGGCCCGCGCCGCTCACACTGGCGATCGCGGGGTCGGAGGAGCTCCATGTGGTCGCCCGTCCGGTGAGAACCTGGTTGTTGGCGGCTTTGAGGACCGCGGTGGCCTGGGCGGTTTGCCCGATGGTCAGATCTGGCGCCGCCAGCGTGACCGTTACGAGTGCAACGGGAGCGGGAGGCGCTGGCGGAGGTGGGGGCGGTGGCTGCGGAGCGGACGGCTCGCCCTTGCAAGCCAGTGCCCCCGCCAGTCCCAGCAGCGTCAGGGCGCGAACCCCGAGGCGGAACCCCGATTGCATTGCCACGTCCGGATTCGCAGCCTCGGGTTACTGGGCCCGGATCGCGATCCCCGGGTCGATACGTGCCGCGCGCGCGGCCGGAATCCAGCACGCGGCGATTCCCACCGCCGCCATCAGCGCCGCCACGGTCGCGAGCGTCACGGGATCGTGGGGCGGCACGCCGAAGAGCAGTCCCTTGATCAGCCGGGACAGCAGCAGCGCTCCCCCGACGCCAAGGCCGAGTCCGAGCCCCAGCAGGATTCCACCCTCGCCCAGCACCATGCGCTGCACCCGCCCCGCGTCGGCGCCCAGCGTCATGCGGATGCCGATTTCGTTGGTGCGCGCGCTGACCGAGAACGCCAGCACGCCGGCAATCCCCACCGCCGCGATCAGGACCGCGAGCAGGCCGAACGAGGAGACCAGCACGGCGTTGAGGCGCCTCGGCGCCACGCTTTCATCCCGGATCTGTTCCAGCGTGAGCACCCTCTCGACCGGTTGCTCCGGGGCGACGCCTCGCACCGCGCGGGTCGCCGCACCGGCGAGCGCCGCGGGATCACCGGCGGTCTGAATGACCAGGCTGCTGCCGAAGACCTCCGCCTGGGCAAACGGCGCGAACAGCACCGGGAGCCGCTGGGCGTCGAGTCCCCCGTCCTTGGTATCGCCGACCACGCCGACCACAGTGCGCCAGTCACCCGACACCCCGATGAACTTCAACACTTCGCCGGTCCACGCCACCCGGCGGCCAACCGGGTCCTGATTGGGGAAGAGTCGGTCCGCCAGCGTCTTGTTCAGGATGACGACAAGTGCGGTGCCGGCCCGGTCGGTGCTGGAAAACTCTCTGCCCGTGAGCAGCGGGATCCCGGCGGTGCGGAAGTACTCCGGGCTGGCGGTGCGGCCTTCGGCGTGCGGCATCGGCTCGCCCGGAGCTACCGGACGGCCCTCCGCCTTGATGTCGAGGGCAAAGCGTTCGGAGCGGAGCGGAACCGTGGAGCCGAGCCCGACACCCTGAACGCCGGGGAGGGAGGCGACACTGCTCTGAATCCGCTGGTAGAGGGCCACCGAGGCGTCATGCGGCTGGGTGTAGTCCGGGGGCACTTCGAGCGTGAGCCGGTTGCCGCCGGTCAGGCCGTCATCCACCACGCTGAGCCGCTGCATGGTGCGGGTCAGCAGGCCCGCACCGGTCAGCAGCACGACCGAGACGGCGATTTGCGCCACCACCAGCGCTTGCTGCAGCCGTTGGCGCTTGGCGCCTCCCGTGGTGCGCTTGCCGCCCGCCGCGAGTGTCGCGCTGAGCGCGTGCTCCTGGGTGAGCTTCGGGGCGTAGGAGAGCAGCACCGCGACCACCAGCGTGAGCCCCAAGGTAAAGGCGAGAACCATGCCGTCCACCCGGATCTCGCCGGCCCGCGGGCTCATCCGCGCGGCAAAGGCGACCAGCATGCCCACGCCGCCAAAAGCGAGCAGGAGCCCTAACCCGCCTCCCACCAGGGCCAGCACCAGGTTCTCCGCGAGCAGCAGCCTTCGCAGCCGCGCGGTGCCGGCGCCCAGCGCGGCACGCACCACCAGCTCGTGCTCGCGCCGTACCCCGCGCATGAGGGTCAGGTTGGTTACGTTGGCGCAGGCGATCACCAGGACGAAGGCAGCGGCGCCCATCAGCAGCCACAGGGTGAGCCGGGCCTTCTGGCCGAGTACCTCCTGAAACGGCGTCAGGGTGACGGTGTAGCCGGAGCCCGCATCGTAGGCTTCGGGGAATTCGGCGTGGACTCTGGCGGTGATGGTGGCGACCTCGGCGCGGGCCTGGGCCACCGTGCTGGTGGGTGCGAGCCGGGCGATCATCTGGGTCATCCGGTGGGTGCGCCCGGTGACCATCATCGCGCTCAGGTGGTGCTCGCTGTTCACCATGTTCATCAGCGCGTCCATGCGTTCCGGGAAGGCCGGTGCGGCCTGCAACACCCCCACCACCGGGACTGCCTTGCCGTTGACCTTCAGCGATTGTCCGACCACCGAGCTGTCCCCGCCGAAATGCTTCTGCCAGTACTCGTGGGTCAGCATCATGACCGGCGCGGCGGCGGGGCCGTCATCGCCCTGGTCGAAGGCCCGG
>Ga0255310_10000311_pt1 | contig 10952 bp, 9 predicted proteins | sample EtOH1_T0_E1_meta_FD_201359 | JGI IMG/M metagenome (GOLD analysis project Ga0255310, IMG submission 201359) | Sandy soil microbial communities from University of British Columbia, Vancouver, Canada - EtOH1_T0_E1 | ecosystem: Engineered > Artificial ecosystem > Sand microcosm > Unclassified ...
CAAGCAAGAGACGCACCGCCGCGCGGTGGCTGAAGGTCAAATTCGAATGTTGCCCGCCACCGCCCAATCCATCGCCCAGGGCGGGCATGCCAAAGGTGATGTACTCGCGGTAGCCCGGCTTGCCGGTATCATGGCTGCCAAACGCACAGCGGAGCTAATCCCGCTATGCCATCCGCTACCATTGACCAAAATCGCGGTGGAGTTCAATTTGCTCGAAGATGGTGTGCACTGCCAGGTAACGGCAGAGACTATCGGTCGCACGGGGGTAGAGATGGAGGCGCTGACGGCCGTTCAAGTGGCCCTGCTGACCATCTACGATATGTGCAAGTCTGCGGATAAAGGCATGACCATGGAAGGCATTCGGCTGCTGGAGAAATCCGGTGGCCAATCGGGACATTGGCGACGATAGTTCGCCGAAAGTGAATTGAATCGATCAAACGCGAGGTGTCATGCCGATGAATCCTTATCTGGACGTCTTACGCGAGCAGGCTATTCTGATCCTGAGGCTTAATCGGCCAGAAAAGAAAAACGCCATCACCGCTGACATGTACACCACGCTGGCATCAATGTTAGAGGATGCCAGTCGCGATTCCGGGTTACGCGCCATCGTATTAACGGGCGTTGGTGATGCCTTTACCAGCGGCAATGATTTGCAGGATTTCTTGGCCAATCCGCCCGAGTCCGACGATGCTCCTGTGCTAAGGTTCTTGCGCGCTCTGGTGGCCACAGAAAAACCCTTGCTGGCCGCCGTCAATGGCGCGGCTATCGGCATAGGCACAACGCTGCTGCTGCACTGCGACCTGGTCTACGCCGCACCCAACGCAAAGTTTCAGTTGCCTTTTGTTCGCCTGGGCCTGGTTCCTGAAGCTGCCTCGACGCTGCTGTTACCGCAGCTCATGGGGCATCGACGGGCGGCAGCCATGCTGCTGCTTAGCGAAACACTCAACGCCGATCAAGCGGTCGATGCCGGTTTGATCAACGCGATTGTACCCGCCGACGCTTTGTTTAAAACGACTATGGATAAAGCCATGGCACTGACCGCACTGCCGCCAGCCGCATTACGCCTGACCAAAAATCTGATACGAACCCAGCACAGCGAAGCCATTCTTGATACCATGGCCAGGGAAGCTAAGCATTTTGCCAAGCAACTAAAATCTGCAGAGGCTAAAGAAGCCTTGCAGGCTTTTCTCGAACATAGACCGGCAGATTTTTCTCGCTTCAACTAACCATCGCAGATTAACCTGCATTTTTTGACTGCATTAAATCGTCAGAACGAATATCATTGACGGTGGAAATCACTCAACCCACATGGAGGAACGAATGAAAAAGTTGAGCCTAGTGTTAATTGGACTATGCGTAAGCGTAACCGTTACTGGCTGCATTTCGACGAAACAAACCCCAGCGGCTGAAAAAATCCTGGTGCTAGCCGTCGAGCGCGTTCGCAACTGCACCGAATTGGCCAAAATTCACGTCACCACCAGCACCAACGTGGCTGGCGTTGTCCGTCGTGAAGACTGGGTGGCAGAAGAGCTGACCAACATCGCTAAGAACAAGGCAGCACAGAAAGGCGGCGATACCGTTGCTGCACTGTCCCCTGCCGAGAACGGCGAGCAGACCTTTGGTATTTATCGCTGCCTGTAAACTCGAAGTTGAACAGGACGTTCTACTTGCCGGCAAGGATGCCACGAGATGAGCAAAAAACTACCTCAGTGGATGGCGTCGCGGGCCGACTTTGACCCGCAACGCGTTACTGAGCTCAGCTCTCGGGTACGCCGTATTGTCGGCGGCAATCCTGGACCGATGACCGGACCCGGCACCAACACTTATCTGGTGGGTCGGGAAGAGGTCGTGGTTATTGATCCGGGTGTCGATCAGCCCGCTCATATCGAGCGAGTAGCCGCAGCAGGTGACGGCCGCATACGCTGGATATTGGTGACCCACACCCATCCTGATCATTGCCCCGGCAGCCGGCGCTTAGCCGATCTGACCGGCGCGCCTGTCTTCGCCCATCCAGCGCCATTAAAAGGTATGCGGGATCTGGGTTTTCGTGCCGATCACCCTCTGCAAGAGGGTGAGATCATCGCCGGCACAGACTTTCGCCTGCGTTGCCTGCATACCCCTGGCCACGCTTCCAACCACCTGTGTTACCTGCTCGAGGAAGAGGGCATGTTATTTGCGGGTGATCAGGTGATGGACGGAGCAACCGTGGTGATTGCGCCTCCGGACGGTGACATGGCCATCTATATTCAATCGCTCCAGCGTTTGCTGGAAGAACCGATCAAGCACATCGCTCCCGGTCACGGTCAGCTATTGAGCGATCCGCAACAGGTATTGCGCGAGATTATCGACCACCGTTTAGATCGCGAAGCCCATATCCTGGCGGATCTGCGTGACCACGGCCCCATCACAATCAAGCAGATTGTGTCCCGCGTGTATCAGGATGTGCCCGCATTTTTGCATCCCATTGCCGAATTTTCGGTTCATGCCCATCTGCTAAAATTACGTGACGAGGGCGTCGTCATCAGCCATGGCGAACCGCTGCTCTCGGCAATCTGGCAAAAGCAGTGAGCTTAGTTTGATCCGTGCATTTGCTTCTGGCGCGGGGTTTACCCATAGTGAGTCGTCAATTCAAAGTATTTGGAAAGGAGTCTGGTTACGCATGAGCACTTTTAAGATCAAGGCCATCAGCTCGCTGCTTGAGAGTCAGCCGCTGGATAGCAAAAATTATCAGAAGAGTCGCCGCCTGATCAACCTGCTGGGCTATCTGCCCCTGCCACGGAAGATGATCTCCCGCCCTGTTGATATCGATGGCGTGCCTGGGGAGATGATTCATCACAAAGATCGGTCCTACCAGCGCTATTTTATTTATCTACACGGCGGCGCTTTTGTCACCGGCGGAATAGCCTCGCACCGCCGCCTGGTGGCGGAAATCGCCAAGGCTGGCTATTCACAGGGATTGCTGGTTGATTATCGACTGGCCCCGGAACACCCCTACCCTGCTGCGCTGGAAGACGCCGACAAGGCTTATAAATGGTTATTAAATCAAGGTATCGATCCTAAAGACATTGCTTTTGCCGGTGACTCGGCTGGCGGCGGATTGGCGCTGGCGCTTATCCAAAAACTAAAAGCTGAGGATCGGCCCCTGCCGGCCTTTTTGGCCCTGATCTGCCCCTGGCTGGATCTCACCTGCGCTAGCCCCGCCATGGAGAGCAACCACGGCCGTCATGCCGTATTGACCAAAGAAGACTTACTGCGCTTTGCAGGTATGTATGCCGGGAATCTGGAATTGTCTGACCCGAAACTCTCGCCATTATTTGGTGATTTGACGGGGTTGCCACGACTGCTGATTCAGGCGGGCGGCAAGGATCCTTTGCGGGACGACGCCACACGACTGCTCGAAGCTATGGATGTGCTCAGGAAAGATGAGATTTTGGAAATGTGGCCAGATATGTTTCATGACTGGCACCTTTTCTCAATGCTGCTGCGTGACGGAGATTGGGCGCTACGCCGAGTTGGCCAGGCGATCCGCGTCTACACGGCACGAGGCAAACAAATAGAGAACTGAGCTGCAAATGGGAAGCACACGTTAGCCGATAAGCGGAGCGACCCAGCTTAACAAACGCTGGGTGGCGCCTCGGTGTTGTTCAACCAGGCGCTGCCCGGCCTCGCCTACGTTACGTGCGGCTGCTTTATCCTCGAACCAGCCGACAACGGTTACCGCAAGCTCCGTGGCATTGGATGCCTGGCAAACGCCGCCGATATCGTCCAGTAGCTGATGAATCTCGGTAAAGTTGAAGGTGTGGGGGCCAGTGACGATGGGCACACCCTGCACTGCCGGCTCCAGCAAGTTATGTCCACCGACGGGCACTAAGCTGCCGCCAACGAAGGCGACATCGGTCGCAGCGAAGAATTTGGGCAGCTCGCCCATGCTATCGAGCAAAAAGATTTGGGTTTGCCCATCCGGCACAGTATCTTCACTGCGCCGCGTCACCACAAACCCTTGCTCTGTGCAGAGCCGCGCCACGGCGTCAAAACGCTCCGGGTGTCGAGGCGCCAACAATAGCAGTGCGGTCGGAAAGCGCGTCAGGACGGCTCGCGCAGCCGTCAAAACCTGCGTTTCTTCGCCAGCATGGGTGCTGGCGGCCACCCACACCGGTCGATCAGCGCCGATCTGGGCGCGCCATTGCTGGCCTGCCTGACGAATAGCGTCGGGCACGATCATATCAAACTTAAGATTGCCCAGGACGCTTACCCGATCAGCCGGCATGCCAAGCAGCCGCAGGCGTTCTGCATCGACCGGGGTCTGAGCGGCGGCCAGTGTCACCCAGCTCAAGGTCTGACGAGCTAAATTGGGTACTCGCTGATAACCCTGCACCGAGCGCTCCGACAATCGAACGCTGGCTAGCACTAAGGGAATATTCCGCTGATGACAGGCATAAAAGAGATTGGGCCAAATCTCGGTTTCGATGATGACCGCCAGTTTTGGCCGGACGCGCCGCAAGAATTGGCGCACCATGAACGGGTAATCGAAGGGAATATAAGCGTGATCAATCCCTTCGCCTGACAGCGCGCGGACCCGGGCGGCGCCCGTCGGCGTGACCGTGGTCAGCAAGATGCGATAAGCCGGGTAGCTTTGCCGCAGGCTGCGCACCAACGAAACAGCGGCGGCCACTTCGCCAACGGAGGCGGCATGGATCCAAAGACAGGGGACTTCCGAGGCGGTAATCGAAGCGTAGCCGAGGCGCTGATGCCATTGCTGGCGATAGTTTTCCCGGCGGAAAACTCGCCACGCCAAGGCCATCAACCAAACTGGGGTGAACAGATAGAGCAGCGCCGTGTAGGTACGTCGGCCAATCACGAGGCATCGAGTCCTTGCCGGATGCGCTCGACCAAGGCGGTGGTGGAATGCCCCTCCTGAAACGCCAACACCTGAACTTCGCCACCCGCCCGCTGGACGCAAGTCGCGCCGGCAATCTGCTCGGGACGATAATCCCCGCCCTTCACCAACACGTCCGGGACAACCCGGCAAATCAGCCGCTCTGGCGTGTCTTCGGAGAAGGGCGCCACCCAATCGACACAAGACAGCGCCGCCAGCATCCGCATCCGCGCCACCAATGGATTGATGGGCCGACTCGCGCCTTTGAGGCGGCGCACCGAGGCATCGTCGTTCACCGCAACGATCAGCCGATCGCCGAGTGCTCGCGCCGCTTCAAGATAACTGATATGCCCGGGATGCAGCAGATCGAAGCAGCCATTGGTCATCACCAGGCGTTCGCCACAGCGGCGAGCATCGGCGATGTGAATCAGCAACTCTTCTTCATCGACCACGCCATGGGTGCCGTGGGTTTGCTGACGAGCCACCCGCCGCAGCTCGGGTACAGTCACCGTCGCTGCGCCCAGCTTGCCAACAACGATACCGGCAGCCAGGTTAGCCAAAGCCGCCGCATCCGCCCAGTCCAGCCCTGCGGTTACACCGGCGGCCAGCAAACTGATGACCGTATCGCCCGCGCCGGTGACGTCAAAAACCTCCCGCGCGCGGGCCGGCAGATGTGTCGTGCTACCGTCAGCGGAAAACAAACTCATCCCCTGCTCGCCACGGGTGACCAGCAACCGAGTCAACCCCAGCTCACGGACCAAGGCACTGCCTTTGGCAGCAAGATCTGCCTCGTCGGCTATCTCGCCAACGACGGCTTCAAATTCGGACAAATTGGGCGTGATGACGGTGGCGTCGCGGTAACGCTGGAAGTCGCGGCCTTTCGGATCGACCAACACGGGCTTGCCGGCGCGGCGGGCCAAGGCAATCATTTTTGGCGCGTGACGCAAAACGCCTTTGCCATAGTCGGAGAGAATAACCACGTCCGTCTGCACAAGCAGCCGAGCGAACTCGGCCAGCAGCTGATCGCTATCGAAAGATAGATTCAAATCCTCAAAATCCAGGCGAATCAGCTGTTGGTGCCGGCTCATCACCCGTAATTTAGTCACCGTGGGTACGCCGGACACCCGCAGCAAACAGGGCTGTACGCCGGCAACCTCCAAGCCACGCTCCAGCAAACGCGACTCGGCATCGTCGCCGACGATCCCCAGCACTGTTGTCTGCACTCCCAACGCCGCCATGTTAAGCGCCACGTTGCCGGCACCACCCGGCCGATCATCACTCTGCTCGATCCGCACCACCGGGACCGGCGCTTCCGGCGAGATCCGACCGGTACTGCCATGCCAATAGCGATCCAGCATGACGTCACCGACGACAAGGGCACGAACACCGGTAAATTCTGGAATCATATAACTCATCAAAGCCTCCGCAAATCACGCGGGATAATAGCATAACCCTGTTCTGAACCCTGTCTAGCGGTTAGAATTCGGCCATGCATTCCAAACAGCCGTCCATCCCTATCTACTTGCCACGCTTCTGGTTGCATTGGGCGGCGTTGTGGCTGCTGTTCGGCATTAGTCGGTTGCCCTGGCGCTGGCAACTGGGGCTCGGCCGTAGCCTGGGCCATCTGGCCTGGTGGCTGGCACGCAGCCGGCGCAAAGTCGCCTTGCGCAATCTTGAAATCTGCTTCCCCGAGCTGTCGATTTTAGAACGCGAATCCCTGGCCCACCGCCACTTTGCCTCCATGGGTATGGGGCTAGTTGAACTAGGCATGGCCTGGTGGTCACCAAAGAGAGTATTCAAAGACCGTCTAAAATTGGAAGGTTTGGAAAATATTCATGCGGCGTTGGCTCACGGCAAAGGCGTGATGATTGTGGGGGCGCATTACACGCCGATGGACATTTGCGGCCGCTTGTTTGCCGAACATGTCGACATCGACGTCTTGTATCGTCGCAATGAAAACCCGGTGATCGAGAGCGTCATGCGCCGGCATCGAGAACGCTACTTTGGCCAAGCTATCGCTCGCGACGACATTCGGCGTATGGTCCGATCATTACGCGAGGGCCGCGCCGTCTGGTACGCCCCAGACCAGAATTATCGAGGAAAATACAGCGCCATGGTGCCCTTCTTTGGGGAGCCCGCCCCCACCAACACGGCCACTTCACGATTGGCCAGCATGACCAACGCGGCCGTTGTGTCTGTCTATATGGAACGGCAAGTGGAGGAAGGCAACTATCTAGTCCGCTTTGCCGCGCCCTTAGAGAACTTCCCCAGCGATGACCCCATTGCCGACACCGTCCGGTTAAACAGTCTTTTGGAAACCAATATCCGCGAATGCCCAGAGCAGTATTTTTGGGTGCACAAACGCTTCAAAAAACGCCCGGAAGGCTACGTTAACGTTTATCGTTAGTCATCCAGGCGAGCTCATCACTTGAGTGGTCTCGTTCGGCGTGATGGCCAACAGCTTTCAACGGCTGGCTAACTGATGATAGGCTCAGATGACACCGCCCGAAGGCAGAGTCGATCAAACTTCCGCGCCTACCCCACCGCAAACACGGTTGCAAAGCCGCCGCCGGGCGTGCGGAAGTTGGTCGTCTGCCCCTGATACAGGCGGGCGCTGATTAGTTGCACGTGTCCGGCATAAACGTAATTGCGGATATCCACCTTTAGCGCTTGCAACTCGCCATCAACCAGTAGGGTGCGTTCGCTGGGCAGTACCAATTTTTGCGCCACGTAATCGCCCGCAGCGAGAATGTCCTGCCACTTGTTTTGCGTCAGCTTGTCGCCGCGATAGGTCGCCTTGCTGCCGTAACCGGCGGCCGGCTTGAAGAACCACTGTTTGCGCGTCGCCCATAAATCTGCCGCGTTCTTAACCGACACGCGCACGGTGCGCGGAATGCCAGCGAGCAGGATGGCCATGGTTGCTTCGTCCACACCCAGCTGGCGCAAAGCATCGGCGTCGGTCAGCGTGACCAGGTTGCGTTTGTCGGCGTAGAGCGCATGGGCGCGCGGATGCGGCGTAATCACCGCTAGATCGCGCTGCCAGGCTTCGGCCAGCGCCGCATGGCACGGCTCGTTCAGCGTAAAATCGGTGAGCCGGTTGTAGACGAAGTCGATGCGCTGATCGCCATGCCACAGCGCATTGTCATGCACCGTCAGTGCGGCGGCATCGACAATGCTCGCCCGCAGATCATGCGCCGCCAGTAGCGTCACGAACCGCTCAAATTCCGGCAACAGAAATTGCGTTTGTGGATGGTCATCAACGATGGCAATGAGGTGCTTGCCGCCCAGCGGCGGCGCATCGCTGCGAGCAAGTTGCCATTCGGCACGAAACATGGCGACAAAATTGGCTTCCGCATGGGTGGATGCATCCTGCGCGAGGGCATCCGCCACTTCAGCACAGCAGGCCACTTGGGCGGCGTGTAATGCGGCATTGAGCAAAGCACCGCCGGCATTGGTATTGATTTCTATCAGTTGCGGACCATCCACACCCAAGTGGAAGTCATAGCCCATAAACATGCCGTGCGTAGCGGTCGGGACGCGCGCATTGGCGGGTGCATCCATCAACACCCTTTGCTGCCAGGCAGGAAGCATCACCACTCGCTCGATAGCGGCCACCAAGCGCTGCATGCAGGCAACCTGCCCAGGCGTTACAAACATCGCGCTGTCGGAAAAAAGATGGGGATGGGTGATAAGCAGCGCCGCCAGCGCATGGGGATCGTCACTGCGGCCAAGCGCCGCCATCAGCCGGGCGCGATCAACCGTGACGCAGCGACAGGTGTCGTTTAACTGCCCGGCCACATCAACAGCCGGGGGCGCGCCGGATTTCGACGGTTTATCGCTCACGGAAAAGTTAACCAGCGACGACGTTCGAACAGGCCTTTTAGATACCATGCGGTGACCCAGGCAATATAGCTGCCAATTAATACATCACTGGGAAAGTGGGCATTGATGGCCACCCGACTGAAAGCGACGATGACGGCTATCCACATGAAAATCCAGGTATAGCGGGGATACAGGTACGCCAAGGTCAACATCACAGAAAAAATGGTGGCCGAATGGCCCGAGGGGAATGATTGATAGCCGGAATCCATCTGCCAGAAGTAAAATCCGTAGGCGCCCTCCCCCTCGAACTCACGCCAGCGTGCCCGGCCAAATATCGCCTTGGCGGCATTCACCACCAATGCACTGCTTGCGACGGTACAGAATAAGTATGCGCAACGCCGTCCCAGCCAATCCAGCCCTGCGCCTACTCGCTGCCCTCGCCTCAAATTTAGCCCCCAGTAGCCGGCGACGAGGGCTGTGGGGGCTAAATACCAGGCCGAATCACCCAAGGTGGTGACTTTTTTAAAAACCCAGCGTACCCCACCACGGTGATCATTAAAATATTGAGCCACCTCGAAATCGATATAGAAGATTAACAAAAGCGCCAAAACAGTCACCAGCACGGTCCATTGCCAACGCGGTTGAGCCCACGAACGCGGAACACTTGATGCGTTTTCATTATTGCGTTGATTATTTAGGTTGTTTTTGCTCATGGGGGTAATGCCGAACAATTGAATAACACCAGCTCGACCCAGTTGCCCTTGTTATAGTTAAGACCGTTTATCACTGTCTGCTCGCGGGCCTGCCAGCCCGACTCGGCTAATGTATCCAAGAAGACAGGCACCTGATCGCGGCGCACCAAAGCCTGCTCACCTTTGTGCTTTATCAAGTATTCTGCGCCGTTACGGCCGTTACCCGTGAGGTAGGTATTTTTGCCCAGAAGAAAAACCAGGCTGGGTTCAGCATAGCCGACCGAAACCAAATCCGTCGATTTTTCGCCTCGGATCTCACCCACGGTTCGCGAAATCCACAATGGCGTCAGCTGGGGCATTATATTTCCAAAAAATCCGACGGATAAGCCCAGCCCGCCCACCAGCCCCGCTATCATCACCCATTGCCGCTGATTGCCGCGTAATGCATAAATAATCATCCCTGCCGCAGCGACCAGCACGGCCGAGGTTACCCCGCCAATCATCGTCACGGGTAGCTTAAGAAGTAACGGCAAAATCACCGGCAACAGCGCCAGCGTCAGGCTGGGTATTCCCCAAATCAACCCCAACGGCCAGCGCCAATAAGTTTGCGGCCAGCGCGGCCGATCATCCGCCCACCAGGCCGCGCCCGTGAGTAAGGCAATGGCGGGGAAGGCAGGCAGTACGTAATGGGGCAATTTGGTGGGTAGTAATTCGAAAAACAGCCAGGTCGGCACTATCCAGGCCAGACAAAAACGCACGGCAGCTTCGTTCCGGTGACGCCATACCCAGGGAATGGCGAGCAAAGCCAATACGGAGCCGGGCCAAAAGGTTAGCGGGAACATTAAAGCATAACTGCCGATGGGTGCGCCGTGAGATTCCTGCGCCGAGGCCACTTTGGCCAGCATGTCGCCGCTCAACGAGGCCTGCCAAAAAGCACCGTCTGTGGCCAGGCTGATGGCAATCAACCAGGGGGCGGTAAGTACGGCAAGAATCAGTATCCCTCGCGCTGCTCGCAAGGGCCGCAACCATTGCCATTGCCGGTCAACCGCCACCAGGGCGACAACGGTCAAGCCACTGATCAACCCCGCTACGGGGCCTTTTACCAGCAGGCCCAACCCCTGCGCCAACCAAAATATCCACCAGGCATGTGGCCAGACGGTTGGGGTCGTAGCCGCTTCGTTTTGTGAGTTTCCGCCCTGCGGTTGCAGGTAGCGCAGATACAAATCTGCCAGGACAATCTGGCTAATCACTATACATGCCAGCAACACCGCGTCGGTCTTGGCTAGACGCGCCTCTAACCCAAGTAACAAGCAGCTCGCCAACAATAGGGCGGCGACGATTGCCTGGGTATAGCCAAACAAACGCTGACCCAGGTAAAACGTCAGTAACACCGCAGCAATAGCCGCCAGCAGCGAGGGCAAACGATAGCTCCAGATCGCAGCTGGCTCACCTGTCAGCGCGGCGCTGATCGATTGCAGCCAGTAAATCCCCACCGGTTTGCGCAGTCGATCTTGATCCTGAAAACGAATGTTGACGTAATCGCCACTCTCCAGCATCTGTTT
>Ga0255310_10000312_pt1 | contig 10946 bp, 8 predicted proteins | sample EtOH1_T0_E1_meta_FD_201359 | JGI IMG/M metagenome (GOLD analysis project Ga0255310, IMG submission 201359) | Sandy soil microbial communities from University of British Columbia, Vancouver, Canada - EtOH1_T0_E1 | ecosystem: Engineered > Artificial ecosystem > Sand microcosm > Unclassified ...
CCTGCACATCCAACCCCTTGGGGTTGTAAATGCCGCCGTCCTTGTCGCTGACCGCCAGGATCTTCATGCCCTGCTCCGCCATCAGCAGCGCGCTGATCGAGCCGACGTTGCCAAAGCCCTGCACCACGACGCGGGTGCCCTCGATGGGGAGCTTGAGCTGCTTGAGGGCCTCGCGGGTGACGATCATGCAGCCCCGCCCGGTCGCCTCGCGGCGGCCCAGCGAGCCGCCCATCGCGACCGGTTTGCCGGTGACCACGGCCGTGACGGTGTGGCGCTTGTGCATGGAGTAGGTGTCCATGATCCACGCCATCATGCGCTCGTTGGTGTTGACGTCGGGCGCCGGCACGTCGGAGTCGGGCCCGAGCATGTCGATGATGCCCGAGGTATAGCGGCGGGTGAGCCGCTCCAGCTCGGGGGTGGACATGGTGGCGGGGTCGCAGACGACGCCGCCCTTGGAGCCACCGAAGGGCAGGTTGACGACGGCGCACTTCCAGGTCATCCAGGCGGCGAGCGCCTTGACCTCGTCGAGGGTGACCTGCAGGTCGAAGCGGATCCCGCCCTTGGCCGGGCCCCGGGCGGTGTTGTAGAGCACCCGATAGCCGGTGAAGACCTCGACTTCGCCGTTATCCCGCTGGATCGGGACCGCCACGATGAGCTGCTTCTCGGGGTGACGCAGGACGCGCCGGAGTCCGGGTTCGAGGTTCAGGTGATGGGCGGCTTCGTCGAACCGCGCCATCATGGATTCGAAGGGATTCTCGGCGCCGAGGAAGGTGTCTTTCTCGGGCCGGATCTTCCAGCTTCGGGTTTGCGCATGCGCCATGTTTGCAGCTCCGCTGGTTGGGAAATGCCGGTCCCGAAAGTTACAGCCGGTCCACCGGGGTGACGATGGCGTCGAGGGCCGCCGTGAATTCGGCCTCCCCGGCTTCCCAGGTCAGGTCAAGCATCGCCACCAACGGCTCGGGCACGCTGGCGGGCCAGCGGTCCTGCAGCTTGACGGCGTCCTTCTGGGTCACGATCACGTAGTCGGCCTTGCGGGCTGCCTTGGCGAGCCAGGCAAGGTCCTCGTCCTGGAACTCGTGGTGGTCGCGCCAGGTGGCCACCTGGACCTGGGCACCGGTCGCCTTGGTCTGCGCGACGAAGGCGGCGGGATCGGCGATGGCCGAAGCGGCCACCACCCGGGCGCCCTGGAGCGCGTCGGGGGCGACCGGACGTCCGGTGACCAGTCCCTCGTAGCGCCGCACCCCGAGCTGCACGATTCCGACCGGCCCCCGAACCAGGGGGGCGAGCCGGCGAGCCAGCTCGGCTGCGACCGCGGCATCGGCGCGCTTGCGGGTGATGAGCAGCGCATCGGCGCGCCGCAGTGCGCCGAGCCCCTCGCGCCAGGGGCCGGCCGGCAAGGGCCAGGGGACCGCACGCGACGTCTCGGCGCTCACCACCGCGACATTGTAATCACGCCGGAGCTGGCGGGCCTGGAACGCGTCGTCGAGCACCAGCACCTGGGCGCCTTCGTCGCGCGCGCGCTCCGCCGCCGCCAAGCGGTCGGGATCCGCGACAACTCGGCTGCCGGGGACCCGCTGGCGGTGCACCAGCGCTTCATCCCGGCCGTAGCCGGACAACAGGATGCCGGGGACGAGGCCGCACGAGGCGTAATACGCCGCAATCCAGCTGGCGATCGGGGTCTTGCCCGAACCGCCCACGCTCAGATTGCCGACCGCGACGGAGGGAAGCGGCAGCTCGCTGCCGGGAATCCAGCCGCGATCGAAGGCGAGGTTGCGGAGGCCCATCCCCACCCGCCAGAGCCCGGCGAGCGGGAGCAGGGCCAGCCGCGCGAGGCGCGCCGCGACCGACCGGCTGGTCCAGAGCCACCGGATCAGCCGGTGGGTGTCGCCCCGTCGTCCCATTGCACCTCCCGCACGACTGTTTCCAGTGCGCCCAGCGCGTGCGCTGTGGCGGCTGCGAGCCCCGCAGTGCCCGGCCCCACCAGGAAGGGTGCTCCGTAGGCGATACGGACCCGTGCGAAGGGCCGGGGCACCAGGAGCCGGTCCCAGGAACGCAGCCGCCATGCCCGCTCGGCTCCCGCGTGCAGCGGGACCACGTAGGCGCCCCCGAGTCGCGCGGCGCGGAGCACGCCACCCTTGAAGCTGCGTCGGGGTCCGCGAGGCCCGTCGGGGGTAAAGGCGGCGGACCCCCCGCCCCGCAGCGCCCGGATCGCACCCAGGGCCGCCCGCACGCCGCCTCGGGTGCTCGAGCCAAACGCGACGCGATAGCCCAGCCGGCGCGCATAGGCGGCGAGGTAACGCCCCTCGGAGGCCTCGCTGACCACCATGGTGATGGCGCGGTCGCGATGCCGCCACAACAAGGGCAGCAAGGCGTCGTGCCAGCTCAGCAGCACGTAGGGGCTGCCGGCCTGGAGCAGCGCGGCAAAGGCCGGCTCGCCCACCGTCCCGATGCGCCAGGAGCGGGCCAGCAGGCTGAGCGGCAGCCCGGCGAGGCCGGCGACCAGCGGCGCCGGCAGCCCAGCGCTCACTCCAACAGCCCCGTAGCCAGCGCCGCGACTCGCCCGGCCGCTCCGGGGCTCCCCAGGCGCTCCCGCAAGGCCCCAAACGCCGCCCGCTGCCGTTGCGCCGCGAGGCCAGCGGGCTCGAACAGGGGGGCGAGCGCGCCGGCGAGCCGCTCGGCCCGAACATCCTGCTGCAGCAGCTCCGCGACGACTTGCTCACCAGCCACGAGGTTGACCAGGCTGATCCACGGCACGGTGAGGATCCGGCGGGCCAGCCAGGCGGTGAGCCAGTGCACCCGATAGGCCACCACCATCGGCACGCCCGCGAGGGCCGCCTCGAGCGAGGCGGTGCCCGACTTGACCAGGGCGGCATCCGCAGCCGCGAGAATCGTAGCCGAATCGTCGCGGCGAAGCTCGCAAGCGCCTGCCGCGGGGTACTTGCCCGCCGCCAGGGCCGCAACCATCACCCGCTCGCAACGCCCTTCGGCGCGGAGGATCCCGGCCGCATCGCGGAAGGCCGGCCAGAGCCGCGCCAGCTCCTGGGGACGGCTGCCGGGGAACAGCGCGAGCAGCCGCTCCCCGGGCGCGAGGCCCAGGGCGGCGCGGGCCGCCTGGCGGGAAGGCGGGGCCGGGCGATCCAGCAGCGGGTGCCCCACGAATTCCGCGGAGAGGCCGTGGCGCTGGAAGAACTCGGGCTCGAAGGGCAGGATCACCGCGAGACGGTCCACCGCCCGCGCGAGCCGCGCGGTGCGGGCCGCGCCCGAAGCCCAGTACTTCGGCGCGATGTAGTAGAGCACCGGGACGCCGTGCCGATGGGCCGCCTCGGCGAGCCGCAGGTTGAACCCGGGATAGTCGATCAGCAAGACCAGGTCGAAGCGGCCGGCGCGGAGCTCCCGCTCCAGGCGCCGCAGCAGCCGCCAGTGACGCGGCAGCCGGACCGCGATCTCGGCAAAGCCCATGACGGTGTAGCGGGCGAGCGGGAAGCGGATGGTGGCGCCCGCCGCCGCCATGCCCGGCCCGCCCAGCGCCTCGAGGCTGAGCGCGGGCAGGCGGGTGCGCAGAGCGGCCACCAGCGGCCCTCCGTGAAGGTCCCCGGAGGGCTCACCCGCGGAGAGAAAGATCCGCCCCGCCCGGCCGGCCACTCGCCGGCTCCTAGCGGATCATGCGGGCACGCCGCGCTCGGAGGCCGCGACGAACTCGAGAAAGCGCTGGACTTCGGGCAGCGCCGGCAGCTCCAGGCGGGCACGATCGATGGCCTGCGAAAAGTTGAGGTCGGAGTTGAAGCAGTAGCGATAGAGCCGCTTGAGCACCGCGATGGTCTCGGGAGGAAAGCCGGCGCGCTGCAGGCCGACCGAGTTGAGCCCGAAGAGCGCGACCGGATTGCCGACCGCCGTGACGTAGGGCGGAATGTCCTGGGTGACGCGCGAGCAGCCCCCGATGAAGGCGTAGGCGCCGATGGTGACGAACTGGTGCACCGCCACCAGGCCGGAGAGGTTGGCGCGCTCGTGAACGGTGACGTGGCCGGCGAGCTGGGCGCCGTTGGCGAGGATGACGCCGTCGCCGATGCGGCAATCGTGGGCGACATGCACGTAGCTCATGAGGTAGCTTTGCGCGCCGATCCGGGTGACGCCGGAGCGGGCCGTCCCGCGATTGATGGTGGAGTACTCGCGGATCACGGTGCCGTCGCCGACCTCGAGCCAGCTCTCCTCGCCGCGGTACTTGAGATCCTGCGGGTCGCCGCCGAGGATACTGCCCTGCCCCACCCGCACGCCGGTTCCGAGCCGCACGTTGCGCTCGAGCGTGGCCCGCGCGGCGATGCGGCACCCGTCGCCGATGGTCACGGCGGGCCCCACGATCGCGAAGGGGCCGATCTCGACGTCGGCACCCAGCCGGGCGCCCGAGTCCAGCAGCGCGGTCGGGTGGATCGCCGTGGTCACCGATCCACCACCCGGGCGAGCATCTCGGCCTCGGCCACCACCTGGCCGTCGACATAGGCGACGCCTTTGAGCCGGCAATTGCGCCCCCGCAACTGGACGATCTCGACTTCGGAGCGCAGCTGGTCGCCGGGGACCACCGGGCGGCGGAACTTCACGTTGTCGAGGGCCATGAAGTAGACGACCTTGGGCGGCGGCTCGCGCAGCTCGTCCATCAGGAGCATCCCGCCCACCTGGGCCATGGCCTCCACGATCAGCACGCCGGGCATGATGGGATGCCCGGGGAAGTGACCCTGGAAGAAGGGCTCGTTGATGGTGACGTTCTTGATCCCCACGACGCGCTTGCGGGGGACCAGCTCCAGGATGCGATCCACCAGCAGGATCGGATAGCGGTGCGGGAGCACTTCCAGGATCCGTTGGATGTCGAGCATCCGGCCTCCCCGTTGCGCGGTTGTGCGAACGATGGCTCGCGCGAGCGCGACGTTGCCTTGATGGCTCGGCCGGGTCGCCACGATGTGGGCCTGCACCCGGCCGCCGACCAGCGCGAGGTCGCCCAGAATATCGCCCGTTTTATGGCGGACGAACTCATCGGGCCAGCGCAGGGTCGTGCCGAGCACCGCGTCCTCCGAGAGTACCACTGCCGACTGCAGCGTGCCGCCCTTGAGCAACCCGCGGGCGCGCAGCGCGTCCACCTCGCTGGTGAATCCGAAGGTCCGCGCCGCGGCCAGCTCGCGGCGGAACTCCGCGGCGGTGACGTCCCAGGCGCCGGCCTGCCGCCCGATGAGCGGGTGGCTCCACTCGATGGTGGCGGAGAGCCGGAGACCCGCCGCGGGGAGCACCTGGTAACCCGCCTCGCCCTCCTTCAGGGTGAAGGGGCGGGTCACCGTGAAGGTGACGGGCTCGCCGGGGAGGGTCGCGATCCCGGCGCCCTCCAGCAGATCGAGGTAGGGCATGAAGGAGCCGTCCAGAATCGGCGGCTCCGGCCCGTCCAGCTCGATCTGCAGGTCGTCCAGCTCGAGCGCCGCCACCGCGGCGAGCAGGTGCTCGACTGTGTGAATGCAGCCCGGGCCGCGCCCGATCACGGTGCGACGCTCGGTATCGCTCACCTCGCTCACCCGCGCGGGGATTTCCGGCGCGCCGGGCAGGTCGATTCGCCGGAAGACGATACCCTGCTCCGGCAGGCCGGGGCGGCAGCGAACCCGGGTAGTCGCCCCGGTATGCAGCCCGACGCCCGACAACATCGCCTGCGCCGCGATGGTCCGTCTAGGCATCGCCGTCGCGCCGTCGCACCAGCTCCTCGAGCTGCCCGACGATCCGGGTGAGCCGGTAGAGCGCCGCCTGGCTGCGGAGAAACTCCCGGTGCGGGCGGGCCGGGAACCCGCTGACGTCGGTGCCGTCGGGCACCGCGCCGATCACGCCGGACTTGGCACCGATGCGGACCCGGTGTCCCACCCGGAAGTGGCCCCCCACCGCGGCGTGGCCGGCGATCACCACGTCGTCGCCGATGTCGGCGCTGCCGGCGATGACGCTCCCGCCCATCACCAGGCAGCGCGCCCCCAGCCGGGCGTTGTGCCCCACGTGGACGAGGTTATCGAGCTTGCTGCCGGCGCCGATGACGGTGTCGTCGATGCTGCCGCGGTCCACGCAGCTATTGGCACCGATCTCCACGTCGTCCTCCAGCCGGCAGCCGCCGACGTGGGGAATCCGCCGGGGGCCCGCCGCGCCGGCGACGTAGCCGAAGCCGGGGCCACCCAGCACGGCGCCGGGCTTGATGACGCAGCGCCGCCCGATCCGGGTTCCGGCGACGCACACGACGTTGGCGCCCAGCAGCGAGTCGTCGCCCACCGCGACGCCCGGCTCGAGCACCACGCCGGCGCCGAGCCGGACGCGGTCGCCGAGGACGACCCCGGCGCCGAGGCTGGCGTGGGGCCCCACGACGACCGCGGCGCCCAGCCGGACGCCGGCGCCAAGCTGCGCGGTGGGGTGCACCTGTCCCGCGGGAGGCGCGGCGGGGAACATGGCGTGGAGCGCGCGCGCCATCGCGGCGTGGGGGTCGGCCACGACGATGCGCACCGCGGCGGCCGCCGGGAGCTCCGCCGCGTCGGGCGCCAGGAGCACGGCCCCCGCGCGCGAGGCCCGGAAGGCGTCGACGTAGCGGGGGGAGGCCAGGAACGCAAGCGTTTCGCCGTCGGCTCCCTCGAGGGAACCGACGGCGGTGAGCACTCGCGCGCCGTCGCCCACCAGGCGGCCGCCCACCAGCTCGGCGACCGCCTGGGCGGTGAGCGGCACGGGAGCCCGCGGCACGCTCAGTTGCTTTGCAACAGCCGCCGCACCACCCGGTCCGTGATGTCGAGCGATTTGTCGTACGACACGATGTTCTGGGAATAGGGGTTGTCGAGGTCGATCACCAGGGCGTAGTTGCCCTCGGCGCGCACGCCGTCGATGATGGCCTGCAAGCGGGTCTGCATGGGCGTGAGCAGCTCGCGTTCCCGGGCGTCCACCCGATCCTTGATCCCCTGCAGCTTGCCCCGGAGGGAATCTTCCTGCGCGGCCAGGGTCTTCTCCTTGGCGGTGCGGGCCGAGGCGGAGAGCATGGAGGAGGACTGCCGGTAGGCGGCGATGGTGGAGTCCCAGGCGGCCTGCAGGCGGTCGGCCTCGGCCTGGGCAGCCTGGGCGTCCTTGGCGTAGAGGCTTTCGGCCTTCTGGTAGCCGGGCATGCCCTGCAGCACGATCCGCGCTTTGACAAACGCGATCCGGAGGCTGGCCGCACCCGAGGCGCCGGCCGGTGGCGACTGGGGCTGCTGCGCGGACGCCACTCCAGCGCCCGCCAGGGTGGCGATGACGAGGCTCACGACGAGCCTCCGAACGACGGCGATCATTCCCGGTTCCTCCTCAAAGGGTACGCTCAGAAAAAATTCCCCAGCCGGAAGTGCAGCTGCCAGCCGGGCTTTGGCTTGCCGAACAGATCGGTCTTGTCGAGGCCGTAGCCGACGTCGACGCCGAGGGGGCCCAGCGGCGAAATGACCGCGACGCCCACGCCGACGCTGCGAAACAGCCGGGTCGGATTGTACTCGCGGGCGCGCTTGTACACGTTGCCCGCGTCGGTGAACAGATTGAGGTAGATGGCCTGGCTCACCCGCGCGCCGGCCTCCACGGTGAACGCCGCATACGCCTTGCCGAAGGACTCGGGCCGGGCCTGCGAGCCGCCCGCCTGGGGGTCGAAGCCGGTCGGGGTGATGGCGAACTCCTCGTAGCCCCGCAACGGGATCCCGTACTGCACCCCGCCCATCGAGTAGAGCTCGGTGTAGAACGGCCCGGTGTCGCCGATGATGAAGCCGGACTTGGCGGTGAGCCCCAGCGTAAACTGGACGCCGCCGCCGAATTGATCGGCGCCGCCGGCCCGCCCCAGCGGGGTGTACCAGCGGCCCTCGAAGTCGAGCTTGCGGTAGTTGCCGGTGCCGCCCAGGATGCCGCCGTTCTGCTCGCCGCCGATGGTGACGGAGGATCCGGCGACGGCGAAGGGCAAGCCGATCCGGGTATCGCGCGCCACGCTCATGCCCAGCGACGAGCGGGTGCAGTTGTCGCAGGCGAACACCCGGCTGAGGTCGGCGGCGGCGTCGCTGTAGCGAATCTGCTGCAGGCCCCAGGAGGCGTAGACGCGGGTATAGCGGGAGCCGAAGAGCGGAAAGCCGAGCTGGTTCTGGAAACCGCGCTGGCGCTGGCGGCCCAGGTCGCCGATGGTGTAGCGCCGGCGGGAATTGAAGAGCGTGATGGTGGCGGAGGTGCGGCTCTCCAGGATCGAGGGATCGGTGTAGCTCAGATTGAAGTCGTTGATGTTGCGGCCGAACTGCCACTGCAGCTTGCCGCGCTTGGCCTTGCCGAAGAGGTTGGGCTCCTCCAGCCCGATGAATCCGCCGATGCCGACGCCCTGACCGACCGAGGCGCCGAAATTGATGTTGCCGGTGCGCCGCTCGGTGACCCGGAAGACGATGTCCACGTCCACCTGGTTCTCCGACGGGTCCACGCTGGGCGGCGGCAGCGGCTGCTGGAAGAAATTCAGATTGGAGACGTTCTGATAGGAGCGAATCAGGGCGTCGCGGTTGAAGGTCTGGCCCGGCAGCATGACGATGGCTTCGCGGATCACCCGCTCGTGGGTGACGTCGTTCCCCAGGATGATGATCCGGTTGATGGTGGCGGGCTGACCCTCCCGAATGTTCCACTTGAGATCGACGTAGTGGGTGCTGTCGGCGCCGGCGCGGCGGACCTCTTCGGGAACCACGCTGGAATAGATGTAGCCGTTGTTCTGGTAGAGGTTGGTGAGCTTCTCGGTGGCCGCGGCCCAGGCGCTGCGGCTGAAGGGCTCGCCCACCTGCTTGCCGTCTCCGGCGAGCACTTCCTTGCCGAAGGGGAAGAAGGTGCTGATCTCCTCGATCGAGAAGCGGCGGTTCCCCACCACCTCGAAGCGCCCCACCTGGTAGGCATCGCCCTCGTCCAGCTTGACGCGGACGATCGCCTTGCCGGGCACGCTGTCGGCGATGAGGGTATCGCTGAGCACCCGCAGGTCGATATGGCCGTGATCGGCGTACCAGTTGGGAATCGAATTGCGGATGTCGTCCTCGACCTTCTCCTCGCTGTAGTCGCCCTTCTTGAACCACCAGAAGCCCTCGGGCCGGGTGACCATGCCCTTGACGACTTCCGGGTCCTTGAAGTGCTGGTTCCCCTCGATCTCCACCCGGCTGACCACCACCCGCGGGCCGGGCGTGACGTCGAAGATCAGGCGCACCTGATTGTTGTCCTGGGGCAGCTCGGTGACCTTGATCTGCACCGCGTAGTAGCCGCGCTTGCGGTAGAGCGAGTCGATCGCGTGGCGGGACCGCTCCAGGGCCGCCCGATCGAGCGGGCGGGCCTCGGGCAGGTTGATCTTCCGCCGCACCGTCCCCGCGTCCTCCTCCTCGACGCCCTTGAGGGTCCACTTCTGCAGCAGGGGGCGCTCCTTGACCACCAGCACCAGGACCAGCTTGCCGTCCAGCTGGCGCTGCTCCACCCGCACATCGTCGAACTGCCCGGTGACGAAGAGGGCCTGGATGGCGCGCTGGATGACGCGGTAGGTGACCGGCTGGTGGGGCACCAGCCCCGCGAAGGAGATGATCTGCTGCGGGGTGTTCCGGACCGCGCCCAGCACGGCGATGCTGTCGGCCGGCGGGCTGCCCGGCTCCTGGGCGACCGCGCGCCGCGTTCCGCTGAGGAGCGCAGCCAGGCAGCCGGCGAGGAGGAGGGAGCGACGGAACATCGCGAGTGTCGGTGTCAGGGTCGGTGTCAGGGCCTGCCGTGCGGCCCTGAAACCCCTCTCGCTACGCCCGCGAACCCGTGAGGGCGCGGAAGGTCAGCTTGTCCCCCTCGGGGGCGACGTCGACTTCGATCTCGTCGCCGCGGACGAACTCGCCGGTGAGGATCTTCTCGCTGAGCGGGTCTTCGATGTAGCGCTGGATGGCCCGCTTGAGCGGCCGGGCACCGTACGTCTGGTCGTAGCCGTGCTTGACCAGGAACTCGGTGGCGGCGGGGGTAAGCTTGACCTCGTCGCCGATGCGGCGCTGCACGTCGCGGACCAGCACCGCGACGATCTTGGCGATGTGCTCCTTGTCGAGCGGATGGAAGACGATGACGTCGTCCAGCCGGTTGAGGAACTCGGGATTGAAGACCTTGGCGATCTCCTCCTTGACGGTCTCGGCGATCTTGGCGAAGGTGTTGGCGCGGTCGCCGGTATGGAAGCCCAGTGCCTTCGACTGGGTGATGTCGCGGGCGCCGACGTTCGAGGTCATGATGACCACGGTGTTCTTGAAGTCGATGACCCGGCCGTAGTTGTCGGTCAGGTGCCCCTCGTCGAGCACCTGCAGCAGGATGTTGAACACGTCGGGATGCGCTTTCTCGATCTCGTCGAGCAGCACCACCGAGTAGGGCTTGCGGCGCACCGCCTTGGTGAGGGTGCCGCTGTCCTCGTAGCCCACGTAGCCCGGGGGTGCGCCGATCAGGCGCGAGACCGAGAACTTTTCCATGTACTCCGACATGTCGACCCGGATGAGCGCCTGGGGGTCGGCGAAGAGGAATTTGGCCAGCGCGCGGGCGAGCTCGGTCTTCCCCACCCCGGTGGGCCCGCTGAAAATGAAGGAGCCGATCGGGCGGTTGGGGTCCTTGAGCCCGGCGCGGCTGCGGCGGATGGCGCGGGCCACCGCGGTGATCGCCTCGTCCTGGCCGATCACCGACTGGTGGACCTCTTCCTCCATGCGCAGCAGGCGAGCGGTCTCGGCCTCCTGCAGCCGGGTGAGCGGGATCCCGGTCCAGCGGGAGACGATGAAGGCGACGGCCTCCTCGTCGATGATGGGGCGCTTGGTCTGCCGCTCGCGCTCCCACTCCTCCTGGCGCAGCCGGATGCGGTTCTGCAGATCACGCTCGCTGTCGCGCAGCGCGGCGGCGCGCTCGAAGTTCTGGTCGCGGACCGCGGCTTCCTTTTCCTG
>Ga0255310_10000313_pt1 | contig 10942 bp, 6 predicted proteins | sample EtOH1_T0_E1_meta_FD_201359 | JGI IMG/M metagenome (GOLD analysis project Ga0255310, IMG submission 201359) | Sandy soil microbial communities from University of British Columbia, Vancouver, Canada - EtOH1_T0_E1 | ecosystem: Engineered > Artificial ecosystem > Sand microcosm > Unclassified ...
TTCGGCAGCAACCTGGCCGCGAAGGTTCACCAATCGAAAGGCGACTACGGATCGGCGGCTCGAGACGCCCACCTCATCGTCAAGCGACGATTCCATTACGACCGGGGCGCCGCGGCGGCGATGGAGAATCGCGGCATCGTCGCGCAGTGGGATTCCCGAGCCGAAGAGCTCACCATCTGGGACACCACGCAGGCTCCAATCCCGATCCGAAACGGGATGGCCGACCTGCTGGGCCTCCGGCAATCGCAGGTCAGGGTGATCGCGCCGTTCATCGGCGGTGGTTTCGGGCCCAAGATCATGATGTTCTATCCCGAGGAGGTGCTGGTGCCCTGGGCGGCGCGCCAGCTGGGGCGCCCGGTCAAGTGGATCGAGGACCGCCGGGAGAATTTCTACGCCACCACCCAGGAGCGGAGCCAGATTCACGACGCCGAGCTGGCTGTCGCGGCCGACGGACGGATCCTCGGCGTCAAGGACTCCTTCCTCCACGACACCGGCGCCTACGACCCCTACGGCCTGACCGTTCCGATCAACAGCCAGTGCACCCTCCTGGGACCCTACCAGGTCCCTCATTACGACAGCGAGTTCAAGGCGGTCTTCACCAACCGCCCCACGGTAACCCCGGTCCGGGGGGCGGGACGGCAGCACGGGGTGTTTGTGATGGAGCGGCTGCTGGATCTCGCGGCCCGCGAGCTGGGTATCGACCGGGTCGAGATCCGCCGCCGCAACTACATCCCGGCGGACGCCTTTCCCTACGATCACGAGATCCTGTTCCAGGACTTCCGCCCCCTGGTGTACGACAGCGGGAACTATCCCGCCGCGCTGGAGAAAGCCGTCGAGATGATCGGCTACGCCGACTTCGTGGCGCAGGAACAGCCCCGCCTCCGGGCCGAGGGTCGCCATGTCGGGATCGGGGTGGTGTCGTACATCGAAGGCACCGGGATCGGACCCTACGAGGGCGCCCGGGTGACGGTCGAGCCCAGCGGACTGGTGCGGGTGGCCACCGGCGTGGGGACCCAGGGGCAGGGCCACTTCACCACCTTCGCCCAGCTGGTGGCCGAGCAGCTGGGGGTGGACGTGTCGCAGGTGCAGGTGAGCACCGGCGACACCCGCGATTTCAACTGGGGCACCGGGACCTTCGCCAGCCGGGGCGCGGTGGTGGCCGGGAGCGCGTGTCATGCGGCGGCGCTCAAGGTGCGCGCCAAGATCCTGACCCTCGCGGCCGGCCTGCTGGACTGCGCCGAGGCCGAAGTCGAGCTGTTCGACGGGCGGGCGTCGGTGCGAGGCGCGCCGGAGCGGGGCATGGCGCTGGGTGAGCTGGCCCGCAAGGCCAATCCGCTCCGGGGCGCGGTCACCCCCGGCACCGAGCCCGGCCTCGAAGCCACCGCCTACTTCGGGCCGGATCGCGGCAACGCCGCCAGCGGGGTGCACGCCATCCGGGTCGAGGTGGATCCGGAGACCGCCGAGGTGAAGATCACCCGGTACGTCGTGGTGCACGATTGCGGCAGGGTGATCAATCCCATGGTGGTGGAGGCGCAGGTGCAGGGCGGGGTCGCCCACGGCATCGGCAACGCCTTCTACGAGCAGCTGATCTTCGACGACAACGGACAGCTGATGAACGCCTCGTTCATGGACTATCTGCTGCCCACCGCGCTCGATGTCCCCACGGTGGAGCTGGCCCACATCGAAACCCCATCACCCCTCAATCCCCTGGGGGTCAAAGGGGTGGGCGAGGCCGGCGCGATTCCGACCGGGGCGGCGTTCGCGCAGGCAGTGGAAGATGCGCTGCAGGGGACCGGGGTGGAAATCACCGAGATCCCGCTCAGCCCGAGCCGGCTTCATGCCCTGATCGCGCAGGCGCGCGGAGGCAGCTCATGATCGTCCAGGGAGTCCATCTGTTTCCCGGGCCCCGCGAGGCAGTCTGGACCCTCCTGCTCGATCCCGACGTGCTGGCCAAGACGATGCCGGGCACCGCCAAGATCACCCGGACCGGACCCGACCGGTACGAGGGGACGATGGCGATGGGCATCGGGCCCATTTCCGCGGCGACCTTCGACGTTGCCATCGTCATCACCGATCAGCTCGAGCCCGAGCGCTACACCATGCAGATCGACGGCCGGGGCGGCTTCGGATTTACCCGCGGCATCGCGGCGGTCTCGCTGGCGACCGAAGACGGCGCCACCCGGATGCATTACCAGGCCGACCTCCAGGTCGGCGGCAAGATCGCCGCAGTGGGGCAGCGGCTGCTCGATTCGGTGAGCAAGCTGCTGCTGCGCCAGGGACTCGAGGCCATGACCCGGGAGCTGGAACGGCGCCTGGCCGGGGGTGCGGCATGAAGCCGCCCGAATTCGGCTACCACCGGCCGGCTTCGCTGCCCGACGCGCTGGCGCTGCTCGGCGCCAACGCCGGCGCCAAGCCGCTGGCGGGAGGACAGAGCCTGATTCCCGCGATGAACTTCCGGCTCGCCGCGCCCGCCGCGCTGGTGGATCTGAATCAGCTGACCGAGCTCTCCGGGATCACCGAGTCGGCGGACGGCGGACTCGCGATCGGCGCCATGACCCGGCACAGCGCGGTCGAGCGGAGCCCGCTGGTCCGCGCGCGGGCACCGCTGCTGAGCCTCGCCATGCCGTTCATCGCCCACAGCCAGATCCGGAGCCGGGGCACCCTGGGCGGCAGCCTGGCCCACGCCGATCCCGCCGCGGAGCTTCCCGCGGTCATGGTGGCGCTGGATGCCCGTCTGACCGTGGAGAGCACCAGGGGGACCCGGGTGATTCCCGCCGGGGAGTTCTTCACCGGGCTGTTCGCCACCGTGCTCGAACCGGGAGAGCTGATCACCAGAATCGAGATTCCGCCGGCCCCTCCTGGGAGCGGCGCGGCCTTTCTGGAGCTGGCGCGCCGCCACGGCGACTATGCCCTGGTTGGGGTGGCGGTGGTGGTCACCCTCGATGCCGGGCGGGTCGGCGGCGCCCGCATCGTCCTGTTCAGCGTCGGCGAAGGCCCGGTGCGCGCCGGGGCCGCCGAGCGGGCGCTCGCCGGCAGCGCCGGTGACCAGGCGGCGATCCGGGCCGCGGCGGCGGCGGTGCAGCGGGACATCGATCCTCCCGCGGACATTCACGCCAGCGCCGCCTACCGCCGGCAGCTCGCGTCGGTGCTCACCGGGCGCGCGTTGACCTCGGCGTTCGAGCGCGCCGGCAGCTCCGGGCCATGAGTGACCTGGTCGGACTGCGCCAGCCGCTCCCCGCTTCACCCTACCTGAACGCGGATCTTGCGCCGACCCCGATCGCGGAGCGCACCTGGAACCACTGGCACTTTGCCTCGCTCTGGGTCGGCCTCTCGGTCTGCATCCCCACCTACATGCTGTCGGCCAGCCTGATCCAGGCGGGGATGAACTGGTGGCAGAGTCTGCTCACCATCCTGCTGGGAAACGCCATCGTGCTGGTACCGCTCGCGATCAACGCGCATGCGGGAACCCGGTATGGCATTCCGTTTCCGGTGTACGCGCGGGCGGCGTTCGGGCTGCGGGGCGCCCACCTGCCGGCGCTGCTGCGGTCTCTGGTGGCCTGCGGGTGGTTCGGGATCCAGACCTGGATCGGAGGCCTCGCAATCAGCGAAATCCTGGGGATCGTCTGGCCGGCCTGGCGCGGGCTGGGCGGGGGCTGGACCCTCATGGGCTTCGGCCTGCCCGCCTTTCTCGGTTTTCTGCTGTTCTGGCTGATGAACGTCTGGTTCGTCTGGAAAGGGACCGAATCCATCAAGTGGCTGGAGACGATCTCCGCCCCCTTTCTGATCCTGATTGGTCTCTGGCTGCTCTGGTGGGCCGCCTCGGCGGCGGGTGGCCTGGGCGTCATCCTGCGCGGATCCGACGCGCTGGCCGGCTCCGCCGCCGCGGGCTCGCAAGGAAGCTTTGGCGCCCTTTTTCTTCCCTGGCTGACGGCGATGGTGGGGTACTGGGCGACCCTGTCGCTCAGTATTCCCGATTTCAGCCGTTACGCGGGAAGCCAGCACGACCAGATGATGGGCCAGGCGCTCGGGCTGCTCATCAGCATGCCGCTGTTCGCCTTCATCGGCATCGCGGTGACCAGCGCGACCGTGATCCTCTACGGTACCGCGATCTGGAACCCGGTCGAGCTGGTTGGCCGGCTGGCGGCGGAGCAGGGCAACCCGGTGCTGGCGCTGGTGGCGCTGGCCGCCATCCTGGTCGCCACGCTCACCACCAACATCGCCGCGAATGTCGTGGCCCCGGCCAACAGTTTCTCGAACCTGAGCCCGCGCCGGGTGAGCGCCCGGACCGGCGGGGTGATCGCGGCGCTCATCGGCATCGTCATCCTGCCCTGGAAGCTGCTCGACGCCTACCAGACCTGGCTGATCTCCTACTCCGGGCTCCTGGGAGCGGTCGGAGGGGTGCTGCTCTGCGACTACGCGGTGGTGCGCCGGGGCGTGCTGAGGCTGCCGGACCTGTACGACGCCGGCGGCACCTATCGGTACGCCTCCGGCGTGAACCGCCGCGCCATCGTGGCGGTAGCCGCCGGGATACTGACTCCTCTGATCGGGCTGGCCCAAAGCCGGCTCGGGTTCCTGTTCAGCGGCGCCTGGTTCTCGGCAACCCTGGTATCGGGGCTGGTGTACTACGTTCTCATGCGGCCCCAGGGCAGTCGGGCCGCCTACGCCGTCACGGAGGGGTGAATGCGGACCTACGATCTGTCCCAGCCGCTGAACCAGGAAGTATCCTTCTGGCCCTACTACCCGCCGTTCGAGGTCAAGTACATCAAGCGCAAGGCAGAGCACGGGGTGAATGCCCAGTACATCCAGACCTCGAATCACATGGGCACCCATCTCGACGCGCCCCGCCACTTCGTCACCAACGGGCGGACCATCGACGAGATCCCGATCGAGTGGCTCTGCGGGCCGGGGGTCATCGTGGACCTGCGGGACGACATGGGGGACCTGGCGGTCTACACCCCGCAGATGATCGAGAAGCGGGTGAAGGTCAAGACCGGCGACCTCCTGATCCTGCACACCGGGTTTCACCGGTACTCCCAGTTCGGCGCCGCGCCCGACGAGGAGCGCTACATCCACATGCATCCCGGCGCCCATCCCAGCATGGTGCCCTGGCTCCTCAGGAAGGGAATTCATATCTGGGGGGTGGACTGCGTCAGCACCGATCATCCGATGAACCTTCCGATCGGCCGCTTCCTGGGGAAGGGCATGCACGACCACTGGGCCCGGGTGCGGGCGGCCGCGGAGGCGAAATTCGGCGGCAAGAAGGCGGTGGACAAGATGTTTCCCGATTCCGCCTATCAGCTCACCCACAACGCCCTGTTCCCCAAGGACTGCATGCACATCGAGAACATGGGCGGGGAGATCGACGCGCCGGAGCTCCAGAACAAGCGCTGCATCATCGGGTGCTTTCCCTGGAAGTTCCGGGGCGGCGAGGCGGCGTTCTGCCGGGCGGTGGCGTGGCTGGGCGAGTGGCCGCGGAATCCCTAGGTTCTCGTGTCCTGCGCCGACCCACGCGGGGTGGTTCATCGCGCTGGTCCGAGAGGCCACAGATTTCACAGATGACGCAGATCAAACCTTCCAGGCGATCGAACAGCAGGATCACCAAACGTATTTGTTTCTTACACAATCGGTGTAATCTGTGAAATCTGTGGGCTCCATGTCATGACGCGATCGAGCTCAGCCGCCGAGATTGCGCGGCGAGTTCTCGCCCGGGACGTAAGTCCGGTCGAAGTCGTCGAGGCCGCGCTGGCGCGGGTGGCCGAGGTCAACCCGGCGCTCAACGCCCTCGTCACTCTGAATCCCCGGGCGCTCGACGACGCCCGGGAGCTGGAGCGGCGCATCGGCCGCGGCGAGGCGGTGGGACCGCTGGCCGGGGTCCCGGTCGGGATCAAGGACGTGACCCAGGTCGCCGGGTTGCGCACCACCTTCGGCTCTCCGCTCTACGCCGACCACGTCCCCCAGGAAGATGCCCTGGTGGTGCAGCGGCTCCGCGCCGCGGGCGCGATCATCCTCGGCAAGACCAACACCCCCGAATTTGCGGCCGGCGGCAACACCTGGAACGATGTCTTTGGCCGGACCCGCAATCCCTGGAATCCGTCCCGCAGCGCGGGCGGCTCGACCGGCGGCGGCGCGGTCGGCCTCGCCACCGGGATGATCGCGCTGGCCGAAGGGACCGACCTGGGTGGATCGCTGCGGATTCCCGCGTCGTTCTGCGGGGTCGTCGGGCTGCGGCCGTCGCCCGGCCTGGTGCCCACCCACCCCAGCGACCTGGTGTGGGACACCCTCCAGGTCAGCGGGCCGATGGCGCGCAGCGCGGAAGACGTCGCCCTCATGCTGCAGGCCATCGCGGGACCGAGCCCGCTGGCTCCGCTCCGCCAGCCGGTGGCGGGGCGGGACTTCGTGGCCGCGGTGCGACAGGGCCATCGGGCAGGGCTTCGAGTCGGGTACTGTCCGGACATCGCGGGCATCGGAATCGATGGCGGGGTGGAGTCAGTGTGCCGGGCGGCCGCGGTCGGGCTGGGCACCGCGGGAATTGCGGTCGAGCCGATCGAGCTCGACCTGTCGGCGGGCCGGGATGCGTTCCTGGCTCTGCGGGGACACTGGTTCGCGTCCTGGATGTCGGAGCGGCTCGACCGGCTGGAGGGCTTCGGAATCAACGTGCGTAACAACACCCGGGCGGGCATTGCGGCGACCGGCCGCGAGCTGGGCGCCGCGGAGACGATCCGGGGAGCGATCTGGCACCGCTTCCGCACCCTGTTCGAGCGCTACGACCACCTCCTCACCCCCACCATGGCGGTGCCGCCGTTCCCGGTCGAGCAGAACTATCCCGAGACCGTTGCCGGCAGGACGATGCGGACCTACGTGGACTGGCTTGCGCCGACGTTCGTGCTGAGCCTGACCGGATTGCCGGTGGCCTCGGTGCCCTGCGGGCTGGACCCGGACGGGATGCCGGTCGGCCTCCAGATCGTGGGCCGGCCCGAGGGAGAGGAAGCGGTCCTCGCCCTCGCGGCCCGGATCCAGGAGCTGTTTCCGATCGGCGCTCCGCCCTAGGCGACGCGCACTCTAAAAGAGTTTCACCACCTCCGGCTTCATCACCTTGCCCATAGCGTTGCGGGGCAGCGCGGCGACGGTGCACAGCAGCCGGGGAACCTTGTACGGCGCCAGCCGCTCCCGGGCCCAGCGCTGCAGCTCCTCGAGCGAGAGCGCCGTCCCGGGGCGAAGCTCGATGGCCACCGAGACCTTGTCGCCCCATTCGGGGTCCGGGATTCCAACCACCGCGCACTCCGCCACCGCGGGATGGCCGCGCAGCTCCTCCTCGATTTCCAGCGCCGACACCTTGAATCCGCCGGTTTTGAGGATGTCCACGCTGCTCCGGCCCAGGATGCGATAGCGCCCCTGCTCGAGGACCGCGGTGTCCCCGGTGCGGAACCAGCCCTCGCGAAAGGCGTCGCGGGTGGCGTCGGGCCGGCGCCAGTACTCCAGGAACACGCCGGGCCCGCGTACCTCGATCTCTCCCGAGGAACCCGGCGCCACCGGCAGGCCCGCCTCGTCCACCAGCCGCACAAGGACGCCGGGAAGCGGGGAGCCGACCGAGCCGGGACGGCGTTCGCCGTGCAGCGGATTGGAGAGCGCCATGCCGATCTCGGTCATCCCGTAGCGCTCCAGCAGGGTGTGGCCGCTGATCTCCCGCCACCGCTCCAGGGTCACGACCGGTAGGGCGGCGGAGCCGGAGACCATGAGGCGCATCGCCCGGCATCCGGCCGACATCGGCTGCCGCGTCGCGGGTCCGGCCGCGTCCCAGGCGGCGATCAGCCGGGCATAGATGGTGGGCACCGCCATGAACAGGGTCAGCCGCCCTCCCGCGATACGGGTCCAGGTGTCGGCCGCGTCGAACCTCGGCAGGACCTCGCACACCGCGCCGGCCCAGAGCGCGCAGCACACCACGTTGACGATGCCGTGGACATGGTGCAGCGGCAGCACCAGCAGGATGCGATCCTCCGCGCTCCATTCCCACGCCTCGATCAGCGCGGTGATCTGGGCCGCCAGATTCGCGTGGGTGGTCACCACGCCCTTGGGCTTCCCGGTGGTTCCGCTGGTGTACACCATCATCGCCCGCCGGCCCGGGGCCAGGGCGGGCAGTGCTGGGGCCTCCCCCGCGAGGGCGGCCTCGCTGGCCAGGAGGCGGGCTCCGGCTGCGGCGGCGAGCGGCGCGAGCATCGCGGCGGACGGTGAATCGGAAACGACGATGGTCGCACCGGCGTCTCGGAGGACGTACTCAAGCTCCGGCGGCGGATGGGAGAGCGCCAGTGGCACCGCGATGCCGCCGGCGCGCCAGATCCCCCACTGTACCGCGAGGTGCGCGAAGCCCGGGGGAATGAAGTAGGCCACCCGCGCCTCCCGCAGGTCGCTCCCTCCTGCGAGCAGCGCCCCGGCGACCCGCGCGGAAGCCTCCAGCAGCTCCGCGTAGCTGTAGCTCCGGTCCGGATCCACGATCGCAACCCGGCTGCCGTGCTCCCGGGCACGCGCCACCAGCGGAAGGAAATCCATGCCCCAAGAAACGGTCCGCGGAGTCCGGGGGCAAGCACCAGGGCGGTGAAACGGGCCGTCATCCTGGGGGATAGCACCGTGCTGGCGTTGCGGGAGCGGATTACCAGAGGAGAGGCGAGCGGGAACGATGCCTTGCCGCTGGACGACCGGATTCCCAGAGCGCCCCCTGAGTCTACTCTCCGCGCAGAACCAGTCCGGGATCGGCCCGGGTGGCCCGGCGGGCCGGCACCCAGCAGGCCAGCAGCGCCACACCGAGGAAGAGCGCCGCCGAGCCGGCCAGCACCGCGGGATCGCCGGGGGTGACCTGGAAGAGCAGATTGGACAGCTTCCTGGTGAACAGCCAACCGATGCCCAGCCCGGCCGCGGCACCCAGGGCGGCATCGCGCATCCCCGACCGCACCACTTCTCCTCTTACCTGACGGTCGCTGGCTCCCAGGGCACGGCGAAGCCCCATTTCACGGGTCCGCTGTGACACGACATGCGAGAGCACGGCGTAGATCCCGAGGCCGGCGAGCGCCACCGCGAGCAGGGCGAAGAACCCCATGAGCCAGACCCGGAACCGCTGCGGCGCGCTAGCCTCCCGGAGTACATCCTCCATGGTGCGGACCCCGCTCAGCGGCATCTCGGGATCGAGGGCCGAGACGATCCGGCGCAGCCCGGGCGCGACCGACACCGGGGCGACGCGGGTGCGGAGCAGCAGCGCAACCTCATCCACCGCCACCTGGTCGGACAGAACGTAGACGATGGGGCGCGGCTCCTGGTCCAGGCCGCGCTCCCTCACATCGCCCACGATCCCGATGATCTCGCCCTCGGGACGATCGTCGCTGGGCCGCACTCCGAATCGCAGGTACCGGCCGATCGGCTTTCCCCCGGGCCAGAACTGTCGCGCCGCCGCGGCGCTTACCAGCACCACCGGGCGGCTGCCCCGGCGGTCCTCGCCGGTGAAGCCCCGTCCTTCGAGCACCGGAATACGCTGGGTGGTGAAATACTCCCCGCTCACGACCCGTACCTGGGCGGATTGCCTGACGCCGTCGGGCACCGGCACGCTGTCGATGGTGAAGGACCCGCTCCATCCGAAGCCGGTGAGGGGGAGCCCGAAGATCAGAGACGCCGATTCCACTCCGGGCATCGCGGCGGCCTGGGCCAGCAGCTCACCCTGGAACCGGACGATGCTCTCGCTGGTGGGATAGCGTTTGCCGGGAAGGGAAACCGAGGCCACCAGGGTCGAGGAGGGGTCAAGGCCGGGATCCACCGCCTCGAGCCGTGCCTTGCTCTTGAGCAGTACGCCGGCCACCGCGAGCAGCGCGAGCGCCAGGGCGGTTTCCGCCGCCACCAGCCAGCGATGCAGGGCGCGATGCTGTCCGACGCTGCGCCCGCCGGATCCGGCCAGCGCCCGGCGCAGGTCGGCCCGCAGAATCCGCCGCGCCGGCGCGATGCCGACCAGTACCGCCGAGAGCGCGGTCACCCCGAGGGTGAACAGCAGCGCCATCGAATCGAGCCGGACCTCGTCAATGCGGGGCACGCCCGGTGGCGCCAGCCGGCGGATGAGGTCGGTGCCGAGCAGCGCCACCGGCAGCGCGAGCAGGGCCCCGGCCACCACCAGTACCATCACCTCGCTCAGGGCATGCCGGACCAGCCGTCCCCGCCCGGCGCCCAGCGCGGAGCGCACCGCCACTTCGCCGCTCCGGCCCGCGGCCCGCACCAGGACCAGGTTGGCAACGTTGGCGCAGGCCAGCAGCAGCAGGAGCCACACGCCGTTCATCAGCACCACCAGGGTGGGCCGGGCCTCGCGGACGACCTCCTCGTGCAGCGGCCGGAGTAGCACGGTCCAGCCGGTATTAGTCCTGGGGAAGTCCCGCTCCAGCCGCGCGGCCAGGGTGGCCAGCTCGGTGTGGGCCTGCTCGAGGGTTGCTCCATCGGCGAGGCGGCCTGCCACGGTCAGATAGTGCGCGCCCCGTTGAGACATCGCATCGGGCGGCATCTGGAAGGGAAGCCAGGCGTCACTCCGGGCCGAGGGAAACACGAATCCCGGCGGCATGACGCCGACGACCTCCCGGGTCTCGCCGTCCAGAATCCAGCTCCGCCCCAGCACGTCCGGCGTCCCGCCGAAGCGGGTGACCCAGGCTTCGTGGGAGATGATCGCGACCCGGGGCGCACCGGGCACGAACTCCGCCGCGACGAACGGGCGTCCCAGTGCGGGCCGCACCCCGGTCACCTCCATGAACCCCCTGGTGACGGCACTGGCCGGAACCTGCTCGGCGGGACCCAGACCGGTGGCCGCGGCGTCGTAGGACACCCACGCCACCATCGCGCCGATGATCCGGACTTCCCGGGACCAGTCCAGAAAGTCGGCGGGAGAGATCGAGAACTCCGGCCATCCCGCGGCGGGATTGCTGGA
>Ga0255310_10000314_pt1 | contig 10939 bp, 8 predicted proteins | sample EtOH1_T0_E1_meta_FD_201359 | JGI IMG/M metagenome (GOLD analysis project Ga0255310, IMG submission 201359) | Sandy soil microbial communities from University of British Columbia, Vancouver, Canada - EtOH1_T0_E1 | ecosystem: Engineered > Artificial ecosystem > Sand microcosm > Unclassified ...
CTGAAATAAAAGTGAGAATTTCATATAAACAAAGATTAAAAGCGAAGTAGTATGACAGCAACATTGATAGGCGCCACCGGACTTATTGGAGGTTATTTACTGGAGGAATTACTCAATGATCCATTTTTTGATACAGTGAAAATTCTTATCCGCAGACCGCTGGATATCTCTCATCCCAAACTGGAGAAAAAGATAGTTGACTTTAACGATAGCGACTCTTTACTGGTAGCACTCAGCAACAGTGATGTCGTTTTTTGTACAGTAGGTACCACTCAAAGAAAAGTAAAAGGCGACAAAGAAGCCTATCGTAAAGTTGATTTTGATATACCCGTGAAGTTGGCAAGATTTTGTAAAATGACCGGTTGTGAAAATTTTATTCTGGTTTCGTCAGTTGGCGCCAATAGTAAAAGCAATAATTTTTACCTGAAACTGAAAGGCGAAGTGGAAGATGCTGTGAAAGAAGTGGGATTAAAATCTGTTCATATCATGCGGCCATCTGTACTGATGGGCGAAAGAAAAGAACTCCGTTTGGGGGAAATGATCGGCAAGGGAGTGATGTCAGTATTTTCATTTCTTATTCCAGCTAAATATAAACCTATACATGGAAAAGATGTGGCTAAGGTGATGCTGTCTGTTGCAAAGAAAAATGAAAAAGGATTCTTTGTGTATGAGGGCCTCACCCTACATTTCCCTCCCCAATAGGAAAGGAGCTGCACTTCTGTGTAAATCCAAACATCTCCTTCTACCTTATCGGCATCAGTATTAATCTTCATCCACAAAGCCATTTCAATTTTCTGGTCTTGTGCATTGGCAAGTCCCCCGTCGGGGGATTTAGGGGGTTGTACTTTCACACAGCATCCACATCCGGAATAACCGTTACACTCCTGAAACTTTTTTCATTGTGCAAGATCGCCACCTGTTCCAGTAAATCTTTTTTACAATGAGCAATCAGTTTTGCGTCACGGGGAAGTTTTACCAATAATTCCATCAGGTATTGATTACGGATGCGGCTGACGACGGGCTCTGCCGGCCCCACAATATATTGTCCGTACTTTGTTTTCAACGCATCAGTAAAATGATGCGCTGCTCTTTCCACCACTTCCCTTAGTTTATGTTTAAAGCTGAGATGAATGATCCTTGAAAAAGGTGGGTAGAAAAATTGTTTACGGCTTTCAATCTCCTGGCTATACATGCTTTTGTAATCATGCCGCTCCACCAACTGCAATAATGGATGCTGCGGTTGTATAGTTTGTATCATCACTTTACCTGTTGCCTCTTTTCTTCCTGCACGGCCACTCACCTGCTCCATCAACTGGAAGGCTCTTTCATTCACCCTGAACTCTGCAAAATGCATCAGGCCGTCTGCGTCTAATATCCCCACCAAATCCACATTATCAAAATCCAAGCCTTTTACCACCATCTGTGTTCCCACCAAAATATCAATCCTTCGCTGTTCGAATTGTTGTATCAGCACATCATGTGCATTCTTGCCACGAACTGTATCCATATCCATTCTTGCCACTTTAGCATGGGGAAATGTTTCCTGTAACAGTTCTTCAATTTTCTCTGTCCCAAAATTTCTTTGAATAAAATTATGATTACCGCAGGCCGCACAGGTATGCATCGGCGGATAAGTAGTACCACAATAATGACAGATCAGTTTGTTGGAAAACTTATGATAGGTCAGCGACACATCACAGTATTTACACTGTGGTATCCATCCGCATACATTACATACCTGGTATGGAGTATATCCACGCCTGTTCTGGAAAAGAATGACCTGTTTATTCCTTTCCAGCACTTTATTTATTTCCTCAAACAACGGCGGCGACAGCATCACTTTTGATTTATCTTTCTGAACAATCTTTTTTGTATCCACAATCTCTATTGGCGGCAGATGCAGGTCGCCATAACGTTGCAATAGTTCCACCAGCCCGTATTTGCCGGTTGTTGCGTTATGATAACTTTCCAGGGAAGGTGTAGCGCTGCCCAGCAAAACATGGGCTTTAAAAAGAGAAGCAAAATAAACAGCTGCATCACGACCATTGTATCTTGGCGCAGGATCCTGTTGCTTAAAAGAAGTATCATATTCTTCATCACAAATGATCAAACCAAGGTCATGATAAGGAAGAAAAATAGATGACCTGGCACCAAGAATCACTTTCAATTCACCATTCTTTACTTTGTTCCATATTTCTACTCTTTCATTTTGTGAAAATTTGGAATGGTAAATACCGGTATAGCCACCAAAATGTTTCTGCAGTCGACGGATAATTTGCGAAGTGAGGGCAATCTCAGGCAGCATATACAATACCTGTTTCCCTTTCCTGATAAATTCTTCAATAAGTTTTATGTAGATATGGGTTTTCCCGCTTGAGGTAACGCCATGCAGCAGGCAAACCGGTTTTTCGACAAAAGATTGCTGCACTTTTTCAAATGCTTCCTGCTGAAGGGTTGTTAATTCAAAATCAATCTTCACATCTTTTGGCAAATATTGAATTCGGTCAACATTCCTTTTTTCCAGCCACAGAATTTTTTTATCAACCAAACCCTTCAGTTGCGCTTCAGATGCATTCGATTTTTTCAGTAACCCGGATTTTATTACTTCGCCTTCTGTTTTTATTAAATGAAGATAACTAAGCAAAAGTTCCATTTGCTTTGGTGCTTTTGTCCAGTTGTTCAGCAGATCGGAAAGTTTTTCCTCGTTGTTATATTCCGGATTCAGCAGAACATAAGTTTCTTTTTTGGGAGAATAAGTTTGTTTCAATGCTTCCCATACAAAGCAAACTTTCTTTTGTATCAGCCGGTTGATGACCGGGTAGACATGAGATGAATCAAGGACTTGTTGCACTTCCGTTAATTTCAACTCCTTTTTCAACAACAAAGCCTCAGCCACCAGGTATTCATCATGATCGAGTGCAGAAAAATCTTCGCCGTATTCATCATTGAAGATCAGGATCGTTTCACTGCTTAATTTAAAATGTGAAGGCAGCGCTGCCGCCATTACTTCACCTTCGCTGCACATATAGTAGGATGCCATCCATTCCCACAACTGCAATTGTTGTTCATATACCACCGGCTCCACATCCAGCACATTCAATATTTCTTTTGGTTCAAAAAACTCTGGCTTTTTTTTGTGCAGTTCCTTTATTATTCCCGCATATTTTTTATTCTTACCCAGGTTCACTTCTACACGGCAACCCACATTTACCTGTTCCTTCAAATGGTCAGGAACCAGCCATGTGTAGTTTTTAGGAAGGGCAAGTGGTATGATGATTTCAGCAAACATAGCCCCAGCCCTTGAAGGGGAATTATAATCCTGCTCAACGAAAACGCTTTTTTCCATGTGTACTTTAAAGATAGGAAGTAAAGTAAACGACTTTATCATTCTCCCTTTAGAGGGTTTGTGGGATTATCCAACTTACTTTGTATTCCCTGAGTTTGTTGTCCATCAAATCATAAACTCTTTGTTTTAGCAAAGGCATATCCTGCAATGTCATCCCTTCAACCGGAATCTCTTTCAGAAAAACTGAACGGCTTTTGCCGGGGTTCAATGAAAAGATGCTTTTGTAATGCATCCTGTTGTATGCATCAAGAAACAGAACCGGTTTAAGCGGGGTCTGTGTTTCTATTGCCACACGAAAAGCTCCGTCATAAAAATCTTTTAGCGGACTATTCGTCATATTGAATGTGCCTTCAGGAAAAACGATAAGAGAAATTCCCTTCTTTAATACCGATTTCATGTTTCTTACACTTTTAGCCCTGTTATCCGCATTGCCCCTGTCCACCCTCACTACAGCATATTTATATATAAATCCAAAAACAGGTACCCCGCTCATCTCCGTTTTCCCCAATGCCCGCAATGGTTGGCGGATTGTCTTTACGATAATCGGTGCATCGAGATAAGAAATATGATTGGAGATAAAAATATATTGCCGGCTTTTATCGTGAGGCGATTCATACAGATTCCGGTGAAAGATCCCAACCAGCACAAACCACATGTCACCCCACAACATACACAGGCGGTAAATCATATTGCCACCCCTGATAATACCAAACGACGCTGCAATTAAAACGAAAGGAAAAATGAGTAGCATTGTCAGCACAAACATTATAAGAGCATAGATGCAGTAAATCCATTGCAGGGGTTTCAGCAGCAGTTTCATCAATTCCTGTTTTCGTATTTTTTATCATCACCGGGACAATGGCATGTCCAGTCCGTGTCAAGATCGATAACCGTTACCACTTCTGTTTTCTCATTGCATTGCGCAAATACAATCCTCACCTTTTGGTTATCTGCAGTAATTCCTTCCACCGCATACCTCGGGCAACGGCTATTCTGCAAATCGCTTTTACTATAATTAATGTTTCCTGTTTTCATCATATCCTCCACTTCACTCTTTGAAATTTGCCGGCATTGCATGCGGCACATGGCATGCTCGCTGTATTCGAGGTAAGAAATCCTTCTGTCAAATCCTCTTTCCCGGTCTGTATTGGTTGTTGTTTCTTTTTGTGTTTTAGTCTTAGGTTCTGGCTGCTGGCCGTTCTTACACTTTTTAATTAAAGTGATAGCAACAGCCAGCGCTAACAAAAGAATATAAGGACCTGCTCTTTTCATTTATGAAATATCTTTTGCAAGTATAATTGATTTTTGTGTAGCCGGCTGTAACAATTCTGTTCATCGTCCCTTGCGTCGCATGTGCGACGCAACTATAGCCGATGGTATTTCTGAAGCTGATAACCATAAACAATAAACCACAAACCATAAACTTCTCTATCTTTGCCCGCTATGCCAGAAGCAAGAACAGTAGCCTTTCATACTTTAGGTTGCAAGCTTAATTTTTCCGAAACCTCCACGCTTTCCCGGATGCTGGAGAACGAAGGTTTTGAGAAAAAAGAGTTTGACGACCTGGCCGATGTGTATGTTATCAATACCTGTTCTGTCACTGATAATGCAGATAAGGAGTGCCGGCAACTGGTAAGGAGAATTCAGCGAAAAGCCCCGGAAAGCCTGATAGTGATCACCGGTTGCTATGCTCAATTAAAACCAAAAGAAATTTCAGAAATACCGGGAGTTGACTTAGTCCTCGGCGCTGCCGAAAAATTCAATATCGCAACGCATCTCCGGGAATTATCTAAAGGTGATTCTGCAAAGATCTGCAGTTGTGATGTGGAAGAAGTAACAGGTTTTCATGCTTCGTATTCCATTAATGAACGTACAAGAACTTTTTTAAAAGTGCAGGATGGTTGTGATTATAACTGTTCCTTCTGTACTATTCCACAGGCCCGAGGCAAAAGCAGGAGTGATTCGATTGAGAATGTAATAAAGAGTGTGGAGCATCTTGCTTCGCATGGAGTAAAAGAAATTGTTTTAACAGGCGTCAATCTTGGTGACTTCGGTCTCACCCCTGCCCTCTCCATAAATGGAGAGGGAGTTTCGAAAACTCTGCGGGACAGGAAAGAAAACTTATTTAACCTGCTTAAAGAATTGGATAAGGTTGAAGGCATTCAACGTTATCGCATTTCCTCCATTGAGCCCAACCTGCTGATCAATGAAATAATTGAATTTGTGGCAAATAGCGATAAGTTCATGCCGCATTTCCATATTCCTTTACAAAGTGGCAGCAACAAAATACTGGGTATGATGCGCCGGCGATATAAAAGAGAATTGTATGCCGAAAGAGTGAATCTTATTAAAACCCTGATGCCTCATTGCTGTATCGGTGTGGATGTTATTGTTGGCTTCCCTGGAGAAACAAGTGAGGATTTTAAAGAAACCTTTGACTTCCTTCACTCATTGGATATTTCTTACCTGCATGTATTTACTTACTCCGAAAGGGACAACACTCATGCGTTGTCCATTAAACCCGTTGTACCGGTGCAGGTGCGTCATGATAGAAATAAAATTCTACGCAATCTTTCTTACATGAAGATGCAATGCTTTACGGAACAGCACGGCGGGCAAACAAGAAAGGTTTTATTTGAAGGTCATGTAAAAAACGGGATGATGGAAGGTTATACAGACAACTACATCAAGGTTACAACTGTTCACCGCGAAGAATGGGTGAATGAGATTGTGGACTGGAAACTATAAAGAATATTATTCCTTTACTTATGTAAAAAAAAGAGCAGGCCCTAAATAGCCTGCGTCTTTGTTTTAAAAAAAGCCGTTTCTTAATACAGCCGGTAGGTGTAAGAGCCGCTGCAGTTTCCAGAAGCTGACCAGTCTCTGGTGCCACCTGCTGAAAGACAATAGATAGTTGTATAGCCATCACCTACATAAACTGTACCGCCGCCATAAGGTGATAATTGTCCTTTGTAGTATCCGTCTACATATATGTTAATATATAAACCGGTATAGTTACTGAAGTACACACTGCAGGTGCCTCTTGACTTTGATACAGGATTGTCAGTGGTAGGAGCTCCTGATTTAATGTTTGGATTTGCTCCCCTGTTTGCTTCCACAGTTTTTGATGTCACCTTTACAGAAATCTTTTTCTGAGCGGAAGATTCAATTGAAAAAGCCAACAGCATACTCACGGCTGCAAAAACCCCGATAATTGTTTGTTTCATTTTGTTTGATTTTTTTGGTTTAAGAATTAAAAGTTTAATTCGTTTTTTGAATCGGACCGGTTGTGATTCTTATTAAGGATGTACAAACACAATTTTTTTCCATAATCCCTTTGATTAATTTATTGTTAAGGCCGCAAAGCCGCTGTAATCGTCTGGTAAACAAGAATACTGCAGTATGTATTTTTCACATAAACTATATTACAGGTTAATAAAGACCAGGTATCGTTTTGTCATTTTACAGTGAATGTCTGGCGAATGCGGGTTACAGTATTTTTATATCTCGTATCACCTGGTTTCGCAGCCAGGGCAGCTTTGTAATATTTATATGCTTCGCCATAAAAATGATTTACTTCAAGGAAATAGCCAAGCATATAATTTTCTTCTGCTTTATCTACATCCATAACCATATTCTGCCTGATGCTGTCAAGTAACTGGGTATATCCGTTCTTATTCCATACCTGCAAGAGCTTTCTCGGGCAGACTTCTTTATCATCCACCCGTATATTCCAGAAATAAGCGGTTGAATCCTCCACCAAACCCTTTAACTTATCCAGGCGGAAAGAATTATCCTTAAGTGTAAATGTCATGATGGGAATTGCAGCGTTCTCATATTCATATATCACAAATTCCTTTTTGGTAAAAGTGGCAGCAGATTTCCATTGAATGATTATGTTTTCTCTGTAATAACAAACTGTATCAAAAAAATTGTTTAATTCAATACCGGAACAACCTCTTGACACACCACCACCCACACCGGCCACTTTTCCGCGTTCATCCTCTGGCGAAAAATGAGGATGTGTAAACTGCCACCATACATATTTCAAAAAACTACTGGAGAGAGAAGCACCCATTGCCTTGCAGAGGCCTGATAGATCATCCAGTTTATGCTCACCCTGCTTAAGTGTAATTGTTCTTGATGTGTTTTCACATACCAGTAGAATTTTTGAATTTTTGCCAACGGTTACAGTCTCTGACCCGGTAAGCACTTTTCCCACTTTAACCGGTTGTTCCTTTCCATTTTCTTTATATGTAACTGTCCCAACTACCTGGTAAGCCAGGAAACTGTTTTGCGCTTTCAACAAAAAGGAAGCAAATGTCAATATGAAAACAGCTATATATTTCACTTCTTAATTGCATTTAAAACAAAGCTGCTCCTTTTACTTTTGTTTACCTGCTTCTCCAGTTGCCTTATAGTTTTAGTGTCTTGACACAACAGGCAGCCTGTATAAAACCCAGTTAGCCGGTGTTTTTGGTTTTATATCCCTTGTTGCCGGAGCACCAATATTCAGAATATCATCTAAAGCACTTTTTTTCATATCCGCAGGACCTCTCATACCGTCGGTCATTACACCATCCTGGTTAAAAAGCATAGCATAGGTGGCAATCGGTTCATCTGTTGCCAGCAAAAAAATATTATCTGTCCCCACCGGCTCTTCGACTTCATAGCTTACCAACTCCACTTTTGTTTTAATCTTTTCATTATCCTTTTGTGGAAACTTGTTATCAATACTTCCCAGTTCAACCCTTGGGTATAATAACTGCATTTTCCCGAATTTGTTCTGTGTAAATACATAAACGTATTTAGAAGCCACCGTACCCGGATTAAAAGTTTTTCCGGAGACAATATTATCCGCAGCAATGTATAATGTAATATTATCGCCTACCCGTGAACCTTTATTATCAACCTGCTTACCGGTTGCATCATTAATCAGTTCCAGGTGAAAAGGAAAATCATTTTTATTTTTTTTCGGTCCCGTCAGTTGCAACCAGGCCCGTACTTTGAAAAGCCGCATGGCATATTCATATACACTATCAGCAATAAAAGTATATGCATCTGGACTGTTGCTCATCTGAATAAAATTATCGGTCCGCAAAGGCATTGATCCCAGGCTGTCTCTTGCCGAAGTTTGTGTACGGCGAAGACCATAAGAAGGCTTACCATCTTTACTGACGGTGCCAAACAACACATAATAAGCTTCCCCTGCATTGTTGACGAGCTCAATATTGCCATTGGTTTTTAATTTTTCCCGGATAGCAGCTGAGAGGTCTTTGGAAGGTGGTAGCTCAAAGTATAATGTTGAATCTTTTTTACATAATTGAAGAATGGAGGCAGCACTTACATTGGTCAGTTCTTTTGTTCCGGTGCCATCAATATTATGATAACATTTGTCATTATGATAATACAGGCTGATCCAGGGATCATCTTTTTCCAGATCATTTATCCAGCGGATTTTCCCGGATTGTTTCAACTCACTGTTCAGGTTTACCAGGTTTATTACCTGGTCATAGGTCATGGTGCTTGCAGGAATATAAATTTTCAGTGGTGGATTTCCTGGTGATACCCAATTGGTAACTTCAAGAAATTCTCCCGCCTTCAGGTCGCTGACTGAACCTTTAACGACTGAGGCAATAGATTTATTAATGCTTATTACATTATCTACTTTTACTTTAACGAGAGTATCTTTTCCATTAAATTTTACAAGTTCATTGTCTTTATTTAAACCCAGTGCAAAACCTCCCTGAATTTCAACAGTACCATCAGACCTTACACCAGAAATAACCACCATAGATTTATCAGGTATAGTTCCTTTGGCAAGACCAAATAATGTCTGTTGCTGTCTTTGTTCACTTCCACCCAAAACAGGTTCTTGTTTTTTACCATTACTTTTTAATATTGCCCTGATGGCTGTAAAAAGATTCAATGCAGATGCATTGGGCCCCTGCTGGTTCAATGCTTCGGTAAATGCAATGGTAAAAGCGCCATGTGAATCACCATTTTCATCCCGTTGCTCCTGTGCGTATTCATTATCCTGTGCGGCAGACATAATAAGAAAAGTTCCTTCCTTCCTTGTTTCAGGCGGCGTGGGCTGAGAAGGATCTTTGGCATCATAATTCGATTCAGCTATATACCTGAATTTGGGTGGGTTTGCATCCTGCGGACCTCTTGATAAAGAACCGCTGTGACAACAATCAAATATCACTGTTAATTTTACCCCTTTATCTATAAACTTATTATACAGTTTTGCAAGTTCCTTATCCCGGATATCCTGCACACCCTGCTTCCATGTATTGGAAGGCACCATGGTTTCATCTTTCTTATCTGCTTCCTTTGAACTGCTGTTTCTTATCTGGCTGCCATGACCCGCATAATAAAGAAATGCAATATCCCCGGGTTTGCTTTTTTCCAGTAACGCATTTATTTGTTTTAAAATGGCATCACGTGTTGCATCAGTATTAAATAAGGTGTCTATTTTATCCGTGCTGAACTTAAATCTTGATGTGATGATGGACTGCATAGAACGGGCATCATTGACACAACCTGCCAGGTCCATAAACTCTGTACGTCCAACAGTTGAGGATGGCTCGTATTCATCGGGAGGTGTATAGGTGTCAATTCCTATCAATAAAGCTCTTTTCTCCTGTGCTCCGCAAAAAAGGAATCCGGCCAGCGCTACAATAATTAAAAAGAAATTCTTTTTCATGATTGAAGAATTATTCATTTATAAAATACAGTATTATTAATACCAAAGTGTTTGTTTATAAACATAATCTCTGCCCGACAGTACAAAGCGTTTGCTGATATAATTATTGTCGTCGGATGGATTGGTTCCTTTTCTGAAAAGAACAAGATCAACCACGCCATTGGTACCGCAAAGCCTGAGAGCAGTTCCCAGGTCTGTTACATCCTTCACAGTCCATATCTGGCTGTTCTGCCCGGCCAGTAAACCGGCACCTACCACCAGCCATTCACTGTTGAACAACACATCTGAGGTCAGATTATTCTTTTGTCCAAGATTCAAAATATCTTCAGTAGCGGTTTTCTGGTAACTGGAATATATTTTCCTGTCAAAAAAATTCAGTGTTAATCCACCCTCCTGCGTCACTGGCCTGCAACCCCAAAGGCTCAAAGCATAATCGCCAATATTTGCATTTTCTGAAGCCTCTGCTGTTTGTGTTGTTAGTTTTACTGTTGCTGTTTGTCCACCGTTTGAAAGTTTAAATGTCAGCGACTGACCCGGCGCTGTTTTTTCAAAAATACCCAGGATATCCTGTATGTTTTTTACTTCTTCATTATTAACAGCCAGCACGGTATAGCCTTTATACTTTCCAAGTGCAGCCTCAGCCGGGCTTCCGGGAATAAAACCTGAAATAACTGGAGTAGGATTAACCGCTGGCCCATTGCTATAGCCTAATAAGTACTGCGCTTTGCTGTCATCCACCACATCTCTTGAGATTTCAACACCGATATATGCTCTTTTAATTAATCCGTCATTGGTAAGAATATCATTGATCAACCGCTGGGCTATATCTGCCTGCAATGCAAAATTTATTTGTGGTTGCCAAACAGAAGTGTTGCCGGATTGTG
>Ga0255310_10000316_pt1 | contig 10917 bp, 12 predicted proteins | sample EtOH1_T0_E1_meta_FD_201359 | JGI IMG/M metagenome (GOLD analysis project Ga0255310, IMG submission 201359) | Sandy soil microbial communities from University of British Columbia, Vancouver, Canada - EtOH1_T0_E1 | ecosystem: Engineered > Artificial ecosystem > Sand microcosm > Unclassified ...
TGCTCGAATCGAACGGCGTGACGCTGCTGGTGGACGTGCGCACGCGCCCGCGCTCGCGGCACAACCCGCAGTTCGATCTCGAAACGCTCCCCGCCTCGCTGGCCGCGCGGGGAATCGGCTACCGGCATGCGCCGGCGCTCGGCGGGCTGCGCCGCTCGGCGCCGGATTCGCCGAACGACGGATGGGCCGACCCCGCCCGGCGGGGATTCGCGGACTACATGCGGACGGAGGGCTTCGTGCTGGCGCTCGAGGACCTCATCGCCCGTCTCGGCGGAGCCCGCGTGGCCCTGATGTGCGCCGAGGCGGACCCCGCGAACTGCCACCGGTCGCTGATCGCCGACGCGCTCGCGGCGCGCCGGTGCGACGTGCGTCACATCGTCGCAGAGGACGCTCCGCACCCGCACCGGATCACGCCATGGGCGCGCGTGGCGGGCGGTCGCGTGGAATATCCCGCGGTGGCACCCCGGCTCCCGGGGATTCCCTGACGCGTCGGGGCCGCCCGCCCGCGTCCACGACTGTCGACGACGGCGCCGATGCCGTCCGCGAGGCGTCAAGTTTGCCCGTCCATCTCCCGATAATGTCATGGCAGCCAAGCAAAAGCCGTCTGGCACAGGCTGTGCTTGCGACCGTGCAGACCCTTTGCTAGCGTGAGCACCGTCTGCCACTGGAGATCGCGCCGCTCGACCGGGAGCACGTCATGCAACGCATCGACCTCAGATGGGGCTTCGTGGTCCGCGGGCTGTGCACGCTCGGGGTCTCCGCCCTGCTGCTCTCGGGTTGCGGCAAGCAGCGCGAGATCGGCCCGGCCGGTTCGACCGGGGAGATGCCGGATCAGGAGGTGGGGGACTTCGTGCTGACCGAGACCGATCAGGGCACCCCGCTCTGGACGCTGTATGCGCGCTACGCCGCCACCTACAGCGCGCGCAACACCATCACCGCCCGCTCGGTGCGGATCGACTTCTTCGACTCGCACGGCAAGCAGTCCTCGGAACTCACGGCCCGCGAGGGTGAGATCAACCAGACCACGCGCGACATGACGGCGCGTGGCAACGTGGTGCTGCGCAGCGCCGAGGGCACGCGCATGTCCACCCAGTCGATGCGCTTTCTCAATCATCAGCAGCAGGTCGTCTCGGATGAATTCGTGCGCGTCGAGCGCGCCGGCGACGTGCTCACCGGGTACGGCTTCGAGAGCGATCCCGAGCTCCGTCATTTCGAGTTCAAGCGCAAGGTCAACGCGGTGGTGCGCACGCGCAGCGGGGGCACCGTGACGCCGGGGGGCACGCCATGACGGCGGCGCCGCTCGCGCTCCAGCAGGGCCTGACCGCGGAGCATCTGGTGCGCTACTACGGGAAGTGGCGCGTGGTCAACGACGTGAGCATCCACGTCGGCAAGGGTGAGGTGGTGGGTCTGCTCGGCCCCAACGGCGCCGGCAAGACCACATCGTTCTACATGATCGTCGGGCTGCTCCGTCCCTCCGAGGGCCGGATCCTGCTCGAGGGACGGGACATCACGCAGGAACCGATGTACCGCCGCGCCCGCATGGGACTCGGCTACCTCGCCCAGGAGCCCAGCATCTTCCGCCGTCTGACGGTGCGCGAGAACATCCTCGCGGTGCTGGAGACCCTGCCGCTCACGCGCGCGGAGCGCGAATCGCGCCTCGAGAAGCTGCTGCAGGACCTGAACCTCACGCATCTGGCGGACCGCATGGCGAGCAAGCTGTCGGGAGGGGAGCGCCGGCGGGTCGAGATCACGCGGGCGCTGACGCGCGAGCCCTCCTACATGCTGCTGGACGAGCCGTTCGTCGGCATCGACCCGATCGCGGTCTCCGAGATCCAGGACATCGTTGCCCGGCTCCGCGACCGCGGGCTGGGCGTGCTGATCACCGATCACAACGTGCGCGAGACGCTGCGCATCACCGACCGGGCCTACATCATGTACGAGGGACGCATCCTCCTGCAGGGCACCGCGACGGAGCTGGCCAGCGATTCCAGGGCGCGGGAGATCTATCTGGGCGAGAGATTCAGTCTCTGACCACGGACGACCCTCATGGAAATGAAACCTTCTCTCAACCTGACCATGCGCCCGGCGCTCATCATGACGCCGCGGCTGCAGCAGGCGCTCAAGCTGCTCCAGGTCCCGACGCTGGAGCTGCAGGCGATCCTCAAGCAGGAGATCATGCAGAACCCGATGCTCGAGGAGGTCGATGAGCTGACCGAGAGCGAGGATCTGGCCCAGGAGGATTCGCCCGAGGAGAAGGCCAACCAGGAGGCCGAGGATCCGACCGAGGAGGATCCGATCGACTGGTCCGACTACATGCAGGACGGGGCGCTCGACCGCGCCTACATCCCCGAGAGCGAGGCCCAGACCGAATTCCTCGAGAAGGTGCAGGTCACGCGCACCACGCTGGCGGAGAGCCTGCTCGAGCAGCTGCATTTCCTCAACCTGCCGACCGACAAGATGATCCTCGCGGAATTCCTGGTCGGCTCGCTCGACGATCGCGGCTGGCTCGCCACGCCGCTCGAAGACGTGTCGCGCGAGACCGGCCAGCCGATCGAAGTGTGCGAGGCGGCGCTCCTCGTCATCCAGGCGCTCGAACCGGTCGGCGTGGGAGCGCGCGACCTGCGCGAGTGCCTGCTGATCCAGCTCGAGGCCCGAGGCGAGAAGGATTCGCTGCCGTGGCGCGTGATTCACGACCAGTTCGATCACCTCGTCAACCGGCGCTTCCCCGAGATCGCGCGGCAGCTGCGCTGTTCGGTCGAGCAGGTGCAGGAGGCCGCCGACGTGATCGCGACGCTCAACCCGCGCCCGGGGCTCCAGGTCTCGGCCGAGGAGCCGCGTTACGTCATGCCCGATCTGCTGGTCGAGCGCGTCGACGAGGAGTATCTGGTCCTGCTCAACGACCGCCATCTGCCGCGCTTGCGCATCTCGTCCGCCTACGAGGGCGTGTTGCGCGACAAGAAGAAGTCCGAGCTGAACGCCGGGGAGTCCAAGACCCGCGAATACATCCAGGGCAAGCTCAACTCCGCGCGCTGGCTGATCCAGACGATCGAGCAGCGTCGTCGCACCATGATCAAGGTGATGAATTGCATCATCCGCGAACAACGGGATTTCTTCGACAAGGGCATCGCGTTCCTGCGCCCCCTGACGCTGCAGCAGGTGGCGCGCCAGATCGACATGCACGAATCCACGGTCAGCCGGGTGTGCAGCGGCAAGTACGTTCAGACGCCGCGCGGCGTGTTCGAGCTCAAGTTCTTCTTCTCGAGCGGGCTCGAGACGCAGGACGGCGAGGACGTCTCGGCCCGGACCGCGCGCGACATCATCCGCAGACTGATCGACGAGGAGGACAAGAAGGACCCGCTCTCGGACCAGCACATCGCCGAGATCCTCCACGAGCGCGGCCTGAAGATCGCCCGCCGCACCGTGGCGAAGTACCGCGAACAACTGAGCATCCTGCCGGCGCGGTTCCGCCGGAGGGTCGCCTGAACGCTCCCGGTCGCCGCCGCATCACGCACGCCGCCGCCGCCGGCATGGAACGAGGATGAGCATGAAGATCAGCACGACCGCCCGGCATTGTGAGCTGGACCCCGAACTCCGCCTGTTCGCCATGAGCCGACTGGGAAGGCTCGAGCGCTTCGCCCGCGACCTCCGCGAGGCGCACCTGATCCTGAGCCTCGAGAAGTTCCGTCACACCGCCGAGATCACCCTCAAGCTGGGCGCGCGAGACATGGTGAGCCGGCGCGAATCCACCGACCCGCGTGCCGCGATCGATCGCGCCGCCGAGCGCCTCGAACAGCAGCTGAGGCGCCTCAAGGACAAACGCGTGAGCCGCAAGCGCGGCGGCCCGGGACGCGTCCCGCTGGCCCCGGCGGAGGCCGAGGACGGCGCGGGCGCCTCCGTCGTGGCCGAGGACTGAGCCGGACGTGGAAACGCTGAGTGTCGCGCGGTTGTTCGAGGATCAGCGCCAGGAGCTGCAGCTCGAGGCGCTGACCGAGTCGCTCGCCTCGATGCGCGAGATCACGGTGAGCGACATCCATCGGCCCGGGATGGGGCTGATGGGCTTCGTCGAGAACTTCCTGCCCGAGCGCATCCAGATCCTGGCCCAGACCGAGCTGACCTATCTCGCGACGCTCAGCCCCGAGCAGGTGCGCGAGGCGATCGACCGTCTGTTCCGTTTCACCATGCCGCTGATCGTGGTGTGCAAGGGACTCGACGTTCCGCCCTACCTGATCCGGCGCGCCAACGAATCGAAGGTCCCGGTCCTGCGTACCCCGCTCAGCACGACACCCTTCATCCACTCGCTCACCGCCTACCTCGACCACATGTTCGCCCCGCAGCTCACGGTGCACGGGTCGCTGGTCGACGTCTACGGTTGCGGCCTGCTGTTCACCGGGCGCAGCGCGATCGGTAAGTCCGAGACCGCCCTCGACCTGGTCGAGCGCGGTCACCGCCTGGTGGCGGACGACGTCGTCACCATCACGCGCCGCCATGGCGACCTGCTGATCGGCACCGGCAATCAGCTCCTCAGGCACCACATGGAGATCCGCGGCCTCGGCATCATCGACGTGCAGGCGATCTTCGGCATCCGCTCGATCCGCCTCCAGAAGCGCGTCGAGGTCGAGGTGAACCTGCGCGAGTGGTCGGCCGACGAGGATTACGAGCGCACCGGACTCGACGAGCGCAAGTCGAACATCCTCGGTGTCGAGGTGCCTCTGGTGCAGGTGCCGATCAGCCCGGGCAAGAACATCACGGTGATCGCCGAGGTGATCGCGCTCAACTACCTCGTCAAGGTCACCGGCGGCTACTCGCCGGCCGAGCGTCTCAACAAGCACCTGATCGAGATCATGAAGCGCAAGAGCGCGGCGCGCAGCTGGGTGCGTGAGGACACCGAGTGATGGCTCGGGTTCCCGCCCTGCTGGTCATGCACGCCGATCTCGCCGCCGCGCTGATGCGCGCGGCGGAGCGTGTCTACGGCCCGGTCGAGGACGTCGAGGTGCTGTCCAACGAGGGGCTCTCGCGCGAAGCGCTCGAGGCCGAGATCGGCCGGCGGGTCGTGCGCTGGAGCGCGGGCGGACTGGTGCTCACCGATTTCTGGGGCGGCTCCTGCCATATCTGCGGCGCGGCCGCGACCCGCGGACGGGGCGAGCTCGTGATCGTGACCGGCGTGAATCTCCCCACCCTGATCGACTACCTCCACAATCGCGACCAGTACCCGGTCGAGGAACTGGCGGAACGCCTCAAGCAGAAGGGCCAGGACAGCATCCGTCTCCAGCGCGGCCTGTCCGCATGAGCTGGAGGCTCCACCGTGTGGACGACCGCCTGATCCACGGCCAGGTGGTGGTGGCGTGGGGTGAGCGATTGCGCCCACGGCGCATCTGGGTCGTGGACGATGCCTCGGCCGCCGACCGCTGGGAGCGCGAGCTGCTCGAATCCGCCGCGCCGGGGATCGAGGTGCACGTGATCGCGGTGGACGAAGCCGCGGCCGCCTACGCCGCCGAAGCGTCGCGCGAGGGCGAGGCGTTCCTGCTGGTGCGCGACCTCGCGACCGCGCTCGCCGTCGTCGAGGCGGGGGCGGCGGTCCCGCGCTTCACGCTCGGTGGACTGCACTACGCTCCCGGCAAGGACAAGGTCAACGAGTACGTCTACCTCGACGCCGCCGACCGCGACCGCGCGCGCGAGCTCAGGCGGCGCGGCGTCACGCTCGAGGTGCAGGACGTGCCTGCGACGCGCCCGCAGGCGCTGGAGGCGCTCGATCCCGGGCTCGCGCTGCCGTGAACCTGCCGCTCTTCGCCACCCTGCTGCTGGCCGGCATCGCGGCGCTCGACGCCACGCCGGTGGCCCAGACGCTGCTCTCTCAGCCGCTGGTCTCGGCCGCGCTGCTGGGCGCGCTGTGGGGCGACGTGCGGGTGGCGCTCGAGGTCGGCGTGGTGCTCCAGATCCTCGCCGCCAGCACCTCGCCGGTCGGGGCGCGCACGCCCGAGGACTACGCCTCGGGCGGCGTGATCGGCATCGGCCTCGCGCTGGCGCTCGCGACGCGCGCTCCGTTCGCCATGTACCGCGACAGCTGCGCGATCCTCGGCGTGCTGACGGGACTGGTCGCGGCGACCGGCGGCGTGCCCCTGCTCAAGTGGCAGCGCCGCCGCAACGAGGGGCTGAGCCGCTGGTGCGAGGGGGAGCTGCGCGCCGGGAACGAGGGCGCGCTGGCGGCTTCCCATCGCGCGGCGGCGGCGCTGGCGTTTGCGGTCGGCGTCGGATACGCCGCGCTGTGGCTCGGGCTCGGCGTGGTGCTTCTGTCGCGGCTCGCGACCGCGGAGTCCCTGCATCTGTCGCGGGCGTGGGCGCTGGCGCAGCCGCTGTGGATCGGCCTCGGGCTCGCGCAGCTGTTGCACGCGTTCGTGCAGCGACGGCTGGCCCGCGCGGCACTGTTCGGAATCGCGATGATCGGCGCCTGGCTGGCGCTCATGATCGGGACGCCCTAGCATGGCCCGCCTCCGCCCGGGCGATCTGTGGCGAATGGCGCTGCGCGCCTCGCTGCTGCAGGCGACCTGGAACTACGAGCGCCAGCAGGGCGTGGGCTGGGCGTTCGGACTCCAGCCCGCGCTCAAGCGGCTCTACCCGGACCGGGCCGAACGCTGCGACCGGCTGGCGGAGCACACCGCCTACTTCAACACCCAGCCGACGCTGGCGTCGCTGGCGCTGGGAGCGGTGGCCGCGCTCGAGGAGCAGCGCGCGGCCGGGGGCGGACCGGACGCCGCGGGAATGGCGCGTGTCAAGAGCGCGCTCGGCTCGTCACTGGCGGCGCTCGGCGACCGGATGTTCTGGTTCACGCTGCGCCCGTTCGCGGCGTGCCTGGGGATACTGCTCGCGCCCGCCGGCCTCGCGCGCGGGGCGCTGGCGCTGTGGTTGTGTTACAACGCGTTTCATCAGGGGGTGCGATTCGCCGGGCTGGGCTGGGGTTATCGCGAGGGGCCTGCGGTGCTGGATGAGCGTCTGCGCGGCCGGCTCGATCGGCTGATCCGGCTGTTCGGGATGGGCGGGGCGATGCTGATCGGCGTGCTGGTCGCGACCCTGCTGGTGCCCGGCGGCGAGCCGCGGCCGATCGTGTTCCAGGCCACGCTGGCCGCCGGTCTCGGCCTCGGTTTCGTGGCGGCGCAGCGCCCGCGGCCCTCGCCCACACAATGGGCGCTCGGCGTCGGCGCCCTGTGCGTGGCGGCGGCATGGCTTCACTGATCTGAAGGAAGGTGGGGAAGGGTTGACCGAGACCGAACTGGTGATCCGCAACCAGCTGGGCCTGCACGCCCGGGCGTGCGCGCTGTTCGTCAAGACGGCCGCGAGATTCCATTCCCAGGTGTTCGTGTCGCGCGACGACCTCGAGGTCAACGGCAAGAGCATCATGGGGGTCATGATGCTGGCGGCGGAGGAGGGCAGCACGATCCGCGTGCGGGCCGACGGCCCCGACGAGCGCGAGGCGCTGGCGGCCATCCGGGACTTGGTCGAGGGCAAGTTCGGAGGCGAGCCATGACATTCACGGGGATCGCGGCTTCGCCCGGCATCGGCGTCGGCCCGGTGGTGCGCTTCGAGCCCGAGGAGATCGCGGTGCGCGAGACCCGCATCCCGCCGGAGCGTGTCGAACCGGAGATCGAGCGGCTGCGCGCGGCGCTCACGGACGCACGGCGCGACCTGCTCAGCATCCGCGACCGCATCGCCGCGGAACTGGGCGAGCCCGAGGCGGCGATCTACGACGCGCACCTCCTGATCCTCGACGATCCGGAGCTCAAGCGCTCGGTCGAGGAGACCATCCGTGCGGAGCGGCGCGCCGCGGCCGGCGTGTTTCGTGACTACATGTCGCGCGTCGCGGCGTTCCTCGAGAAGATCGAGGACGATCATCTGCGCGAGAAGCGCGCCGACGTGCTCGACGTCGAGCGCCGCGTGCTGCGGCTCCTGCTCGGCGGCGGCCCGCAGTGGCTCGACACCCTGAAGCAGCCGGCGGTGCTCGTGTGCCACGAGCTCGCACCCAGCGACGCGGCGCTGCTCGATCGCCGGCGCGTGCTGGGCTTCGTGACCGAGGTGGGCTCGCGCACCTCGCACTTCGCCATCGTCGCGCGCGGCCGCGGCATCCCGGCGGTGGTGAGCGCGCGCGGCGTGATGCAGCACGTCCGCACCGGCGATCTCGGCGCGGTGGACGGTTTCCTCGGCACCTTCGAGCTCAACCCGGACGAAGCGGAACAGGCGCGCTACCGGGCCGGAGTGGAGCGGGTCGAGCGACAGGAGCGCGAGCTGCTGCTGCTGCGCGACCAGCCGGCCGTGACCACCGACGGTCATGTCCTCGAACTGGGCGCCAACATCGAGCTGCCGGGTGAAGCCGAGGCGGTGATGGCCTCGGGTGCGGACAGCGTGGGGCTGTTCCGCACCGAGTTCTTCTACCTCAACCGCTTCGAGCTGCCGACCGAGGACGAGCAGTACCGCGCCTATCGCGGCGTGGTCGAGATGCTCGCGCCGCGTCCGGTGATCTTCCGCACCATGGATCTGGGCGGGGACAAGGTGGCGTCCTACCTGGGCATGACGCACGAGACCAATCCGTTCATGGGCTGGCGCGGCATCCGCTTCGCGCTCCAGCATCCGGAGGTGTTCCGCACTCAGCTGCGCGCCATCTATCGGGCCAGCGCGCACGGCCGCGTGCGGATGATGTTCCCGATGGTTTCCACCGAGACCGAGCTGCTGCACACGCTCCAGCTGTGCAGCGAAGTGCGCGCCCAGCTCGACGCCTTCGGCCAGCCGTACGATCGGGAACTCGCGCCGGGGATCATGATCGAGACGCCGAGCGCGGTGTGGATGGCGGATGTCCTGGCGCGGCACGCCTCATTCTTCTCGATCGGTTCCAACGACCTGACCCAGTACACGCTCGCCATGGACCGCGACAACGAGCGACTGGCTCATCTCTACGATCCGCTCGAGCCCGCGGTGCTGCGGAGCATCCAGCACACCATCGACGCGGCCCGGGGCGCCGGGCGCTGGGTCGGGGTGTGCGGCGAGATGGCGGGAGACCCGCTGGTCGCCGTGCTGCTCCTCGGGATGGGGGTCGACGAGCTGAGCATGTCGACGTTCGATCTGCCGCGCGTCAAGGCCGCGATCCGCGCCGTGCACCACGCGGATGCCCGCGAGATCGCCGTCCGTGTGCTCGGGTGCGCGTCGGCGGCCGCTGTCAAGCGGATGCTGCGGGACGGCATCGAGCCGAAGCTGCCGGCCTTCCTGCGCACGCGCGAAGGAGACGGAGAGTGACCTCGCTCGAGCCGCCCTACGGTGGCGCCGACGCGGGGGACATGCTCGTGCGCATCGAGGCGCTGTCCGCGCACGTGACCGGGGCGCTCGATCGCATGGCGGCGCGTCCGTGGCGGCCGCCCGTCACCGCTCCCGGCCTGGTGGCGGTCGGCGCCCTCGGCGGATCGGCGATCGCCGCCGACCTGACGGCGGCGTTGTTCGCCGACCGCCTGCCGCATCCGTTGCTGGTGGTGCGCGACTATCGCTGGCCGGCCTGCGTGGCGGGCGATGCGCTGGCGGTGCTCAGCTCCTATTCGGGAGAGACCGAGGAGACGCTCTCGCTCTACCGCGAGGCCGGGGAGCGCGGTGTGGCGCGCGTCGCGATGACTTCGGGGGGCACGCTCGCGGCGTGGTGCGGACGCGACGGCGTTCCGCTCACGACCTACCCCGGGGGTTCGCCCCCGCGGGCCGCGCTGTTCCCCTCATGGGTGGCGTTCAGCGCGCTGCTGCACGCGATCGGCTGGTTCGAGGACCCCACGCCGGGGTGGCGCGAGGCGGCCGAGGTCCTCGCCGCGGGCGCACGCCGACTCGGCGCCGACGTGCCGGAGCCCGCCAATCCCGCCAAGCGCCTGGCCCGCGCGCTCCACGGACGGCTGGTGTTCGTCTATGCCGCCTCCGAGCGAATCGGGCCGGTCGCGACGCGCGTGAGGAATCAACTCAACGAAAATGCTAAGCTGCTCGGCCATTCGGCCCTGGCACCCGAGCTCACCCACAACGAGATCGTCGGCTGGGAGCGGCCCGGGCCGGTGCGCTCGATGGCGTCGGTGCTGGTGTTGCGCGATCGCGAGGACCGGCCCGAGACGACCCGGCGACTCACGCTGACGGCCGAGTACGTCGCGGCGCAGGGCGCGGCGGTGCACGAATGGTCGTCGAGCGGGGAGGGCCGCCTGGCGCGGCTGGCCTCGCTGGTCCAGTTCGGTGATTACCTGAGCTTCTACCTGGCGCTCCTGAACGGCGTGGATCCCACGCCGATCGCGAGCATCGATGCCTTCAAGCGCCGCCTGGCGGCGCCGGGAGCCTGAAGAGTGTCCGAGAGTCCGATCGCGATCATTCCGGTGGCGGGAGTCGGCACGCGCCTGCGCCCGCACACGCACACCGTGCCCAAGGTGCTGCTGCACGTGGCGGGCAAGCCGATCCTCGCCCATATCCTCGACGACCTCCCGGCGCTCGGCATCACGCGCGCGGTGCTGATCGTCGGATACATGGGGGAGCTGATCCGTGAATTCGTCGACGCGCGCTACGGCAACCTGAGCGTGACCTACGTCGAGCAGCCCGATCGCCTCGGACTCGGCCACGCCGTGTCGCTGGCCGAGCCGTACGTGGACGATCGTCCGATCCTGATCATCCTCGGGGACACCATCTTCGAGGCCGACCTGCGCGGCGTGTTGTCGGGCAACGTGAGCCGGATCGGTGTGCGCGCGGTCGACGACCCGCGACGCTTCGGCATCGTTGAGACCGACGCCACGGGGCGCGTGACGCGCATGGTCGAGAAACCCGAGCACCCCACCTCGAACCTGGCGATCACCGGGGTCTACTTCTTCACCCACGCGCAACCGTTGATGGCCGCGCTGCGCGAGCTGCAGCAGCGCAATCAGCGCACCC
>Ga0255310_10000318_pt1 | contig 10911 bp, 9 predicted proteins | sample EtOH1_T0_E1_meta_FD_201359 | JGI IMG/M metagenome (GOLD analysis project Ga0255310, IMG submission 201359) | Sandy soil microbial communities from University of British Columbia, Vancouver, Canada - EtOH1_T0_E1 | ecosystem: Engineered > Artificial ecosystem > Sand microcosm > Unclassified ...
AGCGGGTTGCGATCTCCGCGTATTCGGTCGCGTTCTACCTGCGCAAGACACTGGTGCCGCGCGAGCTGTCTCCACTCTACGAGCTGTCCCTGCCGGTGGACGTGTTCGAGCGGCGGTTCCTCGTCAGTGGGGTGGCGGTGCTCTTCATCACGCTGGTGGCTCTGGCCTCGAGACGGCGATGGCCGGGCCTCCTGGCCGTCTGGACCTGCTACGTCGTGATGTTGTTCCCGATCGTTGGGATCTTTCACAATGGCTATCAGATTGCCGCCGATCGGTACAGCTACTTGCCCGGTGTCGGTTGGGCCCTGCTCGCCGGCGGCGCGGTCGCGGTTGCTTCACGGGGCTTCCCGCGTGTCCGCTCAGGTCGGGTGTTTGCGGTCCTCGCGGGCATTGTCGTCGTCTCGGCGGCCGGGGCCCTGGCGCTGGCGACGTGGAGGCAAGCGGAGATCTGGCTGGACGATGAGAGTTTGTGGCGGCACGCGGCCCGGCTCGATCCCACGTCATCGGTCGCGGCGTCCAACCTCGGTTCGGAGCTTCGCCTTCGAGGCAGGCTGGCCGAAGCGGTCGAGCAGTCCGAGCGTGCGCTCCTCCTCAGGCCCCGCTATGCGGCGGCGCACCTGAACCTCGGTCTCGCGAAGGCGGCGCAAGGGAGGGCCGGCGAGGCCGAGCGGCATTTGCTTCAAGTGCTCGAGATGCGACCTCGATCCGCTCCGGCTCATGCCGGCCTCGGAGCCCTTCTCGAAACGCAGGGGAGACTGGACGAGGCCCTCCAGCACTTCCACCTGGCTCTCCAGATCAACCCGGGGTCGGCTTCGATCCATCACGATCTGGGCGTGGCGCTCGCGCGGAGCGGCAGGCTCGCGGAGGCGCTGCCGGAGTTCCTCGAAGCGGTCCGCATCGACCCCGGCCTCGCCGCGGCCCAGAACCACCTCGGCATGGCGTTGGCCCAGACCGGAAGACTGGCCGAGGCCGCAGATCGCTTCAGGGCGGCGATCCGCGCCAGGCCCGACTTCCGGGAGGCGCAGCAGAATCTCGAGCACGCCCTGCGCGTTCTGGGACGGTAGCGGCGGGTCCTAGAGGAGGTCCTTCAGTACCTGGAGCACGATGTCGGTCTGCACTTCGGGGACGATACGGAAGGAGCCGATCTCCGGCGCGAGGACGAAGGGCACCCGCCCGTCGCGGCTCTTCTTGTCGCGAGACATGGCCTCGATCACGCTGGCCGGATCGACCTGAAGCCCGTTCACCGGGAGCCCGACCGCGGCGAGCAGGCGCACCTGGCGCGCCGTCGTGGCCGCGCTGCCGATGCCGAGGCGCTCGGCCAGCCGCGCTTCCGCGGCGATCCCGAGCGACACCGCCTCTCCGTGCGCCCAGCGGCGGAAGCCCGTCGCGGCTTCCAGGGCATGGCCAACCGTGTGGCCGTAGTTGAGGACCCAACGCAGCTCGGCTTCCTGCTCGTCCCGCTCGACGACGCGCGCCTTGAGGCGGCAGGAGCCGGCCACTATCCGCTCGAGAGTGGCAAGGTCGCGGCGGAGCAGCGCCGGAACGCTGGTCTCGAGGTCGGCGAAGTAGGCGGCGTCCAGCACGATCCCGTGCTTGATGACTTCCGCCAGCCCGGACCGGAATTCCCGCTCGGGCAGCGTCGTGAGAGTGGCCGGATCCACGATGACGATCCGAGGTTGATGGAACGCCCCGATGAGATTCTTTCCCCGGGGGTGGTCGATCGCGGTCTTCCCGCCGATGGACGCATCGACCTGGGCCAGGAGGGTCGTCGGCACCTGAACCAGATTCATGCCACGCATGTAAGTGGCGGCGGCGAAGCCGGCCACATCGCCGACCGCCCCGCCCCCCAGTGCCACCACGGTGGACGTGCGGTCACAGCCGGCGTCGAGGAAGCGGTCCCAGAGATCGCTTGCGATATCCAGGCGCTTGGCCTGCTCGCCGTCGGGTACCGAGATCTGGGCAATGTCGAAGCCCGCCTGGCTGAGACTCCGGACCACCGGTTCGGCATGAAGTCGAGCGATCACGGCATCACTGACCAGGACCACCTTGCGTCCCACCCTGCGCTTGGCCAGCTCGGCGCCGACGATGGCGAGAGCTCCGGCCGAGACCAGGATGGAATACGAGCGCGGGCCGAGATCAACCGGGATTTCGATCATGACGGGGCTTCTCGGGCCCGAGACTACCAGCTCTTGAGATAGTCCAGGTACCCTTGATAGTTGCGCCGGATCTCGTCCACGCTGTCCCCGCCGAACTTTTCGAGAAACGCCTCGGCGAGGACGATGGCCATCATGGCCTCCCCGACCACGCCGGCGGCGGGCACCGCGCAGACGTCGCTGCGCTCCACCACCGCCTCCACCGCCTCCCGGGTGTCGAGGTCCACGGACCGGAGGGGCTTGCGAAGCGTCGAGATCGGCTTCATGGCGGCCCGCGCGACCACCGGTTGCCCGTTGGTCACCCCGCCCTCGAGCCCGCCCGCGCTGTTGGAGGCGCGATGGAAGCCCGCATCCTTGTCGAACAGGATCTCGTCGTGGACCTGGGATCCGGGGCGGCGCGCGGCCTCGAATCCGAGCCCGATCTCGGCTCCCTTGATCGCGTGGATCGAGCAGAACGCGCGGGCGAGCTGCCCGTCGAGCTTCCGGTCCCACTGCACGTACGAGCCCAGGCCGACCGGGCATCCCAGGGCGACCACCTCGAACACCCCACCCAGGGTGTCGCCGGCCGCCTTGGCCCGGTCGATGGCCTCGATCATCGCGGCCTCGGCGGCCGGGTCCGCACAGCGCACCTCGCTGGCTTCCGCGCGCCGCTGCACCTCTTCCCACGAGACCTCGAGAGGGCCGATCCGGACCCCGCCGATCTCCGTGACGTGGCTCAGGATCGTGATGCCGAACTCCCCCAGCAGTCGCTTGGCCACCCCCGCTACCGCCACCCGGGCCGTCGTCTCACGGGCGCTCGAGCGCTCGAGCACGTTGCGGATGTCGTGGTGGCCGTACTTCATGGCTCCCGCGAGGTCGGCATGCCCCGGTCGCGGACGGGTGACCATCTTGGGGGCGGCGCCGGCGGGCGGCGGGCCGACGGACATCGTCTGCTGCCAGTTCTCCCAGTCCCGGTTGCGGATGGTCAGCGTGAGCGGGCTACCGAGGGTGAGACCCCACCGGACTCCGGCGGAGATGTGAGCCTGATCCTGCTCGATCTTCATCCGGCCGCCGCGGCCGTAGCCGCGCTGGCGGCGGGCGAGGTCGGCGTTGATGTCGGCTTCGGTGAGGGCCAGCCCCGCCGGAAGTCCGTCGATGACGGCGGTCAGCGCCTCACCGTGGGACTCGCCGGCGGTGAGAAAGCGCAGCTGCCCGCCCACCTACCTTCTGGGGGCTGCGGCCGGCATGCCGTCAGTCTTCAGAATCGAGGGCGTCATGAAGACGACCAGCTCGCGACCGGTCTCGAAGTCTTCGCGCTGCTTGAACAGCCAGCCCAGGATCGGCACGTCGCCCATGAGGGGCACCTTGCGCACGGTCTTCTGCTGGACGTTCTGGGTGACGCCGCCGATGACGAGGCGGTCGCCTTCCCGGACGAGGACCTGCGTCTCGGCCTTGCGCCGGTTGATGATCGGCACGCTCACGCCGGCGGCGGGGCTGATGACGTCACCCCGCGAGTTGTTCTCCACGATCACTGTCATCTTGACCTTGCGAATCTCTTGGCCGTCGATGGTCTCACGGATCACCGTCGGAGTCACCTCGAGCTTCAGGACCGCTTCCTTGAACTGGACCTGGGTGCCCGCCGAGCTGACGGTGGCGTACGGGATCTCTTCACCGAGGGTGAAGGCCGCCTTGTTGTTCTCGACCGTGACGATCTCGGGGTGGGCGAGCGTGCGGGTCTTCCCGAGCGTGGCCAGGGCCTGGAGCGCCAGGTTGATGTTGAACTTGGTGCCCACGATGCCGAAGGCGATACCGCCCGCCGGGGTGGTGGTGGAGGCGTTCGGTAGCAGCGAGAACGGCAGGTTCACGAGGTTACCGCCCGTGGAGAGCCCGGTGGCGGCGGCCACCGGCAGCAGCGACCCAAGGGTCAGGTTGGGGTTGACCGGGGTAAGGGCACCCGGCGCTGCCGCGATGCCCGCTCGGCCGGGGTCCGTGCTCTGGAAGCCCTGGCCGATCAGCGTGTTGCCGCCGACGTTCCCGGCAGTGGCGCCTCCCCACTGGACACCGATGGCCTCGAGCGAGTTGCGGTCCAGGATCTCCATCCGCGCTTCGATCTTGATTTGGGGCAGGGGCACGTCGAGCTGCTCCCGGATGAGCTTCTTGAGCCGCTCGAGGTCGGCCTCGTAGTGACGGATGAAGATGCTGTTCGTCGCCTTGTTGGCCCTGACCGTGATGCCCTTGGCCAGCACGTCCTGGCTGACCGTCTGCACCGCGGGCTGCACCGGCGGCGGGAACGGGGCATTGATCTGGGGCAGCCGCCCGAGCTCCGGGTTGAGCGGCCCCGATCCCGAGGGGATCACGGTCGGGTTGGCCGGAACGCCCGGCAAGAGCGGCGTGGCGGGCACCTGCACGCCCTCCGGCGGGATGCCGAGGATGCCCTGCAGGGTCAGCGCGACCTCGACGGGATCGGCGTAGGAGAGGCGGATGACCTCCTCGCGGAGGGGACCACGGGCCTGCGCCTCGGCGGCCGCCGCGTCCGCGGCGAGCTTGCGGGTGGCGAGCTCCGTCTCCTTGAGCTGAGCCTCGGCCATCTTGGTGCGGGTCTCGATCTCCGCGTTGCGCTTGGCCGACTCGACGCGCGCCAGCGCTTCCTTCTCCTTGGTCAGCTGTTCGATCGACACGATGCGGATCACGCCGTCTCGCTCGACCTTCGCGAGGCCGCGCACCTCGAGGATCGTGTCCAGCGCCTGCTCCCAGGTCACGTTCTTCAACGAGATGGACACGCGCCCCTTGACGTCGTCACCGGACACGATGTTCCGGCCGCTCTCCGCCGCCAGGATACGCAGCAGGTTGACCACGTCGGCGTCCTTGAAGTCCAGGGAGATCAGCTTCTCGCCAGACGCCGGAGTCGAGGCCGCAGGCGCCGGAGTCGTCGCCTGGGCCACCATCTGGCGGGCCGGGGCGGCCGGAGCGGGGATCGTGGTCGTCTGCGCGAGCATTTGGTGGGCCGCGGTCGGCGGAGCCGCCGCCACAGCCGGAGGCTCCTTGCTCGCGGGGGCTGGGCTGACCGGCGCTGCCGCTGGTACGGGCTTGTCCGCGGGCTTCGCCGCGGCAACCGTCATCGGCTTGGGAGCGGCCTTGGGCGTCTCGGCCGCGGCAACCACAGTCGGCTTGGGAGCGGCCTTGGCCGTGCCAGCGGCGGAGTCGATGACAACACTGGCCGGAGTCACCTTCTCGGCCGGCTTCGCGGCGGCCATGACGGTCGGCTTGGGGGCGATCTTCGCCCCGTCCGACACGCCGTTGGTGACCTTAGCCGACTCGAGCTTGGTTTCCGGGGACCGCCCGTTCGAGTTCTCCACGGCCACGACCAGCCCATCCGGAGTCTCGTCGATGCGGTAGCCGACATCGTTGCGGTTCATCTCCAAGACCACCCGGGCCACGCCCTTGCGCCACTGGCTGCCGCGGACTTCCTTGATCGGGTCGACGCCGGACATCCAGCGCGACTTGGAGGAGCTGTAGGTCGCCCCGCTCAGGTCGATGACGAGCCGCGTGGGAGAGTCGATGAGCTTCGCCTCGTACCGAGTCGGTCCGGAGGTCCTGACCGTGACCGCGGCTCCATCGAAGGCCCGCTCGATCGTGACGTCCTTGAGCTGGACCGGAACGTCGGTCGTCTGAGACGAACCGATCCCGGTGACCGCCAGTGATACCGCCACGACGAGGCCAGCTATCCGCGCGCTTCTCATCAGGTCAGTCCCCCCCTTCATACCGTCTAGTTCTCTGGCAGCCGCAGTGTCAGGCTGGAGGCGCTCTGCGAGCCTCGAGCCGTGACCGCGAACGTGACCGAGGTTGGCGTGATGCCGGTGACGCGACCGTCACCCAGTGCGTCTCCCGGCTTGAGGATGTAGCCGATACCGTCCGGCGCCTCGACGAGGGCCATCAGCCCCCCCCGACCCCCGACCACCCCGGTAAGCTTCACCGCGCTGACCGAGAGGCCCGCGTTGTCCTTGCCCACGAAGATCGGGGTGAACGGGTCGCGTCGACCCTTCGGCTCGTATGCGATTGGCGGCAGCGCCTTGCTCGCCTCCGGCTCCTTCGGGCGCACCACCGGTGCCGAGGCAGCGGGAGCCGCGGGTGCCACTGCCGCGGGTGGTGGCGGAGGCGTTCCGCCTCCGCAGCCTGCCGCCAGCGTGGCCACGACACCGACTACGACGACGAGCCCCGACGCGCCGTGCTTCATCGACCCGCCCCCGCCTGGCCCGGCTGCGGCTTGGGCGGCGGGGCTCCCTCCGGCCGGAAGATGTAGGTCATCAGCGTGACCTCCGCCCGGATCGTTCCGGTCGGCCGGTCGATGCCGAGCAGCCGCCAGTCGTTCAGGTTCACGATCCGAGGCATCTTGCCCATTCGAGCCAGGAAGTTGCCGAACTGATGGAAGGTGCCCTCGGCATTCACCGTGATCGGAACGTCGAAGAAGATCTCCTTCTCCTCGGGGGTCCGCGGCGTGAACACCGCCATGGCCAGGCCCGACTGGAACGCCAGATCCGAGATCTGCCGGTAGAGGCCCGGCATCTCCTTCTGGGTAGGCAGCCGCTCCTGGGCGGCCTCGAGGCGCTTCCGCAGGGCTTCGGCCTGGGCCCGGAAGCCACGGAGGCTGGCCTCGAGCGCCTGGGCCTGCGTCAACTCGGCGCGAACCTGCTCGCCCTGCGATCGCAGCGCATCCCGCTCGATCTGCTTGGGGGAAAGGAGCAGGAAATAACCCAGGGCCGCGACGATCACACAGGCCACCACCCCGAAAGCGACCTGCTGGTTCTTCGGAGCGTTGGTGATCGGATCCAGGAGCGCCATGGGCCTAGATCTCGAACCGGCACGACACCTCGAAGGTGATCGTGCGAGGTGACTTGCTCAGGTCTTGCTTGGCGTCCAGCAGATCCACGTCCTTGAAGCGCCCCGAGGCCTTCAGATTGGCCATGAAGTCGGAGAGGGCCACCGACGAGTAGGTGGTGCCCGCGATCCGCAGGCTCGGCCCTCGCTCTTCCAGACGGGTCAGCCAGAGGTCGGGAGGCAGGGTGTCCGCCATGGCGTCGAGCAGGTAGACGGGCCGGGCCTGATTCCGGGCCACGGTCTCGATGGCGTTGAGCCGGCGCTCCAGCTCGTCCCGCTCTCGGCGATAGCGCTGGCCGGCGGCGATGATGGGCTTGAGCCGCTCGAGTTCTCGCCGGTTGTTCTCGATCTCGGCGGTGAGACGGCGGCTTTCGAGCGACATGCTGAGCCACCAGCCGCCGATGATCAGCACGAGAACGGTCAGGATCCCACCAAACAGCAGGCCGAGATTGATCTCGGCGCCGCCGCTGCTGACCGCTCGGCGCGGCCGCTTGGTCGTGGGAGGGGCGAGGTTGACCTTGATCATGCGGGCTTGTCTCCCGGGCGGCGGAGAGCGAGTCCGACCGCCACCGCCAGCACGGGGCCGATCTGCTCCGGATCCTCGTCGGCGAACTGGGCCGCGTCGTGCTCGATGCCCTGGAACGGTCGAGCCAGCTCGACCGGGACACCCCAGGACGAGCCCAGGAAGTCGTCGAGGCCGGTCAGCTTCGCGCAGCCCCCTGACAGGACGATCTTTCCGATCCGCTCGGATTCCGCCGTCGATGCGAAGTAGTCGAAGGTCCGCTGGACCTCGAGCGACAGCTCCCGGGAGACGGCCTCCAGGGCGGGCACGAGATCGTCCCAGTTCACGCCGACCTCGCGTCCCTGCTTGGCCGCCTCCGCCATCTCGACCGAGACGCTCAGGCGTTGGGCGATGGCGTCCGTATAGTTGTTTCCGCCGAACGGGACGTCGCGGGCGAAGATGCACGCCCCGCTCTGGATGACGTTGGTCTTCATGACGCTGGCGCCGATGTCGATGAGCGCGATGGCATCGGTCCCTTCCCCCGGACTGCTCAGCTCGAACTGGTTCTGGATCGCGAACGCGTCCAGGTCCACCACGACCGCGTCCAGCCCGGCCGCTTCGACCGCGGCCACGTACTCGAGAACCTTGACCTTTTTGGTCGCCACCAGGACCACCGACATGGCATTGGCCGACTGGCTGACCACCTGGTAGTCGAGGAAGACGTCGTCGATGGCGAACGGGATGTGGTGCTCTGCCTCGAGCTGGATGGCGTCTCCCAGCTCCTTCGCGGTCACCTTGGGCAGCGGAACGCGCTTGACGATCGCCTCGCGTCCGGAGACCGAAATGATCGTGCTGGTCCCGGTGATCCCCGCCTTCTCGACGCATTCCCGGATCGCGTCGGTCACGACCTGAGGCTCCCGGATGGTGCCCTCGGCGATGACGTCCCGCGGAATCGGGACGGTGGCGAATGACTTGAGCGCGAGACCGCCCTTGCTCTGGACGAGCTCTACCGCCTTAATCGCGCTCGTGCCGATGTCGAGCCCAAATGTCGTGGGCTTCCTGCCTAGTCCAAACAGCGCCATATTCGGCTCCCGGCCTTCTCCTGACTCTGGCTCCACTTCTTCACGAAGAAGCGAACCAGCTGTCAGCCCGGTGCATTGTGGAAGGAAACGCTATCGTGGTGACAGTTTATAACGGTGCGGTATTTAAACTGTCAACACTTCTTGCGCTACGGCGTCCGCTGCCATGTTTCGCCGACCCCGACCGGTGGGGTTTCCGAGTGCCCTGCGACCGTCGGCGTCTGTTCCATTCGGAACGGGCACCTACCCGGCGACTTCCCGATAACTGCCCGGCTTCACCATCCATCGCTGCGGGATCCGTCCTCCGCCGGTCCGACCCGCTTCGCAGCTCCACACCAGCGCGGCGTCGCCCGCCGGGCGTGAGTCGACCAGACTCGGCGCCGTGCTCCGGACGTGACCGGCCATCGCCGCGCCTACCAGCCGGGCCGCGCCCGTCTGGGTGAGGCGGTCCGCCACATAGGCCAATCCCTGGATCGTGACGTCCCCGCCGACGGAGAGGCTACCGTTCACGATGATCCAGCCTCGGAACGATCCGCCGGGCCCGGCGGCGCCGTCGCCGATGCTGGCCACCGCGAGGTCGGCGGTGGGCGTCGCGTCGGTGATGGGCTGGCCGCTGCCCGTATCCACGAAGACCACCCCATCCGGGATCGGTCGTGACGAATCGAAGGTCACGGGGCCCTGATAGTACGTGCCGCGCACGCGCGCGACGGCCTTCAGCGCCTGCAGTTCGGCCGCGCTGAAGGCGAGGGCGTCGAAGGCGCCGACCGGCTGCTGCTGGTGCATGTCGCTTGGCTCGTTCGGGATCGCCGCGTCGCCGTTCCGCCCTTGGATCTCCGCTCCGGCGCCGGCGGTGGTCACCCCGGCCGACCAGGTCCCCGCGCGATCGCCACAGCTGCCATCCGCGCGGGCGTCGATGGTGACGCCGTCGCCGATCGTGAGGTCCCCTCGCACCGCGAGTCCCGCGGGCGGAGCGGGGAATCGGAGGCGGATGAGAGTGGCGGTGATATCCTGGCGGGCCCGGCCCAGGGGACCGATGTCGCCGGGTACCAGGCCGACGGCGGTCACCTCTCGCTGACGATCTCCCTCGCCGCTGACCGTGAGGCGGAAGCCGCCAAGCATCGCGCCGGACTCCGTCGCCACGCCGAGAAAGCCACTGCCGTCGTAGGGGGCCGCGGCCCTCCCCGACCAGGGGATCCCATCAGCGGACTCGGGAGTGCTGAGCGCCCACAAGGCCCGCTCGAGGCCGGCTTCGGCCAGCGCCTGGGCCTGTACGATCATGACGTGGTTGCTCGCGATGAGGGGCTCCTGGCCGGTCAGCGACGAAAGGCCCAGCAGTACGGCCGAGAGCACCACGAGGATCAGCATCGCGACAGGGAGGATGACGCCCCGCTGGTCTCTCATCTCAGCGGGGTCCGATGTAGGTGCTCACGGTGACCGCGCCACGACGGGCCGAGGCGTCGCCCTGCCCCGCCGCGGCCGGGTAGGTCACCGTGACCGTGACCTGACGGACGCCCGGGGCCGCGATGCCCGAGCACCCCGGCGCGAGCTCACAGTCCCGGACGTGGACCGCTCGGCCGAAGGCGGCATGGGGCGGCGCCAGCGACGTTTCGTCGGCGAACGCGATGACATTCGCCCCGGAGCCCACCGCCAGGCGGATCTGCTCGAGGCGCTGGGTAGCGAGGAAGGCGGCGCCGGACCGATGGGCTCCCTCGTGTACGCCGAAGCCGGCGAGTGGAAGCAGGGAGATCAAGGTGACGAGGCCGATGGAGAGCACCGTGAGCGCAGAGAGAATCTCCACGAGCGTCAATCCTTGCTCCTGCACAAGGAACGACCGCACGCGTGCTGACCTAGGGGCAAGCGGTGGCGGTGGGGGGAGCGAGACAGACACGGCCGGAGGGCGCGACGATGACCCGCAAGGTCCGTCCGCTCGGCACGTCGGTCACGGTGTACGTCGTGCCCGCGGCGTTCCCGAGCGCCTGGAAGACCGCACTGGTCCCGGAGGTCACGCTCAGGGTGATGTTGTCCGGGAGCCGCACGCTGCTCGAGGCGTTGGCGAGGCCGGTGACCGCGATCGCCGTTCCCCCGCAGGTGGTGGATCTGAACTGCAGCGTGCTCGTCGTGTGGGCCACACAGACCGGGCCATTCGTCTTGATCGCCAGCTGCCGGCCTTCGTTGAGGTACGCGCTCACGGCCCGGGCCCCGGCTTGGACCCGGGCACTCCGGAGGTAGTTCAAGAAAGAGGGCAGGGCCCACGTGGTCACGACCAGGATCATGCCGACCGTGATGACCAACTCGATGAGCGAGTAACCGGCCTGAGAGGACC
>Ga0255310_10000321_pt1 | contig 10894 bp, 10 predicted proteins | sample EtOH1_T0_E1_meta_FD_201359 | JGI IMG/M metagenome (GOLD analysis project Ga0255310, IMG submission 201359) | Sandy soil microbial communities from University of British Columbia, Vancouver, Canada - EtOH1_T0_E1 | ecosystem: Engineered > Artificial ecosystem > Sand microcosm > Unclassified ...
GGTGATGTACGAGATGGCGCGCCAGCGGCGGCCTGAGAAAGCGGACCCGCCACAGAGACACAGGGACACAGAGTGAAATCCTCCCTGACAACTGGCAACCGGCGACTGACGTCCATTCTCCGCGTTCTCTGCCTGCTCGGCGTCCTCTGCGGTTCAATCTTTTCTTTCGCCCTGGACCGCGAGGCCTTCACCTTCACCCGCTACGACCTCGAGGTGCGGGTGGCTCCGGCGCGCCAGTGGCTGGAGGCCAAGGGCCGCATCACCCTGCGCAACGACTCGCCGGAGCCACAGCGCGTCGCCACTTTGCAGATCTCCTCCAGCCTGGACTGGACTTCCATCCGCGCCGGCGGCCAGCCGGTGCAGTTCGTGACCCAGCCCTATGTTTCGGACGTGGACCACACCGGCAGTCTCTCCGAGGCGCTGGTGACGCTGCCGCAGCCGCTTGCGCCCGGGCAAGTGGTGGAGTTGGAGATCGCCTACGCCGGCACTCTCGCCGCGGATTCCACGCGCTTGCGCCGCATCGGCGTGCCTGCCGCCCTGGCCGCGAGCAATGACTGGGACCAGATCGGAGAATCCTTCACCGCGGTGCGCGGCCTGGGGTACGTGGCGTGGTATCCCGTGGCGCTGACGGCCGTGTCATTCTCCGAGGGCAATGAGGTCTTTGACGCCATCGCGCGCTGGCAGGAGCGCCACGCCGGGTCCGAGGCACGGCTCAACGTCTGCGTGCAGCATGAGGTTTCCGTTTCTGACGCTGTTCGGCCTGTGATGAACGGCGAGGAATTGGCTGAGGGGCCCGCGCCTACCGCGGACGCCCGCGCCAACGCTGAGATTCGCCCCTGCCGCCGGTACCGGTTCGCGTCGCTGCGCCTTGCCGCTCCCGCCTTTGCCGTAGGGAAGTACTCCACCCTGAGCCAGCCTGCGGTGGAGGTGGATTACCTGCCCGGCCAGCAGGAGATCGCCGCCGAGTACGCCGGAGTGATCCAGGCGGTCGAACCCCTGGTAAACGATTGGTTCGGGCCGATCCGGGGGAAGCTGCGGATCGTGGCGCTGGACAAGCCGGACGCGGAGCCCCACGAGAGCGGTGCGGTACTCTTCGTCCCGCTCGGTGGAGCCGAGCGCAAGTCGCTGGAGGTGGCGCTGGCACACTCGCTCACTCACGCTGCGCTCGATTCTCCCCGGCTGTGGATCGAGGAAGGCGCGGCGCACTTCGCGCAGGCGCTCGAGGTCGAGCAGCAAGGCGGACGCGCCGCCGCCCTGGCCTATATGGAGAAGCAGCGCCCGGCGCTGGTGGAGGCGGAAGCGCCGGCGGCCCTGCCCTCCGCTCCCAGCGCGGCGCCCGAGGTTCCGGCGGCGGCACAGTCGCTCGTCAACTCCGCTGACGCCGTCTTCTACCGTACCAAGGCCATGTACGTCTTCTGGATGCTGCGCGACTTGCTGGGCGACGCTGCCTTGCAGCGCGCGCTCAAGAACTACCGCGCCGCCGGCGACAAGACGCCCAGCTATCTGCAGGCCCTGGCCGAAGCCCAAGCCGAAGCCAAGAGGAGCCTGGAGTGGTTTTTTGACGACTGGGTGTACCGCGACCGCGGACTGCCCGACTTCCGCATCGCCGCGGTGTACTCGCGGCCGACCCTCAAGGGTTCCTACGGCGTGACCGTGACGGTAGAGAACCTGGGCGGCGCCGGCGGCGAAGTTCCGGTGTTCGCGCGCGGCGAGCACGGACAGGTGTCAGAGCGTGTCCTGGTCGCGGCGCACGGCAAGGGCGTGGCCCACCTGCTGATTCCCGAAAAGCCCAAGGAAGTCAGCGTCAACGACGGCAGCGTCCCGGAGTCGGAGACGAAGAACAACTCGGCTCCCGTGCCGGAGAGCGAGCCGTAGGCGGCAGGGTCGAATACAATCAGTCGCCGGAGATCATTCGCAACCCGGTACGCAGTACTAGCAACTCATGCCCTACATCCAATTCCTCGGCGCCGCGGGAACGGTCACGGGCTCCAAGCATCTCATCAACACCGGGGCGCCGGGCGACGGGAAGCGCGGCTTTCAGGCGCTGATCGACTGCGGCCTCTTCCAGGGGCAGAAGGAGTGGCGCGAGCGCAACTGGCAGGACACGCCCATCCCCGCGCGCGAGATCGACGCGCTCATTCTGACCCACGCCCACCTCGACCACTCGGGCTGGATCCCGCGGCTGGTGCAGGAAGGCTTCGCCGGGCCTATCTACGCCACGCCGGCCACGCTCGACCTGTGCCGCATCCTGCTGCCGGACTCCGGCCACCTGCAGGAGGAAGAAGCCGAGTTCCACAACAAGCACAAGTCATCCAAGCACTCGCCGGCTCTGCCGCTCTACACCCGCGAGCAGGCGGAGCAATGCCTGACCCTGTTTCAGCCGGTCGGTTTCGGCGAAACCAAGACGCTCGCGCCCGGACTCTCCTTCCGCTGCCACCGCGCCGCGCACATCCTGGGCTCGGCCATGGTGGAGGTGACGCTGGAGTCGTCGAGCGGGCTGCGCACGTTGCTGTTCACCGGAGACGTGGGGCGGGTGCGCAATTCGGAGGTCGCTCCGGGCAAGGTGGTGGTCGCGGGGCCGGAAACGGTCTCTGGCGCCGACCTCATCGTGATGGAATCCACCTACGGCAACCGCCTGCATCCCACGTCGGACCCGCGGCCGGAACTGGCCAAGCTGGTGCGCGCCGCGGCCGCGCGCGGCGGCACGGTGGTGGTTCCCGCCTTCGCCGTCGAGCGCACGCAGAAGTTCCTCTTCATGCTCAAGGAGCTGATGGAGGCGGGCGAGATCCCGCGCCTCCCCGTGCACGCCGACAGTCCCATGGCGATTCAGGCGGTGGAGGTCTTCCTGAAGTACTCGGAGGAATTCAGCCTGCAGACGCGCGAGCTGGTGGGGCGCTTCGGCTCGCCGCTAGAGTGGCAGGGCTTTCACTTCGACAGAACGGTCGAGGAGTCGAAGAAGCTGAATGACTCGGCCTATCCCGCGGTCATCATTTCCTCGAGCGGCATGGCGACCGGCGGGCGCATCCTGCATCACCTGATGCGGCGGCTGCCCGACCCGCGCAATCTGGTGCTGTTCATCGGTTTCCAGGCGCCGGGAACGCGCGGCGCCATCATCAAGAGCGGCGCGGCGTCGGTGCGCATCTTCTCCCAGGAGGTTTCCATCCGGGCGCAGGTGGCGGCGTTGGAACAGTTCAGCGACCACGCCGACACGCCTGAGCTGCTGGAGTGGCTGCGGACGTTTCCCCAAGCGCCGCGGGTGGCCTACCTGGTGCACGGCGAGCCGGCAGCGTCGTCGCGGCTGCGCTTGGCCATGACCTCAGCCCTCGGCTGGAAGGTAGAAGTCGCCGAGTGGATGCAGAGGGTCGATGTGCGGTGAAGGGCCCTCAGTGCGCGGAAGTAAAGGTGACGAGAGCCTTCAGCTTAGCCCGCGCTGCGCCCGATTCGATGGCCTGCGCCGCCAGCGGCAGGCCTTCAGCGATAGTCTCCGCCATGCCGGCGACTACCAGCGCCGCCGCCGCGTTCAGGCGGACGACGTCGCGGCGCGGTGACATCCCGCCGCCCAGCACTTCACGCACGATGGCGGCATTCACCGCGGCGTCACCGCCGGCCAGGTCGCCGGGCTTCACGCGCTTCAAGCCGAACTCCTCCGGCGTGACCTCATAGACGCGGATCTCGCCGTCGCGCAGCTCCGCGATCTTGGTGGGCGCGGAGAGACTGATCTCGTCCAACCCGTCGCGGCCGTGGACGACCATGGCGCGCTGCAATCCCAGCTCACGCAGCGCCTCGGCGAGCTTCTCCACCACTTCCTCAGCATAGACGCCCACGACTTGCGCCGAGGCGCCGGCGGGATTGGTGAGCGGCCCCAGCAGATTGAAGACGGTGCGGCGGCGGAGCCGCTGCCGCGCCGCCTGCACGCGCTTCATGGCAGAGTGCATGGCGGGCGCGAAGAGGAAGACGATGCCCACCTGCTCGAGACACGCCGCCAGGCGGGGCAGGGGCAGGTCGAGCTTCACGCCCAGCTTCTCCATCACGTCGGCGGAGCCGCACTTGGAGCTGACGCTGCGGTTGCCGTGCTTGGCCACGCGCACGCCCGCGCCTGCCGCCACCAGCGCCGTGGCGGTGGAGATGTTGAAGGTAACGGCGGCATCGCCGCCGGTGCCGCAGGTGTCGAGCAAGTGACCGGATGCGTGCGACGGCTCGATGGCGGCGGCGATCTCGTCGCCAAGATCGGCGCCGGCGTCCCGGGGCGCAACCGAGGCTCCCGGCCAGGTTGGCGCCGCGGCGCGGATGGCCTGCGCGAAGCCGACGATCTCTTCCACCGTCTCGCCTTTGTCGGCCAGGGCCACCAGCAGCGCGGCGATCTGGTCGTCGGCCACGCGGCCGGCGAGGATCTCTTCCATCACCGCGCGCGCCTCCGCGCGGGAGAGCGACTGGCGCTCCTCGGCGACCCGTTTGAGAATCCCCACAATCACGATTGGGACACCTTAAACCACCCGGCCCGCCGCCTTCAACGCGGGGGAAATGTTGTACCCTGTTGCCGCTCATGCCGGCCTCGGGATACCTGAGCCAGACGCAAAAGACCTTCCAGCGCGCGGCGCTGGCGGCGGCGCTGGTGTGCGCGCTGGTGGTGCTGGGGCTCTCGCGGACGCGCGCCCTTTCGTGGCTCGAAAACGGCGCCTACGACGCCCGCGTGCGCTGGGCGGCGGACCCGGCGGCAGCCGACAAGCGCATCGTCGTCATCGATATCGATAACGCCAGCTTCGACGAATTGAAGGACAAGCTCGGCCGCTGGCCCTGGACGCGCCGGGTGTGGACCGAGGTGGTGCGCTACACCGCGCGCGGCAAGCCCAAGGTCATCGTCTTTGACGCCGTCTTTGGAGGGCAGGAGAGTCCGGACGTGGACACCGGCTTCGCCCAGGTCATGAAGGACGCCGGCAACGTCGTCCTCTCCTACACCTTCAGCTACTCGGAGCGCGAGCTGGTGAGTGATGAAGCGGTGCGACGCAAGCTGGAACTGTTGGCGCGCGATTCGGTCCCGGCGGCGCCCGGGACGCCGGGCGAGCAGTTCCGTTTGAGCCAGTCCGCGCTGAACGTTCCCCTCGATGAGTTGGCCGATGCCGCCGCCGGCCTGGGCTCAGTGGACTTCGTCCCGGACCCCGACGGCAGCGTGCGTCGCGTCGCGCTCAACTTTGTTCTGGAGGGCCGCAGTTACCCGGCGCTGGCGCTGCGCACCGCGCAGATCGTTCAAGGCAGCCCGCAGGCGCCCAACGTCCCACTGGACGGCGAGGGACGCATGGTGCTGCTGTGGCACGGCGCCGCGCGCCAGGATGCGAGCACCAGCTACCGGCGCATTCCGCTGTGGCAGCTCATCTGTTCTATCTATCCCGCGCAGTGCGGCGACGAGAAGGTGGAGAAGTTCCCGCCGGAGTTCTTCCGCGACAAGATCGTGCTGGTGGGCGCGAGCGCTTCCACCATCTACGACGTGCGGCCGACGCCCTTCGGAGAGATCGATCCGGGTTTCGTCGCCCACGCGACCGCCATCGACAACTTGCTGCACGGCGAGGCCATACGTCCTGCGCCCCGGTGGTTCCTGCCGCTCGCGGTCTTCCTGATGGCGTTTGCCGGCGCCGGGATTCTGCTGCGCATCCACTCGACGCTGGGCGGCGCGGCGGCGCTGGCCGCGGTGCTGGCGGGCTATGCCGGAGGCAACTACCTTGCATTCGCGCGCGCGCACTTGTGGCTGCCGCTGGTGGCGCCGGTGGGAGCGCTGGCGCTTTCCTACGTTTCCGCCGCCGCCATCCGCTACGCCACCACCGGGCGCGAGCTGCGGCGAACCCGCGGCACGCTCGACCGCTACGTCTCCCCGGCGCTGGTGGATTACGTCCTCGAGAACCTGGAGACAGTCGAGCTGGGCGGGCAGAAGAAGGAGTTGACCATCCTGTTCTCCGACGTGCGCAACTTCACCACCCTGACGGAATCCGCCGACCCCACGGAGCTCATCACACTGCTCAACGAATACCTGGCGGCCATGACCGAGATCATCTTCAAGTATGACGGCATCGTGGACAAGTTCATCGGCGACGGCATCCTGGCGTACTGGGGCGCCTTCACGCCCGGGAAGAACCACGCGCTGCTGGCGGCGCAGGCCTCGCTGGAGATGCTGGAACGGCTGGCGGCGCTCAACCGGCGTTGGGAGGGCGAAGGGCGCAAGACCATCGCCATCGGCATCGGGCTGAACACCGGCGAAGTCATCTTCGGCAACGTGGGCAGCGGCAAGAAGATCGAGTTCACCGTGATCGGCGACCCGGTGAACCTCGCTTCGCGGCTCGAGGGCTTGAATAAAGAGTTCAAGACTTCGATAATCATTTCAGACTTCACCCGCGAGCAGCTCGGCGACCTGGCCCGGGTTCGCCCGCTGGGTGGCGTGAAAGTGAAAGGCAAGACCATAGAAACCCTGGTCTTCGAGCTCCAGGGGCTGGACGGGGTCGAGAGGAACGCATGAGAGCGCACCGCTTAGGGATGATCGGCCTGCTGATGGCGCTCGTTGTCGCAGTGTCCGCCCTGGCGCTGCCCCCGTTTCAGGGAGGCAAGAAGGATAAGAAAGACCAGCCGAAGACACAGGAGCCGCAAAAGACCGACACGCAGAAGAAGACCGACGAGCAGCCGGCTCCACTCTTCGAAGGCAAGATGAATCTGAAGTCGTCGCGGCAGGGCAAGGACTCGGCCTCGCTGGGCTTCAGCGGAGTGGGACCGAACGGCGAGATCGAGCAGAAGGTGCTGCAGGCGACTCCCACCAGCGCCGACCTGCAGAAGGCCAACGACATGGGCAACCGCCGGGTGGCGCCGGACGCGCTCCAGTTGTTCATCCTGGAGGGGCAGCTCAACCCGCAGGGCGCGCCCAAGTCGCAAAAGTGAGCGTGTGAGAGGAGTGGCCATGAAACGCGCAAGGAAGGTCCTGATCGCGATGCTGAGCATGGCGCTGGCCGCGCCCGCGGCGCATGCGCAGTTCGGCGGCTGGGTGAACAAGGGAGTGACCAAGGCCAAGAAGGTGCAGGAGGCCAACGCGCCCTGGACTCCGGAGCAGGAAAAGGCCATCGGCCAGGCCTCGGCGGCCAAGATGATCAGCGCCTTCGGCCTCTACGAGAACCCGGCGATGGTGAACTATGTGAATCTGGTGGGGAATGCGGCGGCACGGCAGGCGCCGCGCGACGTCCCCTATCACTTCGCCATCCTGGATACGGAGATCATCAACGCTTTCGCGCTGCCCGGGGGATACATCTTCATCACCCGCGGCGCGCTGGCCAACATGAAGAGCGAAGCCGAGTTGGCCGGCACACTGGCGCATGAGGTGGCGCACGTGGATGGGCGGCATCTGGAAAAACAGGTCCGGGCCAAGAAGAACAAGCAACTCGCCACCGAGACCGCGTTTGAGGAGTTCGGGTCGCGCGTCCCCGGTCCCGCGGAGCTCATGAACTTGGCCAAGGACATCGTGACCGAGGCCCTGACCACCAGCTACAGTCCGGCCTCGGAATCCGAGGCGGACAAGAAAGGGACGGAATTCGCCGCCTACGCCGGCTACCGCGCCGCCGGGCTGCGCGACTTCCTCGAGATGCTGGCCAAAGCCGATGACGCGCGCCGCCTGGGGTTGTGGCAGAAGACCCATCCGCCGCTCTCGCAGCGCGTGGCTACGCTCACCGCCATCTCCGCTCCGTACGGCGACGCCGGGCAAACGCTGGAAGAGCGCTTCCAGCACAACGTTCACTTTGCTCCCGAGCCCGCCTCCAAGCCCGGAGGCTCCGGCCAATAGGGAACAGCCAACGGCTCGCGCGACGGCGGGTTTGCTCCGCGCCGTGGTGTCCTATAGAATCCCTGTTTCCCTGTCGGAGTTTTGACGTCGCAAGGAAGCTTCGGCGCGCCCATCCATGAAGATCCACGAATATCAGGCCAAAACCCTGCTGGCGAAATACGGCGTGGCGGTGCCGAGAGGCGAGGTCGCCTCGAGCCGGGACGAAGCCCAGGCCGCGGCCAAAAACCTATTCTCCGCGGGCGCGGCGGGGGTGGTGGTGAAGGCACAGATCCACGCCGGAGGCCGCGGCAAGGGCGGGGGCGTGAAGCTCGCCAAGTCCGCCGACGAAGCCGGCGACCTCGCCGCCAAGATGCTGGGCATGAAGCTGGTGACCCACCAGACCGGCCCGGAAGGGCGCATCGTCAAGCGACTGCTACTCGAAGAGACCCTGCCCATCGAGCGCGAACTTTACCTGGGAATGGTGGTCGACCGCGCGGCCGCGTGTCCGGTGTTCATGGCCTCGGCTTCGGGCGGCATGGAGATCGAGCAGGTCGCGGCCGCCAACCCCGAAGCCATCCTCAAGGAGTACATCGACCCTGCCGTGGGCTTCCAGGGATTCCAGGCGCGCAAGCTGGCCTTCGGGCTGGGCCTGAAACCGGAGCAGATCGGCCCGGCGGCGCAACTGCTGGGCGCGCTCTACCAGGCCTTCGAGGCCTGCGATGCTTCGCTGGCCGAGATCAATCCCTTCATCACCACCAGGGATGGGCGGCTGTTCGCGCTCGACGCCAAGATCACCTTCGACGACAACGCGCTCTTCCGCCACAAGGATCTGAAGGAACTGCGCGACACCGACGAGGAAGCGCCGCTCGAGGTGGAGGCGTCGAAGTATGGGCTGAACTACATCAAGCTGGACGGCAACGTGGGCTGCATGGTGAACGGCGCGGGGCTGGCCATGTCCACCATGGACATCATCCAGTACGCGGGCGGCGCGCCGGCGAACTTCCTGGACGTAGGCGGCGGCGCCAACGCCGAGCAGGTGACGCATGCCTTCGAGATCCTGCTCAGCGACAAGAACGTGAAGGCGGTGCTCATCAATATCTTCGGCGGCATCCTGCGCGTGGACACGCTGGCCCAAGGCGTGGTCGAGGCCGCCAAGACCACCAAGATCCAGTTGCCCATCGTGCTGCGACTCGAAGGAACGAACGTCGAACAGGGGCGCGAGATCCTGAAGAAGAGCGGGCTGAACTTCATTGTCGCGGAAACCATGAAGGACGCGGCGGAGAAGGTCGTGGCCGCGGCCGGGAAGCAATGAGCGTTCTGGCAGACAAGTCGACGCGGTTGATGGTGCAGGGGCTGACCGGGCGCGAAGGGACATTCCACGCCAAAGCCTGTGCCGCCTATGGCACTCAGGTGGTGGGCGGAGTCACGCCGGGCAAGGGCGGGACCACGCACGAAGGCTGGCCCGTGTATAACACCGTCGGCGACGCGGTGAAGCAGACCGGCGCCAACGCCACCGTCATCTTCGTGCCGCCGCCCTTCGCCGCCGACGCCATCATGGAAGCCGCCGACGCCGGCGTGGCCCTCATCGTCTGCATTACCGAGGGCATCCCCACGCTGGACATGGTGCGCGCCTGGGAATTCCTGCAAGGCCGCAAGTCGCGGCTCATCGGGCCCAACTGCCCGGGCATCATCTCGCCGGGCAAGTGCAAGATCGGCATCATGCCCGGGCACATCCACAAGGAAGGCAGCGTGGGCATCGTCTCGCGCTCGGGGACGCTGACCTATGAGGCGGTGCACCAGTTGACGCTGCGCGGCATCGGGCAGTCCACCGCCATCGGCATCGGCGGCGATCCCATCATCGGCACCAACTTCGTGGACGCGGTACGGCTCTTCCACGAAGACCCGGAGACGGAGGCCATTGTGCTCATCGGCGAGATCGGGGGCAACGCGGAGGAGAATGCTGCCGAGTACATCCGCAAGAACGTGAAGAAACCGGTGGTGGCGTTCATCGCCGGGCAGACGGCGCCGCCGGGACGCCGCATGGGGCACGCCGGCGCCATCATCTCCGGCGGCCACGGCACGGCGGCGGAGAAGATCCGCGCGCTCGAGGCAGCGGGCATCCGCGTGGCCAAGTCGCCCGCCGACATCGGCGAGACCGTGGCGCAGGCGATGAGCGCGGCCACTGCCAAGGACTGAGAACCCAGAACGGAGAACCGAGAACTCATAATGAAAACCCTGCAACGCACTTTTTCCATCATCAAGCCGGACGCGGTGGCGAAGAATGCCATCGGCGACATCCTCAAGACCCTGGAAGACAAAGGCTTCCGCATCCTGGGCATGAAGATGCTGGAGATCAGCAAACAACAGGCGGAGGGCTTTTACGCGGTGCACGCCAGCAAGGGATTCTTCGACTCGCTCACCACGTTCATGTCCAGCGGGCGCATCGTGGTGCTGGCGCTGGAGAGGGAGAACGCCATCGCCGGCCTGCGAGAAGTGATGGGGGCCACCAACCCGGCGCAGGCCGCGGAAGGAACCATCCGCAAGAAGTGGGCGTCGAGCATCGAGCACAACGCTATCCACGGTTCGGACGCGGAGGAGACGGCACGCTTCGAGCTGGGCTACTTTTTCGCGGACTACGAGTTGGGGAAGTGAATCGGGGGACCGGATGCCTCACGTTGAAATCACGCTGCTGAAGGGCCGAACGCTGGAGCAGAAGCGCAAGGTGGCGGCGCGCGTCACGGATGTGCTCGCGGAAGAAGCCGGGGCGAAGCGGGAAGACACGACGGTGGCATTTGTGGAAGTCGACCGGGAAAGCTTCGCGCACGGCGGCACGTTGGTGGCGGACAGGAAGTAGGGACGCGGCGCGCCGCGTCTCGACGGCCGACTCTGAGACGCGCACGCGGCGTTGCCGCGTTTTTCCCCTTACCGTTTGGCGACGTTCTCCAGCACGATGGTCTGGTCGCGCTCCGGGCCGGTGGAGATCATCGCGATCTTGGCGCCCGTTTCCTTGGCCAGGAAGGTCAGGTACGCGCGCGCCTTCGCCGGCAGCTTCTCCCAGCTCTTCACCGCGCGAGTGGACGTTCGCCATCCCGACATCTTGCGATAGAC
>Ga0255310_10000322_pt1 | contig 10887 bp, 8 predicted proteins | sample EtOH1_T0_E1_meta_FD_201359 | JGI IMG/M metagenome (GOLD analysis project Ga0255310, IMG submission 201359) | Sandy soil microbial communities from University of British Columbia, Vancouver, Canada - EtOH1_T0_E1 | ecosystem: Engineered > Artificial ecosystem > Sand microcosm > Unclassified ...
CAACCGTGTCGACCTGTACCTGCAGCCCATCGTGACTTTGCCGCAGCGCAAGGTGCGGTACTACGAGGCGGTGTCGCGCCTGCGCACCGATACCGGCGATGTCATTCCGGCCGCCGATTTTGTCGATGTCGCCGAAAGCGTCGGGCTGATGCCGAAGATCGACAATCTTGCGGTGTTCCGCTGCGTGCAGGTGGTGCGCCGTCTGCTGCTCAAGAGCCGCGACGTCGGGTTGTTCTGCAATCTCAGTGCCGCCACGCTCAATGACCCCGTGATGTTCCAGCAGCTCCTCGATTTCATGGACGCCAACCGCGCTCTTGCCGGCTCGCTGATGTTTGAATTCAAGCAGGAGGCGTACCGTAATTTCGGCCCGATTGAGCACGAGTGCCTTTCCGCGCTTGCCGAGCGCGGCTTCCGCTTCTCGATGGACCATGTGACCGATCTTCACATTTCGCCGAACGAGCTCGCCGAGCGCTCGTTCCGCTTCCTGAAAGTGCCCGCCAAGCTTCTGCTCAATAAGGTCGCGGGCGTGCACAACGACATCGATCCGGAAGATCTCGCCGATCTACTGGCGCGCTCGGGCATCGACTTGATCGCCGAGCGGATCGAGACCGAAACGACCGTCGTCGATATTCTCGACTACGACGTCCGTTTCGGGCAGGGCTTCCTGTTTTCTCCGCCGCGCCCGGTACGCGCCGAGGCGCTGCATGGGGTGGCGGTCGACCCTGCCAAACCGGGCATTGACGAAAGCCCGGGCGCCTTGCTGGCGGCCGGCTGATTTCCTTTCCTTGCGCTTCATGCGATACGCCGGTGTCGCCGCTGCGGCCATGCCGATCGCCGCTGTCGTGAAGTAGGTCTTGGATGAAAGCCGCATCGCCCCCGCTGATCTCGAAATTCTCCACGCTCGCGCCGGGCTATGACGTGTTGCTGTGCGATATCTGGGGCGTCGTGCACAACGGCCTTGCGGTCCATCCGCACGCCTGCGACGCGCTGATGCGGGCGCGGGCGCGGGGCGCCACGGTTGTCCTTGTGACGAATGCGCCACGCCCGAGCGAACAGGTGTCACGCCAGCTCGACCGGCTGCATTGTCCCCGCGAGGTCTACGACGCCATCGTTTCGTCGGGCGACGTGACCCGCAGCGTGATGCAGGAGCGGCGCGGACAGACCGTCTATCACCTGGGACCCGAGCGCGACCGCTCGATCTTCGCCGGCTTCGAAGCGCACTTTGCACCGCTGGAGACTGCCGACTACGTCGTCTGCACCGGGCTCGAGGATGACGATATCGAAACGCCGGAGGATTATCGCGCGCGTCTTGAAATCATGCTCAAGCGCAAGCTCTTCATGGTGTGCGGCAACCCCGACGTCGTGGTCGAGCGTGGCTCGACTTTGGTCTACTGCGCCGGTGCGATCGCCGATCTCTACGCGACGATGGGTGGCAAGGTGCTTTACGCCGGCAAGCCCTACCGCCCGATCTATGACATGGCGCTGGCGAAAGCGGAAAGCATGGCCGGCCGCAAGGTTGCGCATGATCGCGTGATGGCGATCGGAGATTCCGTGCGCACCGATCTCAAGGGCGCCCACACGGTCGGTATCGATTTTCTGTTCGTGACGTCAGGGATTCACGCCGAGGAGCTCGGCAGCCGCGAGAACCCGGACGCCGATGCATTGACGGCGACGTTCGCCGCCGCCGGCGGGATGCCGAAGGCGGTCATGCGCGAGTTGAGATGGTAATGGTCAGGCCGCGGGAGCGCGCGCTTCGGCTTCACCGAAGACTGCATCGATCTTGTTCTTGAGCGTCTGCGCGTTGAACGGCTTGACGATGTAGTTCGACACGCCGGCCTTCTTTGCCGCGATCACGTTGTCAGTTTTGGATTCCGCCGTCACCATGATGAACGGAATTTCGGCGAGCGAGGGATCGGCGCGCATCTCCTGCAAGAGGGCGAAGCCGGTCATCGGTTCCATATTCCAGTCGGAAATGACCAGCCCGTAGTCGCGCTTGCGCAATTTCGCGAGTGCGCTCGATCCGTCATTCGCATCATCGACCTGCTCGAAGCCAAGCTGCTTGAGCAGATTGTGCATGATGCGGATCATCGTGTTGTAGTCGTCCACGACCAGAACAGGCTTGGTCAGATCGACTGCCATGGCGCATCGGGCTCCCCAAAAGGTGGCGATAAATAGCAGCGCGCCCTTGAATAACCCGTTAATTTGAAGGTTTGTTAACGGCGCGCTAACCGTACGGGCTGACGCAATGTTCCGATTGTGAGATATGTGCCCGGCATTGGCCCCGACCTCTGCAAATTTTCCGGTTTCTGATGAACAAGCCTGACGCGGCGTCCAAAGGGTTTCATGTTGTGCGTGGCGGCGCCGATGGCGTCGACGGGGGACCCCTTGCCGGCGCGGTCGTTGCGATCGGCAATTTCGACGGCGTCCATCGAGGCCATCGTGCGGTGATCGGCACGGCGCTCAAGCGCGCGCGCAAGCTCAAGCGCAAGGTCGCGGCGCTGACGTTTACGCCGCACCCGCGATTGTTCCTGCGGCCGAAGGAGCCCTTGTTCCAGTTGTCGAGCGAGCACGACAAGCTGCGCCTTCTGGCCGCCAGCGGGCTCGACGGAGCAATCATCATGAGGTTCGACGCGGCGCTTGCGTCGACATCGGCCGAGGATTTCATCGAGAAGATCCTCGCCGGCGCGCTCGGCATTGGCGGCGCTGCAATCGGCTTCGATTTTCATTTCGGCAAGAACCGCACCGGCTCGCCTGGATTCCTGGCCGAGCAGGGCCAGCGTCTCGGCTTTGCCGTCGACGTCATTCCTCCACTCGAGGATGAAGGCCGTCCTGTGTCATCGGGCTCCGTGCGCACGGCGCTTGCGGCGGGCAGGGTGGTGGAAGCAACCGAGCTCCTCGGCGCCCCCTGGTTCGTCTCGGGCGAGGTTATTCACGGCGACAAGCGCGGCCGCGAGCTCGGCTTTCCGACCGCCAATCTGAAGCTCGATCCCTCCTGCGGCCTCAAGCACGGCATCTATGCGGTGCGCGTCGATATTGCCGGCGTACGCCATGACGGCGTTGCCAGCTTCGGCCGCCGGCCGATGTTCGACGACGGCGCGCCGTTGCTCGAGGTGCATCTCTTCGACCTGGACGACGATCTCTATGGGCAGAATATTGACGTCGCCTTCATCGGATGGATTCGGCAGGAACAGAAATTCGAATCGATCGAGACGCTCAAGCGCCACATGACCGCGGACGCCGCCCAGGCCCGCGATGCACTCAAGCGCGCGGGCAAGGCCTTCCCGCGGCTGGGTGACATTTAGTCGAGCAGCCTGCTAAACAGCGCCCCATGTCGAAACCCGAGCGCGATTATTCCGAGACGCTTTTTCTGCCGCAGACGGAATTTCCGATGCGCGCCGGGTTGCCGCAGCGCGAGCCAGAAATCCTCGCCCGCTGGGAAAAGAGCGACCTCTACAAGCAGCTGCGCACGGCCGCAAAGGGCCGCGAGAAGTTCATCCTGCACGACGGCCCGCCTTACGCGAATGGCAACATCCATATCGGCCACGCGCTCAACAAGATCCTCAAGGACGTGGTGACACGTAGCCAGCAGATGCTCGGCTATGACAGCAATTACGTGCCGGGCTGGGACTGCCACGGCCTGCCGATCGAGTGGAAGATCGAGGAAGAGAACTACCGCTCGAAGAACAAGAAGAAACCGGACCTTTCCGATCCGGCCGCCATGGTGGCCTTCCGGCAGGAGTGCCGCGCCTATGCCGAGCATTGGCTCAACGTGCAGCGCGAGGAGTTCATACGCCTCGGGGTCGAGGGCGACTGGGCTCATCCCTACACGACAATGAGCTTTCCGGCCGAGGCGCAGATCGCGCGCGAGTTGATGAAGTTCGCCGTCAACGGCACGCTTTATCGCGGCTCCAAACCGGTGATGTGGAGCGTTGTGGAAAAGACCGCGCTGGCCGAGGCGGAAGTCGAGTACGAGGATTACACCAGCGACCAGGTCTGGGTGAAGTTTCCCGTCAGCGCCTACGATAAGCAGGCCCAGGCTGATTCAATTGACCAACAAAAACAATACTGGCGGGATAGGGGAACCGCGGAGAGCGAAATCGACGGGAGGTTTTCCAATGCCAAACTTGATGACGCTGCTGTTGTAATTTGGACCACAACTCCTTGGACTCTGCCGGGCAATCGGGCGATCTCCTTTTCACCCAGGATTGGGTACACGCTCTGCATCGTTACCGAAGCTCCCCATGACAACTGGCTTAAGTCAGGTCAAAAAATCATTATTGCAGACAAGTTGATCGACGATGTCTTGAAGCAGGCGAAAGTCACTGAATTTAAGCGTGTAAGAATCGTTACGAACTCCGAACTCGAGGGCCTCATCTGTTCACATCCGCTAATAGCCAACGGCTACAACTTCAGCGTTCCGCTTTTGGCGGGCGAGCACGTGACCGACGATGCGGGCACCGGTTTCGTGCACACCGCGCCCGGACACGGACGCGAGGACTTTGAAGTCTGGACTGCTAGCCGGGGCGCGCTGGAAGCGCGCGGCATCAACCCGGCCATCCCCTACACCGTCGATGAAAACGGCGCCTTCACCGAGGCGGCGCCCGGCTTCACCGGAAAGCGCGTCATCAACGACAAGGGGGAGAAGGGCGACGCCAACGAGGCGGTGATCAAGGCGCTGATCGAGGCGCATATGCTGATCGCGCGTGGGCGCCTCAAGCATCAGTATCCGCATTCGTGGCGCTCGAAGAAGCCGATCATCTTCCGCAATACGCCACAGTGGTTCATCGCCATGGATAAGGACATCGCGAAAAAGGGCGACACGCTGCGCCACCGTGCGCTCGCGGCGATCAAGGTCACGCGCTGGGTGCCGCCGCAGGGCGAAAACCGCATCACCGGCATGATCGAGAGCCGTCCCGACTGGGTGATCTCGCGCCAGCGCGCCTGGGGCGTGCCGATCGCTGTATTCGTGAAGGAAAAGCCGGACGGTTCGGTCGAGATCCTGCAGAACCCGGAGGTCGAGCTGCGCATCATCGAGGCCTTCGAGAAAGAGGGCGCCGATGCCTGGTACAAGGCGGGCGCGCGCGAGCGATTTCTCGGAAAGCTCGCCAACGACAGCTGGAAAAAGGTCGACGACATCTGCGACGTCTGGTTCGACTCGGGCTCGACCCACGCCTTTGTGCTGGAGGATCCGAAGCATTTTCCGTCGCTTGCCGGCATCAAGCGCAAGATGGACGGCGGCAAGGATACGGTGATGTATCTGGAGGGCTCGGATCAGCACCGCGGCTGGTTCCACTCTTCGCTGTTGGAAAGCTGCGGCACGCGTGGGCGCGCACCGTTTGACGTCGTGCTCACCCACGGTTTCGTGCTCGACGAGCAGGGCCGCAAGATGTCGAAATCGCTCGGTAACGTCACCGCGCCGCAGGACGTGATTAAGCAGTCGGGCGCCGACATTTTGCGCATGTGGGTCTGCGCATCGGACTATGCCGATGACCTGCGCATCGGCCCGGAGATCCTCAAGACCACGGTCGAGACCTATCGCAAGCTTCGAAATACCGTCCGCTGGATGCTCGGCAGCCTCGCGCATTTCCACGAGGAAGATCGTGCGAAGCTCGACAAGATGCCGGAGCTCGAACGGCTGATGCTGCACCGGCTGCACGAGCTCGATGCGCTGGTGCGCAAGGCCTATGCCGACTTCGACTACAAGCGCATTTTCGCCGCGCTCTCGAGTTTCATGACGTCGGACCTGTCGGCGTTCTATTTCGATATCCGTAAGGACACGCTCTATTGCGATCCCATCTCCTCGGTGAAGCGCAAGGCCTGCCTCACCGTGCTCGATCATCTGTTCCGCTGCACGGTCACATGGCTTGCGCCGATGCTCTGCTTCACTGCCGAGGAGGCCTGGCTGTCGCGCTATGGCGAGGCCGCAAAATCCGTGCACCTTGAACCTTTCCCCGAGGCGCCATCCGCCTGGCGCGACGACAAGCTCGCGGAAAAATGGCGGAAAATTCGCACCGTGCGCCGCGTCGTGACCGGTGCGCTCGAGATCGAGCGCGCGCAGAAGCGCATCGGCTCCTCGCTCGAAGCGCATCCGATCGTGCATGTGTCGAACGAAGAACTATATGAGGCCGTGGTCGACTGCGATCTCGCCGAGGTGTGCATTACATCGGCGGCGACGCTCGTTCGCGACGACGGGCCGGCGAGCGCATTCCGGCTGCCGGATGTTTCCGGCGTTGCGGTTGTTCCCAATCTCGCCGAAGGAAGGAAATGCGCGCGCTCGTGGAAAATTCTCACCAATATCGGCGCCGACCCTCAATTTCCCGATGTCTCGCCACGTGACGCGCAGGCCTTGCGCGAATGGGAAGCCACGCGCAAGGCGGCGGAGTAGTCGATCGAACGATGACACTGTTCGGCCCACAAACGCGCTTCGGGCTCGCTGTTGCGGCGGTCATCTGTCTCATCGATCAAGCGAGCAAGCTGTATCTTCTCTTCGTCCACGATCTTGCTGCCCATCCCATCCGGCTAGGACCGTTTTTCGATTTTGTCCTTACACGCAACACGGGCATCAGTTACGGATTGTTCCAGACCCAGGGACCGGTGGGACAATGGGTGCTCCTGGCGTTCAAGGCGGGGGCCGTGATTCTGCTATGGCTGTGGCTTGCGCACGCGAAGGATCGGCTCACCGCACTGGCCCTTGGCCTGATCATCGGCGGCGCCTTCGGCAATGCCATCGATCGTCTGGCCTATGGCTGGGTTGCCGATTTCGTGTTTTTTCACATTTCCACCGATAGTTGGCGGTTCAACTGGTACGTATTTAACCTAGCCGACGTGGCCATCGTTGCCGGGGTTATTGGCCTGTTGTATGACTCTCTTGTAATGGACCGCGCCGCAAAAGCGCCCTGATCCGCCGCAAGAGTCGCGATAATCAACGGTTTCAAAGGTCCGGTTCCGGATGAGCATCAGTCGTTTGAGCAAGGTCTTCAGAGGTTGCGCTGCCAGCGCGCTGGTATTCGGCGCCGCTGTGGCCCTGGGCTCAGTGCCCGTGCGCGCAGCCGACGACGAACCGACGTTCGACGAGAAAATCGTGCGCGGCATCATGGACGGACTTGGCTTCAAGCGCGACGGCGAGGCGAACATCAACTATCGGGAACGCGCGCCGCTTGTGATCCCGTCGAGCCGCGATCTTGCGCCACCCGAGCAAAGCGATGCGGCAGCGAACAATCCCGCGTGGCCCAAGGATCCCGACGTCGAGCGCCGTAAGGTACAAGCGGCCATGGAAAAGAGCCGCAATATTAGCGATGAGCGCGAGCGCGAACAAAATCCGTTGCGCCCCGACCAGCTGACGCCGGGCGCCCGCAAACAACAGAAGCAGCAGCGCGCGGCTCGACCTGATGACGGCTATCAGGCGCCTGCATCCGGCTTCAGCAACCAACTGCCGCCGTCGGAGCTGGGATACAAAGGTGGGCTTTTTGGTTCGATGTTCGACAACAAGAAGGAAGAGCAGGCGAAATTCACCGGCGAGCCGCCGCGCACCTCGCTTACGGAGCCACCAACCGGTTACCAGACTCCGTCGCCCGATCAGCCCTACGGTCTTGTCAAAGGTGCTCCGTCGAAGCCCTATAACGACTACCTCGAACGCGGTACCCTGGACAGGACTCGCTGAAATCTTCATGTGTCGCGAGATTCGCGATCTGTCACGTCTCCGTGTAACGGCGGGCGTAGTTCTTCCAGCAAAGGTTGAAAAGGCCAACCCGTGCCGTATCGATTGATCACCGCGGCAGCCATCGCTGCGCTATTGACGATCGGGGGCAGCGCGCAATCGGCCTCCAATGGTCCGCAGGTTTCGGATTTCATATTGCCCAATGGATTGGAGTTGGTGGTCATTCCGGACCATCGCGCTCCCGTCGTGACGCACATGATCTGGTACAAAGTCGGTGCAGCCGACGAGACGCCGGGCAAATCGGGACTGGCGCATTTTCTCGAGCACCTGATGTTCAAGGGCACGGCGAAAAACCCGGCCGGAAAATTCTCGCAGGTCGTCGCCCGCATCGGCGGTCAGGAGAACGCGTTCACGTCGCAAGACTACACCGGCTATTTCCAGCGCGTGCCGAGCGAGCAGCTTCGGACAGTGGTGGAGTTCGAGGCCGACCGCATGACGGGACTCCAGCTCACCGACGAGGTCGTCTTGCCCGAACGCAACGTCATTCTCGAAGAGCAGAACCAGCGCGTCGGCAACAATCCACGTGCGCGTCTGACCGAGCAAATCGACGCCGCTCTCTATCTCAATCATCCTTATGGCAAGCCCGTGATTGGCTGGCGTCACGAGATGGAGCACCTGTCGCGCGACGATGCCATCGGCTTCTATCGGCGCTTTTATGCGCCGAACAACGCGATCGTGGTGATCGCCGGTGACGTCGATCCGCTCAAGGTGCGGGCGATGGTGGAAGAGACCTACGGCAAAATTCCGCGTCACGGCACGATCGCTCCGCGCGTGCGGCCGGAAGAGCCGCCACCGGTCGCTGTGCGGTCGCTCACGGTCGCCGATCCGCGGGTTGAGATACCGACTTTGCAGCGTGTATACTTGGTGCCGTCCTTCCGGACAGCAAAGCGCGGTGAGACGGAAGCACTCGAGGTGCTCTCGCACATTCTCGGCAGCGGCTCGAACAGCCGTCTTTATCGTGCGCTGGTCGTCGACAAGCAAATGGCCGTCATGGCGAGCGCCTGGTACGACGCCAACGCGCTCGATTTGTCGAAATTCGGGGTTATTGGCGGGCCGCGCCCCGGCGTTACGCTGCAGCAGATTGAATCGGAAATCGACGCGGTCATCGCGCAGATCGTCGACAAAGGCGTGACTCCGGAAGAACTGGAGCGCACAAAAACGCGGCTGATTGCGGACGCCGTCTACGCGCAGGACAACCAGGCGACCATGGCCCGCTGGTACGGCGCGGCGCTTACGACCGGCTCGACCGTCAACGACGTGCGGAGCTGGACGGACCGGATCCGCGCCGTGACAGCCGAGCAGGTGCAGGCCGCGGCAAAGCAATGGCTCGAAAAGCAGCGGTCGGTCACCGGCTATCTGATCAAGGACAAGAGCCCGCAGGTGGAGAAGCGCTCATGATCCGGCGCGCATGCATGCTTTTCGCCGCGGCGGCGCTGATCGCCCTGCCGAATGTCGCGTCGGCGATGACGATCGAAAAGATCGTGAGTCCGTCAGGAATCGAGGCCTGGCTGGTGCGCGAGAAGTCGGTGCCGCTGATCACGTTGAATTACGCTTTCCGTGGCGGAACCAGCCAGGATGACGCCGGCAAATCCGGGGCAGCGCATTTTACCGCCGATCTGCTCGATGAAGGCGCCGGCGAGCTGGACAGCAAGACTTTTCATGAGCGGCTGGAAAACCACGCAATCGAGCTCGGCTTTCAGGTTGGCCGCGACACATTTCACGGCTCGCTGCGCGCGCTGAACGAGCATCGCGACGAGGCCGTCGATCTGCTGCGGTTTGCTTTGACAAAGCCGCGTTTCGACGCCGAGGCCGTCGAGCGGGTTCGCGAACAGGAATTGTCTGTCTTGCGGCGCGACACCACGAACCCCAATGATCTCGCGAGCCGCCGCTGGTGGCAAACGGCCTTTCCTGGCCATCCATACGGGCGTGAGACGAAGGGCACGCTGGAGACGATGGCGCGGGTCACGGCCGATGATCTGCGCGACTACGTGCGGCGCGTCTTCGCACGCAACGAGCTGAAAGTGTCCATCGTCGGCGATGTCGACGAGAAAACGGCGGGCGCGCTCATCGATCGCGCTTTCGGCGGCCTGCCGGCAAAGAACGATCTCAAGGCAATCCCGGATACCACGCCGCGCGGGCTCGGACGACGGATCGTGATCGACGTCGATGTCCCGCAGGCCGTGGTGACGTTCGGTGGGCCAGGGATCGCGCGCAGCGATCCTCAATTCATGGCCGCTTATATCGTGAATCATATCCTGGGCGGTGGCAGTTTTTCCTCGCGGCTTTACAGAGAGGTGCGCGAGAAACGCGGGCTTGCTTACGGCGTGTCCAACAGCCTCGTCTGGTTCCGCCACGCCGCCGTCGTTCTCGGTGGCACGGCCACGCGTGCCGATCGGACAGCCGATGCGCTCGCCGTCATCGAGCAGGAAACCAAGCGCATGGCTGAAAACGGCCCCACGGCCGAGGAGCTTGCAGCGGCAAAGTCGTTCCTCAAGGGCTCGTATGCGCTCACGCTCGATACGTCCGGCAAGATTGCCGCCCAGCTCACGCAGATCCAGATCGATAATCTCGGCATCGACTATATCCAGCGTCGCAGCGGCCTCATCGACGCGGTCACCATCGAGGATGCGAAGAAAGCGGCACGCCGACTTTACGGCAGTGGCATGCTGGTAACGGTCGCCGGCAGGCCCAAAGGACTGGCTTCGAGCGGACCTACGGAATAGCCGTCGCGTTGTTTTCGTTGCGCCCTGTGCGCGACTCTAGGCAAATAACGACATGGGCGTCCTTCAATCCATCGACAGTGCGCGCGAGGAAAACGTCGGCCCGCACGGCGTCAAATCCGATGCGTTGAAAGCTGCACTGACGCGCGCGGATGGCGCGCTGGAATGGCTGCGCGCCCGTCACGCCGACAAGGGTCTGCCGTTGTTGCGGCTGCCGGAAACCCGTGGCGATCTGGAGACGATCCGGGACACGGCACGGCAACTCGCCGATCGCGCGAGCGATATCGTCATACTTGGCACCGGCGGCTCCAGCCTCGGCGGCCAGACCCTGGCGCAGCTTGCGGGCTACGCGGTGCCGGGGGTCGGATCGTTGCGGCCGCCGCCGCGCCTGCATTTCATCGACAATCTGGATGCCCACACTTACGCGGAGCTGCTTACGCGGCTGCCGCA
>Ga0255310_10000323_pt1 | contig 10877 bp, 10 predicted proteins | sample EtOH1_T0_E1_meta_FD_201359 | JGI IMG/M metagenome (GOLD analysis project Ga0255310, IMG submission 201359) | Sandy soil microbial communities from University of British Columbia, Vancouver, Canada - EtOH1_T0_E1 | ecosystem: Engineered > Artificial ecosystem > Sand microcosm > Unclassified ...
CCCTGGAGGTGATCCGGCTGGCGGAGGCGCTCACCGCTCTCGACGATCGCCCGGAGCGGGAGTACGCCACCGAATTCGAAGAGCCGGCGCTGCTGACGCTGGGGCTGTGCTATCAGGTGAACGGACGATTCTCCGGCGGGGCGTACCACCCGGTGCTCAAGCGGACCGAGACCTTCGGCTCGGCCAAGCTCTCCCGGGCGCTGGCCGACCGGCGGGACCGCGCGGCACAGCTGCTCGAGCTCGACGCCGTGGTGGTCGAGGCCGTGAACCGGCTGAAATCGCGCGGGCTGGAAAGTCCCTACCTCAAGGCCTTCGTCCTGGCGCGAATCAACCCGCTTCGCTTCAAGAAGGGCGCTGCGGATCCCGACGCGACCATCGCCCAGATGCTGGCCAGCGCCCGGAAGTTCGACGCGGACAAGGTCAAGGCCGACCAGGTGGCGCGCACCGGCGGCGCCCCGGACGAGGGGTGAACCGGACGCCCTAGGAGGAGCAGCTCACCTCGATCTCTCGCTCGGCGGGAGTCGGCGGCTCGGCACAGCGTTCCCACTCGGGGTGCTCGTCATATGGCGACGCCAGGAGCCGTCGCAGCGAGTCGATCAGCCCGAACTCCCCCCGCTGGGCCGCCCCGATGGCCTCCTGGGCCACCCAGTTCCGCAGCAGGTATTTCGGGTTCGCCTGCCGCATCCGCTCGCTCCGCTCGGCGTCATCGCTGGCTTCGGCCCGCAGCCGGGCACGATAGCGATTCAGCCACGCGTCGAAAGCCGTCCGATCCACGAACATGCCATGCAGCCCACCGTTCACCGTTGACTGTTCACCGTTCACGCCGTTCAACGCTCGAAAAAACCGAGCGTAGTCCACCCTCCCCGCCTGAAGCAGGGCGAGCAGATCCCGGAGCAGCCCGGCATCCTCGTCGCGCGCGGTCGTGAAGCCGAGCTTCTTCCGCATCCGCCCGGCGTACTCCGCGGCGAAGGCGGGCCAGTAGGATTCCAGCGCCTCCTGCCAGGTCGCGATGTCACCGGATCGGTCTTCCACGATCAGCAGCGCTTCGCCCAGGCGGGCGCAGTTCCAGATGCCCACCGACGGCTGCCGGTCGAAGGCGTACTGCCCTCCGGTGTCGGTGTGATTGCAGATGAACCCGGCATCATAATCGTCGAGGAAGCCGTAGGGCCCGTAGTCGAGGGTGATCCCGAGAATGGACATGTTGTCGGTGTTCATCACCCCGTGGGCAAAGCCGGCGGCCATCCAGCGGGCGATCAGCCGCGCGGTCCGCCGGCAGACTTCGCCAAAGAAGTCGCTGTAGGGCCGATCCCCGCACGACTCGTAGTGCCGGACGATCACGTAATCGGCCAGCTCCCGCACCCGGTCGACCGCGCCCCGTGCGGCGAAATACTCGAAGGTGCCGAAGCGCACGTGACTCGGGGCGAGCCGGATGATGGCCGCGGCGGATTCCAGCGATTCGCGCTGCACCGGCAGGTCGCTCGCCACGATCGACAGCGCCCGAGTGGTCGGGATGTCCAGGGCGTGGAGCGCCTCGCAGGCCAGGTATTCCCGCACTGCGGAGCGGAGCACCGAGCGGCCGTCTCCGAAGCGGGACCAGCGGGTCTGTCCCCCGCCCTTGAGATGCAGATCCCATGACTCCCCCCGGCTGTTCTGCGCCTCCCCCAGGAGGAAGGCCCGGCCATCTCCCAGCTGGGGAACCCAGACGCCGAACTGGTGTCCGGCGTAGGCTTGGGCAATCGGGGCCGCTCCCGGGATGGAGAGACTTCCGGATAGAAACCGGGCGGCATCCGGGTGTCCGGCCTCGGCCGGGTCCAAATCGATCAATGCCGCCCCATCCGGGTTGAACGCCACCAGCCGCGGGTCGGGGAGCGGGGTCGGCTCCACCGCCTGGTAGAAGTCGGGATGAAGCCGGGCATAGGAATTCTGGAAGGCGAGGCCGGCGAGGGGGCGCATGGTGGAAAGATATCGGGACCGGCGGTACGTTCAGCCCATGTCCATTACCAGACAGACCCTGCTGCGCCTGTCCAAGAGCCGCTGGCTGGCCGAGCGGGTCATGACCCGACCGTTCGCCAGGCGGGCGGTGAAGCGGTTCATGCCGGGCGAAGAGCTCGAAGACGCGCTGGCCGCGTCGGAGACCCTCGCGGCGGACCGGCTGGGCACCGTGCTGACCAAGCTGGGAGAGAACCTGACCGCCGAGTCCGAAGCCGACCAGGTGCGGGATCATTACCTGGAGGTGTTCGACCGAATCGCGGCCCTGGGGCTCACATCCCACGTGTCGGTCAAGCCCACCCAGCTGGGCCTGGATTTTTCGCAGAGCAAGTGTGTCGAGCATCTGGAGACCCTGGCCCGGGCGGCCGAGTCGCGGGGGATCTACTTCTGGCTCGACATGGAAGACTCGAGTTACGTGGACCGGACCCTCGCCCTCTACCGCAAGCTGCGCGGGAAGCACGAAAAAGTCGGTCTGGCCCTGCAGGCCTATCTGCGGCGAACCCCGCAGGATCTCGCCGCGCTGCTCCCGATCCGTCCCACGGTGCGGCTGGTCAAGGGAGCGTACGCCGAGCCGCCCCACATCGCCTTCCCCGCCAAGCGGGATACCGATTTTGCCTACTACGAGCTGGCCTCACAGCTGCTCCAGGCGGCCGCCAAGGGAGCCGCCTTCCCGATTTTCGGGACCCACGACATGACGCTGGTGCAGCGGATCGTGACCAAGGCCAAGGACTCGGGAGTGGTCCAGGGAGGATTCGAGATCCACATGCTCTACGGCATCAGGATGGCGGAACAGAAGGCCCTGGCCGCGGCCGGGCAGAAGGTGAAGACCCTGATCAGCTACGGCAGCTCGTGGTTTCCCTGGTACATGCGCCGGCTGGCGGAGCGGCCGGCCAATGTCTGGTTCGTCGCCAAGAGCATGATTCGATAACGTGAGACGTGAGACGTGAGAAGGAAGGTGAGGGAGATTGGTACGCTCGGCGGTGAAATGGTACCGCCGCCGGCCGATGCCCGTCCCAGATTGGGGGCATGCGCGACTACCGCTCCTTCGAGCCCTGGCAGGAGGCCCGGGCCGTCACCACCACGACGTTCACGGTGGCCCGCTCCCATTGGAAGCCGGAGGCGGCGGCGCTGTTCGACCACCTGCAGCGAGCGGCCCTCTCGGTCCAGAGCAACATCGTGCTGGCCTGCACCTTCGAGCCCAGGAAATTCGCCTCCCATTTGACCATGGCCTGGGGCTCGGCCATGGAAACCTCGGATCTGCTGGAGACCGGCTTGAAGGAAGGGATCCTGCCCGGGGACGACGCGGTGGCGGCCATCCGGCGGAGCAAGCGCTGTCAGGAGCTCCTGATCGAGCACATCAAGCGCCACATGTCGTCCTGACCCGACTTACCTCTCACCTCTCACCTCTCACCTCTCACCTATCCAGGTAGTCCTGGTAGGTCACCTGCAGCATGGCCCGTCCAATCCGGAGCTCCGGGTCGCCGATCCGTCCGGCGCGAGAGGTAATCCGGTCGGGAATGTGTTCCCAGACCAGGCTCCCTTCGGTGGTGACCACGCCGAACCCGTCGTCGAAGCCGTAGTAGGTCCAGGGACGCGGAGGCCCGGTGAAGAGATCCCGGCCGAAGCGATATTGTTCCCCTCCCGTCAGTCCGAGCTGACCGAGCAGGGAGGGGGCGAGATCGGTCTGGCTGGCCAGCTGGTCGATGACTCCCCCTCGTGCCAGCGCGCCGCCGGTCCAGAGCATGGGAATGTGGTACCAGCTCGGGGCCGACTTGTAGGGCACCGAGGCGTCGGTGCGCTCCAGCCGCTTGGAGTGGTCGGCCACGATGACCACCAGGGTCTGTGCCCACCAGGGCTCCCGGGCGGCCCGGCGCAGCAGCTCTCCCAGGACCTGGTCGGTATAGGCCAGCGAGTTGAGAAAGCGGGATTCGCCGTCGGTTCCCGCGACCCGGACCGGTCCGGGGACATCGAACGGCTCGTGGCTGCTTTGGGTGAGCCAGGTGACGAAGAAGGGTGCCGGCAGGTCTCGCAGGTCGGCAAGCACCCGCTCGGCTACGACCTCGTCGTGGGCCCCCCACTTGGATTCCCAGGTCGAGCTGGGGAAGTCCTCCTTGCCGATCACCCGGTCGAACCGGCCCTCGAGTACGAAGCTCCGCAGATTCGCGAACCCCAGCTCGCCGCCGTAGTAGAACGCCGTGGCATACCCCGCGGTCCGCAGATCGCGGGACAGCATCGGAAGGCTCCTGGACTTGGAGGGGACCGTCAGGATGGAGCCGTTGGGAATGGTGGGTGCGCCGGCCAGCAGTGCGGCCAGTCCCTTTTCGGTGCGGTCGCCCGCGGCGTAGGTCCGGCGAAAGAGGAGCCCGGCCCCGGCCAGGCTATCGAAGACCGGGGTCGCGCCCGCCACCCCGCCGAGCCGCTCCACCGCCCGGGCGGTGAAGCTCTCCCAGACGATCAGCAGCACATTCGGCCTGACGCCGCGCAGGTACTGGACCCGGGGCGCCGCTCCCGGGGCCCCGGGCGCCTCAGGCCGACAGCAAAGGGCCTGAGCCGAATCCGGCGGCATCAGGACATAGGGATTCTCCCGGCGATTGAGTCCCCGGTGCCACGAATCGAAGAAGTTCCAGCCTACGTTGACCGCCGCCAGGTTGGCGAAGGGCAGGGGAGAGAAGTAGGCGCTGCTCTGGTTGATGGGAATCTGCTGCACCCCGCCGCGGGCGGGGATCACCAGCAGCACCGCGCATCCGAGCAGAGGGAGTGCCGTCGGCGCCCGGGTTGGGGGAAACCCGAGCCCGGGCCGGAGCACCCGAAACGCGATCAGGCCGAACAGGGCGGTGAGGAGGAGCCACAGCACCACCATGAGCCAGCGGGGCCCGCCCCCCGCGGCGGCCCAGCTCTCCACCGGGTGGGTGAGGTACTGGAGGACGGCGGCGTCGATGTGCCGGCCCCATTCCCGGAAGATTCCCAGGTCGGCGGTGCCGAGCAGCGCCAGAATGCCGGTGGCGAGAAGGGTCCAGGCCAGGACCAGGAAACCGGCCGGGCGGTTGAGCCGCGGAACAACCGAAAGCGCCACCAGAAGGAACGGGAGGAGCGAGAGATAGGCCGTCGCGGAGAGATCGAGGCGGAGGCCGTGGAGAAAGGTGCCCGCGACCGTCGCGGCCGGCAGCCCTCCCGTCTCCCGGAAGAAGAAGGCGAGGAACACCAGCCGCACGGCGGCGAAGAATGCCAGCCAGTACAGGAGATAGAGGAGGAGGAAATTGAAGCGGGGGCGCACCCCTGCAAAATAACCCGAAGTGAGTGATCAGTGGTCAGTGGTCAGTAGTCTTGAGGATAGCTACCCTGACCACTGATCACTGACCACTGATCACTTCATTACGGTCTCGCCGCCCTCCGCCGGAGCTTCAGGTCGAGATCGAAGACCTTGTCCCCGACGGTGAGGGTCACCTGCTGGGTCCCATTGAAGGTCACCACCACGGTCCGGGTGACGGTCTGGCCATCGCGGCGGCCGCCCACGAAGGTCACGGTGCACTGGCGGGTGATGGTACCCGAGAGCGGCCACCCCTCCGCGCCGTGGGGCACCGGCACCACCACATTTTCCACCGTGAGGGTGCACTCCAGATCATAGGAGCGCTCCGGTCCGCCCTCCCGGTGCCGGCTCCTGGAAATGTGACTCGATCCGGTGCCGTTCCAGGTCCGCTGGGTTTCGGCGCCGGCGAGCCCGGTCGCGGTCATGTCGCGGTGACGCTCGATGCTCGCTTCCCAGTTGAGCCCGCTCCGGGAGCCCGCGAGTGAGCTTTGAATATTCGCCTTGGCCGTGGTGTTGGCATCATAGGCCTGCTGCACCACGTTGGCCGCGTCCCAGAAGGTATAGGAGCGCTCGATGGTGACGCCGCCCTGGGTGATGGTCGGGCAGACCAGCGTTCCGCTGGCGGCGTCGAAGGGGCAATTGGCCGGGCGGAAGTCTCCGGTGCCGGGTACGAAGCCGGGCAGGGCCATGAAGAACACCGGCTCCCGCATCAGGTCCACGTCTTCGGCGGTTGCGTCGGCGGCCACTTGGGCGATGTCGGCGTCGAGCAGCAGGGTCGCCGCGTCGGGGCCGGTGTTATCGCTGTTGCAGGCGCCGAGCCCGATGGCCCAAATCAGGGCGCCGCGACGAATCAGAGCACGCATAACAGTCCCTGGTGAGATGGTTTCGATCCGGCCTGTCATTTCCAGTGGCCACCGGGAATGACGCAGCCCGATCGGTACCGTTAAGCCTAACCGGGGCCCTCTCCCGGGACTGTGACCGGTGTCACTTCTTTCGCTTGGGCTCCGCGCTGCCCGAGACCCCGCCCGAGACGATGAAGGCCATGATCTCGGGAGCATCGGCCAAAACCGGCTGGACCCGGTTCGCCGGGACGATGATCAGGTTGCCGGCGAAGTTGTAGGCCTGGGGGAGATACACCGCCACAAACCCGGGCATCGCCAGCCGCTCGGCGCCCTCGGCGGTGACGAATCCCATGGTCCAGACCATACCGGCCTCGTCCAGCTGGGCGCGCACCGGGCGGTTGAAACGGCGCTGCTCGCCCACGAAGGCGTTGAGGAGATCCTTGGTGGAGGTATAGAGGAGCCGGACGAAGGGAAGCTTCTCCAGCAGCCCCTCGATCTCGGCGACCAGTCCCCGGGTCAGCAGGTTCCCGGCGAGAAACCCCACCAGGGTGATGCCGGTGAGCGTCACCACGATTCCCGCCCCCGGAATGCCGACATCGATCATCCGGTCCACCCGGCTCACGATCCACCAGCAGACGTAGAGGGTGAGGAACACCGGCGTGGTGACCACCAGGCCGCGGAGGAAGTACTGGGCGATGCGTTTCACGCGAGAATTCCTTCGATCGCGGCGAGAAGCGCCGCGAGGTGGTCGGGGGTGAGGTCGCCCATGTGTCCGATCCGGATGACCGGCCCGTGCCGGGGATCCAGCGCGCCACCCACCAGGAAGCCCCGTTCGCCGAGCGCCTCGATCACCGGGGCGGGGGGCTGCGGCTCGGGGAGCAGCAGGGCGGAGATGGCGGGTGAGCGCTCCCCGGGCCCGGCCATCAGCCGGACCGCGGAATGCGCGGCGACCCAGGCCTCCATGGTCTCGAGCATGGCGCGATGCCGGGCGAACCGGACCGGCCATCCGCCCGACGCGGCGATCCGGTTCAGCTGGGTCTCCAGGGCGAGAAAAAGCGGGATCGCCGGCGTCCAGGTGGGAAGATTCTCCCGCGCGATGTTCACCAGACGCCGCACCGAGAGGTAGTAGCCGGCATCGTCCTGCTCGGCGGCCCGGGCCAGAAACCGCTCGCTGGCGGCGCCCAGCGCGATGCCCGGCGGGAGGGCGAGGGCCTTCTGGGAGCCGGTGCAGTAGTAGTCGGCTCCCCAGCGGTCCATCTCCACCGGCAGGGCGCCCAGCGAGGTGACCCCGTCCACCAGCAGAAGCACGTCCTTGCGGGAGCGCACCACCTCGGCGAGCGCCGGGATGTCGGCCAGCGCACCGGTGGAGGACTCCGAGTGCACCACGGCGACCGCGTCCACGTCGGGGCCTTCCAGAAACTGATCGAGCTGCTCGGCGGTGATCGCGGTTCCCGGATGGACCTGGACCCGGTAGGCCTGGCGTCCGCACGACTCGGCGATGCGGGCGAGGTATTCCCCGAAGTATCCCCCCGAGGCGACCAGGACCCGGTCCCGCACCCCGGACCGGATCGCCGCCTCCAGCAGCCCGGTGGCGGACGAGGTGGCGATGAAGACCGGCTGCCGGGTGCCGAAACACTCCTGGAGCGCGGGCTGCATCGCCGCCAGCATGGCCTGCATCCGGGGGCTCCGGTGCCCGAACATCGGCTGGTTCAGCACGGCGAGCACGTCGGGATGGACGTCGGTCGGGCCGGGGAGAAAGTTCTGTCCGAACCGGCTCATGCGGCCAGCACACTTGCGCTGGTGGTGAAACGCACCCCCCGGGCCGCCCACTCGGCCAGCAGGGTGGCCGCGGCCTCGGGGCGGATGGCGCGGGTCGCGTCGGTCACCAGGGTCAGCGGAATCCCGGGGCGGTGGCGGCGAAGCCCCTCGATGGCGTACTTGTCGCACACGTCGAGCGCCACGCCGTACAGCACGACTTCGGAGGGCGCCAGCGCGTCCAGCACCGGGAGCAGGTTCGGGTTGGTGAAGACATCGAACCAGTGCTTGTGGAAGAGGATATCCCCGTCATGGGCTCGCACCCGCGCCGCCAGCACCGCGGGATCCTGAAGCTCGGGCTCGATGACCAGCGGATTCCGGAGCCGGGTCTCGGCGATCTTGGCCTGGCCCGGGGTGCCGCGCATGCAGTGGTCCGGAAAGGTGGTGACCCAGTCCGGGGTTCCGGACAGCTCCCGGTGGCCGGCCACATGGTCGTCGGCGCTGGCGATGATCCGGATCCCCTTCCGGTGGGCATACCCGGTGAGCCGCGCCAGCATCGGGATGATGGCCTCGCTGTCCGGCACGTAGAGCCGGCCGGAGGCGTGCATGAAGTCCACCTGGGTGTCGACGTCCCAGAAAATCTTCGCCATGCTGAGGCCCCTGTCTGGTGAGACGTGAGAGGTGAGAGGTGAGACGGGGGTCACCCTTCTCTTACGTCTCACGTCTCACCGCACTACTTCCAGCCTCGGATTCGGCTGGTACTCCCGCCCCACCTTCGCGCAGGGCTTGCCGTCCCGCCGCACCACGTCGGCGGTGAAGTCGAACCGGCCCTGGAAGAGCGAGCTGCCCACGCCGTAGGCATCCACCGGCACCTGCTGTCGTTCGAAGTCCTGGATCTTCTCGGCGGTAAATCCACCCGACACGATGATTCGCACCTTCTGGAAGCCGTGGGTGTCGAGCGCCTGGCGGACGTTCCGGACCAGCTGGGGGCAGACCCCGGAAGGACGGAAGCGCCCCATCTGAGGGATGACCGAGCGGTCCACCAGCATTTCGCTGGTGTCGATCCGTACCCCGTAGAGCCGGTCGCCCAGGGCGTCGGCCACCTGGAGCGCGGTGCGCACGCAGTCGTTCTCGAAGTCTACCAGGGTCACCAGCCGCACATTGGGATCGATGTGGTCGGCGAACTTGCGGGTGGCCAGCACACTGTCGCCGCCGTATGCCGCAATCAGGGCGTGGGGAACGGTGCCCACGCCTTCGCTGCCCCACCACGACGCCTGGGCGTCGGTGGATACCCCGATCGCGCCCGCGATGTGCGCGGCGTAGCCGTCGCCGGTCTGGACCAGCCAGTGATCGTGCCGGGCCGGAAAGAACATCACTTCCTTGGGCCGGGCCGCCTCGACCACCCGGCGGGTGTTGGTGCCCACCCGGGTGCGGCGCGAGAGGACCCCGAGGTACAGGGTTTCGAGGTGGGCGATGGCGTCGTAGGGGCCTTCGATCAGCAGGACGGTTTCCCAGGGGGCGATCGGATCCCCGTCGTACAGTGCCCGGACCTCGAGCTCGGCCCATTCGATGGCGCAGAGCTTGAGAATCGCGATGGCTTCGTCGATCCCGCCCAGAAACGCGGCCGACTTCCCGAACACCTGCATGGTGACCCGGGGCCGGCTGCCGTCGGCGAGGAGAATCTCCCGGGCCCGGGTGAAGTACTTATCCGAGTAATAGCCGGCGCGCATCTTCTCGACCGGAAGGTTGAAGATCGCGGGATCCAGCCGGGGCCGCCGGGTCATGCGGCGGTCCCGGTGAAGTGGCGTTCCCGCAGCGCGGCCAGCAATCCCCGCAGCTCGCGGGTCTGCCGCGCCGCGGGATAGCGGTCGATCAACCGGCGCACCTCCACCAGGGCCCGGCCCGGATCGCCGAGGCGTTGTTCGTAGAGCTCGGTGAGGGCGAGGCCCAGGCGCATGTCCTCGGCCGGCCGGAGCCGGTCCGCGTCCCGCTGCAGCGCCTCGAGCTCCGCCACCGCGGCCAGCGGCGTTCCCAGCGGGCCGGCCAGCAGCTCCGCCCGCCGGATCAGGGCCGGCACCCGGTCCCGGGGCGATTCCGCCCGGAGCCGGTAGGCCTCGGCCGCGGCGTCGGCGTGTCCCTGCGCGGCGAGGGTCTCCTCCGCCGAGAATCCCCCTCCGCCCCGGCTCAGTCCCACGTCGGTCAGGACGGTGTTGAGGAATTCGATCAGCGGATCGACGACCGCGTCCACCATCCCGGACATGAATCCGAACAGAGCCCAGAGCAGACCGGCCAGCAGCAGCGCCCGCGGCTCCACCCCGGTGAGCCCCAGGACCAGCGCCACCACCGCGCCGCCACCCATGAAAAAGGTGATGACGCCCCGTAGGTACCGGAAGGGATCGGTGTCGAGGGTTTTGGCGCGGCCGCGCAGGCTTTCGGGGAGGAGCGACACGCTCCGAAGGTAGGGGCGGGAATGAGGCGCGGCAAGTTGACAGGAGTGGGCGCCTCCCCCTGATTCTTTCATCCGCCGGCCGCATTCTTCGTCCCGGAGCGCCCCGTGTCCGATGCCGTCACCCGCCGTTCCTTTCTTGGCACCGCCGTCCTCGCCGCGGCGGGCACCGCCGTGCCGCCCGCAGGGGGCGCCGCGCCCTCCGCACCCTGGGTGCGCCGCACCCGGGTCGCGAAATTCGCCGCAGTGGCGTCGAGCAACGGCATCCGCGGTGTCGAGGCTGCGCTCCAGCTCATGACTCGGGGCACCGACACCCTCGACGCGGGCGTGGAAGGGGTCAAGATTCAGGAGCTCGACCCCAGGGACAACTCGGTCGGCTACGGCGGATTGCCCAACGAGGAGGGCGTAGTGCAGCTCGATGCCAGCTGCACCCATGGACCCAGCAGGCGGGCCGGAGCGGTGGCCTGCCTCGAAGGGATCAAGACGCCGAGCGAAGTCGCCCGGCTGGTGCTCAAGTACACCGATCACATCCTGCTGG
>Ga0255310_10000324_pt1 | contig 10870 bp, 7 predicted proteins | sample EtOH1_T0_E1_meta_FD_201359 | JGI IMG/M metagenome (GOLD analysis project Ga0255310, IMG submission 201359) | Sandy soil microbial communities from University of British Columbia, Vancouver, Canada - EtOH1_T0_E1 | ecosystem: Engineered > Artificial ecosystem > Sand microcosm > Unclassified ...
GATTTTTTTGCAGAAAATACGGTATTGAAAGTTACGGTTATAATGTTGACGAATCAAGAGGAAATAAAAAGGATTTGTTTATCTTTTAAATAAAAACCCCTTCTATGTGTAGTAACTTAAAGGGAATACAGACAATCCTTGTACTCTCGTCCAGAATCCCCACCTGACGGATGTCATCCGGTCAGGGAACCGGGGAAAATAATTTTTGAGATAAATCTTTGTAGCCTCGGCGGGAATCGAACCTGCATCTGGAGCTTCGGAGGCTCTTATACTATCCATTGTACTACGAGGCCAGGGAATTTGAGATTTTAGATTTGCGATTGAAGATTGAGTGAAGTTTCTTCAAATCTACAATCCGCAATCGTCAATCTGCAATCATTTAATCAGTCCATGCGCATTGGTGGCAAATATTTTTACAGCAATAGCCAGCAAAACTACACCAAAAAATTTTCGCACTGCTATCAAACCTGCTTTACCCAATGCTTTTTCAATCCAGTTTAAAGAACGGAGAACAAGATAAATAATGATGAGGTTTAAGAGTATGGCAAAAAGAATAATCATTTCGTTTTTATCACTTCGCTCATAAGTTGCTTTCAGCGACATAATGGTGGTCAATGTACCCGAACCTGCAATCAGGGGGAATGCAATAGGAACTACGGTGCCGACGCTTGCATCTTTTTCTGCTTTAAAGAATTCTATTCCCAGCACCATTTCCAGGCCAAGTATAAAAATCACAATAGAACCGGCTACGGCGAATGATTTTATATCCACTCCCAGTAAATTCAGAAACGGTTTGCCAATGAAAAAGAAAAGAATCATCAACCCGCCGGAAATTAAGGTGGCCCGTCCTGCATTAATGCCGCCCAGCTTTTCCTTCAACCCGATAAGCATTGGAACCGCTCCTACAATATCAATTACTGCAAACAACGTAAAGGTGACTGTAAAAAATTCCTGCAGACTCCATTCCATAAAATGATTTTTACAAAAGTAATGGCGTGCTTCGAATTGGTAAAGGAAAATAATTTAAGTTCGGTTGATGGAATTACCGGCTACAACTGTTTTCACCAGGTTATTAAACAATAAATTCCGCATCTCCGTTTATGCAGCTATTGTTTGTTTTGCCTGTTATACCTGCATATTTGCTTTCCGTAAGGCGTTTAATGTCGCACCGTATGGCGGTTATTCCATTGCAGGTATTGAATATAAAGTATGGCTGGTAATAACACAGGTCATTGGTTATATGCTCAGTAAATTTTATGGCATTAAATTTATTTCGGAATTAAAAAGAGTAAACCGCGGTTACATTATCCTTATCCTGGTGGGTATTTCATGGATTGCCTGGTTATTATTTGCATTGCTGCCGCCGCCGTATAATTTCTGGTGTTTGTTTTTTAATGGCTTTCCGCTTGGCATGTTATGGGGAGTCGTTTTTTCTTATGTGGAAGGAAGAAGGGCCACAGATTTTATTGGCGCAGCGCTGGCCGTCAGCTTCATTTTTGCTTCGGGTCTTGCCAAATCAACAGCACAATGGGTAATGAATGGGTGGGGAGTAAATGAATACTGGATGCCGTTTATAGTAGGTTTGATATTTATGGCACCGCTGTTGGTTTTTGTTTTCCTGATGGAAAAAATTCCACTGCCGGATAAAGAAGATATTAAACACCGGACAGAGAGAATGCCAATGACAGCAGAAAAAAGAAGGGAATTTGTGCAACAGTTTCTCACCGGTATCGTATTGCTGGTAATCATTTACATTCTTGTTACCATTCTTCGTGAAATCCGCGACAGTTTTATGGCCGATATGTGGCGGGAAAGTGGCGAAGTTTTTCAGCCCTCGGTGTTTGCTAAAACAGAAACAACCATCTCACTTGTAATTTTAATTATCATCGCTTCGCTGGTACTGGTAAAAAATAATTTCCGCGCCTTTTTCCTTGCACAGGGTATTATGCTAACCGGTTTTATACTCTGCGGAATTATCACCTGGATGTTTTTACAAAAACACGTCAATACTTATTACTGGACAACATTCACCGGGCTTGGCCTGTATATGGTGTATATCCCTTACAACAGTATGCTCTTCGACAGGTTGCTGGCATCGTTTAAGTATGCCGGCACTGTTGGGTTTTTGATTTATGTGGCCGATGCTTTTGGTTATCTCGGCAGCGTGGCTGTCCTTTTATCAAAAACAATTTTAAAGTTGCAAATCAACTGGTTGAATTTTTATACCAGCCTTGTCAGCGTTACCTCAGTAGCTGGTGTAATAGCTGTTACTCTTTCTGTTTTGTATTTTATGAACAAGAGAAAAACCTATAAATTGAACCTCACCCCTCCATAAGCATTAAAACCAAGAGTATTGAAACCTGCCACTTCGGTGTATTTGCTGTTGGTTATGTTGCGCAGATCAACAAAAAATTTTAACCTGTTTTTACAGAAAGTATATTCTGCATAAACATCCCACAGCACATAGCTATCTAATATTACTCTTACCGTCTGGAAAGTCTGCGAATCGAAATAAGCATCTTCCCTTTTACCAATGGCCTGCAGGTTAGTGCTGATATAAAAACGATCAGTGACCTGGCTGCCAAGATTTACTCCAAAGCTGTTTTTCGGCCGACGCAGCAGGTTGAAATAAGTAGTGTCCTTTCCACTTTGTTTGGTAGTAACTTCTCCGTCAACATAAGTATAAAAGGCTTTCAGGTAAATATTGTTTGCAAGATTGAATGATGCCTCCAGTTCCACTCCATGATCTTTTTGTTTATCCTGGTTAATATATTGCGATTGGTAAGTGGAAGGGTTAAAATAAAAGAAAATCACATCTTTTACTTTTCGGCTGTAGACAGTAACACGTCCGGTAATTTTATTATCCGGAGAAAAATATTGCACACCACCCTCTGCGGTCAAGGCTGATTCAGGCCGAAGGTTTTTATTTCCATACTCTGAATATAGCTGGTAAAGAGATGGCGTTCTGTAGGCAGAAGAAAGATTCGCAAACAATTTAATCTTTTTACCTGCCTGCTGGTCAGATAGGTTCAACAGGTAAGAAGGATTTATGTTGAACACATAATTACTTCCGTATTCAGAGTGAATATTCAAACGATTACCGGCCTCAATATTAAAACCAGAAACAGTATTGAGATTAAGTGCTGCATACAAACCCACCTGGTTTTGTTTCAGGCTATCTTTTGCGTATTTACTGGCATAAGGGCCAAAGAAACCAACAGAAAAATATTCCTGGTCGGAACTGGAACTGCGAAAATCGGCTCCGGCGGTGAGTTTTACCAGCTGGCTGAACGGAACATACACATAGGCATCAATAAAGTGCTCACTGCCTTTGTATGAACCACGGGAATAAACATCAAAACCATTCCGGCTTTTTGTGGAATCATCAATGTAAAGGCGGTTGATGTGATTATAATTGTAAAGTACATTCAAGTTTGTTTTGCCAATTATAAATTCATTACGGACACCGGCCTGTAAACTTTTTTGAGTGAAACTATAATCCAGTTCATCTGTAAAGGCTCCCTGGTCAATATCACCTTCTATTTTGCTATACCGGACATAAGGCTTTATATAAATATTTTTATTTGGCCGGAAGCCGATCACCGCTTGTAAACTGTTTTGTTTATAGCCGTCTTCATCAACAGGGCTTGTGTTATTTATATTTATTGCTTCATTAATTCCTTTGGTATCGAAATAAGCATAGCCTGCATTGTAATCAATCATTTCGTTTTTACCACTAATGCCTGCATTACCACGAAAAGCCTGGTTGCTACCGTAACTCAGCACTCCCTGTGTATTTATTTTTTTTGATAAAGGCTTTTTGGTAATGATATTGATAACTCCGGCAATCGCATCGCTGCCATAAAGAGTAGACTGACTCCCTTTCAGAATTTCAATTCTTTCAATATTGTCAATTGCCATATTCCGGATATCAAAATTGCTCCCGATACCCGATGGGTCGTAAACAGGAACACCATCAATGGTAATAAGAGTATGATCTACCCTTGCTCCACGCAGGTACACACTTTTATCTTTGCCGGCATTGCTGTTAGCGCCGTTGATATACAATCCTGTTTGTTCGGTAAGTATCTGCGAAAGGTCTTTGCCCCCGCTTCGTTCCAGTTGCTGGCGGGTAATCACCGTCAGCACTTTTCCTGTCAATGAAGTTTTGTTGGGATACTTGTTGGCGGTCATCACCACTTCATCCATTGATTTGCCTGTTGTGTCATCCTGCGCAAGTAGCCGGCTGCTGATCATCATCGCAGCCACTACAAAAATTTTCTTCTTCATGCATAAAATTTTTTGTGTGACTGCTTCCGGAATTTGTGAGAGATAGAAATATAAACGTCTTTCGACTTTTACATCCCGGCTTTTCACCCGAAAGCAATAAATGTTGTTTGTAATTGGCAGGTCTTCTGGCTTAGGGTTTACTTCAACGCCTTCCCGTCATATAAAACAGTGGCGAAGATTGAAGCTTCTCGAAAGCCCCTCCTTTGGAGGGGTTTGGGGAGGCCCCTTACAGCTACGGGGATAGCGTCAGATTTTGACTGACTTCCCTTTTAATTCCGTTCCGACTGAGTCAGAACAAAAACCAAACTAGCAGCAAAGAAAAGCCTTGAGAAATGATTTGCCAAAACAAAAAACTCACATCAGTGTAAATTCATTATTTTAGTTTTCATAATAAATCCGCATGGCAGCAAAGAACAAATTAGGTTTGTTTTCCCTTACTATGATTGTTATTGGCCTGGTGATAGGTATGGGTATTTTCCGTACTTCAAAAGATGCGGCACAGGCAGCCTTAACACCTACCATTTTTTTTGCAGCATGGATCGTTGGCGGTATTGTTGCTTTCTGCGGGGCACTTACCTATGCCGAGATCGGCAGCCGTTATCCCGTAACCGGAGGCTATTACAAAATTTTCTCCTACGCTTACCATCCTTCTATTGCTTTTGCCATTAATTGCATCATACTTATTTCTAATGCAGCTTCGCTTTCCGGTGTTGCCCTTATCGGCAGCGAATATATTACGCCATTGATATTTAAATCCGGCTCAACTGATTTTGCAAAAGCGTTGGTGGCTATGTCTGCGGTCATTTTATTTTATGGTGTCAACCTGATGGGTCTGCGGATGAGTTCTAAAACACAAAATATTTTAATGCTCATCAAGATCAGCATGCTTGTTGTAATTATTGCTGCACTTTTCTTTCCAAATCTTTACAATGCCCATCCACAACCGGTGCCGGACAGCAGTAATGCAGGTTTCTGGGCAATTGTTTTATCATTTGGTGTGGCACTTAAAGCAACATCTTTTACTTATGGCGGTTACCAGCAAACTATCAACTTTGGGGAAGAAATAGAAAACCCCCAACGGAATATTCCCCGAGGAATATTTATTGGCATACTTGTCATCATCCTGCTTTATATGTCGGTTAGTTTTGCTTATTATAAGATCATTGGTTTTACTGAACTGAAAGAAACTTCAGGTATTGCTTCTATTGTTGCTGAAAAAATGTTTGGATCAACCGGTAAATATCTTTCTTCCATTTTACTTTTTGTAGCCGTGCTGGCTTATGTAAATGTGCTCTTACTCAGTAACCCCAGAGTGATGTACGCTATGAGTGAGGACGGTATTCTCCCGGCGGCTTTTAAAAAGAAGGATGAAAAAAGAGGAGTGCTCACTATCAGTCTTACTGTTTTTGCAGCGGCTTGTGTTATTGTTTTGTTCTTTGCAGATACATTTGACAAAATTCTGAGTTTTACCATTTTTCTTGATTCCATTGGCATGGCTACTTCAGCGGCTACTATTTTTATTTTACGGAAAAGAACAAAGCATCTTGACGGAACAGGGATTTTTTCCATGAAGCTTTATCCCATTATGCCTGCTATTTTTGTACTGGCTTATTTATTTGTTGGTACAGTAATAGCCATCACCTTTCCACAATATGCAGTGATCGGTTTATCCGTATTTTCATTTTTCCTGCTTATTTATTTTGCTACAAAGAAACTGAGAACACAAAAATCATAGCATGGATCTTTCATACATATTAAATGAGTTGGGGGAAGAAAGAGAAAATTATTTCAATGCTATTGCTCCGCCCATTATACAGACCAGCAATTTTGCTTTTAAGAAAGTTGAGGAATTAAGTAAAGCGTTTGACGATGAGATGGGTGGTTATCTCTACAGTCGTGGATTAAATCCAACGGTTGAAATTCTTCGTAAGAAATTAGCGGCGTTGGATAGGGCAGAAGATTGCCTGGTTTTTAACAGCGGTGCAGCAGCCATTTTCGCCGGAGTACTTGCCAATGTAAAATCAGGAGACCATATTGTTTCTGTAAATGCTCCTTACACCTGGGCACAGCGGATGTTTGATGTTGTTTTACCACGATTTAATGTAACGACAACTTATATTGATGGCACAAAGATTGAAAATTGGGAAACCGCCACCCGACCTGGCACAACTTTATATTACCTCGAAAGTCCAAACAGTTGGGATTTTGCTTTGCAGGATATAAAAGCGGTAGCAGCGCTGGCAAAATCAAAAAGCATTACCACATTCATCGATAATAGCTATTGTACTCCCGTTTATCAAAAACCTATTGAAATGGGAATGGATATGTCTATGCAGACAGCTACAAAATATATAGGTGGGCATAGTGATGTGCTGGGCGGAGTACTCAGTGGCAGCCATACTATGATGAAAAAAATCTTTGACAGCGAATATCTCAATATCGGCAGCGGTATTCAACCTTTCAATGCATGGCTGTTGATTCGCGGTTTAAGAACCCTGCCTGCAAGGTTAGACAGGATTACTAAAACCAGTAATGAAGTGCTTCAGTTTTTGAAGAAACACCCGAAAATTGAATCAGTCATTTTCCCTTTTGATGATTCGTTTCCCCAATACCGACTGGCCACACAGCAAATGCAAGGTGCCTGCGGATTGATGACTCTGGTATTTAAAACAAAAAAGAGGGAAGAAATTGTGAAATTCTGTGAAAGCCTGAAGCACATTATGATGGCAGTAAGCTGGGGTGGGCACGAAAGCCTGGTTATACCAAAATGTGCTGGTCTGAAACCCTCAGAGTTTGACCCCTCAAACCCCGAACACCGATATATACGCCTGTATGTAGGATTGGAAGATGCCGGTTACCTGGTCAAAGACCTGGAACAGGCACTCGGGATGATTGACAAAAATTAATATCCCGTCTGTCAAATTTCAGTTTGCAGGCAATTCAATTCATTTATTTTTGCGCAATGTTTAAAAACACAGCATACTTTTTTTTCGGATTAATACTGTCCACTCCTGTACTGGCACAAGAGAAATGGGATCTTCGAAAATGCGTGGAATATGCTCTTGCTAATAATATTTCTGTAAAGCAAGCTGACTTACAAACCCGGTTTGCTGACCTGGAACTGAAGCAAAGTAAAATGGCCCAACAGCCTAATGTCAATTTAAATAATAATAACGGCTTTAGTTCCGGCCGCAACCAGGATCCTACCACTTTTGCCTTAACAACCACCGGGTATTTTTTCAGTAATTATTCTTTGCAGGCCAGTATTGATTTGTTCAGCTGGTTTTCCAAAAAGAATACAATAATTTCCAAAGATTTTTATTTAAAGGCCGCACAGGAAGGAGTTGAAAAAGCAAAAAATGATATAGCCTTGAATGTGGCGGTGGCTTATCTGCAGGTATTACTGGCAAAAGAGCAAACTAACCTGGCTGTTATTCAACTTGAACAGACAAGATCGCAACTGGAAAGTACCCGTAAGCAGGTAGATGCCGGTAAATTACCTGAGTTGAATTCAGCCCAGTTGGAAGCACAGTTGGCAACAGACAGTTCCGCTATGATAACCGCTGAATCATCAGCCAACCAGTTACTGCTCCAGATGAAGGCCCTGTTGAATTTAGATGCCGCTGTATCTTTTGATATTGTTACACCACCTGTTGATCGCATACCGATAGAAAGCCTGGCGGATTTGCAGCCGGAAGGAGTGTATAGTCTCGCAATAAAAAATATGCCGCAGCAAAAAGTGGATGAACTGAATGTGAAAGCAGCTTTGAAATCTGTAGAAGTAGCAAGAGGGAATATGTACCCAACATTTTCATTATTTACCAGTTTTGGATCTACTTATAATAACAAAGCACAGGAATTAAAATCAAAAACGCTGATAAACCCTCAAATAGGAACCGTAACAGTAGGAGGAACCCCATATGCAGTATACCCTGTCACACCATATGATGTTCTTAACTATGGAAGCAGCGGTTATTTTGATCAGTTGAACACGAACTTCAGGCAATCAATAGGGATAAGTGTAAGCGTAACCATTTTAAATGGAGGTACGCTGCGTTCCGGCTGGCAGCGATCAAAGCTTAATTTAAAGCAGGTAGAATTACAAAAAGAACAAAACAGCCAGACACTTAAACAGGATATTTATAAAGCATATAATGATGCAGTGGCGGCTGTACAAAAATTCAATGCCAATAAAAAAAGTGTAGAAGCTTCACAGAAAGCTTATGACTTTGCAAAGAAGCGCTACGACCTGGATTTACTTTCAACTTATGAATTGCTGAACAGCCAGAATGCTTTACTGACTGCAAAAACACAATTACTTTATTCGCAGTATGATTATGTATTTAAAATGAAATTGCTGGAGTTCTATAGAGGACAAGGTCTAAAACTATAATGGGCAAATGAATTACAGGATAAGCATTTGCACATTTACTGATTTTCAAATTTGCTAATTTGTTTTTTATGAGTAAAACTGTAAAATGGATACTGTTTGGTTTACTGGGGCTGATTGTGCTGCTGGTAGTGGGAAAATTAATAGCGGGCAATGGAGATGAGGGCACCAAGGTAGCAACAGAAAAAGTATCTAAACGAACCATTATTGAAACGGTGAATGCCAGTGGTAAAATTTACCCCGAGGTGGAAGTAAAGATCAGCCCGGATATTTCAGGTGAAGTGGTGGAGCTGAATGTGGTAGAGGGTGATAGTGTTAAAAAAGGGCAGGTGCTGGCCCGGATATTTGCAGACATTTATGCATTGCAAAGAGACCAGGCTTCTGCTACGGTATCACAGTCACAATCGCAGGTGGCCAACAGCGATGCAGCAATGGGAGCATTAAAAGCCACGCTTGACCAGGCAAAGCAAACACTTGACAGGAATAAGAAACTGTATGATGATAAAATAATTTCCAAAGCAGAATTAGAAGGTTACGAAACCAGTTTTCGTTCAGCACAGGCGAATTATAACGCAGCACTACAAAATATTAAAAGTCTTCAGGCGGGAGTGCAAAGTGCACAGACCGGCCTTTCCAAGGCTAATAAAGATTTGAACCGGACTACACTGGTTGCCCCGATGAATGGTGTGATTTCTTCCTTAAGTGTAAAAAAGGGTGAACGTGTTGCCGGTAATGCTTTTAATATTGGTACCGAGATGATGACCGTTGCAGATATGGCTGTACTGGAAGTAAGGGTAGATGTGGGAGAGAATGATGTGGTAAAGGTGAACCTTGGAGACAGCGCCGATATTGAAGTGGATGCATATAATAACCGTAAGTTTAAAGGTATAGTAACACAGATAGCCAGCAGTACCAAAAGCGGGTCGGCCCTGCAGGCGGCTACGAATGATGTAACAAATTATGAAGTGAGGATACGTTTGATACAGGATTCATATAAAGCCCTTATTGATCCTTCCAGGCCGAAGAAGTTTCCTTTCCGCCCCGGGATGAATGCAAGTGCTGATATTAAAACCAAAAAGCATGAAAACGTATTATCAGTTCCTATTAATGCGGTGACTACAAGAGTGAAAGGAAGTGATAAAACGATTGCCGACAGAAAAAAAGAAGAGGAGAAAAACAAGAAAGACAGAGATGAAGCAACAGAAGAAAATGTTACGGTTGATACCGATGAGCTTGAAGAAATAGTGTTTGTACTGCAAAAAGACGGGAAAGTGAAAAAGGTGATTGTAAAAACCGATATCCAGGACATCAATAATATTGAAATAAAGAGCGGTTTAAATGAGAACGATGAAGTGGTAACCGGGCCTTTTAATGCCATCAGTAAAACCCTGAAAGATGGTACAAAAGTGAAAGTGGTGCCAAAGGATAAGTTATTCGAGAAATAGCGAAAACCAGGATTTTGAAATTATAAGGATTAAGAGGATATTGAAAAGAGTCTTGCAGGCGCAGGGCTCTTTTTATTTTTAATTATTATGGAAACAAAATTCTCTTTCTTTAATTTTATTTCATCGTAATCTCATAAATCCTTTAAATCGTGATTCATCATTTCGGTATCATCGGCAGTGGCAGTTGGGCAACTGCTTTGACAAAAATTCTTTCTGACAAACAGCATTCCATAAACTGGTGGGTGAGAAATGAGAATGTTATTGATCATATCAGGAAAAGGCATCACAACCCAAATTACCTCAGTTCGGTTTATTTTGACACTTCCTTACTGACTCTTTCCGGTGATATTGAAAAAGTGGTTGCGGCTTCCGATGCAATTATTATAGCAGTACCATCAGCTTATGTGACAGATGTATTGAAGCCTTTACAGGGAAATGCATTTCAAAATAAAAAAGTTATTTCTGCAGTAAAGGGTATTCTTCCTCAAAACAATGTTTTGCTGAACGACTTTTTTAAGCAGGAATACAATGTCCCGTTTACAGATTATTTCACCATCATGGGCCCCTGTCATGCGGAGGAAGTGGCCGCTGAAAAATTATCTTATCTCACCTTTTCAGGTGCCGATGAGGAAATGGCGATAGAAATTGCTTCCCATTTTAAAACCGATTACCTGAATACAATTGTGAATGATGATGTATATGGCGTTCAGTTTGCCGCCATTTTAAAAAACATTTATGCGCTGGG
>Ga0255310_10000325_pt1 | contig 10851 bp, 10 predicted proteins | sample EtOH1_T0_E1_meta_FD_201359 | JGI IMG/M metagenome (GOLD analysis project Ga0255310, IMG submission 201359) | Sandy soil microbial communities from University of British Columbia, Vancouver, Canada - EtOH1_T0_E1 | ecosystem: Engineered > Artificial ecosystem > Sand microcosm > Unclassified ...
GACGAGGAGGGCCGCTATCTCGACATCCCCCGGTACGCGCGCGTGATGTGCGCGGTGGCCGCCTCCGCCGCGGGCGTGGAGGCGCTCGACACGGTCTTCACCGACATCCCGGACCTGGACGGGCTCCGCCGCGAATGCCGGGAAGGCGTCGCGATGGGCTTCAGCGGCAAGATCTCCATCCACCCGGGCCAGATCGAGGTGATCAACGCCGAGTTCACGCCGTCGAAGGCGGACGCGGAGGAGGCGGTGGCCCTCATCGCCGCCTTCGAGGAGCAGGCGCGGCGAGGCGCCGGGGCCTTCGCGTGGAAGGGGCAGATGATGGACATGCCGCACCTCACCCGGGCGCGGAAGATCGCCGAGCGGGCCCGGCGCGCGGGGGTACTCTGAGCCGGGCCCGCGCGGCGACGCTCGCCGCGCTGTTGCTCGCCTCCGCCCTCGTGGTGTACGCGCTGCCGGTGGGCCGCCGGCCGCTCGCCAACCAGGACGAGGCCCGCTTCGCCCTGCTCGCCCGGGAAGCGGTCGAGTCGCATCACTGGCTGCTCCCCCGGGTGCGCGGGGTGATCTACCTGAACAAGCCGCCGCTCTACTTCTGGACCGTCGCGCTCCTCGCCACGCCCTTCGGCGTCGTCGATGACGTCACCGCGCCGCTCGCTTCCCTGCTCGCCGCCCTCGTCACGCTGCTCGCGGTCATCGCCCTCGGCGCCCGGCTCTGGGGCGGTACGGTTGGACTCGTCGCCGCGCTCGTGCTCGGCACCGCGCCCTTCTTCTACTTCATGTCGCACCAGGTCTTCTCCGACATGATGATGACCGCGTGGCTGGCGTGGGCACTCTACTTCCTGCTGACCGCGCGGCTGGCTCCCGCTCCGCTGCCGCGCCTGGTCGGGTTCTACCTCTGCGTGGCCGGGGCGCTCGCCACCAAGGGCCCGGCGGCCCTGATGGGGCTCGGGGCCGCGCTCGCGGTCGTGCTGGTGGAGGATGGCTGGCGGCGCGGCCTCCGGTGGCTGCGGCTGCCGGTGGGCATCGCGATCCTGGCGCTGGCGAGCCTGCCGTGGCTCCTGCCCTATCTGCTGCAGACCGAGCGGAGCTACGTGGGCGGCGTCGTGGTCGGCCACTACGGCGACTGGTACTTCCGCCACAAGGCCGGCTCGCGGCTCGAGTCGCTGCAGGAGAACCTGGCGCGGTTCCTGCCCTGGACCATCTTCCTGCCGGCCGCCGCCTGGTGGTGGTGGCGCGACCGCGATCCGCTCCGCCGGCCGCTCGTGGTGTGGACCGTGCTCATCGCGGTCGCGGTCAGCTTCTCCGCCGAGCAGCGGGCCCGCTACTTCCTGCCGGTGCTGCCGCCGCTGTCGCTGCTGGTCGCGGAGCTGCTGGCGCGCGCGCCGGGCGAGCCGTCCGGGCGCGGCCGGCGGGCGCTCCTGGTGTCGTTCGCCGGAAGTGCGCTCGTGGCCCTCGCCGCCGCGGTGGTCCTGCTCCGGATGCGACCCGGCGGGGATGCCTTCATGCCGCCGCCCGGCTGGCCACGCGGCGTGATCGCCGCGCTCATGGCGGTGGGCCCCCTGGCTGCCCTGGGCGTGCTGGCCGTGCGCAGATCGGGCGTGGCCGCCGCGCTCGTGCTGGCACTGGCGCTCGGGGGTATCCTGATCGTCGAGGGATGGACATATCCGGGCCGCTACGCCGAGCGCAGCAATATCCGCGGTTTCGCCGCGGCCGTGACCGAGCGGCTACCCCCCGAGCCGCGCATCGTCACATATCTGGACGCGGGGCTCGTGTATGACCTCTATCTGCGGCGGCCCGTCGAGGAGCTGCCGGGCCTGCCCGATCTGGCCGCGCGACTGGCCGCGCCGCGGCCCGGGGATGTGATCCTGATGCGCGAGGACCGGTGGATGACGATGCACGCGGCGCACGAGGCCCGCTGGCAGGTGCTGCTGGCGGACCGCGTGGGCCGCGTCCAGATGGTCTTGCTGGGACCGCGCGCGTGAGCGTGGCCACGCCCGATCTGTCGGTGCTGCTGCCCGCCTTCAACGAGGCGGAGAGCCTGGGGCCGCTCTGGGCCGAGCTGAGCGCGGTGCTCGACGAGATCGGCCGGTCGGCCGAGGTCATCATCGTGGACGACGGCAGCACCGACGCGACCCCCGCGATCGCGCGGGCGCTCCACGAGCGCGACGCGCGCGTGCGGCTGCTGCGCCTGGCCGGCAACGGCGGGCTCTCGGTGGCGCTCGACGCCGGCTTCGCGCGGGCCCGCGGGCGCATCGTGGTCACCCTGGACAGCGACCTGCAGAACGATCCGCGCGACATCCCGCGGATGCTGGCGCGTCTCGACGGGTACGACGCGGTGACCGGCTGGCGCCAGCGTCGCGACGATCCGTGGCTCAAGCGCGCCTCGTCGTGCGTCGCCAACGCGGTGCGGAACGCGATCACCCGGGAGGAGGTGCACGACAGCGCCTGCACCCTGCGGGTGATGCGCCGCGGCTGTCTCGGGTGCTTGCCGCGCTTCCGCGGTTTCCATCGCTTCGTGCCCACGCTGCTCCGCATGGCGGGCTGCCGGGTGCTCGAGCTGCCGGTGAGCCACCGGGCGCGGCGGTTCGGCGTGTCGCACTACGGCATTCGCAACCGGGCGGTCGTTGCGTTCGAGGACCTGCTCGCGGTCCGCTGGATGCAGTCGCGCCGCCTCCGCTACGAGGTCGCCGAGGAGGTGTAGTCTTGTCGCGCGGCACGCGGTTCGGGCGGGCGGGGCGGGGGCCGCTCCCGGGGACACGCTGAGTCGCGGGCGGCTGGCGTCGTCTCGATCGTGCCACGAGATCGGCCGGTGGTGGCTTCGATAACCCGCAGAAGACACGGTCCCCGGGAGCGGCCCCCGCCCCACCCACCCGAACCTATGACGTCTTGTCGTTTCCCTGGACCGGCGGGCGACGTGTCACAGCTTCTTGCTGGGGGGGAGGTCGCTCATTCTGGCGAGGACGTCGAAGACGATGGCGAAGTCGTACCTGGCGAGGCCGAGGCCCTTGGCGGCGGTCATGAGCTCGTGGGTGAGGGCGACGCTCGGGAGCGTGACGCCGGAGGCGCGGGCCATGTCCAGGGCGAGGCCTAGGTCTTTCTGGATCATGTCCACGTCGAAATAGCCTTCCGGTGGCATGCCGAGGACGAAGGGGCCGCGGTATTTCACCATCGGGGACGCGATCACGCTCTTGAGGAGCACTTCCACGGCGCGGGCGCGATCGACGCCGGCCTTCTCGGCGAGCAGGACCGACTCCGCGAACGAGAGCATCTGGACCGCGAGGCCCTGGTTCACCGCGATCTTCATGCTCTTCGCGAGTCCCACCCGGCCGACGTGGGTGATGGTCGGGCCGATGGCCTCGATATAAGGCCGGGCGCGCTCGAGGACCGTCGGGTCACCGCCGACCATGAAGGACAGCTGGCCCGCGTCCAGCGTGGCGGGGCTGCCGGAGACCGGGGCGTCCAGTAGCGCGCCGCCGCGCGCCGCGACCGCAGCGGCCAGGCGCTCGACCACCGCCGGACCCACCGTGCTCATCTCGACCAGGATCGCGCCCGGCCGCCAGCCGGCGAGCAGCCCCTCGGGGGCGCGCGTCACCGCCTCGAGCGCGGGGTCGTCGGTGACCATGGTGAAGACCACGTCCGCCCGCTCGGCGACTTCGCGGGGCGACGCGGCGAGCATCATGCCCGCGCGGACGAGATCGGCGGCCTTCGCGGCGGTGCGGTTGTAGCCGCAGAGCGCGTGGCCGGCATCGAGCAGGCGCCGGGCCATCCGGCCGCCCATCGCGCCGAGACCGACGAAGCCGAGCGGGGTCATCGTTTGCGTTTCTGGACAGCGGCCTTGCGTTTACTCCCTTTGCCTGCGTCGTCTGTTACGGCGATCACGCTGATCTCGATCTTGCAGTTGGCGTGCGTGGCCAGGCGCGAGACCTCCACCGTGGTCGTGGTGGGGCGGTGAGCGCCCAGATACGAGGCCCAGACCGCGTTGAGATCGTCCTGCTCGGCCACGTCGGTGAGGTAGCGCGTCGCCGACACCACGTCGGCCAGCGTGCAGCCGGCCGCGACCAGAGTGGTCTTGAGGTTCTCCATCAGCAGCACGGCCTGCTCCCGCATGTGGGGCGGCAGGTCGAACTCCTCCTCGCGATGCGGATGGCTGTGGTAGACCGGCGCCGCGGTGAGCCCGGAGAGAAACAGCAGGCTGCCGCGCCGCACCAGGAGCGCCGGCGCATAGGGCATCTCCACGTCGCGCTTGTCGGGGTGGTGGACCGGGCGGACGTCTCGGGGCATGACAGCGCATGATCGGCGCCGCCTCGCCCGGCGTCAAGCGGTCAGAGCCCGGGAACCTTGACTCACCCCGGCATGTTTGCTAAAACAAAGGCCAATTCTTGCCGTACCCCATCCGTCCGAGATGGTCCCGAGGAGGGTTCACATGACGATGACGTCCTGGAAGCGTCTGGCCCCGGCGGCTCTCGCCGGTGTCATGCTCGCCTCGCTGCCGCTCCCCGTGGATGCCCAGACCCCGATCAAGATCGGCGCCTCGATGTCGGTGACCGGCACCTACGCCAAGCCGGGCACGTACCAGAAGCAGGGCTACGACGTCTGCATCGACGAGCTGAACGCCAAGGGCGGTATCCTCGGGCGCAAGGTCGAGCTGGTGATCTACGACGACCAGTCGATGCCCGCCACCGCGGTGCGGCTGTACGAGAAGCTGATCACCGAGGACAAGGTGGACGCGGTCATGGGGCCCTACTCCTCGGCGGTGAGCGAGGCGGTCGCCAACGTGACCGAGAAGTACAAGAAGGTCATGGTGGCGCCGCTCGCGGCCACCACCTCGATCTTCAAGAAGGGCCGCAAGTACATCTTCATGGTGATCACCCCCGCGGAGAACTACCTGGACGGGCTGATCGACATGGCGGCCAAGCGCGGGCTCAAGACGGTCGCCATCATCAACGAGGACACGCTGTTCCCCAAGGCGTCGGCGTCCGGCACCGCGGAGGCGGCCAAGAAGCGGGGCATGCAGGTGGTGCTGCAGGAGGCCTATCCGAAGGGTAATACCGATTTCTCGGCGCTGCTCGTCAAGATCAAGGCGGCCAATCCCGACGTCATCGCGGCCGGCACCTACTTCGACGACGCGGTGGCGATCACCCGGCAGATGAAGGAGCTCAACGTCAACCCGAAGATGTTCGGGCTCACGGTGGGCGGGGACCTGCCCGAGTTCTACGACCTGCTCAAGCAGAACGCGGAGTACGTCTACGGCTCGACCCAGTGGGACGAGTCGCTCCCGTATCCCGGGCAGAAGGAGTTCCTGGCCGCCTACAAGAGCAAGTTCAAGCAGGAGCCGGCGTACCACACCGCGGCCGGCTACGCGGGCTGCCTCATCTACGCGGAGGCGGTGAAGCGGGCGGGGACGCTCGACGCGGACAAGGTCCGCGAGCAGCTCCTCAAGATGGAGATCAAGACCGCGTTCGGGGAGTACAAGGTCGAGCCCGACGGCTTCCAGATCGCGCACAAGATGGTCATGCTCCAGTGGCAGGACGGCAAGCGCATCGTCGTGTGGCCGGACGATCTGGCGAACGGCAAGATGCGCTACCCGACGCCGGAGTGGAGCAAGCGGTAGCCGGATCCCCGTTGCCGAGCTGTTTCCCGCGCCGCGCCCGCCGGCCCTCCGGCGGGCGCGGGCACGCTCCGGAGGGCCCGTGGGCGTCCTGATCACGCCGAGCATGATCGGCCAGGTGGTCATCTCGGGCCTCCTCGCCGGCTCCCTCTACGCGATGGTGGCCCTGGGCCTGGGCCTGATCTTCGGGGTGATGCGCGTGCTCAACGTCGCGCACGGCCCGCTGCTGATGATGGGGGCCTACACGACGTTCTGGCTCTTCCAGTGGATCGGCTTCAACCCCTACCTCTCCCTGCTGATCTCCATGCCGCTCCTGTTCCTGGTCGGTGTCGCGCTGCAGCGCTTCCTCGTGCGCCGCGTGGTGGACGCGCCCGAGCTGTCGTCGCTCCTGCTCACCTTCGGCGTCTCGATCGCGCTGGTCAACCTGGCCCAGCTCGCCTTCACGTCCGACCTGCGTGCGGTGGAGTACCTGACCGGCTCGTTCGTGGTAGGCCCCTTCGCGCTCTCCAAGCCGCGGCTCGCCACCTGCGGCTTCGCCATCGCGATCACCCTCGGCGCCTTCGTGTTCCTCCGGTCCACCCGCCTCGGCAAGGCGATTCGCGCGGTGTCCCAGAGTCGCGAGGTCGCCCAGGTCTGCGGCATCGACGTGCAGCGTATTCACCTGATCACCTTCGGGCTCGGCTCGGCGCTCGCCGCCGCGGGCGGCTCGCTGGTCGCGGTCATGGTGGCGATCCAGCCCGAGATGGGCCAGGTCTACACGTTCAAGTCGTTCCTGGTCATCGTGCTGGGCGGCGCCGGTAACTACCCGGGCGCGCTGCTGGGCGGCCTGCTCCTGGGGCTCGTGGAGCAGCTCGCGTCGCTCTTCCTCACCGCGCAGGTCAACGAGGCGGTTGCCTACGTGCTGCTGGTGGTGGTTCTCCTGATCCGGCCGACCGGCCTGCTGAAGGGCCGCGTGTGAAGCGCTGGTTTCCGGCCGCCCTCGCGGTGCTCGCGGTGGGGCTCGCCCTCTATCCCCTGCAGGCCACCGGCTACGGCGTGCGGGTGATGCTCCAGCTCTTCATGTGGATCGCGCTGGCCCAGTCGTGGAACCTGATCTCGGGCCTCACCGGCTACGTGTCCTTCGGCCACGTGGTCTTCTTCGGCACCGGGGCCTACGCCTCGAGCATCCTGATCGTGACGCTGGGCTGGGCGTGGCCGCTCGCCTGCCTGGGCGGCGGCGCGGTGGCAGCGGTGCTCGCGTTGCTCATCGGCTGGCCGTGCTTGCGGCTGAAGGGGCCCTACTTCGCGATCGCCACGCTCGGGCTCAACGAGGTCATGCGGGTGGTGGTCTCCTACTACGAAGGCCTGACCGGGGGCGGCAACGGGCTCTCGCTGCCCACGCTGTACGCGAGCGTGGAGATCTACTACGCGATGGGCCTCGTGGCGGCGGCGGTGACCGTGGTCACCTACGTCATCGTCACCTCCCGCTTCGGGCTGCGGCTCATGACCATCCGCGAGGACGAGGTGGCCGCGGAGGCGATGGGGATCGACACCCTGCGCTACAAGCTCTACGCCTTCCTGCTCTCCGCGGCGGCTCCCGGGATCGTGGGCGGCCTCTCCGCGCGCGACCAGGGCTACATCGAGCCCCTCTCGGTGTTTCCGCTCATCATGACCATCACGATGATCGTGATGGCGCTGTTCGGCGGCAAGGGCACGATCTGGGGGCCGGTGCTCGGGGCCGCGCTGCTCTTCGCCTTCCAGGAGGTGGTGTGGGCGCGCTTCATCTACCTCCACCAGCTCCTCTTCGGCGCGATCATCGTGGGGGTGGTGCTCCTGATGCCCCGCGGGATCCTGGGCGTGCTCCAGCAGAAGTACAACCTGCCGCGGACCATCTAGCCCCGTGGCGCCCCTCCTCGAGGTCCGTTCGGTGGTGAAGCGCTTCGGCGGCGTCGCCGCGGTCAACGGCGTCTCGCTCGCGCTCGAGCCCGGTCGCATCTACGGGCTCATCGGGCCGAACGGCTCGGGCAAGACCACGCTGTTCAACTGCATCACCGGGGTAGACCAGGCCGACGAGGGGGAGATCCTCTTCAAGGGCCGCCGCATCGAGCGGATGAAGCCGCACCAGATCTTCCATCTCGGAGTGGGCCGCACCTTCCAGGTGATCCGGGTCTTCCCAGAGCTGACCGCCCTCGAGAACCTGCTGGTGGTGACGACGAGCGGGTATGCGGAGGCGCAGCGCCGGGCCCGGGAGCTGCTCGCGCTCGTGAAGCTCGAGCGACTCGCGGGCGAGTTCGCGGGCAATCTCTCCTACGGGCAGCAGAAGCTCGTGGAGTTCATCCGCGTGCTCATGACCGATCCCGAGATGATCCTGCTCGACGAGCCCGCCGCCGGCGTCAACCGCACCCTGCTGAACGAGCTGCTCGATGCGGTGAGGCGCCTGCGCGACCAGGGCAAGACCATCCTGCTGGTCGAGCACGACATGAAGGTGGTCATGGGCCTCTGCGAGACGGTGTGCGTGCTCGATCACGGCGAAAAGCTGGCCGAGGGGGCGCCCGGCGTCATCCAGGCCGACGAGCGGGTCATTGAGGCTTATTTCGGTCGCTAGCGCGCTGCTGCTCGCGTACCTGATCTGGGCCTCGCGCGCCTGGCCTCTGATCCACGACGCGCCCGTGATGCACTACATTGCCTGGCTCGTCGCCCAGGGCGGGGTCCCGTATCGCGACGCCTTCGACATGAACCTGCCCGGCGTCTATCTCCTGCACCTGGCCGTGCTCCAGGTGGGCGGTCCCGGCGATCTGGCATGGCGGCTCTTCGACCTGGCCTGGCTCGCCGTCACCGGTGCGCTGCTCTGGGCCTACTGCCGACCGGTGAGCGACGCGGTCGCGGCCGGCGCGGGCGCAGCCCTGTTCGGCCTCTATCATCTGAGCGGCGGCGCGTGGCGCGCAGGGCAGCGCGATTTCCTGCTCTGCCTCTTCCTGCTCGCGGGCGCCTACGGCGTGGCGCGGGGCCTCGAGCAGGCGGGCGGGCGCCTGGCCCTCCTGGGGGGCGGGCTCGCCCTCGGCGCGGGCATGACCGTGAAGCCACACGCGGGTCTCTTCTGGCTGCTGTGCGCGGCCGTGGCCGCGGCGGGCGCTCGCCGCGCCGGGCACGCGGCCTGGCGCGCCGGCGCGCTCGTGCTGGGCGGCGGGCTGGTGGTGCCCGCGCTCGTGTTCGGCTGGCTCGCCGCACGCGGCGGCCTGGTACCGTTCGTGGGCGTGCTCACCGGCTACGTGCTGCCGCTCTACAGCCAGGTCGGCCGCGTGTCGGTGCTCGGGGCCATGCGCTGGCATACCTGGGGGCGCACGAGCTTTGGCCTGTTCGCGGGGCTCGGCCTGCTGGGCCTGCGCGCCGCCGCCCGGCCCTGGCCGCCGCGCCTCGTGCTGGCGGCCCTGGGCGCGCTCTACGGCGCCGTGCACTTCGCGATCCAGGGCAAGGGCTGGGAGTATCAGCTCTACCCGCTCGCGCTCTTCCTCTGCGCGCTGGCGCCCGCGGCGGTGGCGCGCCGCGGGGACGAGCCGCTTCCGCGGCGGGTCGGTCTGGGCGCCGCGCCCCGCGCGGTCGCGCTCGTGGCCTGGGCGGTGCTCGCGCTCGTGCTGGCCGCCAAGGGCGTCGAGGCGCGCGAGCCCGCCTGGATCGCGGAGAAGGCGCGGCGGGTAGACGCGCTGACCCGCGACCTGGCCCCGCTGGTGCGCCCGGGCGAGACCGTGCAGGTGCTCGACACCACCGCGGGGGGCGTCCATGCGCTCCTGCGCATGGGTCTCCGGCAGCCCACGCGCTTCATCTACGACTTCCACTTCTTCCACCACCAGGACGACCCGCGCATCGGCGCCCTGCGCGCGGAGCTGGTGGCGGGCCTCGCGGCCCACCCGCCCGCCGCGGTGGTGGTCCTCGAGGAGAGCTGGCCCGACCTCGGCTACGCGCGCCTGGCCGCGTTCCCCGAGCTGGCGCGGGCGCTCGAGCGCTCCTTCCCCCTGGCCGTCACCGGCCCCGGATACCGGATCCATGCGAAGCGACGCGATCCGTAGCGTCATCCGTGCCTACGACGATCCGATCGTGCGCGCGTACTGCTGGGGGCGCTTCTGGATCCTGCGCCAGCGATTTCTCGACGAGATCGGCCAGTACCTTCCCGCGCGGGGTCGGGTGCTCGACCTGGGCTGCGGCTTCGGGCTCTTCTCGCTCTACTTCGCGAGCGCGCATCCGGCGCTCACCGTCGAAGGCTTCGATCTCAATCCACGCCGCATCGAGATGGCCCGCGCGGCCGCGCGGCGGCTCGGTCTCGGCAACGTCCGGTACGAGGTCGGCGACGTCATGGATTTCCGGGGCGGCGAGCGCTTCGACGCCGCCTACATGCTCGACATCGTCCACCACATTCCGGTGGACGCGGTGCGGCCCCTGCTCGAGCAGGTGGCCAAGACGCTGCCCGAGGGCGGGCGCCTGCTCGTCAAGGACGTGGATCGCCAGCCGGCCTACAAGCGCTGGTTCACCCACGCCCTGGACCGGGTCATGGATCCCCGGACGCCCGTTCGCTACTGGGGCGCGGAGGAGCTGCAGCCGCTCCTGGAGGACGTGGGCTTCGAGGTGCACCGGCACCTGATGGTGGACGTCCTGCCCTATCCCCACGTGCTCTACATCGGGCGGCGTCGGCCTTGACCGCCGCAGTCAGCCCGATCCTGCTGCACGCCGAGCGTCTCACCGCCGGGTACGGCAAGATGGCCATCCTCCACGACGTCACGCTCGACGTGCGCGTGGGCGAGATGGTGAGCGTCATCGGCCCCAACGGTGCGGGCAAGTCCACGGCCTTCAAGACCATCGTGGGCTTTCTGCGCCCGACCAGCGGGCGGGTCCTCTTCGATGGGCAGGACATCACGGGCCTCCGGCCCGACCAGGTGCTGCCGCGCGGCCTGGCCTATGTCCCCCAGGGCCGCATCGTGTTCCCCCAGATGACGGTGCTGGAGAATCTCGAGATGGGCGCCTACATCGAGCGGGACGGCCGCCGGATCCAGGAGGCGCTCGAGCGCGTCTACCGGCTGTTCCCGGTCCTGGCCGAGCGGCGGACCCAGAAGGCGGGGACCATGTCGGGCGGCGAGCAGCAGATGGTGGCGATCGGGCGGGCTCTCATGACCACGCCCAAGCTGATCCTGCTGGACGAGCCGTCGCTGGGTCTGGCCCCGAAGTTCGTCTCCCTGATCTTCGACAAGCTCACCGAGATGAAGCGGTCGGGCTACACC
>Ga0255310_10000326_pt1 | contig 10849 bp, 11 predicted proteins | sample EtOH1_T0_E1_meta_FD_201359 | JGI IMG/M metagenome (GOLD analysis project Ga0255310, IMG submission 201359) | Sandy soil microbial communities from University of British Columbia, Vancouver, Canada - EtOH1_T0_E1 | ecosystem: Engineered > Artificial ecosystem > Sand microcosm > Unclassified ...
GCGCCACCGGCCACATCATCTTCAACCCGCACCCCAAAGTGTCCTTCGACTTCGACGGCTTCACCGGCCCCAAGCGCTCCGTTTCCTTCGATCCCAGGCCCAGGAGCTGGAGCTGGGTGGGGAGCTTCGGATCGCAAGTCCTGTTCAAGCTGGGCCGCTTCCAGCCCTACTTCGGCTACAACTACTCCAATTCGCCCAGCGCCGGGTTTGAGACCACCACGCCCACCACCACACCCATCTCCTACAAGGTGCATTCCTTCAGATTCGGATTCAGCTATCGCTTCTAGAAAAACCTCGGGGAGTCTTCCGCATCCAGCCGCGGAAGACTCCCCGGTTTTTTTGGTCTTGGAAAAGGGACAGCGGAGGCGGCTTGCCGCGAACGGCCGCGCCTACGTCCCGCCGTGGGGCGGCGGGGTTGCGTTCTGCGCCTGGGTGGCGCTGGCAGCCTCAAACACCGCGCGCACCCGCCGGTCGGTGCGGTAGGCATGCACGTACACCGGACCCGCCTGGGTCTTCAGGTACTCCACCACCTTCTGTACCTCCCCTGGCGGGACCGGGTTTCCCCGCAGCGGAAAGCGGGCCATTCGAAAACCGTAGGTTCGCGCCCACAAAGTTTCGCGCAGGATCCACACTGCATCGTCTTTGTTCTGCTCGTCCAGCACCGAGACCACCTCCCGCACCCCGGCTGCTCGCAGCGCCACAATCTCGTCGTCGGTGGGATAGGGGCCGAGGATCAGCCATTTGTTCACCCGCAGCAGTTCGCCCCGCTCGAACTTTTGCTTGGTGATGGTTTCCTGGAACGGCGCTCCTCCACCCCCCAGCGCCGTGTCCAGCGCCCAGGTCCAGTTCCCGTTGCGGATGCCCACCACGAACACACGGTGGTCCGCCCGTTGCACGTAGTCGGCGATGTTCTGCACCATCCCCGGGTCAGGTTTGGAAGGGTCCAGGGGCATGGAGGTGTATCGCAGCCCGGAGTCCTTGCAGATCTTCTTCGCCTTCTCGATGAAGGATTGCTGCCCGGGATTCGTTGGATCCAGGATGGAGACCACCTCCCGCACCCCCGTCCGCAGGATGCTGCCGAACCACTCTTCATCGTTGGGATAGGGGCCCACCACGATGCGCTTGTCGCTGTAGGTCAGCAGCATGCCCCGATCCAGCGCCGGGGGCGTCAGGGCGGTGATCGCCTGCGTCCCCTGCTGCTGTCCCTCCAGCACGATCGACCTCACCAGGTTGGTGCGGTGCGTTCCCAGATAGCAGTGCACGTAGTAGCGCCCGCTGCCCCGGATCAGCTTCCGGACTCCCTCCCGCGCGTCGTGGTTATCGGAGATCCAGGGCAGCATGGGGAAGTGGTAGAGCTTAATGCCCACCTGTGCGGCGTTGGCCTTCTCGCGCTCGATCAGCACCGTCTCAAACGGGATGGTGGGGTGCAGCAGAGAAATGACCCCGTCATATCCCTGGCTCTTCAGTTTCTGCAGCTCCGCCAGATCGGGATAGGGGCCGAAGGTGAAGCGCTTGGTCACCTCCCGCACCGAGCCCTGGTGCGAGGTGATGACCGAAAACCCGGTGTTCAGGAAGGCGACGAACACCAGCACCGCCACCAGCGTGCTGGCGCCCGCGATGCCGTAGGCCAGTCGCGGCCGCGGCGGATTCACCCCCACCGCCTTGCGGTAATAGAGCAGCGTCACCGCCAGGGCGATCACGAACCACCCGTACACGAATGGCCCCAGGGTGCGGTCGATCGCCGCTTGCGACCATCCCTGCGCGTTCAGCCAGCGCTCCGCCGGCACCATCAGGAACATCAGGAAGCTGCCGCCCCCGGCGAAGCCGAAGCTGCCGTAGAAAACCACGCTCAACAGCCATTTCTGCCATTTCTTCATGGGCCAACCTGGAGTATTGGTCTGCGGCAAGGGGGAATCCATTACTACTATCACACTTTCCATCCCCTACCAAGGGCGCACCCGGGTACGGCAGCAAAGAAAAGGCCCGGCAGCGCGCCGGGCCCAGGGGTGGCAGGGAACTGCCGGTTCATCCCGTCTTGCGGATGTTGATGTCGCCGTGAGAGTTGGTCAGCCGCACCGTGGGCCCTCCCGTGCCCACCGAGCCGGCGGCCTTGGATTCGCGATTCTGGTCCTCCACCTTGAGCTCGCTGAAATCCGACTGGATGTCCCCGTGATCGGTGCGTGCGTTCATCTGGAAGCTGCCCTTGGCCGGCAGTTCCACGATGATATGCCCGTGGTCGTTGACGATCTCCACCGTGCCCAGGGGCGGCTTGCTGGCCGTCAGCTCCACGTCGCCATGGTTGTTGTCCACTTTGATGTCGCCACTCACGTCTTCCAGGTGGATGTCCTTGGCGCGAGTCACGATGCGGAAGTTCCCGCTCACCCCCCGCGCCCTCATGTCGCCGATCTCCATGGTCATGTCGCCATCCAGCCGGCCCATCTCCAGGTCGGTGCGCGAGGACTTGAAGCGCACTCCCTTGCCCACCTTGGCCACGCTCATGGTGCCGAAGTAGTCGCCGTGCAAGTTCACCACCCCGCCGATCTCGGACAGGTTGGAGTCGTTCACCCGGCCCTCCACGTCCACATCGCCGGTGATATTGCGCGCCCGGACGGAACCCCGCCGCAGGTGGATCTCCGCGTTCCCGGTCACGTCTTCCGCCGAAACATCGCCCCGCGAGGTTTGCAGTTTTACGTTCCCCTCGCGTCCCTCCACCCGTACGTCGCCCCGCAAGGTCATCAGGTCAGCCATCGCCTTCCTGGGGACCTGGATCTCTATGTCCATGGCGCTGCCCCGGCTGTAGTTGGAGATGCCGATCACCACCTCGCTGCCCGAGAGGTTGACGGTGGGCTGCATCGAGGCATGGATGCGGTCGGCCTCGCTTGCCGAGCCCGCCAACACCGTCTTGCGCACCGTCACGTGCAGCTTGTCGTCCGTCCCTGCCCGCAGTTTGATGTCGCCGCGGTCCAGCGCAACCCGCAGGCTGCCCCCGGCCGGAAAGTCCTGGTCGATCTGCTGGTTGTAGGTGTAGCGCGTCCCGAAGAAGATGGGGAAGTCATCTCCCAGGTCCAGTTCATCTCCCACCGAACCCCAGTTCACACGGGCGGCCTGGCTGGCCATCATTCCGAACATGATGAGGAAGATCAGCAGCACGATCCCGCCTCCCCCGATCCCCGGCGCCGGGCGCCCTTCGCTGCGCGCCTGGTAGTACTCCACCAGCTTCACCACGCCCCACAGGATGATGAACAGCGGCCAGTAGTGCGCGAACCACCCGCCCACCTTGCCCCAGCTCAAAAGGCCGGCGTTGATGAGCAGGAAGACCACCCCCACGCTGATCAGCACGATGGGGCCGAAATAGGAGCGGGGACGCGGTGCTTGAGTTCCGTTAGCCATGACTTGGGTCCTTTGTTGTTTCTGGTGTCGCTTCTGGGGCGCTGGGGGCTGTGGGAAGGCCCGCGGCCGGGACGCTCGGAGCAATGTGCCCGGCGGTGGAGCCGCTGGAGCGCAGGAACAGCACGACTCCGATCACGATCAGGATCACCGGCCAGGTGTAGTGGAAGCGAACGTGCGCCCAGAGCGAGAGAAAGAACAGCACGCCCAGGGTGATGAGCATGGCGGCGCCCATCAGGTCCCACGCCACGCAGCGCTGGCACCCGCAAGCCCGGTTTCTAACGTAGGTCTCCACCGACTCCTCCTTACCGGCCCGCCGCCGCATTGCGGCGCATGTACATGCGGATGCCCAGCGCGATCAGGATCAGCGGCCACAGCCGCCCGATCCAGTTCCAGTGGAAGATCCCCGCGTTGCTCAGCAGGAAGAGCACGCCCAGCCCGATGAGCACGATCGCCCCCGTGGGCACGTGAGAAAAGCTGCCGGCGGCGTCGCCCGAGCCCCACAGGCCCCGGCTCAGTCCCAGCGGATCTTCGGGCACGGGCAGGCCCAACAGCTTCGCCTTGGCCGTGCGGTGGGCGTCGAACACCTGGTAGAAGAAGAAGAACATGATCAGGATTCCCCACAGCCCTTCGTACTGTCCGGAATCCGCCAGCGTCACCAGCACAGCGAAGATGATCACGTGCACCAGGCCCTTGGCGAACTGGCCGTTGTACATGGCGCCCACGCCCGGGATGAAGCCCAGCAGCGCCGCCAGCACGGGATTCCCGGCTCCGGGCGCGGCCACACCCGGCGCCGTGCCCGCCAGGCGCGCCGCGATGCACGCCTCGCAGTAGATCACCCCGCGCACGTCGCGCTTGCACTCCTCGCACAGCGCCTTGCCGCAGGTCCGGCAATAGGCGGTGCCGGCTACTTCAGGATGGATTGCGCAGTTCATGCTTTGCTCCTGACATTGCTCGCCAAAGTTGCTCCCCGCACCCCGTGCCCGTTTCCCGCCGAAGCCAGGACCAGCTCCCCGCCCTCCCGGCTGTACTGCCTTTCCTTCTCCCGCTCGGGCTGGCCGCTGGTGTCGTTGGTCTTCTTGTCGTCCTTCTTGGGAGCCGAAGGCTGCGCCTGGGGTTCGGGCTGCGCCGCGTCCTTCAACTCCTGCATCCGCGTCTGGATCTCATACACCAGCCGGATGTTCTCGTAATACTTCACCACTTTGGAACTGGTCTCGTTGTAACCGCGCACCGCGCTGCTCTGCAGAGCGCTGGGCCGCAGGTCCAATTGCTGCAGGTCGCCCAGCTTCACCCCCGTCACCTGCATCATCAGGGAGACGGAAAAGAAGGCCATGGCCGCCGACATGGCGAAGCGCGGCTGCCGCACCGTCGCATACAGTGGAAACAACAGCGGCTTCAACCACCCTCGCGCCCAAACGGGGCCGGACTCGTGCGCCGCGTCCGCCTCGGCTTCCGCCTCCTGTCCGCTGGTGGCGATCAGGATGTTGCGCACCAGGTTGCGCGGCAGCTCCACTTCGTCCAAGGACTTCATCCAGCTCAGGCCGGCAGCGGCGTCCGCATACATGGGGCCGCAGTCGGCGCACGCCGTGCGATGCTCGTGGAAGCGCTCGCGCACCGCGCCCGCCAGGGCGCCATCCAGCGCCTCCGCCAGCAGGGCTTCAAACTCCGCGCAATTCATCGTTCCTTCGCGCATCCGGGTTGTGCCTTCGCCCGCCATCAGTTCACCTGTCTATGAATACGTTGTAACAATCGCGCTAGTTCCGTGCGCCCCCGGTTGATCCTCGATTTCACCGTGCCCTCCGGTACGTTCAGCGCCTGCGCGATCTCCTTATAGTCCATGTCCTGCAGGTCCCGGAGGATGACCGCTTCCCGCAGCTCCGGCGAAAGCTTCTGCAACGCTTGCTGCACCATCTCCTGGGTCTCGCGCCGGCCCACTTGCCGGTCGGGCGTCACCCCGCCGTCGGCCAGCTTCTCCGCCAGGCTCAGACCCTCTTCTTCGGGACCCGAGCCGGCGTCCAGCGAATCCGTCACCCGGTCCATCTTGCGCTTGCGGAAGTGGTCCACCAGCAGGTTGCGGGTCACCGTCGTCACCCAGGTGGTGAAGGCGCCGCGCTGCACGTCGTAGCTGCTGAGGGTGCGGTACATCTTGATGAAGACTTCCTGAGTCAGGTCCTCGGCCTCATCCCGCGATCCGGTGAAGCGGTAGCACAGGTTGAAGATGCGGCGGTTGTGCTGCTCCACGAGCCTCTCCCACGCCGCGGCGTCGCCCGCCAGGCAGCGACGGAGCAGGGCGGCTACGGCTTGGGCATCGTCCAACCAGCACTCCTATGCACTCCCGGGCCGAATTCCTACCGCCATAAGATACGGAATTTGGAAGCCGAAAGTTCGCCGAAATGTGAGGTCGGGGGCATTGTAGCAGGGCGCCAAATGGCCGCTTCTCATGAGGGAATGAAAAGCGAATATGCGTCGCTCAGGAGGACGCTTTCTTGCGCTCTTGGACGGCGTAGTGGAGGAGAACGACGCCGTCGGTGAACTTCTGCGTGCGCAGGAGCCGGAGCGGCAGGTTGCGGTGGCGTGGCGCGACCAGCGCGATGCCTTCGCCGAGCAGTACCGGGATGATGTGGAGGACAAGCTCATCCAGTTCCCCGGCGTCGAGGAATGCGGAAGCAAGCTCGCCTCCGCCCACAAGCCAGATGTCCTTGCCTTTCTCCGCGCGCAGGCGGCGGGCGAAGCTCTGGATGTCGCCCTCCACCAGTTCGACTTTGGCGCTGGCGGCCCGCTTCAGCGTACGCGAGAAGACGCAGTTCCGCTTACCGGGATACGCGTCCTTCATGCCATGGGCCACGGCCAGGTCGTATGTCTTGCGTCCCAGGAAGCAGGTGTCGACGCTCTTGTAAAACTTGCCCATGCCGTAGTTGCCCTTGGGCTGTGGCCGGTCGAGCCAGTCCACTGCGCCGTCAGGGCGGGCGATGAAGCCGTCGGCAGAGACGGCGACGTAGTAAATGATCTTGCGAGCCACAGCCGATCTCCTAGCCAGCGGAGAAGTCGAAGGATCTCCCTATTCGCTGGTGAAGTAATCCGCGGTCACCGGGTTCTCGAACATGGAGTAGTCGCGGGTGACCACGGTGATGCCGCTCTCGGTGACGAAATAGCGCTGTTTATCGGCGGCGGCGTCATAGCCGATCTCACTGCCCTCGGGGATCTCGACGTCGCGGTCGAGGATGGCGCGCCGGATGCGGCAGTGCCGCCCCACGTTCACATGCGAGAACAGGATGCTGGCCTCCACCTCGCTGTAGGAGTTCACCCGCACGTCGGGGGAGAGCACGCTGTTGCGCACCGTCCCGCCCGAGAGGATGCACCCCATGGAGACGATGGAATCCACCGCCGTCCCCAGCCGCCCCGGGTCGCCGAAGACGAACTTGGCCGGCGGATACTGCCGCTGGAAGGTCCTGATGGGCCAGGCCTGGTCGTAGAGATTGAACACCGGCGACACCGACACCAGGTCCATGTTGGCTTCGTAGTAGGCCTCCAAGGTGCCTACGTCGCGCCAGTAGAGCGCTTCCGTCTTGTTCTCGTCCACGAAGTTGAAGGAGTGCACGCGATACTCCGCCACCATCTTGGGCAGGATGTCGTGGCCGAAATCGTGGCTGGACTTGGGATCTTCCGCATCCTTGAGCAGGACTGCCAGCAGCACCTCGGTGTTGAACAGGTACACGCCCATCGACGCCGAAATCATGTTCAGGTTGTAGGGCGAGCGCAGCTCGGTCTTCTCCGGCTTCTCCACGAATCCCACGATGCGCCCGTGTTGGTCGACCTCCACCACTCCCAGCCGCGAGCACTCGCCGGGCTCCGCCAGGATGGTGGCCAGGGTCATGTCCGCGCCCGCCTCCTCATGCTGGTGCAGCATGCGCTCGTAGTTCATCTTGTAGATGTGGTCGCCGGAGAGCACCAGCACCCGTTTGGGCTGCTCCGCGCCGATGGAGTAGATGTTCTGGTAGACCGCATCCGCCGTCCCCAGGTACCAGTTCTCACTCACCCGCTTCATGGGCGGCAGGATCTCGATGAACTCTCCCAGGTCGCGGGCCACGATGTTCCAGCCCTCGCGGATGTGCCGGTTGAGGGAGAGCGCCTTGTACTGGGTGAGGATGTACACCTTGCGCAGGTCGCTGTTGATGCAGTTGGAGAGCGTGACGTCGATGATGCGGTAGATGCCGCCGAAGGTCACCGCCGGCTTGGCGCGGTCCCGCGTCAGGGGATACAACCGCTCCCCTGCGCCCCCCGCCAACAGCACTCCCAGCGTGTCTTTCATGGCGAAAAAAGGATGGTAGCACGCCGGCTGCTACAATTCTGACCCGTGAAGAAGGCCGCGGAGAAGCCGCCCGCTCGCGAGAAGAAGCCCGCCTCCGGCATGCGTCCCCTCTACACACCCGCCGACGTGAAAGGCAGCAACCCCGGCTATCCCGGCGACTATCCCTACACCCGCGGCATCCAGCCCACCGCCTACCGCGGACGCCTCTGGACCATGCGCCAGTACGCCGGCATGGGCGACGCCGAGGAATCCAACAAGCGCTACCGCTACCTGCTGGCTCACGGCACCACCGGGCTCTCCGTCGCCTTCGATCTGCCCACCCAGATGGGCATGGATTCCGACCACGCGCTGGCCGCCGGCGAAGTCGGCAAGGTCGGCGTGGCCATCGACTCCATCGAGGACATGGAGCGCCTCTTCCAGGGCATCGACCTGACCCAGGTCTCCACCTCGATGACCATCAACTCCACCGCCTCCATCCTGCTGGCGCTCTACGTGGCCGTGGCCAGGCGAGCGGGTGCCGAGCCGCGCAAACTGAGCGGCACGGTGCAGAACGACGTCCTCAAGGAATACATCGCCCGTGGGACGTACATCTATCCGCCCGAGCAAGCCCTGCGCATCATCACCGACATGTTCGCCTGGGCCGAGCGCGAGCTGCCCGAGTGGAACACCATTTCCATCTCCGGATACCACATGCGCGAAGCGGGCTCCACCGCCGTGCAGGAGGTGGCCTTCACCCTGGCCAACGGGATCACCTACGTGCGCGCTGCGCTCGACGCCGGCCTGGACGTGGACGACTTCGCTCCACGGCTCTCCTTCTTCTTCAACGCTCACAACGATTTTCTCGAGGAAGTGGCCAAGTTCCGCGCCGCCCGCCGCATGTGGGCGCGCATCATGCGCCAAGAGTTCCACGCCCTGAACCCGCGCTCCTGGATGCTGCGCTTCCACACCCAGACCGCCGGCTCCACCCTCACCGCGCAGCAGCCGGAGATCAACATCGTGCGCACCACGCTGCAAGCGCTGGCCGCCGTCCTGGGCGGCACGCAGTCGTTGCACACCAACAGCTTCGACGAGGCCCTGGCCCTGCCCACCGAAGAAGCCGCGCGCATCGCCCTGCGCAGCCAGCAGGTCCTCGCCTACGAATCCGGCGTACCCAATACCGTGGACCCGCTGGCCGGTTCCTACGCCGTCGAAGCCCTGACCAACCAGATCGAGGCCGCGGCCCAGGCGTATCTGGAGAAGATCGCCGCCCTGGGTGGGATGCTCAAAGCCATCGAGCGCGGTTACATCCAGCAGGAGATCCAGAACGCCGCCTATGAGCAGCAGCGCGCCATTGACGGCGAGCAGGCGGTGGTCGTGGGCGTGAACCGCTTTCAGATGGAGGAGGCGAAATCTGTGCCCATCCAGCGCATTGATGAGCAACTGGGGCGCAACCAGGTGGAACGGCTGCGCGCCCTGCGTGCCCGCCGTGACCAGAAGAAATGGCAGGCGGCGCTGCAAGCCGTCGAAGCCGCCGCCCGCTCCCGCGACAACCTGATGCCGCGCATCCTCGACGCGGTGGAGAGCTACGCCACCGTGGGCGAGATTTCCGATGCCATGCGCAAGGTCTTCGGTGAATACAAGGAAGCCGTGGTCATCTAGTAAAGACGCGGCGTGCCGCGTCGCTTTCTAGTCTCCCCGCGCCGCCCTCCGATGTAGTAGCGCATGATGGGACGCGTCGCCGACCGGCGCTCCGCCTCCCGGAATCCCGCTCGCCGGTAGGCCGCAGCTAACCCGGTCCAGGCGAAGGCGTCAGGCAACGCGTCCCTGGGAACCTCGACTGGATATCCCTCCACGATCCGGCCGCCCTGGCGGCGCCCCAGAGCGACGGCCGCTTTCAGCAATTTCACCGAGAGCCCGCGGCGGCGGAAGGGACGCGCCACAAACAGGCAGGTGACCGACCACACCGCCCGCTCGTCCACTGGCGCCAGCACCCGCGAGCGCTCCAGAAAGCTGAACCGGGGCCGCGGGGCCACGCTGCACCAGCCCACCGGAGTGCCCCCGGCATAGGCGAGTACGCCCGGCGTTTGCCCCGACCGAACGATCCGGCGGAATGCCCTCTTGTTGCCGGGACCTTTTTGTTTTTCGAACTGGGAACGGGGCAGGCGCCAGGACATGCACCAGCAGCCTCCGCAGGCGCCGCGCGCGCCGAACAGCTGTTCCAGGTCGCGCCAGCGGCTGGGAGTCGCGGGGCGGAAGACGAATCGCTGCAGCTGCGTCGCCAAGCTCGTCACATCTGCGCCTGCAGGTCGCAGGCTTCGCGGCAATCGATGCAATACCACAGGCCGTCCTGACACAGGCGGACGTTGTTCCCCCCGTGGCACAGGCAGCAGTACTTGTCGCAAAGACACTTGATCTCTTCCAGGTCGCACACCGAGCAGCGATATGGTTCAGCCATGGCGCAAGCAATGTAGCGCGTTTCGCCCCTTCTGAGAAGGGGCTGTTCGCGGGCCGGCTCCAATCGGCAATCGCCAATCGGCAATCGGAAATGTGACGGCCGTTGACCCCCTGAAAAAGCGCGTGATAACGTAGCGGGTTCGCTCATCCCACGCTCGCCCTGAGGAAGCCCTCCTTGTCCAAATCGGCGGAAGCCACCGGCACGCTGCGCAAGACGGCGCTCAATGCCGTCCATCGCCAGATGGGCGCCAGGATGGTGGACTTCGGCGGCTGGGACATGCCCGTGGAATATCCCGCCGGCTTCGACGGGCGCCCCGGCGGCCTCATCCAGGAGCACCTCGCCGTCCGCACCGCCGTCGGCCTCTTCGATGTCAGCCACATGGGCGACATCGGCATGGATGGCCCGCAGGCGCTGGCCGCCGTCCAGCACATCACCATGAACGACGCCTCCCGCCTTGCCCTCGGCCAGGCCCAGTACTCCGCCATGCTTTACCCCCCGGGCACCTTCGTGGACGACGTCATCGTTCACCGCATGGACGAGCACAGCTATTTGCTGGTGATCAACGCCGGCACACGCGAGAAGGACTTCAACTGGGCGCGCGAGAACGCCCGCAACTTCGAGTGCCAGGTCGAGGACGCCGGCGACAACTTCACCCAGCTCGCCATCCAGGGTCCGCGCGCTGCCGAGGTGCTGCAGAAGCTGACCGAAGCAGACCTTTC
>Ga0255310_10000327_pt1 | contig 10829 bp, 7 predicted proteins | sample EtOH1_T0_E1_meta_FD_201359 | JGI IMG/M metagenome (GOLD analysis project Ga0255310, IMG submission 201359) | Sandy soil microbial communities from University of British Columbia, Vancouver, Canada - EtOH1_T0_E1 | ecosystem: Engineered > Artificial ecosystem > Sand microcosm > Unclassified ...
GTGATGGTGGGGCATCTTTTTGTACCCGCTATCGACAGTACAGCAAACAAAGCCACTTCCATTTCAAAAAATGCGATAACCGGTGTTTTACGAAATGATATCGGGTTTAATGGCCTTACATTTACTGATGCACTAGACATGAAAGGGGTGGCAAAATATTTCCCCGGTGGTGTTATATCAGTGGAAGCTTTAATTGCAGGTAATGATATGCTTTGTTTGCCGGAAAGTGTGGAAGATGCAATTGTACAGGTTAAAAAGGCAATTGAAGAAAACAGATTGAGTTGGGATGATATTGACGCCAAAGTAAAAAAAGTATTGCAGGTAAAATATAAATTGGGATTAAATCAACTGAATCCTGTTGATACCAACAACCTGCTTAATGACCTGAATGCAAAGACGGATAATATCCGTTCACTGGCAGCAAAGAATACTATTACCCTTTTAAATAATGAAGATAAACTGCTACCGCTGGATAAAAATAAAAAAACAGCCTACGTTGGTATTGGCTTATCCGGACTTTCTTCATTTGGAAAAAGATTAAAAGAGGATTACCATGCCGCCACTTATCTTTTATCATACAAAGACGGTGATGATAAGGCAGATTCAATTTTTGAAAATATTACCAATGGCAAATACGATGAAGTGGTAATCGGGGTACATGCTTATAATCTGAAACCTGCAAATAATTTTGGCATCAGCCCCACTGCTGTAAGTTTATGGCAAAGACTACAATCCAATAGAGCCATCACCTTTGTTTTCGGCAATGTATATGCCGCTGCAAATTTCTGCGCAGCAAAAAATCTTGTGGCATGCTACCAGGACGAGGAGACATTTCAGCAAAACGCCGCGGACCTGCTGGCAGGTAAAACCGGTGCCAAAGGAAAAATTCCTGTAACTGTTTGTGATCAGTTTCATTTTGGAGATGGTATTTTTTTGGAAAAACAATACAAAGCTCCTCCGTCTTCAATATATGGGAAACTGAATGTCATTGATTCTATTGTTGCAGATGCTATTGCAAAAAAAGTTTTTCCGGGCTGTGTCGTACTGGCAGTAAAGGATGGTGAATTGATTTATAACAAAGCATTTGGCAATTACACATACGATAAACCCCAACCCGTTACTTTGGAGAGCATCTATGACCTTGCTTCTGTTACTAAAGTTTCAGCTACTACTATTTCAATCATGAAACTGTACGAGCAGGGAAAACTCAGTCTGAAAAAGAAACTGGGTGACTATCTGCCATGGGTCAGGGGCTCGGATAAAGCCAGTCTTGAAATTGAAGATATACTTCTTCACCAGGCCGGGTTGGTTCCTTTTATTTCTTTTTACAGGGAAACTATTGATACGGTAACCGGGATTCCAAATCCATCTATTTATGCTGAAAAACCACAACCGGGATTTACAGTTCGTGTTGCTGAAAATTTATACATGCGGAATGACTGGCAGGATACTATGTTCAGCCGGATATTAAAAAGTCCGCTGGGAAGAAATGGCCATTATGTATACAGCGACAACGATTTTATTTTCCTTGGAAAAATTATTGAACAGATTACCGGGATGACACTCGACCAGTATGTACAAAAAACTTTTTACAGTAAAATGGGTTTGGAAACAACAGCATTTCTGCCAAGAAAAAGATTTCCTGTAAACCGGATTGTTCCCACCGAAGAAGAAAAACATTTCCGCCGGCAACTGATATGGGGTGATGTGCATGATGAAGGAGCCAGTATGCTTGGCAGTGTGGCAGGTCATGCCGGTTTATTTTCTGATGCCTATGACCTGGCGATGCTGTACCAGATGCTGTTAAATGGAGGTGAGTTGAACGGCGAACATTTTCTGAAACCGGAAACTATCAAATTGTTTACTGCCTATCACAGCAAAGACAGCCGTCGTGGTTATGGTTTTGACAAACCCGAAAAAGATAATGCCATCAGGAAGGACCCTTATCCGTCTGAACTGGCATCGCCGCAAACCTATGGCCATACCGGCTTTACCGGCACCTGCGTATGGGTGGACCCAAAATACAACCTTGTTTATATTTTTCTTTCCAACCGGGTGAACCCGACAAGAAATAATCCTTTGCTTTTGCAAATGAATGTAAGAGGAAAAATTCAGGATGCGATTATTGAAGCAGTAAAGTAAAATTCCAAATAAATACAGAGGTGTGCAATTGATATTTGGAATTTGTGATTTGGGACCTGTGATTTTACACCGGCAATTTCATCAACACTTCTTTTATATCCTCATACTGCTCCCAGGGAATAAAATGCCTGGCACCGGGTAAAATTTTTACTTCAACGGATTTTGCTTTTGTCAGTTTCTTCTTTGCATAGTCCACATTATCTACAGGAACAAATGTATCCTTATCACCATGAATGATCCAGACAGGGCAGGTGATCTTATCCCATTCTTTGTCAGTTTCTTTTAAATCTGATTTCAGGTATACCAGTTCTTCATTGCTCGGGCGAAAGGCGCCGGGTAAAAAAAATTGTAATGGTGATCCCTTTAGAATAAACCGCCACCTTTCCGGTTTTTCTTCATCCGGGTCAACAGAAGCAGCAAGGAACACAAGACCGGAAAATAAATTTTCATTATCCATTTGCAACTTTACAATCATCGGCCCGCCGAGTGAATGACCCACCGCATACATGGGTTTACTATTCTGAAATGATTTTACCAACGGGCTGATAAGATTTGATTGTTCCTGCAGATTTTTTGCATCGCCAAACCGGCTGTAGCCAAACCCGGGACGGTCAATAGCAATCATCCGGTACTTTGACATAAGATCTTTATCCTGCATGTATCTTTCAAATGCATTCCAGCCACCGGGGGAACCATGAACAAAAAAAAGAGTAGGTAAAGTGTCGTTTCCTGTTTTTGCATAATGCATATTAAAACCATTCACTTTAACGGTTTCAGTTATCAGCATTACGCCTTTCTCAGAGAATTTCTTTTTTGCTTCGCTGTCGCTGATGCGGAATTTCATGCTGCATTGGGCAAACACCAGCCATACAATTATAAGTATACCAAAAACAATGAGTATCCTGCGGAGGAATTTTCGTTTCATTTTTCAAACCTACAAAATATTGCTTGCCACAGATTGCACTGATGTTCACAGATAAAATAATTCTGTGTTAATCTGAGTCATCTGTGGCAAAACAAAAAAAATTATTTATCTCTTCTTGGACGCGGGGGTCGTTGCTGGTTCGGGTGTTGTGGATTCTGGCCCTTTGGTGGTTGGCCTTGCTGGCGGTTTTGTCCTTGCTGACCCCTCTGTTGTGGTGGTCTTTGTTGTTGCTGCTTTTTTTTCCTGTCGGCTTTTTCCAAAGAACGCAAACTTATCTGCCCCACCAGTTCTACAAATTCCGGTTCTGCATCTTTGGACTTTGATGAAGTCAGATCAATTGCTTCCAGTTCTTCAGGAATCACTCCCTGTGCATTCAGCAATTTTATTTTATGTACTCTTTCTATTGTCAGCGGGTATTGTTTATTGCTGTCAGGCAGTGTGTACCACATCAGGTTTTTGAAAATATCTTTTTTGATAAGAAACGCATTTCCTTTTGCTACCTGGATGGTATCGCAATTTTCAGGAAAATGCTGGAGTGCATCTAAATAAGTATCCAGCTCATAATTCAAACAGCATTTCAACCGTCCGCACTGGCCGCTGAGTTTTGTTTGATTAATAGAAAGATTCTGGTAACGGGCAGCTGCTGTATTTACCGATTTGAAATCAGTAAGCCATGTGCTGCAGCATAACTCACGACCGCAACTTCCAATGCCACCAACCTTTGCACTTTCCTGGCGGGCACCAATCTGCCGCATCTCCACTTTCAGCTTGAACTCTGAAGCATATACTTTTATCAGTTCACGGAAATCCACACGGCCATCGGCAATATAAAAGAAGGTAGCCTTGCGGCTGTCAGCCTGAATTTCCACCTGGCTTATTTTCATATCAAGCTTCAACTGTTTGGCAATAGCCCGGCTTCGTATTACGGCTTCTTTTTCGCGGCTTTTGCTGTGGCGCCATGTATCAATATCACGATCGCTGGCACGACGCAGTATTTTTTTCATATCCGGGTTATCTTCCTTCACTCCACGTTTCTTCATTTGCAGGCGCACAATCTCACCGGTCAAAGAAACTTCACCGAGGTCAAAACCGCTGACACCCTCCACGCAAATCAAATCGCCTTTTTCAAAAGGCTGCAAAGTAGTGTTGCGGAAAAAATCTTTGCGGCTGCCCTGGTTGAAACCAACTTCTATCACTTTGCAGGAAGTCTCCACATCTACCATCGGCAGGTTGTGTAGCCAGTCGTGAGTGTTCATACGGTTACACCCGCCGGTACTGCACCCGCCGTTGCTCTTACAACCATTTGGTTTACCCGTGCCGCAATTACTGCATCCCATGAGGCCTTAATAAATTAAAATATAAAATCCGGGAAGAGATAATTATGAAGTCGGCTGCAGAAATACTATTGCGCTTTCGTTGCGTCGCACTCTTGTACGTCTATATCGCTATGCAGCAGGGCGCATGCATGCCGAACAGAGTTACTATATGCTGAAGTGAGTGACACAACAAAAGTTCATTAGAGATTTGCCGCTGGCAACACAATCATATCCTTCATTTCCAACCCGGCCTCAATACACACAGAATCACGTCTCCCGGGTCAAGTGGCCAAAAATACAATTTTGTCCTGAATGATGTGGTATAGTTTGATGGTGAGGGCATGAAAGAGGATTTTGGCGTTGGCATTGCGTTCAATATGATAAGCCGCCCGGTCCAGTTCCTCAATGATGGCCTGCTGCTGGCTAAGGCCGGCAATTTTGTTCAGCCGCAATGCAAAATCTTTTTCGTTTTCAGGCAGTGTCATGTTCTCCGGACCTAAGGTCTGCAGGTGGATGGCCTGCTCAAGCAAGTGGTTAAAGTAGCGAAGAAATTGTTTTTGCTTTTCCCGTCCAAGCCGGCTTATGTCTTCCACCCATTTTGTTTGTGCCACCGGGCCGGTTTTTAAAATAGCATTCAACCATTCACGCAGCAGGGCCTGCCAGTCATCTTCGTTGTGCTGTATCAATTGTAGTGCTTCACGGTAATTGCCTTCGCTGGTGGCTGCTATTTGCCTTGCCTTTACATGTTCAACGCCGCTTTTTTCAATCAATGCTTTTTCAATATCAGCGGTTTCCAGTGCAGGTATTTTTATTAACTGGCACCGGCTTACAATGGTGGGCAGAATGAGTGATTCATTTTCTGCTACAAGTATAAATAAAGTATTGGGTGGCGGTTCTTCAATCAGCTTCAGCAATTTGTTGCCTTCATTGCCTAGGTATTCCGGCATCCACATGATAAGGATCTTGTATTCGCTTTCAAAACTTTTCAGGCTCAGTTTATGAAGGATGTCATTGCATTCATGCGCCGTAATATTTCCCTGTTTGTTTTCCGCACCGATGAATTGCAGCCAATCGAATGCATTACCGTAAGGATATGTATTTACAAATTCTCTCCATTCAGAAATATAATCAGTACTGAGAGGAGGCGTGCCAGCTTTTCTTGTAACAACCGGATAACTGAAATGAATGTCAGGATGAATGAGTTGGTTCGCTTTTGTGCATGATGGGCATTGGCCGCAGGAGTCAGTCAACGGTCGACGGTCGAGGATCGACGGTGATGAAGATTCTTCAAATAATAAGGAGGGTACTGTGGGCTGTGGACTGTGGTCTGTGGTCTTTTCACAAGTGATGTATTGCGCCATTGCCAGCGCCAGCGACAAAGCTCCGCTTCCTTCTTTACTTAAAAAAAGCAAAGCATGGCTGAGCCGGTTGTGTTGTAACATTTCAACCAATTGCTTTTTTATTTCGTGTTGGCCGATGATGGATTCAAATTGCATAGAAGCGAAAATAAATCTTCTTTAAATAAAAAAACGTTCCGGTACTTCAGAACGTTTTTTTTATTTATCGGTGGGGCTTCTAATTGAGATATTTTGTTATCTCCTCACTCATTGGGTTTACTTTGTTATGGAATACTGCAATTAAATTCCCTTTTTCATCAACCAGGAATTTGGTGAAGTTCCAGATAACGGGGTCTTGCAGAAATTTTTTCCAGACAATATCTTTTGAATTATCTGCCGGCAGATTTTTAGCCAGCTCTCTTGATTGGTCCACTAAGTATTTGAACAAAGGATGAATATCGTCTCCTTTTACTGATACTTTTTCTGCCATCGGGAAAGTAACACCATAATTTTTTGTGCAAAATTCTTTTATTTCTGTGTTGGTACCGGGTTCCTGACCACCGAAATTGTTTGCAGGAAAACCTATAATGACCAACTTATCTTTATATTTTTCGTACAGTGCTTCCAGGTCTTTATACTGGGGTGTATTACCGCACTGAGAGGCAGTATTAACAATCATTATTTTTTTGCCTTTGTAAACGGAAAAATCAATTTGATTTCCGTCGAGCCCCGGCACTTTAAAATCATAAATAGAACCAGTTAAAGTGGCGGAAAGGATCAAGGTAATAAAAAGAGATTTCATAATTCAAAAATTTGAATGATTAGGAAAGGACAACAAAGCTACTGTACTTTTAGTTTCTTTTTTCCTCATAATCTGTAAAAATCCTGTAAATCCTGGTTCTATTGTCTTTCATAACAGCCAAGGTCCGGCAAACCAATAGGCCTCGGTTTCCCATCTAAGTCGATGATAACACCGGCATTAGTTGCGTTGTTCAGGGCAGGGGAGATGTCTTTCAGATGAAAATCATAAATCTTTCTTGAAGTATTGATACTGTCAAAGGCCGGGTTCTGGTTGTTGATAATCTGGTTCATGGTAATATTTGCCGGGATGTTTTGCACCTTCCATAAATTGTAATCAAAATTTACGTTGAAAGTTGTAGCCCCGTTTTTTGCTACCACTACTTCATCCTCCACTGTTCCGTTTTCTCCCCAGAAAATACAATTGCGAAACAACGCTGTGAGGTTGGCTGAAACAGGTGTGTTATTTACGGTAATAAAATTGCTGACAAATAATACAGGGTCTCTGTGAAAAATATAGTCGTTTGAAAAAGCAGCGACAGTACAATGAATAAACTGGTAATCGCCACCTTTTGCAAGAATTACGTTTTTGCCACAATTGCTCACTAAACAATTTCTTCCCCTGATACTTGAGTTAACAGAAATGATGCCGGCATCATAAGCGTTATCGATAATACATTCGTTCAGTGTAAGCTTTGGATTAGCATTGGGCGATGGATCCTGCACAGCAACAGCCTGGTAAGCATTTTTTATCATGGCATAGTTCAGTACATTGTCTTTACTGCTTCCGCGAAAAAATATTCCGGGCCAAGCAGCAGGATAGTCTTTATAAGGATCATCCAGTCTGTCTCCCTGGAAAGAAACACGGTCAATTGTATCTTTTTCTCCATCTATTTGCAAAGTGCCATCAATAATAACAGGAGCGTCGGCATGTACATAAATACGGCAGCCTTTATTGATGGTAAGAGTGGCGGGAGTATCAACAACTAATGAGCCGAGAATTACGTAAGGCAAGTCATTATTCCAGGTCTCATTACCGGTAATTTTTCTGTTTCGGTAGTAATGAGCATTCTGTCCCCAAGCTTCCAGTTGAACAAGCCGGTCATTGCCATTGTAGTTTATTTGTATACTATCCCTGATGACAAAAGGAAGATTATTGGCATTGGGGTTGACGGTAACAGATACAAAAACATAAAGACTGTCGTTGGCTTCAATTTCCAGGTCATTTACCTGCGGACCTGCAGTTCCGTCTACATTTATTTTAAATGCAGAGCTGCTTCCACCCATCAGCTTTACGGATGTTAACCGCAGCTTTTGATTGTTCTCGTTGACAATTTTGAATGATTGGGTAATGGAACCGGTAGTAGTGAAAACAGTGTCGTATTTCAGTGTATCAGCGGTAATAGTTACTAAAGCATCAGGGCTGGTGATAAAAGAATCTTTCCTGCAGGCAGAAAATAAGATCAGAAGGATAATGGAGAAAAAGAAAAGCTTTTTCATTCACTCAAAAATAATAGAAGATATCCAGATTAACGAGAGGCCTGGCATAAAGTAGCAACACTTAGTTTGACATTACCAGCCCGGAGAAGTTCAATGCCGCATGCCTCAAGTGTGGCGCCGGTTGTTATGACATCATCAACCAATAAAATATGTTTGTTTTGGATGACATCTTCATTTACCAACTCAAATTTACCTTCCATATTTATCCAGCGTTCTAATCTTCCCTTTTTAGTTTGCGTTTCGGTGTACTCTGTGCGAACAATTATATTTCTCAGGACAGGCACATTCATTATTTCTGCCATGCCTTCACAAAGTATAGTGGCCTGGTTATAACCTCTTTTTTTTTCCTTTGAAGGGAATAAAGGCAGGGGAATCAATCCCTCAATATTATTAAAACGGTCTGTCTCTTTCAACCCACTGCCCATCAACCTGCCAAGCTGAAGCCCCAATTCTTTATTGCCTTTGTATTTAAACTGGTGCATCAGTCGTTGCATTAACGATTCTTTTGTAAAATAGTATTGAGCAGTTGCACTTACCAGCTGTAAACGTCCCCAGAAAATTTTTTCAACAGGATTGTTGGCATGTATATGGAAATTGGTTTCCGGCATAGCCGTAAGACAGCGAAGACAAAGCTGACTTTCTTCATTCAGTAAATCGCTGCCACAGCCAGAGCAAACATGCGGGAAGACAAGTTGGAGAAGCGAGTCTTTTATTTCTTTAAGATGAATCATGACAGATAAAAGATAAAAATGAATAACTAATAGTTTGAACCATTCGGGGCTTAAAAAACTATTATCTGTTATTTATTCACTGTTATCTAAAATAAATATTTATACAATTCTTCCACCCTGCCCATCGTCACAATTTCTATACTGAACTTTTGTTTTGCCAATCCTTTATGATTATATTTTGAAACAATGATTTTTTCAAAACCAAGTTTTTCAGCCTCTGCTATTCTTTGTTCAATTCTGTTCACTGCTCTTATTTCACCACTCAATCCTACCTCTCCTGCAAAGCAAATGTGTTGTGGCAGCGGCGCATCTTCATAAGAAGAAAGTAAAGCACATAATACAGCAAGGTCAGTGGAGGGATCCTCTATCTTCAATCCGCCTGCAATATTTAAAAAAACATCTTTTACCCCGAAATGAAACCCGCCACGTTTTTCCAATACTGCCAAAAGAAGCTGAAGCCGGCGAAGATCAAAACCACTGACTGTTCTTTGCGGCGTTCCATAAACAGATTGAGTCACGAGTGCCTGTACTTCTATTAACAGCGGCCTCAAACCCTCGATGGTGGCTGCAATGGCAATTCCGCTAAGCTGATCTTCTTTCTGAGTAATTAAGATTTCACTCGGGTTGGCAACGCCTCTCATACCCTCATCAGTCATTTCATAAATACCAAGTTCAGATGTGCTGCCAAAACGGTTTTTCAAAGTACGGAGAATGCGGTAAGCATAATGACGGTCGCCTTCAAATTGCAGTACTGTATCTACCATATGCTCCAGGATTTTTGGACCTGCAATAGTTCCGTCTTTTGTAATATGCCCAATCAGAAATACCGGGGTATTGGTTTCTTTTGCAAAGCGTTGGAACTCGGCGGCACATTCCCGTATTTGCGAAACACTTCCGGGTGATGAATCAATATACGGCGTTTGAAGTGTTTGAATAGAATCAACAATGACCAACCCGGGTTTCAGTTTTTTTATTTCCTGGAAAATAGTTTGGGTGGATGTCTCAGTCAGCAAATAAAAATTTTCGTTTTTCAGGTTCAGCCTGTCCGCCCGCATTTTTATCTGCTGCTCACTTTCTTCTCCACTGATATATAATGTAGTGATGTTTTTTAACCACAAACCATTTTGCAAAAACAAAGTTGATTTACCGATTCCGGGCTCGCCAGCTATCAGGACAATGCTTCCTGGTACAATACCTCCTCCCAATACTCTGTTCAATTCTGCATCTGCGGTTATCATTCTTTGTTCTTCAGTGCTTGTGATTTCATTTAAAGCAACTGTTTTATTTATTCTTTTTTCCTCTTTATAATCTTTCCAGCCACTACCATTGTTCTTCTCTTCCTTCTGAATCAATTCTTCAACAAACGTATTCCATTGTCCACAGGAGGGACATTGACCTACCCATTTCACACTTTCATATCCACAATGCTGACAAAAAAAAGCTGTCTTTACTTTACTCATAGGTTAAAGTTAAGTTTTTCTACTTCAGACATAAATTGTGGTAATAGCAGAAAAAATGCTGATAGTAAAAATCATCAATAGATATTAATGAAGAGCTTTACCTGGTGAGTTTATAATAAAAAAAGAAGAAGAATAACACTTTAGAAACAATAAATGCAGACAATTATATAAAGTAAAAAGGGCCAATCTTGCGATTGACCCTCTTACTTACTAACCCATTAAATTCTGTTGCTAAGTTACAAATCTGCGTCACTTTACAAAATAATTTTTTGCTCCTGTTAATAACTTACCGATAATGCGTTTAACCGCAGCCGGTGCAAAATATATTACAAAATTCGTTTATAAATTATTGATATTCAGTCAATAATGAATGTAATGGGTTTTGGGTACTTCATTTTCACTTACCCAGGTAAATTGTTAGTCTAAAATTGAGAGGATGTCAAAACGACTGACATTACAGGCAAAAAAATTGACTGTTTTTCCGGTAAACCGAAATGGATTTAGATTTGATGTAGAATTACTTCAACAAAAAAATATTGAAAATGACACCTGGGATATTAATTGTTTCACTTTTGTTTGTCGGGATCAGCTTGCTGGTTTCGCTGGTACTCAAAAAAAAG
>Ga0255310_10000328_pt1 | contig 10817 bp, 10 predicted proteins | sample EtOH1_T0_E1_meta_FD_201359 | JGI IMG/M metagenome (GOLD analysis project Ga0255310, IMG submission 201359) | Sandy soil microbial communities from University of British Columbia, Vancouver, Canada - EtOH1_T0_E1 | ecosystem: Engineered > Artificial ecosystem > Sand microcosm > Unclassified ...
CCCCGCGAGAGCGCGCTGCGGATCCGGGTGCTGGAAATGGCCTCGCCCCGCGCATCCAGCACCGCGGGAACGACCTGCACCTCGAAGCCCAGCTGGCGACCCAGCGCGGGGAGGGTCCGGCTGTCGTCATCGCCGCCATGCCCGAAGCGGTGGTTGACGCCGATCACCAGCTCCCGCATCCCGCAGCGCGCCAACAACACCTCACGCACGAAGCGCTCGGCGCTCTGCGCGGCCATCGCGGCATCGAAGCGGAGCACGAGCAGATAACCCGCTCCGAGCTCCGCCAGGATCTCCTTCCGCTCCACCGCCAGGGTCAGCCGGGCGGGCGCCCGCTCCGGCGCGAGCACCAGCGCGGGGTGCGGCTCGAAGGTCACCACCACCGGGGTGAGCCCGAGGCGTGCGGCGCGCTGCTGCACCTCCCGCAGCAGCACCTGGTGCCCCAGGTGCACGCCATCGAACGACCCCACGGTGACCACGCTGCCGCCGGGCAGCGACGGCGGCGGCGTCATTGCACCACCACCGCGGGATGCCAGCCCGCCGGCACCGCGCGCGCCACCGCCACCAGACGCTCGCCGTCGAGCAGCACCGCTTCGCCTTCGGTCGGGCCGCTGCGGTTGACGTCGCGGCCGTGCCCGACCAGCAGGACTTCCTCGGGCGAGAGCGCGACGCCGGGCAGGTCCCGCACCAGCTCGCGCGGCGGCAGCAGCGGCTCTCGTCCGGTCAGCTCGCTCAACCGCTGCGCGGCCTCGACCGGCCAGGGGCCGATCCGCTCGCGTCGCAGCTGGGTGAGATGCGCACCGGTGCCCAGCCGCTCGCCCAGATCCCGGCCCAGCGCCCGCAGGTAGGTTCCCGGCCCCACCTCGGCGACGAGGCGCAGCAGCGGCGGCTCGTACGCCAGCAGCTCGAGGCGATACACCTCTACCGGCGCGGGCGCGGGCGACGGGGCGGCGCCGCGCCGAGCCAGCCGGTGGCTGCGCTCCCCGCCGACCCGCTTGGCCGAATACGCCGGCGGGCGCTGCTGCTGCGCGCCGGTCAGCCCGGCCAGTTCGGCCTCCACCCGGCTCCGCGCCGGCCACTCCGGGACGTCGCGCTGCTCCAGGACCGCGCCGGTGCGATCGTCGGTGCTGGTGGTCACCCCCAGGCGGATCTCCGCGCGGTAGCTCTTCCGGTGGCGCTCCGCCCAGCGGGCCAGCCGGGTCGCGCCGCCGAACACCAGCACCAGCAAACCGGTCGCGAACGGATCCAGCGTGCCGGTGTGTCCGATGGCGCGGGTGCCGAACAGCCGGCGGGCGCGCGCCACCACATCGTGGGAGGTCGGCCCCTCCGGCTTGTCGACCAGCAGCGCGCCGATCAGTCCCCGGCCTCCCGCTTGAGATCGGCGAGCATCGCGTTGATGCGGGCCGCGTGCTCGAGGCCGCGATCCAGCTCGAAATGCAGCTCGGGGATGGTGCGGGTCGCCAGCGCTTTGGCGATCCGGGTGCGCAGGAACCCCGCCGCGCTGCGCAAGCCCTCCAGGGCGCGCTGCCGATCCTCCTCTTCTCCCGGCGCCATCACATAGACCTGCGCGTGGGAGAGATCACCGCTCACGGTGACCCGGCTGAGCGTGATCAGCCCGACCCGCGGATCCCGCACCTCGCGGGTAATGGCTTCCGCCAGCACCTGGCGGACGATCTCCGCCACCTGCTCCGGGCGGCGCTTCGAAGTTCCCCGCACGACGCCCTCCGCCTCATCCCGCCGCGCCCGCGGCGGGCTGCAGCGTGCGCTTGACCTCTTCGATCCGGAACGCCTCGATCCGGTCGCCGACCTTGAGATCGTTGAAATTCTCCACCCCGATGCCGCACTCGAGGCCCTCGCGCACTTCCTTCACGTCGTCCTTGAAGCGTTTGAGGCTCGAAATCCCCCCGGTATAGATCAGGGTGCCGTCGCGCACCACCCGCACCTTGGCCGTGCGCTGGATGACTCCCGAGCGCACCATGCAGCCGGCGATGGTGCCCACCTTGCTGACCTTGAAGGTCTGCAGCACTTCCGCGTCGCCCTGCACGGTTTCGCGCTCTTCCGGCTTGAGCAGGCCCTCGAGCGCGGCGCGCACGTCCTCGACCGCCTCGTAGATGATCCGGTAGGTGCGGACGTCTACGCTCTCCCGCTCCGCGGTGCTGCGGGCATTCGCGTCGGGCCGCACGTGGAAGCCCAGGATGATGGCCCCCGAGGCCTTGGCGAGCAGCACGTCGCTCTCGGTGATGGCGCCGACGCCGCGGTGCACCACCTCGACCCGCACCTCGCTGGTGCTGAGCTGCGCCAGCGCGTCGGCGAGCGCTTCGGCCGGCCCGCCCTGATCGGCCTTGATGATGATCTTGAGCTGGCTGACCTGGCCTTCCTTAAGCGCCCGGCTGAAGTCTTCCAGCGTGCCGCCGCGGGCGCCGCGGCGGTTCTGCGCCTCGCGTTCCAGCCGCTGGCGCTTCTGGGCGATCTCCCGCGCCTCGTTGGCATCGGCCACCACCAGGAAGATGTCGCCCGCCGCGGGGACACCCTCGAAGCCGAGGATCTGGACCGGCAGCGACGGACCCACCTGCTTGACCGGCTTGCCGCGCTCGTCGCTCAGGGCGCGCACCCGCCCGGAGAACTTGCCGCAGATGAAGTTGTCGCCCTGGCGCAGGGTGCCGCGCTGCACCAGTACCGTCGCCAGCGGACCCTTGCCGGGATCCAGGGTCGCCTCCAACACCGTCCCGTGCGCCGGGCCAGAGGCGCTGGCCTTGAGATCGAGCAGCTCGGCCTGGAGCAGCACCTTCTCCAGCAGCTCCTCCACGCCGGTGCCCTTCTTGGCCGAGATTTGGGTGGACAGCACGTTGCCGCCGAACTCCTCCAGCACCACCTGGTGCTGCAGCAGGTCCTGTTTGACCTTGGGGATGTTGGCGGTCGGCAGGTCGATCTTGTTGATCGCGACGACCAGGGGCACGCCCGCGTTTCTCGCGTGGCTGATGGCCTCGACGGTCTGCGGCATCACCTGGTCGTCCGCCGCGATGACCAGCACCACGATGTCGGTCACCTGCGCGCCGCGGGCGCGCATGGCGGTGAACGCTTCATGGCCGGGGGTGTCGAGGAAGGTGATGTTCTTCTGGTTCGGCAGCGAGACGTGGTAGGCGCCGATGTGCTGGGTAATGCCGCCCGCCTCGCCCGCCACCACGTTGGCCTTGCGGACGTAATCGAGCAGCGAGGTCTTGCCGTGGTCGACGTGGCCCATGATCGTGACGATCGGGGGCCGCGGCACCAGGTCTTCCGCCTTGTCTTCCACCGGCGCCGCGGTCAGCTCGGCGGCGTATTCGTCCTCGCGCACCGCCTGGAAGCCGAACTCCGAGGCGATCAGCTCGATCTGGTCGAAGTCGAGCCGCTGGTTGACCGTCACCATCAGGCCCAGCTCCTTGAACGCGAACTGCACGATCTGGGTCGCCGGGATCTTCATCTGCTCGGCCAGCTCGGCCACCGAGATGAACTCATTGACCCGGATGCGGGTCTTCTCGCGCTCCTTCTCCTCCGCGGTCCGGCTGGCGATCAGATCGCGATAGCTGGGCTCGTCGGAGCGGCGCTTGCCCCGCGCTCCCCCCTTCATGCCCTGCAGGGTCTTCAGGATGTTGGCCTGCACCGCATCCTGGTCGACGTAGTTCTTGCGGCTCTTCTTGCCCTTCTTGCGCCCGTCGCCGGTCGAGGGTTTGGCGTCGGGGCCGAAGCTGCGCGCCGGCGGCGCCGAGCTGCCGCTCGGCGGACCAAAGCGGCCGGGCGGACGGCTACCGGGCCCATCGGTACGCTGGGGACGGCTGCCGGGGCGCGAGGGAGCGCCCGGGCCCGTGGTGGCGCCAGGCGCACCCGGGCTGCTGCTGAAGACCGGCCGGGGGCCCCGGCCCGAGGTGCGGCCCGCTTCGGAGCCGGGCGAAGGCCGCGGGATGCGCGGCGGAATGAAGGGGGCGCGGTGCACCACCGGCGGCTCGGCCAGCGGCGACTGGCTCGCGGGCGGAGTAACCCGCTCGGGGCGCGCGGCGTCGCGCGGCGCCTCGGCCGGCTCCGGCTCGGCTTCGGCCTCGACGGGGAGCGGCGGGAGATCCTTGAAGAGCGCCCGGGCGCGCTCCTCGATCGTGGGCATGGGCGCGCCGCTGATATCGGGCAGCTCCGGCTCCTTGAACGCCGGTCGCTCCAGATCGAACGCCGCCGCGGTCGCCGCGGCTTCGAGGGCCCGCTCGGCCTCGTGCTGCGCCTCGACCTCGGCCACTTCCGCCGCGGTCCGCCGCCGCTTGGAGGGCTTCGCCCCCGCCTTGCTTTCGGGCTCGGGGGCCGGCTCGGGCGCCTTCTTGGCGACCCGGCGCTTGGGCTTGGCCGGCTCTTCCGCGCGCTGTTTGCGCTTTTCGCGCTCCCAGCGCACCCGGATGGCGGCGATCTGATCGACCTCGAGGGAAGATTGCGGGCCGCGCGCGAAGACGTGCATATCCTTGAGCAGCGTCATCAGCTGCTCCGTCGCGATGCCCAGCTCGCCGGCGAGGTCCTGCACTTTCGTCTTGACCACTCAGTCCTCCGTCAGCCCTGCCCGACCGCGCCGGCACGGACGATTCCGTCAGCCAGCGCGGCATCCCGAACCCCGGCGACCATCACCGGGGGCTTACCCAGTTTTGCGCCCAGCTCCGCCGCGCCGGGCCCTTCCACCTGAGGAATGCCCAGCGCGGTGGCCAGCCGCAGCACCTTTTCCTTGGCCCGCTGGCTGGCGTCTCGCGCGACGACGATGCAGCGAATCTCCCGCGCTTGCAGGCTCCGCCGCACGGCGTCCACCCCGACGACCACGCTCCCGGCCCGGATCCCGAGGCCGAGGTACCCCAGTACACTGCTCATGGTGCCGGCTGGGCACCCTCCCCGCTCTCTTCGGCGGTCAGATCGGTCAGGAACGCCATGAGCTCCTCGGCGGCGGCGGGCGTCATCCCCGGCACCTTGTCGATGTCCTCGCGTTCCAGATCGAGGATGTCGTTGAGCGTGCGGTACCCCGCGGTATCGAGGATTCCCAGCACCTCGGGTGACAGTCCCTTGAGCTCCGACAGGGCCACCTTGGCCACCGCCGCCTCTTCCTCTTCCAGCGGCGCCAGGGTGAACAGCGGGCCCTCGCCGCCGCGCTCCAGCCACTCGCGGCTGGAATAGAGGTCGATCTTCCAGCCGGTCAGCTCCGAGGCCAGTCGCACGTTCTGCCCGTTGCGGCCGATGGCCAGGGAAAGCTGGTCTTCGTCGACCACCGCCTGGATGGTCTTACTCTCCGGATCGGAGAAGACCTTGGCCACCCGCGCGGGAGCCAGGGCCAGCCGGGCAAAGCGCTCGGGGTCGGGCGACCAGGGCACGATGTCGATGCGCTCCCCACCCAACTCGTTGACTACCGCCTGGACGCGCGAGCCCTTGAGGCCCACACAGGCGCCCACCGGGTCGATGGCGTCGTCCTTGGAGATGACCGCCACCTTGGTCCGGCTACCGACTTCCCGGGCGATGGCCCGGATCTCGACCACGGCCTGCGCGATCTCGGGCACCTCGAGCTTGAACAGCGCGGCCACGAAGAGGGGATCGCCGCGGGAGAGCACCAGCCGCGGCCCCTTGGGCGTCTCCTCCAGCCGCTTGAGCACCGCGCGGATGGTGTCGCCCTGGTGGAAATGCTCGCGGTGATTCTGCTCGCGGTAGGGGATGATCGCTTCGGCCTCGCGGAACTTGTTGAGCATCAGCACCAGCTTGCCGCGCTCGATCTGCTGCACCTCGCCGGAGAGCAGCTCGCCGACCTTGTCGCCGAACTCTTCCCGGATCTTGGTGCGCTCGCCCTCGCGCACCCGTTGGATGATGCGCTGCTTGGCGGCCTGCACCGCCAGCCGCCCGAATTCGGTGAAGGGGATCTCCTCTTCCAGGACGTCGCCGACCTGGAAGTCGGGATCCTCGAAGCGGGCCTCCTCGAGCGAGACCTGACCGCTGGGGTCTTCCACCGTCTCGGCGACGGTGCGGAGCCGCATCACGCGGACGCTCCCCTGCAGCTCGTCCACGTCGAGCTCGAAACGCACGTTGGGCCCGAACTTGCGCGCCAGCGCGGCGTGAATGCCGTCACGCAGCAGCTCGAGCAGATCCGAGCGGTCCAGCTGTTTGGTTGTGGTCAGCTCGCGAAACGCGGCCAACATCTCTGCGGATCCAGCCATGCACTCCCCCACTATGAGAACCGGAGATCGTAGAGCGCGCGAAGGGAACCGGGATCGAGGCCGATCAGGGGATATTGCGAACGCCCAGGCCCGAAAATAAAAATGTGGGGGAGCGCCCCACATCGAGGTCCCGCGGACCACCCCACCCCCACCCGCTCCAACGGCCGAAAAGATAGTCCTCGCCGCCGCCGGAGTCAATCACGCCAGTCCGGCTAACCCCTTGCCCTGCAAAGTCGCCGGCGCCGCTAGTTGGGACCCCGGGACACGGTGACGACGATCTGCTGGGTCCTGAAGTTCCCCGCCACGTCGAACGCCTCGGCCTTGATGGAGTGGCTCGAGTTGTCGAGCAGGCTCGAGGTATTCCAGATCGCGTGGAACGGCGCAGTGTACAAAGTGGCCAGGGGAGTGGCCCCATTGTCGATGAAGATCCGAACCTGATCCACTCCGAAGTCGTCCACTGCCGTCACATCGATGGCGACCTGGCCGTTGACCGTGGCGCCATCCACGGGCGCCGTGATGGCGACGATGGGTGGCTGACTGTCCACGGGGTTCGGATCGGTGCTGCCGCAGCCCAGCAGAGCCAGCAATCCGAGACTTGGTAACAAGTGCTTGGTACTCATGACAACACTCCTTAGCTACTCAACATTCTAGGGCAGCAGGCCGAGGTATGCCACCATGCGACCGTCGCGGCCACCCGACCCGCGGTGGCTGAAAAAGCTGGCCCCGTCGTGCTTGGAGCATAAATGTGATGTTGAAATGTGCCTCACCCCCAGGTGGACCGCCTGCTCGGCCAGCCGAGCCCGCAGGTCCAGCGGACCCTTCCCGCCCACTGGTACCGCAAGTCCGCACCCGGTGAACACTTCACTTCCCACTTCATAACAGGCCCCGCAAATCCCTACTCCACAATGGACTAACAAATTGTCCACAATGGAGCCGCGATCCTCCAGCAAGGCCACCCCGCGGGCCAGGATCCCTCCCGCCACGCCGCGCCATCCGGCGTGCAACAGCGCGATCACCCGCCGCGCCGGATCCACGAGGTAGACCGGGACGCAGTCGGCGGCGGTAACGGCAAGCAGCACTCCGGCCTGGTTGGTGCCGTGGCCGTCCGCGCCCTCGTGGATCTGGAGCCCGGACACTGCCTGGTGCCAGAGCAGGCTGGTTCCGTGAACCTGGCGGGATACCGCGATGGCGGAGAATTCGGGCAGGCTCTGCCGCAAGGCGCGCCAGCGGTCCATCACCGCTCCCACGGGAGCAGCCATCCCTGCCAGGCCCAGGTCGAACGGCTGGCCCGCACCGCGGCCGGTAATTCCCGCGACCACCCGGAACCGCTCGCGCCACTCGGCCAGCTCGAAGCGGGGCACCGCTCCGCCGACCGGGACTTCAGTCATCCAATCGCTGGATCGCCGCGCCGAGTGCCTGTAGCCGGGCATCGATGTGCTCGTAGCCGCGCTCGATCTGTCCGATGTTGTGGATGACGCTGTTGCCTTCGGCGGCGAGGGCGGCGAGCAGCATGGCCATGCCCGCCCGGATATCCGGGGACTCGACGACGCCGCCCCGCAGCTGTGCGGGTCCCACGATGACCGCGCGATGCGGGTCGCACAGCACGATCCGCCCCCCCATGCCGATCAGCTTGTCCACGAAGAAGAGCCGGGACTCGAACATCTTCTCGAAGATCAGCAGGGTGCCGGCGCACTGCGTGGCGGTCACGATCGCGATCGACATGACGTCGGCCGGGAACGCCGGCCAGGGGCCGTCCTCCAGCTTGGGGATGTGGCCGCCGATGTCCGGGCGGATGCGGCGTTCCTGGTCACGCTCCACCACCAGGGCGTTGCCTTCGAGGCGCGGCCGCACGCCCAGCCGGTCGAAGCCGAAGAGGATCCCGCGCAGCTCGTCGGGCCGCACCGGATCGATCGTGACGCTCCCGTTGGTCACCGCGGCGAGCCCGATGAAGCTGGCCACCTCGATGTGGTCGGGCCCGATCTCGAAGCTGGCGCCGTGCAGCGGTCTCCCGCCCTCCACGATGTACATGTTGGAGCCGATGCCCTCGATGCTGGCGCCCATCGCCACCAGGCAGCGGGCCAGATCCTGCACGTGCGGCTCCGCGGCGGCATTCCGCAGTACGGTGGTGCCTCGTGCGGCCACCGCCGCCATCAGCGCGTTCTCGGTCCCGGTGACGCTCGGCTCATCCAGGAAGACGTCGGCGCCGCGCAGCTGGCGGGCTTCCAGCTCGAAGTTGTCGCCCAGGGAGACGCTCGCCCCCAGCGCCTCCAGCGCGAGGAAGTGGGTGTCCACCCGTCTTCGCCCGATGACGTCGCCCCCGGGGGGAGGCAGCGAGACCCGGCCGAAGCGCGCCAGCAAGGGGGCGGCGAACAGGATGGAGGCGCGGATCCGGGCGCACAGCGCGGGATCGAGCGGCTTGGCGGCGGCGGGACGCGCGTCGATGCTGAGGCTGTTCGGCCCGGTCCAGCTCACCAGCGCGCCGAGGTCGGCCAGCAGCGCCGCCATCGACTCGACATCGCGGATGCGCGGCACGTTGCCGAGCGTGACCGGTCCGTCGGCCAGCAGGGTGGCCGCGAGGATGGGCAGGGCCGCATTCTTGTTCCCCGCGGGGCGGATGGTGCCGTTGAGCGGCCGCCCGCCCTGGACCTGGAATCGTGCTGGCATGGCGCAAACCTCGCCCGGCGCGCGTGGGCCCGTCAAGCGGAACGGTTTATCTTTTCGGCAGGGAGGTGCCTATGCCAGGATGGGTCGGTCCGACCGCAGCCATCTCGCTGGTCATCATCGCGCTGTCCTTTGCGGCCATCGCGTTCGGTTCGGTGATGGTGGCGCGGGCGGCAAAGCAGGAGATCTCCGAGGTCTCCGACAAGCTCGAGGGTATCCGCGGCGACCTCCACGACGCCATGCACGCGGTGCGCCGGGTGGCCGAAACCGGCGAGGATCTCTCGGTCAAGCTGAAGGAAGAAATCCACCACTATCTCGACACCAGCCGGGCGATCCGGCAGGACCTGGACCGCGGGGTCCGCAAGGTCAAGACCCGGCTCGCCGACCTGGACGCCCTCTACGAAGTCGTGCACGAAGAAGTCGAGGACACCGCGCTGGATGTCGCGGCCCGGGTCCGCTCGGTGCGCCGCGGGGCCGGCATGGTGGGCCGGCTGCGGCGCTGGCTGGTGCGGGGACGCCGATGACGTTGCGGCGGGTCGCGGTGGTGATCGTGCTGGTCATGGCGTGGGGCCTGCTCCATCCGGTGGTGGCCCATGCCTGGACGCCCGGCACCCACATCTACCTCGGCGAGGCGGTGCTCGCCAACCTGCGGTTGCTGCCCCCCGGCGTCGCGACCCTGCTGCAAGCCTTCCCCTTCGACTACCTCTACGGGACCATCGCCCCGGACACCTCGATCGCCAAGAAGTACGTGCCGGCGGGCCGCCACTCCCATTTCTGGAACGTCGGCCAGGAAACCTTCGATTACGCCCCCAGCGACGCGCTGCGCGCCTTCGGGCTGGGCTACCTGTCGCACCTCGCCGCCGATACCATCGCCCACAACTACTTCGTGCCCCGCCAGCTGGTGCTCACCGCCAGCACCCGTTCCATGGGGCACAGCTACTGGGAAAGCCGGGTCGAGACCCACCTGGGAGATCGCTACGCCCGCAAGGCGCGCGAGATCATCCAGCTCGACCAGGCCGCCGCCGACCGGCACCTCGAGCGGATCATCTCGCCTACCCTGTTCAGCGTGCGGACCAACCGGCGGCTTTTTCGGGGGATGGTGCACCTGGCGCACACCAAGAGCTGGCAGCGCGCCATGCAGGCCGCGCGCGACCGCAGCCGCTGGCTGCTCGACGACCAGGACGTCGAGCGCCACCTGCGCATCGCCTATGACTTGACGGTGGAAATGCTCGCCGAGGCGGAGCGGAGCTCCTCGACGGCCACGGTCCGCTCCCTCGACCCCAACGGCGCCCAGGCGTTGCGGGCCGCCAAGCGGCTGCGCCGCAAAGAGCTCGGGCTCGGCAGCCTCGGCTCGCCCACCCGATTGCTCGAGCTGGCGGAGGAGCGCTTCGGCGCGCGCGCGCTGGAGCTGGGCTACTGGAACAAATCCCGCATCGAGCGACCCTGGGCCGACGGGCCCGGCATCGCCCACGCCCCGGCCAGCGGTCCGCTGGCCCTGTCAGCGGGCGAATAGCCGCGCCACCGCCATGACCAGGCGGTCCACTTCGCTTTCGGTCGTATAGCAGGCGCAGCCCGCCCGGACCAACCCTTCCTCCGTCAGGCCGAGTCGTTCCAGCACCGTCAGGGCGTAGAAATCGCCGTGGCTGACGAACACCGCGGCCTCCGCCAGGCGCTCCGCGACGATGGCGGCCGGGAATCCCCTCACCGTGAACGCCACGGTGGGGGTCCGGGGTGCCTCGGGGGCCGGGCCGTACAAGGTGACCCGGCGCTGTTCCGACAGGCCGTTCCAGAGGCGGCGGAACAACACGGCGCTGCGGCGATGCAGCTCCGAGTAGGTCGCGGCGAGCGCGGCCCGCCGGGTGGGCCCGCTGCCTAACCCGGCCAGAAAGTCCACCGCCGCGCCGGCCCCGATGATCCCCTCGTGGTTCTGGGTCCCGGTCTCCATCCGCTCCGGGGCGCTGT
>Ga0255310_10000329_pt1 | contig 10816 bp, 10 predicted proteins | sample EtOH1_T0_E1_meta_FD_201359 | JGI IMG/M metagenome (GOLD analysis project Ga0255310, IMG submission 201359) | Sandy soil microbial communities from University of British Columbia, Vancouver, Canada - EtOH1_T0_E1 | ecosystem: Engineered > Artificial ecosystem > Sand microcosm > Unclassified ...
GTTTTTGGCACCAATTTAACGAGAGCGGAGTTGGGAGCTGGGGCGCCAGGATTCGAACCTGGGAATGGCGGAATCAAAATCCGCTGCCTTACCACTTGGCTACGCCCCAACAGGTACCGGAAAGCCACGTCGAAGCGATTTCGTGCGCGGCGGCCGGACCATAGCGGCGCGGCCCTGCCCGATCAATGTCCACCGGCCGCATATTATATGTAGCGCGCGTTGACCCGCCCTGCCTCGGTACTAGATTAGCCAGCCATGACCTACCGCGCGCCGGTTGCCGACATCGCATTCACCCTCAAGCACGCTGCCGGTCTGAAGGCTGCGCTGGCGGAAGGACTTTATGGCGATCTCGACGAGGAGACGGTCGACTCGGTCATTGCGGAGGCCGGGCGCTACGCCAGCGACGTCATCGCGCCACTCAACCAGGTCGGCGACAAGTTCGGAACGCCGTTCAAGGACGGCCACGTCACGACGCCGCCCGGCTGGAAAGAGGCCTACACCGACTGGGCCGCAGCCGGATGGAACGGACTCGCCGCGCCGTCCGATTGGGGCGGCCAGGGACTACCGCAGGCGCTGAACGCAGCCTGCATCGAGATGTGGAATTCGGCGTCCATGGCCTTCGGCATCGGGCCGGTGCTGACGATGGCTGCGATCGACGCGCTGCATGCCTACGGCAGCGAGACGCTCAAAAAGCAATATCTCGGCAAGCTCATCAGCGGCGAATGGATGGGCACGATGCAGCTCACCGAGCCGCAGGCCGGCTCCGATGTCGGCGCGCTGCGCAGCAAGGCCGAGCGCGCAGGCGACGGGACCTACCGCATCACGGGTTCGAAAATATTCATCACCTACGGCGAGCACGATCTCACCGACAACATCATTCATTTCGTGCTGGCCCGGCTGCCTGATGCACCCCCCGGCACCAAAGGGATTTCGCTTTTTCTGATCCCCAAGATCATGCCGGACGGCTCGCGCAACGATGTGCGCGCGCATTCGATCGAGCACAAGCTCGGAATCCATGCCTCACCGACCTGCACGATGGTCTACGGCGACCATGGCGGCGCCAAGGGGTTCCTCATCGGCGAGGAAAACAAAGGCATGGCCTGCATGTTCACGATGATGAACCGTGCACGGCTTGCCGTCGGCCTGCAGGGCGTCGGCATCGCCGAGCGCGCGACACAGCAGGCCCTTGCTTATGCCCGCGAGCGCAAGCAAGGCGCCGCCGGCGCGATCATCACCTACCCAGACGTGAAGCGCATGCTGCTCACGATGCGGGGGCTGACAGGCGCAGCGCGCGCGATCTGCTATGCGACGGGCATTGCCATCGACCGCTCCCTGCGCGCAAAGACCGATGCGGCCCGCAAGGCCGCATACGAACGCGCATCGCTGCTGACCCCTGTCGCCAAGGCATTTTCCACTGACATCGGGATCGAGGTCGCCTCGCTTGGCGTGCAGGTGCACGGCGGCATGGGTTACATCGAAGAGACAGGTGCGGCGCAGCACTTCCGCGATGCGCGGATCGCGGCAATCTACGAAGGCACCAACGGCATTCAGGCGCTCGACCTGGTCGCGCGCAAGGTGCCGCTGGAAGGCGGCAAGACGATCGCACTCTATATCGACGAACTTCGCCGGACCGTCGAGGCCGTGCGCGCAAGCAACGCACCGGTCCTGGGCGAAAGCGCGGCGCGGCTCGGCGAGGCCGTCGACAGTCTTGAACGATCGACACGTTGGTTGCTGTCGCAGAAATCGTCCGATGCCGCGCTTGCCGGCGCGACGCCCTATCTGCGCCTGTTCGGCAGCGCGGCCGGCGGCTGCATGCTCGCCGAGGATGCCCTGGCCTCGTTGCGCGCCGGCGACGGAAACGCACGCGGCACGCTTGCGCGCTTTTTTGCCGAAAACATCGCTGTTCAGGCAGGCGGATTCGAGCGCACAATCGTCGAGGGCGGTGACAGCATCAATGGTGCCCAGGCGGCGCTCGCCGAATAAGGACAGACACGCCGATGTCGCTGAAGGGAAAGACCCTGTTCATCACCGGCGGCTCCCGCGGCATAGGGCTTGCTATTGCACTGAAGGCTGCGTCCCAGGGCGCCAACATCGCCCTCGCCGCGAAAACCGTCGAGCCGCATCCGAAGCTTGAGGGCACCATTCATACGGCCGCCGCCGAGGTCGCAAAGGCCGGAGGCCGTGCGCTGCCGCTCGCCGTCGATGTCCGCGACGAGGCAGCCGTGCAGGCTGCGATCGACGAGGCCGCTGAAAAGTTCGGCGGCATCGACATCGTGGTGAACAATGCCAGCGCCATTCAGCTGACCTCTGTCGCGGCGACCGATATGCGCCGCTACGACCTGATGCAGCAAATCAATGCGCGCGGAACGTTCATGGTGTCGAAATTCGCGATCCCGTATCTCGTGCGCGCCGCAAACCCGCACATCCTGATGCTTTCGCCGCCGCTCGACATGTCCGAAAAATGGTTCGCGCCCCATACCGCCTACTCGATGGCGAAATTCGGAATGAGCCTCGTGGTCCTTGGGCTCGCCGGCGAACTGCGCGGCAAGGTCGCCGTGAATGCGCTCTGGCCGCGCACCACGATCGCAACCGCCGCGATCCGGAACCTGCTCGGCGGCGACACGATGATCCGGCGCTCGCGCAAACCGGAGATCCTGGCCGAAGCCGCGTGCCGCATTTTCGAAAAACCGAAAACCTTCACGGGGAACTTCCTTATCGACGATACATTTCTGGCCGGGGAAGGCGTGACCGATTTCGATCAGTATCGCGTCGATTCAGGCCAGCCGTTGCAGATCGATTTTTTTGTGCCCGATAGCAGCCGGCCACCCAACGGCGTCACCCTGGATGCAAAGTCGCGATAGGCACTTCCACCCGGGCATGTGAGCGTTTAAGTCTAGTCAATGTCTACGCTTCTGCTCAGCCATCCCGCCTGCCTGAACCACCTCACGCCTGCCGGCCACCCCGAGCGGCCGGACCGCCTGCGCGCGATCGAGCAGGCCCTGGAGGATGAAAAGTTTCAGTTGCTGGCACGCGCGGAGGCGCCACGCGCGCCTCTCGAAATTATCGCGCTCTGCCACCCGACGGACTACATCGAGGCAATCCGCGATGCCTCACCTGCCGAAGGGCTCGTGCGCCTGGATGCCGATACCGCGATGTCGCCGGGCAGCTTCGAGGCGGCCTTGCGGGCCGTCGGCGGAGCCAAGCTTGCAGTCGATGACGTGATGACCGGCAAGGCGTCGAACGCGTTCGTTGCGATACGCCCGCCCGGACACCACACCGAGACGGCACGCCCGATGGGCTTCTGTCTCTTCAACAACGCGGCCATTGCGGCGCGCTACGCACAGAAAACGCATGGCATCGAACGCGCGGCAATTGTCGATTTCGACGTCCATCACGGCAATGGTTCGCAGGATATCTTCTGGTCCGATAAAAGCGTGATGTACTGCTCCACCCACGAGATGCCGCTGTACCCGGGCACCGGCGCGGTCGGCGAGCGGGGCGAATTCAACACCGTCGTCAACGCGCCGCTGTCGGCCGGCGACGGTGGCGCCGCGTTCAAGCAGGCGTTCGAGGCCGTCATTCTCCCACGCCTGCGTGAATTCAAGCCGGACATCCTGATCATCTCGGCGGGGTTCGACGCGCATACGCGCGATCCGCTCGCCAATCTCAATCTCGTGGAAGCCGACTATACGTGGGTCACCAAGAAGTTGATGGACGTTGCCGATGCGAGCGCCAAGGGCCGCATCGTGTCCTTGCTCGAGGGCGGCTATGATTTGCAGGGGCTTTCGCGCTCGGTTGCGGCCCACGTGACCGCCTTGATGCACGGATAGAGAATCCGGGCTATCTTTCACCCATTGCACGACCAAAGAAGTGCCGGACACCAATATGGCCGAGAGCAACACCGACGTTAAGAAAATGCCTTTCGAGCGGGCCATCGAGGAGCTCGAATCGATCGTCAAGCGCCTCGAAGAAGGCAAGGTGCCGCTCGAGGAGTCCGTCGCCATTTACGAGCGCGGCGAGGCATTAAAGACGCGCTGCGAGGAATTGTTGCGTCAGGCTGAGGCCCGGGTTGAAAAAATCACGCTAAACACCAGCGGAAAGCCCACCGGCAGCGAGCCGCTCGACGTCGATTGAAGCAAAATGGGCCAGAGGCCGAATTGCCCCGCGAGGTCGAAGTGGTGTAAGCCATGCGGGCGAATCTGGGGATTTGCCGCTTAGCCCGCCGTTAATTAATCAGTTGGAGTTGTGCGTGTCCGAAGTGTCTAAGACGCCGTTGCTTGATCGCGTCAACCTGCCAAGCGATCTCAAGAATCTGTCGCCCGAGCAACTCAGGCAGCTCGCCGACGAGCTGCGCCACGAGACGATCGATGCCGTCGCCAGGACCGGCGGTCATCTCGGTGCAGGGCTTGGCGTCGTCGAGCTGACGGTCGCGCTCCATTATGTCTTTGACACGCCCGCCGACAGGCTGATCTGGGACGTCGGCCACCAGGCCTACCCGCACAAGATTCTCACCGGCCGGCGCGACCGCATCCGCACGCTGCGGCAAGGCGGGGGCCTGTCCGGCTTCACCAAGCGTGCCGAAAGCGAATATGACCCGTTTGGTGCCGCGCATTCGTCGACGTCGATTTCGGCTGCGCTCGGCATGGCGGTCGCCCGTGATCTCCAGGGCAAAAGCAACAACGTCATCGCCGTCATCGGCGATGGCGCGATGTCGGCCGGCATGGCCTACGAGGCGATGAACAACGCCGGGGCGCGCAACGAGCGGCTTATCGTCATTCTCAACGACAACGACATGTCGATCGCGCCGCCGGTCGGCGCGATGTCGGCCTATCTTTCGCGGCTCTTGTCCGGGCGCACATATTTGAAACTGCGCGACGTCGGCAAGCAGCTTACCGCGCACCTACCGAAGCGGCTTGACGATTTCATCACGCGCGGCGTCGAGCATGCGCGCGGGTTCTGGACCGGCGGGACGCTGTTCGAGGAGCTCGGTTTCTACTATGTCGGCCCGATCGACGGACACAATCTCGATCACCTGCTTCCTGTCCTGCGCAACGTGCGCGACGCCGAAACGGGACCGATCCTCGTGCACGTCGTGACGCAGAAGGGCAAAGGCTATGGGCCGGCGGAATCGTCCGCCGACAAGTATCACGGCGTGGTGAAGTTTGACGTTGCAACCGGCGCGCAGGTGAAGTCGAAGCCGGGCGCACCGCAGTACACGAAAGTTTTCGCGCAAAGCCTGATCAAGGAAGCCCGCAAGGACGACAAGATCGTCGCAATCACCGCAGCGATGCCATCGGGCACGGGGCTCGACCTGTTTGAAAAAGAATTTCCGAACCGCTGCTTCGATGTCGGCATCGCCGAGCAGCACGCCGTCACCTTCGCGGGCGGCCTTGCCACGGAAGGGCTCAAGCCCTTCGCCGCGATCTACTCCACCTTCCTTCAGCGCGCCTACGACCAGGTCGTGCATGACATCGCGATCCAGAGCCTGCCGGTCCGCTTTGCGCTTGATCGCGCCGGGCTGGTCGGAGCGGACGGGCCGACGCACGCGGGAGCCTTCGACGTCACCTATCTCGGCTGCCTGCCCAACTTCGTGCTGATGGCAGCCGCCGATGAGGCCGAACTCGTGCACATGGTCGCGACCGCGGCCGCGATCGATGACCGTCCTTCGGCGGTCCGCTATCCGCGCGGCGAAGGGCTCGGCGTGCCGATGCCCGATGAAGGAAAGCCGCTTGAGATCGGCAAAGGCCGTATCGTGCAGGAAGGCCATAAAGTGGCGCTCCTGTCATATGGCGGCCGGCTCGGGGAATGTCTGACGGCGGCCAAGGAGCTCAAGGCCCTTGGCCTGTCGGCCACGGTCGCAGATGCCCGCTTTGCCAAGCCGCTCGACGTCGAATTGCTGAAGCGTCTTGTGCGGGACCACGAAGTGCTGGTGACGGTCGAGGAAGGCGCCATCGGCGGCTTCGGCGCCTACGTCCTGCAGGCCCTCGCCGAGCACGGGCTGATCGAACGCGGCTTGCGCGTCCGCTGCATGGTGCTGCCCGATCAGTTCATCGATCAGGACAGCCCGAACGCGATGTATGCCTGGGCCGGACTCGATGCAAAGAGTATCGTCGCAAAAGTCTTTGAGGCGCTCGGCAAGGACGCCGCCGAGGAAACGGTACGGCTCGCGTAGGCTTTACAGCTTCTTTTTCATTCGCGGCACCTTCTTTCCTTTCTTCCGCGCTTCGGACAAGCCTATCGCTATTGCCTGCTTTCGGCTCGTAACCTTCTTGCCGCTGCGGCCGCTCCTCAGCGTGCCTTTCTTGCGTTTCTTCATAACGCGTTCGACATCCTCTGAAGCGCTTCTTGAATATCTACGTGCCATACTGTTTCTCCTCGATCTGAACGCATGTGGCCATTACAAAATATTTGCCGACCGAAACCGCTAACCGTCGTCCATGGACCATGGTTCCTCACTCAAGCTCACGCGACACCGAAGGGAGCACGCTGTGAGCGCCCCGCGCCAACGTGCCGACCGCCTTCTGGTCGAACGCGGCCTGTTTGAAAGCCGCGCCAAGGCCCAGGCGGCGATCGAAGCCGGACTTGTGTTTGCCGACGATCGACCGGTGCGTAAAGCGTCCGAAGAACTGGCAACCGATTCTGTCATACGCGCGAGCGCCGCGCACCCCTATGTTTCACGAGGCGGCATCAAGCTTGCGGCCGCGATCGAGCGCTTCGGCTTTGACCCCAAAGGGCATGTCTGTCTCGACGTCGGCGCTTCCACCGGCGGATTTGCCCAGGTTCTCCTCGATCGCGGGGCGAAACGCGTCTACGCTGTCGATACCGGACATGGCCAGTTGCATGAATCCCTGCGGCTGCGGCCCGAGATTACATTACTCGAAGGGACCGACATCCGCTCGCTGTCTCCGCATCTGCTCGACGAAGCGCCGGATTTTGTCACTGTCGACGTCAGCTTCATATCGCTCAAGAACGTGCTGCCGCAGGCACTCGCACTCACCAAAGGACCGGCAAGGCTCGTTGCGTTGATCAAGCCGCAATTCGAGGCTGGCCGCGGCGCGTCGAAAAAGGGCATCGTGCGCGACCGTGCCGTGCACGCAACGGTCTGCGGCGATATCGAGAAATTTGTCACCGCGCTCGGCTGGCGTGTCGTGGGAACGGTCGAATCGCCAATCACTGGCGGAGATGGAAACATCGAATTCCTGCTTGGAGCTGCGCGTGACTGAACAGCTCATTGTTTCGCGGCTTGGACATCGCGGCGACGGCGTCGCCGACACGCCTGATGGCGCAGTTTACGTGCCCTACACGCTTCCAGGCGAAACCGTCACCGTCGAGCACGTCACCGGCCATCCTGACCGGCGGCATCTGTTGCACGTCGACAAATCCAGCCACGAGCGGACGACGCCGATCTGCAAGCATTTCGGCACCTGCGGCGGCTGCGCGCTGCAGCACTGGTCTCTCGCCGAGTACCATCTCTGGAAGCGTTCGCTTGTCGCCGGGGCACTGGCGCAGGCCGGCATTGTCGCGCCGGTCGCAGACCTGATTGACGCGCACGGCGCGGGCCGGCGCCGTGCCGTATTTCATGCGCGGCGTGGAACCCACGACATCCTGGAGGTCGGGTTCACGGCCCCGCGCGCGCACCACATCGTCCCGATCGACGATTGCCCCATTTTGGCGCCCGGGCTTGCAGGCGCCGTGCGTGCCGCTTGGGCGATCGCGGACGTGCTCAAAAGCGCAGGAAAACCCCTCGATATCCAAGTCACCGCAACCGATAGCGGGCTCGATATCGATGTGCGCGGATCAGGAACGGTCGCCGCCGAGCGGCTCACCGCGCTCGCGAAGGTCGCCGAGACACGCGAACTCGCACGGCTCACGCGCCACGGTGAACTGGTGGCGCAGCGCGCACAGCCGTTGTTACGAGTCGGACGCGCGGAGGTGCCGCTGCCTCCAGGCGCTTTCCTCCAGGCGACCGCCCAGGGCGAAGAAGCGCTGGCGCGCCTCGTAACCGAGCATGCCGGCAAGGCCCGCCGTGTCGCCGATCTTTTTACCGGCATCGGCACCTTTGCGTTGCGTCTGGCTGAAAACGCACAAGTTGCGGCTTGCGACAGCGAGCCCGCCGCAATCAAAGCCCTGCAGCAGGCGGCCGGCAAAGCAAGCGGCCTGAAGCCGATCGAAGCTCAAACGCGCGACCTGTTTCGCCGCCCGTTCATGGCATCGGAACTTAAGAATTTCGACGTGGTGGTCTTTGATCCGCCACGGCAAGGCGCCGAAGCGCAGGCGCGCGAACTCGGCAAAAGCGCAGTACCGGTGATTGTCGCGGTGTCCTGCGATGCCAATACGTTCGCGCGCGACGCAAAAATTCTGGTCAACGCCGGCTACACGCTCGTTTCGGCCACTCCCGTCGACCAGTTCCGCTATTCGTATCACATAGAAATCGTTGCGAAATTCACCCGGTAGCTACTGGTAGCCGCCGCCCCCCCAGCGTTCCTGCCACAGCCTCTCACCGGTGGTGCAGGAGACGCGCGCACGGGATGCAGCGGGCACAATTTGTGGGTCAGGCTGCCGCCCGGCAACTTCCAGGATGAGCTTGGTGCGTGTTGCCTCGATGAATTTTCCGCGCTCTTGGATCGGGATAACAAACGCGCCCGGCCCGCCGATCACGCAGTCCTCGTAGTACTCGTCGAGATTGTGGATATCCATGGTCCCCGTGTAAGGCCGTTTGAGCATAATTGGCAGGCCGTTGATCGTAATGCCGGCTGCAAGGACATCGTCGCGTATGATCTCAACGAGCGGACCTGAATTGTTGGCTCCGTCCCCCGACACATCGATCACGCGCCGCAGGCCCTTGTAACCGCTATCGTCGAATAGCGGCTTGGCAAAACGCAGCGCGCCGGAAATCGATGTCCGCGAGGCGCGTCGTATCGGCGCGCGCGCGATTTCCGCAGCGACCGCATCGGCGGATTCGGGGCCGTCGATCACCCGCCATGGCATCACGATCTTCTGGTCCAATTGCCCGGCCCACTCGAAATAGGTGACCGCGATCTTGCCATGCGCACCCTGGCGCAGCGCCTGAAGGAATTCATTCGATGTGAGCGCAAGCACATATCCCTCGCGCTGCAGCGCCTGCTCGTCAGGATCCATGGAATAGGAGATGTCGACAGCGATCACCAGCTCGACGTCGACAGGAATGGCGCTCGCGCGCGTGTCCGCAAATTTCGGCACCGTCGGCGCCGCCGATGCACCGAGCGCAAGGCCAACGGCTGCGACAGCAGCAACGACTGCGAAATTGCGAAACCATCGCCCCATGCCGGAATGCTGGCATGCGGCATCGGCAAAAAAAAGCCCGGCCGCTCAGCTTTCCAGCGTTTCCGTTGTCACGATTTCGATGCCGAAGCCGCCCAGACCCACATAGGTGCGCTTGCTCGACGCCAGCAGGCGGATCGAGGAAATGCCCAGATCCTTGAGAATTTGCGCGCCCAGGCCGATCTCGCGCCACTGCTGGGAGCGCGCCGCGTCGGTGCCGGTGTCGCCGTGGGGAATGTCGGCGACCGGAACGCCGGCGGTGCCGTCGCGCAGGTACACGATCACCCCGCGGCCAGCCTTTTTGAAGCGAGCCAATGATGCGCGAATCGATTTTGCGCCGCCAAAGACATCGCCGATGACGTCGGCGCGATGCAGCCTGGCCGGGATGTCCTTTCCGCCAGCGATATCGCCATACACAAAGGCCATGTGATGCACGCGGTCGAATGGGGTAATGTAGGCATAACCCCGAAGCGTGCCGATCTCGGACGCGAGCGGGAACTCGCCGACGCGCTCGACCAGCTTGTCGCGGTTTTGCCGATAGGCGATCAGATCCGCGATCGAGAGCTGAGCCAGATTGTGCTTTTTCGCGAAGGCCGCGACTTCCGGTCCCCGCATCACCGAACCGTTATCGTTCATAAGCTCGGCCAGCACGCCGACCGGAGGCAAGGAAGCGAGACGACATAGGTCGACGCAGGCTTCGGTGTGGCCGGATCGCATCAACACTCCGCCCTCCCGCGCAACCAGCGGAAACACGTGGCCCGGCCGCACGAAATCGGCGGCGCCGTTGTTGTCATTCGCCAGCGCCCGCACCGTGTTACAGCGCTCTTCAGCCGAAATTCCCGTGGTGAGCCCGTGGCGAACGTCCACCGACACCGTAAACGCCGTGCCGAGTGGAGCCTCGTTGTCCGCCACCATCGGATCGAGATGCAGACGGCGCGCTAGCTCGGCACCGAGCGGCGCGCAGACGATCCCCGAGGTGTTTCGGATGATGAACGCCATTTTGTCAGGCGTGCAATGAGAGGCCGCAACGAAGAGATCGCCCTCATTTTCGCGGTCGTCGTCGTCGGTCACAACGACGATTTCGCCTTTGGCGAAGGCCTTGATCGCGGCTTCGACACGTTGATGGTTGTCCGACACGGTCTTACCTCGAAGTCGGCGTCAGGGCTTGAACGGCCATGCCGTCCCCTCGCCGACCTGCCCGCGATGCATCAGATAGTGATCAGCCAGCACACACGCCATCATCGCCTCGCCGATCGGCACCGCTCGGATGCCGACACAGGGATCGTGCCGGCCCTTGGTGACGACCTCGGTGTCGCGGCCATAGCGGTCGACCGTCTTGCGCGGGGTCAGGATCGAGGATGTCGGCTTGACCGCAAACCGTGCGACAATGGCCTGCCCGGTCGAGATTCCCCCGAGAATGCCACCCGCATGGTTCGACAGGAAAACCGGCTTGCCGTCGTTGCCCATGCGCATCTCGTCGCCATTCTCGACACCGCTCATGGCCGCGGTGGCAAAT
>Ga0255310_10000330_pt1 | contig 10813 bp, 9 predicted proteins | sample EtOH1_T0_E1_meta_FD_201359 | JGI IMG/M metagenome (GOLD analysis project Ga0255310, IMG submission 201359) | Sandy soil microbial communities from University of British Columbia, Vancouver, Canada - EtOH1_T0_E1 | ecosystem: Engineered > Artificial ecosystem > Sand microcosm > Unclassified ...
ACTCTTGCCCGGCTTCCCCGACAAGCGGAAGACCAGCCGTTCGTGCGATGCCGAGCGCGCGACCCGTACGGTAACGGCATCGCCCTCGCGGGTGACCGCCGCCGGGCCGGCGCGGCTCCGCACCGCCACGGAGTCGTACCAGGCGGCCAGCAAGAAGCTGAACTCCCTGGCGCCCGAGGGATTGGCGATCTCCAGAGTTGCCCTGACTCGGAGTCGGCCGGAAACGAGGTCCGGACGCAGCAACAACTCGCAACTACGGATGTCGGGGGGCGATGCAGTCACCTGGCTTTGTGCGCCTGCGGGCCGAAGCGGCGCCACCGCCAGCGCGAGCAGCACGGACGCGCTCAGCGCAGGAGATTGCTCCATATCCGTGCTTGCTGTGGGGTTTGGCTCTCGAGCGGCGCGATGACGATCCGTACCTGGCCCTCGGGATCGCGGGTTCGGGAAACCCGCAGTCCCGCTCGACCCAGTATCGCGGCATAGTCGAGCGAGTCGCGTCCGGTTACGTATTGGTCGAAGAACGCGCTCATGTCATGACCGGCGAGCGCGCTCACGGCGGCCCTGAGCTGGGAATCGTCGTAGCCGCGATAACCGGGCTTCCGGCTCTGGTCGTAGAGAGCTCGGAGTACGTCGTCCAGTCCGCGCTGGCCATCCGTTTCGAGGCGAAGGGTGAGGTCCAAGAGGAAACCAATCACTTCTCCGCCCGCATAGTAATCCAGCGCATCGGGTGAGGAGATCCACGCGGCAACGCCCGATTCCGCCAGGCTCATCCAACCCTGCCCGGCATCGTTCTCATAGTCGGTCATCGAGCGCGACATCATCGCGAAGAACTGATCCGTCGAGCGGAGTCGGGCCCGGATCAGGGTCAGCGTAGCGAAATAGCTGGTAACCCCTTCCACGAACCAGAGGTGCGGCGAGTAGTTGGGGCCGGCGAAATCCCACGGATTGAGCTCGCTGGGATAGAATGCCTCGCCGTTCCACGCGTGGAACAGCTCATGGGCAATCGTGCCGGCCGCGTTGAGAGGAAGATCGAGCATCCACTTGCTCCCGATGTTGAGCACCATGGCACGACCGTGCTCGATCCCCCCGCCGAAATCCAGATCAGGACGCCAATGAATGAACATCGTATATGCGTCAAACGGCTTGGAGCCGAAGAGGGTAATCTGCTGACGCACGATGGCCCTCACGTTGGCGTCGAAGGCGACGCTGTCATACGGAGGCAGGGGCTGGTCGAACATGAGGCGGACCCTGAAATCGTCGACCGAGACATCGCGCTCCCGCAGCTCTCCGAACTGCACCGGGGCATCTACGAGGACTCGATATCCGGCCGCCTTGAAGACGCCCTGCTGGTCACGTGGCAGAGGCGTGACGACGGTCCAGTGCTCCGGGAGCAGGAAGCGGACCTCCACGGGGTCATTCATGTGATCGTCCGCATAGAGAAACACGGACGAGCCCTCCAGGAAGCCTCCGTGCAAGCCTAGCCCGTTGGTTCCCAGGCGCAGGATATCGCGCTCGTTCATGTGAATCCGGTAGGTAACCACGACCTCCGCCGGGGAGGGGACCTCGACCTTCCAGGTCTGTGCCCCAACTCGCTCGTACCGGAGCGCCCTGCCTCGCTCTCCTGTCGCCCTGAAGTGATCGATGTACCTGGCGTGCTGCTTCAAGCCCATGTCCCCGGGCGTAGTCGCGGGCAGATGCAAGGTCAGTGTGCCCCGGCCCGCCGGGATCTTCAGGGTGAGATCGAACCCACGGTCGGCTGGATTCCGCACCTGCACTTCGTAGCGGAGGGTGCCGGGCTGTTGCCGGGCAGCGGATGGGCTCCATCCGGTCACGAGCAGGATCGGCAGGAGCAGAACACCGGGACGCCGTCGGAGCGCCGCGAGGTTCTTCATTAGGTCCTCTTGAGGAAGCTGTGTCCTCTAACCTGCGCCGGCGCCTCCATGCGCATCACTCCCCCGATCGGATCCTGCCGGGACGCGATTCCATTCACCGAAATGAGATGCGCGAGCCACGATAACGTTGCGCGACTCATCGCGCCAAACAGGGCCTATGGAGTCGGGTATTGCATGCACTGGCGCAAAGAAAAGCGAGTCCGTTTCCCCCGGGGGGAACTCCTCCTGGCGCAATTCGCACATTGGCGCCCGCGCCGAGCTGGAGGCCATCGGCACCCAGATCTTGAAACAGGTGGGGCAGCTGGATTCGTTCAACCGGGAGCGCTTCAAGAATGATGCGGAACGCCTCGCCGGCTGGGTAAGCGTGGCCACGGTGCTCGGCTTGCCCCGGCCCGTGCCGCTCAGCGGGGACGAGCCGACCACTCCGCCGAGTGCCGCGGAGCCCGCCGCGTGAAGACTTCCACGCGTGTGGCAGGACGGTAGGCCGACGGACGCTCGACTCCGCCGGTCTACCGCCCCTAGTCGGCTTGCGGCGTCTCCCTCGGATTCGCAACGCAGGCCTGCGAGAGTGATCCTAGACATTCCATGGCCAGAGAAACTCGAATGCCGAAGCGACGATAAAGAGAGGGATGGTGACTGCCAACACGGAGCCGAGATCGACCAGGCTCTGGCGCGGCAGGCGGTATCGCCACAGGCGCCAACCGATATCGGCGTTGTGCCGATAGAGCTCAACGCCGCAGCGGACGCCGGCACCGATGGACAGCGAGAACGGAATGAATTGCAGGAACAGAACGAGGAAGTAGTAGCTCGCCCCTTTGATACTTCGAAGGCGGCTGCGGTGCGTACTGTCGACGGACACAATCCCGCCGACCCAGCCCTGATACGCGACGGAGAAGTAGGGCAGAATGACCCCGAGCCCGGCCACGGTCTGGGGAAGTGCTGCGTAGAAGAGGTTGCCGGCGAAATCATGAACCATTGCGGTGGCAGGGTTGCCGGACTGATCAGCGATGGATGCCTTGTCGGAGGTCAGGGCCTTCTGCACGGTCTGGTCGCGCTGGGCCAGGGCGAACCGGTTTCCTGCGTGCGCCATGAAGATGCCAACGGAGCTGGACAGGAGGTAGGTCAGAAAGATCGATACAGCGAAGGGCTTGCAGCGCAGGATAGCCTTGCGGATGCGGTCGATCATGCCGGCGCTCCGCGGAGTCGGCCGCTCACAGCGAGATCAGCCGGGCCCGGGTGAAGCGGAGCTTCGCGAGCGCCACCACTCCGACGTCGAGCAACGCGAAAACCAGGAGCGCGAGCAGCGCGAGTCGCGCTCCCGATCCCGCACTGGGCAGCAGGCCACGCTTCCAGCCGGGCGGAAGCCGGCGCAGCGCGAGCACCGGGACGAGCAGCAGTACGATGATCGTTCCCCCCAGCGCCATTTGCGCCTGCCGCACCGTGGCCGCGCGAAGCGAGATCAGCACGCCGACCGCCGCCACGAACACCGAGCCAAGCAGCCCGATCACCGCCAGAGTCAGCAACACCTGAGGCGCGTACCACAGGAGACCGTGACGCGGCCCGACGAGGTTCAGCGCGACTTCGGCGAGCAGCAGGCTTCCGGCGGTCAGCCCGCCGGCGTAGCCGATCGCGGCGACCATCTTTCCGGCGAGGATCGCCCCGTCCGGGAGCCGGGTCGCGAGCAGGGTCTCCAGCGTGTGGCGCTCGCGCTCCCCGGCGAATGCATCGGCGATCACTGTCGAAACCAGGAACATCGGCACCCAGCTCCAGGCGATCCCGACGCTGGGAGAGGTGATCCAGGAGGGGCCGGTTTCCAGCGGCAACACGATGCCGAAGGCCAGCAGGAAGAGTCCGATCCCCGCCTTGCCGCGGGCTCCCCGCTGCCCGAGCAGCTCGCGCCACTCCTTCCAGGCCACCGCGAGCGCGTCATTCATGATTGCGCCTCGAGCAGCGCGTGGAACGCGTCCTCGAGCGATCCGGCCGTGTTGCGCACCGAGTCGACCTGGAAACCGGCGGCGACCAGCGCAGCGACCACCGGGCCAGTCGCCGCGCCGCGCGCCAGACCGACCAGCAGCGCGCGGCCGTCGCGGCGTGCCGAGACGACGCCAGGGAGCGCGGTGACCATCGCGACCAGGACTTCGCTGAGGCCCGTCCCCGTGATCTCGATCCCCGCTCCCTCGCGTGCGGCGCCGAGCTGCGCCGGCGTGCCGAACGCGAGCAGCCGCCCCCGCCGTACCACGCCGACCAGGGTGCAGAGCCGCTCGGCTTCGGCGAGGTTGTGCGTGGTCAGAAAGACGGTGACGCCGGCGCCCGCCGAGAGCTGCGCGAGCCGGTCGCGCAGCGCGACGGCGGCAACCGGATCGAGTCCGGCGCTGGGCTCATCGAGGAAGACCAGCTCCGGGCGGTGCAACAGCGCGCGCGCAATGGCGAGCTGCTGCTTCATGCCGCGACTCCAGCCGCCGACCACTTCGTCGCGCCGTTCGTAGAGGTCGAGCAGGGTCAGCAGCTCCTTCGCCCGCGCCCGCCGCTCGCCCCCCGGCAGGCGCCAGAAGCGCCCGTACAGCTCGAGGTTGTCCGCCGCGCTCAGCCGTTCGTAGAGCCCGCAATGCTCGAGCAGCGCGCCGCTCCGCTGCCGCACCGCCGCGGCATCGCTCCTGGTGCTGTAGCCCAGCACCTCGGCCGTGCCCGCCGTGGGCTCCAGCAATCCAAGCAGCAGGCGGATCATCGTCGTCTTGCCCGAACCATTGGGGCCCAGGAAGCCGAAGATGCAGCCGCGGGGGATCTCCAGGGTGACGTCGTCAAGGGCGTGGACACCGCCGAAATGCCGGGTAAGGGATGCCGTGCGGACGGCGGGGATGGTCATAGGCGCATCCGCTCAGCGTCCCGTGAAGCGGGCAGCTCGCGCCGGCTGGTCAGCGACGTGTGCATCGCCGCGAACCGCGCCGGCACGAACCCATGGCGGTGCGCCGCGAGAAGGCCTGCGATCACGCTAGTCACTCGCGGAGTCCGACTCTCTCAGCCCCAGCCACGCCACCGTCCCCGCCCCGATGTCGATCAGCACGTGCAGCGCCATCGCGGGCAGGAGCGATCGAGTGCCCGCAACGACCAGCGTCATGACGGCACCGACTGCCGCGGTGCGGATCGTACCCTTCCTGCCCTGATAGGCGTGCAGCAGCCCGAAGGCTGGGGCGGAGAGCGCCGCCGCCCCCCACCAGCCGAGCCAGGGCGTCAGCGTCCAGACGAAGTACCCGCGAAAGAGCAGCTCCTCGCAGATCCCTGCGGTGACGGAGGTAAGGAGAAACCAGGCGAATTCCGAGGTGGTATGCGGGAGGATCGCCTCGAGCGAAGCCAGCACTTTGCGCAGGTGGGCCCGTGCGCGGGGATGCCGTGCGACCTTCACCGCCTGCGAGGCGTATCCGGCCCCGAGCAGGAGCAGCGCGCCGGCCGGGACCCACAGTCGCCACCCGGCCGGGACCTGCAGGGCGAGGGACGACCACGGCCGGCCGGCGCGCAGCCAGAGCGCGACGCCGATCGCGACGATCAGCCATTGCCAGACGACCGTGGTCCGGTACTCGCGCAGCCGCGCGGCCCCGGGGGCTTCGCGCAGCCGGCGCTGGAAGGCGGGCCAATCGACGTAGTACCCGTAGGCTGGCCAGGCGAGCGCGAACAGCCCGACGAAGGCGAGGTCGAGAACATTGGGCATGGGGTGGCGGGTTTGGTGTCGAGTCCGAGGAAAGGAGCGAGCCCATCCCGGTACAATCTGGGGGCGGGCTCGGCGCAGGTCTTGAACGAAGTTGTCGAGCGGCTGCCGCGAGGCTGAGGCCCATGCTAGTCGGCTCGCAGCGTGTCCATCGGATGGACCCGGGTGGCCCGTACCGCCGGCGCGACGCAGGCCAGCTGCGCCGCCACCCCGACCAGGACCACGATCGCGGCATAGGTGAGCGGATCCGTGGATCGCACGCCGGGCGTCAGCGCGGCCACCAGCCGGGAAAGCCCCGCGGCGACCAGTGTTCCGGCCAGCAGCCCGACGCCGGTGAGCAGCGCGCCTTCCCGCAGCACCATGGTGAGCAGCTGCCGCGGTGCCGCGCCGATTGCCAGCCGCACCCCGAACTCCCGGGTCCGCGCCGCCACCGACGCCGCGACGACGCCGTAGACCCCGACCAGCGAGAGTGCCAGCGCGAGCGTCGCGAACACCCCGATCAGCAGCATCTGGAAGCGCGGCCGGGCCACGCCCCGCGCTACCAGCTCCTCCATGGTCTGGACCTGGGTGGGGCGCAGCTCGGGATCGATCTCCGCCATCCGCTCGGCCACGGCGCGCGCGAGCAGCCGCGGATCTCCCCTGGTCCGCACCACGAACGAGCTGGCCCAGCGCGGCACCTGCCGGTAGGGCCAGTACACTTCCGGAGCCGCAGCCTCGCCCGGCCTGAAGGGCGAGACGTCGCCCACGACGCCCACGATCTCCATCGGCTCGGGGCGGTCCCGATAGCTGAGCCGTTGCCCGACGGGATCGCTGCCGCTGAAGTAGCGCCGCGCCATCGCCTCGTTGATCAGGGCCACGCCGGGAGCGCCGGGGCCGTCGTCTTCGCGCAGCAGCCGGCCGCGCTTGAGCGGCACGCCGAGCGCGGGGAAGTAGGACGGGCTCATGTCGTACCAGCGCGCCGCCATCGGCTGCTGGGCCGGATCGCCGCCTGCCCGCACGAACTCGCCGGTTTCCTCACCACCAAAGAGCGGGACGTTCGACGCCATCCCCACCGCGGTCACGCCCGGCAGGGTGCGCAGCGACTGCTCCACGCCCACGAACAGGGCCGACACGCGGGCCTGGTCGGGGTAGCGCCCGCTCGACGCGAAGCTCCAGAAGACCAGGAGGTGGTCGCGGTCGAAGCCGGGCTTCCAGGCCAGCTGCGCCAGGTAGCTGCGCCCCAGCAGCCCGGCCCCGACGGCGAGCACTACCGCAATCATGACCTGGCCCGCGACGAGGCCGCCACGCAACCCGAGCACCCGGCGCCAGGCCTCCGCCTGGTGTCCGGCCCGCATGCTCTCCCCCAGATTCAGCCGTGCCGCGCGCAGCGCGGGCGCCACGCCGGCGAGCAGTCCCGCCACCGCGGTCAGCAGCACGGCGATCGCCAGGGTCCTGGTGTCGAGCGTCACGTGCTCGATGCGCGGCAGCCCGCCCGGCATCAACGCGAGCAGGCCGCCCGCGGTCCAGGTCGCGAGCAGCAGGCCGGCCCCGCCGCCCAGCAGGGCGAGCACCATGCTCTCGACCGCCAGTAGCCGGAACAGCGCACCCGGCCGCGCGCCGACGGCGGCTCGCACCACCAGCTCACGCTCGCGGGCCACGCCCCGGGCCACCAGCAGGCTGGCCACGTTGGCGCAGGCGGCGAGCAGCAGCAGCGCGACCGCGCCGACGAAGGCGAGCAGCACCGTCCGGACCGGGCCGACCAGGCTGTCGAGCAGCGGCACGATGCGCGCGCTCCAGCCGCGGTTGGTCGCGGGATAGCGCTCGGCGAGCCGGGCCTGCAGGTCCACCAGCTCGCGCTCGGCGGCGGCCGGGGTGATGTGGTCCGCCAGCCGGCCGATGGTGGTGAACCCGCGCCAGCGACGGTTCTCCTCGTCGCGCGGATCGAAGGGCAGGGGCACCCAGAGGGCCGCCCGCTCTAAGTGCGGCACCTCCAGCCCGGGACGCAACACTCCGATGACCTGGTACGGCTCGCCATCGAGGCTGAGAAAACGTCCCAGCGCGGCGCTGTCGCCGCCGAAGCGGGTGATCCATAGCGCGTGACTGAGCACGACGACGTGCCGGTTGCCGACGGCAAGATCGCCCGGAACAATGAGCCGGCCCAGCAGCGGCGTCACCCCCAGCGTGCCGAAGAGGCCCGGCTCGGCGAGGCCGCCGTCCACGCCTTCCTTTACTCCGGCGACGTCCAGCTTGAAGGGCCACTGGCGTCCCTGACCGACCGAGGCGAGGCTGCGGCTCTGACTGGCCCAGTCCGCGGCGTTCGGTGGCGATGCGACACAGAACCCGCGGAGGGATTCGTTGGTCTCGCAGAGCTGGACCAGCCGCCCGGCGTCGGGGAAGGGCAGGGGCCGGAGGAGGACGCGGTCCACGATGCCGAACATCGCCGCGCTCGCCCCGGTACCGAGCGCGAGGGTCGCGATCGCGAGGGCAGCGAAGCCGGGCCGGCGCAGCAGCTGCCGGATGACGAAGCGCAGGTCGGTGAGCAACCCGGACATCACAACGCTCCTGGGCGAGTTTCCTCTCGAACGGGCAAGATCCAAGCCGGTGCTCCCGGAAGAGCTAACCTTCGCGCAGATGGCGAATTTGATTTTGGTGTGAAGGAATCTTGTGTTCGGTCGCGCGACTTGGCGTCCCGGAAGCGGTCACCTGTGCCTCTCACTGAAGCGCATGGTTCGCGAGAGCCCGCTCGAGCTCCTCGCAGAGCACGTCTACGTCGGCGGCGGAGGACTCGTCGTGCGTGACGCAGGCGCGGAGGACCGGTCCTTCGGGCAGGTCGGCCGCCGAAATCCACGCCCGCCCGCCAGTCTCGATCTGCCGAGCGATATCGGCCACGCCCCCGGGGCGCTTGAGCGCCGGATGGGTGAAGCAGACCAGCGGTAGCGCCGAACGATTCACGATGGTCCAGCCGGCACTCGTGAGGCGATTCCGGAGGTGATCCGCAACGCCAAGCTGCCGCTCAATCCGGGCCGCCACGCCGTGCCGTCCGATGGCGGCGAGGGTGAGGAATACCTTGAGCCCGATGAAGCGTCGTGACCACTGCAGCGACGTGAGATAGAGATCGTCCCCTTCGGCCATTGTTTTCGGCACGTAGGCCGCCTCGACGTCGAACAGCGCGTGCAGCGCTTCGGCCTGCCGGCAGAAGAACATGCCGGCTCCCATCGGCACCGAGAGGCACTTGTGGGCATCCCAGGTCACCGAGTCGGCCCCCTCGATGCCGCGAAGCAGCGGCCGAAGCCGCGCCGAAAAGCCCGCTGCACCGCCCCAGGCGGCGTCGACGTGAAACCATGCCCCGTTCGCCCGGGCGACCTCCCCGATGGCGCCGAGCTCGTCGATCGCGCCGGCGGTGGTGGTGCCGACGGTGCCGACGATCATGATCGGCTTCTGCCCCGTGGCGGCATCCCGCGCGACCGCCTCGCGCAGCTCGGCAATGTCCATCCGATGGTGCGAGTCGCACGGGATGGCCCTGAGAACGCCGTTGCCCAGGCCCGTGATGCGCACCGCTTTCTGAATCGAGTGGTGGGCCTGCGAGGAGACGTACACCGTTCCCCGTGCAGCGGCGGCTCCGACACCATGTTCCGGCATATCCGGGTACGCGGTCGCCAGAGCGGCGAGGAGCGCCGTGAGATTCGCCTCGCTTCCGCCGCTGGTGAAGTGCGCCGCCTTCGCCTCGAAGCCGATGACGTCCGCCAAAAACTTCAGCGTGTGGATCTCGATCTCGCTGGCGGCGGGGGCGTGCCACCAGGCACCCAGTTGGGGATTGTAGAGGGCCGCCAGCGCGTCGGCCCAGATGCCGGCCTCGTGCGCCCCCGGTACGAACAGCCCGAAATAGCGGGGATGGGCCGCGTGCAGGGTCCAGTCCCGCAGCATGTCGGCGACATCGCGGAGCAGGTCGGTGAGCGGCAACCCGTCCGCAAACGTGTACGCCGCGAGCCGCCGCCGGATGGCGGTGCCCGCCACCATCGGCGCCACCCGGAGACTCCGGACCCCGTCGCGGAAGGCTTCGATCTCCTCTGCGATGAACTGGGCGGCATTCGCTGGAACAGGATCTGCTGCCATGGCTGTTCACCGGGAACGCTCCGCCTCCTCCGTCCAGCGCGCCGAGTTGACACCGGCGATGAGCAGCCACAGCAGCAGCACGAGTTCACCGAGGCCGCCGACCGCGATGTAGGGGAACAGACTGGCGCCGAGCGCGGGAGACAGATAGACCAGCCAAGCCAGCGCCCCGAGCATCAGGAGCACTCCGATGAATCGCGGCAGGAAGGTCGACTTGTAGACGAGGTAACCGATCGTCAGGCCATAGAACGCAAAGAATACCAGCGCTATGCCGTACCCGCCGCTGTACAACTTGAGACTCAAGAGCGCGAGCGCCTGTAGCTGTGACGCGCTGAATGCGCTCAGGTATGCCGGGCCGCCCAGGATGACCACCGGAGCGCTCAGCAAGAAGCAGGCGCCTGCCTGAATCGTGCAGGCGACAAGGCCGAGGCACGTCGCCAGGACCGCAACCGGGCGGTTTACGGGTTTCAGGAGGGCGTACAGGAGCGCCACCACCCCGATGTAGAACGCGACCACGAGGAACTCTCCCGCGATGTTCACCTGATACGCCGACGGGTGCGCCAGGATGTTGGTCGCGGTAGCGGCGGCGTCGCCCGCCACGATGAGCCCGCTTCGAGCGACCCTCGCGACTAATCCTGCCAGCGTCATCAGGAGGTACGCCACGCCGGCCATCCTGGCCGTGAATCCCGGCGATCGTGCTCCTAGCCGCTCCAGCATGGTCAACCTCCCTGATCGTTAGGGGCCGGTGAATCGCGGCAGCTCGGCCCAGCTCGTGAGCGGCGTGTGCATCGCCGCGAACCGGGCAGGCACCAACCCGTTGCGCCGCACCGCGGCCGCCACGTCGCGCGCGTAGACCGCCGAGAAGCTCGCCGGTCCTCCGCCCTGGATGTAGTCGCCGGCGTAGAGGAACTGCTCGCCCGGAATGAACGCGAGCAGGGCGCCCTCGCCGCCGATGCCGTCGATGGCCCGGAGCTGCAGGGCACCGCCGGCCAGGTCGAGCCGCTCGTCGACCGGGGTAAAGCGGAACCGCTTTCGCGCGGCCCGCGACTCGAGCAGGTCCGGCTGCAGGGTCCACACCCGCCGCACCACCTTGCCGAGGAATTCGCCCGAAGCTCGACGCGACACGACGCTC
>Ga0255310_10000331_pt1 | contig 10809 bp, 11 predicted proteins | sample EtOH1_T0_E1_meta_FD_201359 | JGI IMG/M metagenome (GOLD analysis project Ga0255310, IMG submission 201359) | Sandy soil microbial communities from University of British Columbia, Vancouver, Canada - EtOH1_T0_E1 | ecosystem: Engineered > Artificial ecosystem > Sand microcosm > Unclassified ...
CGCGGCGCCGCAGGCGTCACACCGGGTGGGCAGGGCGGCCCCGCACTGGTCGCAGAAGCGGCTCCCCGCCGGATTCTCCGCTCGACAGCTCGCGCACTGCATGCCGCCCAACCCTAGCAAAAAACCTGGCCGGTCGCGCGCGATCGGCAACTCCAGCTTGCGATCACCGAGGAAGACGACCGGGTTCGAGCGCCCGGTCCATCAGCTCGAGCAGGCCGCGCGCGAAGAGCCCGGTGGTCGGGAACTGCTGCCGCGCGATCGGCCCGAACCCGGCGAGGACTCTCTCGATGATGCTCGCGGCCCAGGCCATGCGCTCGACGTCGGCTTGCGCTCGTGCCGCCGCCCCGAGCTTCCGGAGGTCCGGGAGTGCCTGGACGATGAGGGATAGGTCCTGCAGCAGCTCGGCCTCGAGCGCCTGGCGGACGGCAAGGGTCACCTCACCTCCTGCGCCGCGCGGCACCGCCGACAGACGCATCCGGAGCCGCTCGACATTGTCCATGCCAGCGACACCATCGCCCCCTCCGAGGCCGCAGTCAAGCGCGCGCCTGGGGTAAGATACCGCCCCGGAGGACCTGACGGATGAAACACAGCGTCGACCGCATCCTGACCACCCACACCGGCAGCCTCCCCCGCCCGGCGGACCTGATCCGCATGATGTTCGCGCGGGAAGAAGGGGTGCCGGTCGACGGGCCCGCGCTGGCCGCGCGCATTCGCGCCGCGGTGGCGGAGGTCGTCCGCAAGCAGACCGATGCCGGCATCACCGTCGTCAGCGACGGAGAGCTGAGCAAGCCGAGCTACGCCACCTACATCAAGGACCGGCTGAACGGGTTCGGCGGCACCAGCCAGGCGCTGCAGTACCGCGACCTGGTGGACTTCCCGGAGATGGCCAAGCGGGTGTTCGGTGATCCGGGCCGGTCGCGCCGGAAGACGCCGGCCTGCACCGGCCCGATCAGCCTGCGCGATCCGGCGGCGGCTCAGGTCGACGTGGACAACCTGAAAGCGGCGCTCGGGTCGGTCGAAGTGGCGGACGTGTTCATGAGCGCGGCCTCCCCCGGAGTCATCTCCCTCTTCTTCCGGGACGACCACTACGGCAGCCACGAGGCCTACCTCTTCGCCATCGCGGACGCCATGCGGCACGAGTACGAGACGGTGGCCCGGGCCGGCTTCATCCTGCAGCTGGACTGTCCGGACCTCGCCATGGGCCGGCACATCCAGTTCGCCGAGCTTGGCCTCGAGGAGTTCCGGAAGATGGCGCGCCTGCACCTCGCCGCGCTCGATCACGCGGTGGCCAACATCCCGCCCGAGCAGCTCCGCATCCACCTCTGCTGGGGCAACTACGAGGGGCCGCATCACTACGATGTGCCGCTCGCCGACATCCTCGACCTCGTCTTCGCGGCCCGCCCCCAGGGGGTCTCCTTCGAGGCCGCCAACCCCCGCCACGCCCACGAGTGGCGGGTGTTCGAGCGCGTGAAGGTGCCCCGGGACAAGCTCATCATCCCCGGGGTCCTCGATTCGACGACCAACTTCATCGAGCACCCCGAGCTGGTCGCCGAGCGCATCGGCCGCTACGCGCGGCTGGTCGGTCGCGAGAACGTGATCGCCGGGACCGATTGCGGCTTCGGCACCTGGGTCGGCCAGGCCGCGGTGGACCCCGACATCGTCTGGGCGAAGCTGGCCAGCCTGGCCGAGGGCGCCCGGCTGGCCTCGGGCGAGCTCTGGTAGCGCGGGCCCCGGAGCCGCCTCCCGGTCGATAGCCCCGGGGTCAGCGGCGCCCGGCCAGCGGATCCTCCGGGTGCAGGTAGGGCGTCCACCTGAGCCCGACGCGCGAGAGATCGGCGGCGAGCACGTCCTCGCCGTCCGGCCGCACCCCGCGCTCGATCCACGCGACGAGGTCGTCGAACGCCTGGCGCCGCGTGTCCCCGTCGACCCCGCAATGGCTCGGGGCCCGCACCACGCGCTGGACGAGGAGGTGGTCCGTCCCCGCCGCGATGGTGCGGCGCTTGTACGACTGCTCGAGGCTCAGCGGCACCCACGCGTCGCCGGTCTCGTGCAGCGTGAGCAGCGGCACGGTGAGCCGGCCCGTCGGCTCCGCGTAGACCGGATTGGCGAGCGGCGAGCGGGCGTCCTTCACCGGGTGGATCCGCCGGACGCGCGCGTTGAGCTCGTCCTCGCTGAGACCCAGCCCGGGATCGATCCGGTACTTGACGTGGGCGGTGCTCGCCGCGCGCAGACCCGGATTCGGCTCCTTCTCGACGTCCTTGGGGCGGTGCATGATGTTGAGCAGGTACCGTGCCTGGAGCCCCTGGAGGCGCAGCGGCAGGTCGTTGCCCGCGCGATCGGCGCCCATCAGGTACTTCACGACGCTGTCGAACTGCCGCCCGCGGGCGGTGTAGGCGCCCGGCATGCCGAGCGCCCGCACGATGCCTTCGAGGAGCGGTCCGAACGCATGCCGGTCGGGCGCATCGAGGATCGGCACCCCGGAGATCAGCTCGGCCGCGGCGGTGTACGCCACCAGGTAGTCGGCGATCCCGATGCCGTCGACGAGCCCGCATTCCGACAGACCGCCCTGGTAGAGCCCCGGCCGCAGCTCCAGGGACGCGACGGTGATGTGACCACCCATGGACTGGCCGTAGATGACCGACCAGCGCGGCGACCCGATCTCCTTCAGGAACAGCTCGCGGAGCGCGACGAGGTCCTCGATGAACAGGTGGGGCTGATATTCGCGCTCGCGGTAACCGGAGGCGATCCACGCGTGCCCCTGGGCGAGAACGTGGCTCGCGATCGGGAGCAAGCGGACATCGCCCCGGCCCGGACCGCGCTGGATGCCGTGCGCGAAGACGACGAGCCCGCCGCGCCAGCCGTCCGGGATCTGGATGATGTAGTCGGCGCCGCCGAGCTGACCGCTCCGGGTGATCGTCCCGCCCTGGGCCTCGGCGGGAGGCGGCGCGGGCCATGGACCGCAGGGCAGGACCAGCGCGAGGACGAGAGCGATCAGGGCACCGCCCGCGAGTCGTGGAGGATGCATGGGCGCCCGAGATCTTACACGAGGACGAGGGGGCCCGGGCGACATTCACCGCCAGGCCGCAGCCTAGAGCAGCTCGGCCAGCCGCCGCACACCCGCGCGGATCTCCCCCTCGGTGAGCGCGGCGTACCCGAAGAGGAGGCCCGCGCGCCGCGGCGGCTCGGCGTAGGACGGCGCCACCGAGTAGATCCCCACCCCGGCTCGGGCCGCCCGCGCGATGAGCGCGTCGAGCTCCCGCGGGGGCACGTCGTTCAGCCAGACGACCAGGTGCACGCCGGTGTTCTCGCCGGCGATCTCCACGCGGCTGCCGAAGTGCTCCCGGAGCGCCGCGATGAGGGCACGCCGGCGCCCCGCGTTCCGGGCGCCCGCGCGGCGGAGATAGCGCTCGAACTGGCCGCTGGTGATCAGCTCGGCCAGCGCCTCCTGGTAGAGCGGCGCAGAGAAGCGGTCCGCGGCCCACTTGGCGGCCAGGAAGGGGCGCATCAGGGCGCGCGGCAGCACGAGATAGCCCACGCGGAGCGCGGGGAACAGGGTCTTGGAAAAGGACCCCATGTAGATCGCCCGCTCGTCCCGGTCCAGCGACTGCAGCGCCTCCAGCGGGTGACCCTCGTAGCGGAACTCGCTCACGTAATCGTCCTCGACGACCCAGGCGCCGACCCGTGACGCCCACCGGAGCAGAGCCAGGCGCCGCTCGAGCGGCATGATGACGCCGCTCGGGAACTGGTGACAGGGCGTCACGTAGACCAGCCGCGGCCGCTGCGCGGCGGGCGGGAGCCCGGCCGGATCGAGCCCGCCCGCGTCCACCGGCACGCGCAGGAGCCGGGCGCCCACCGCCTCGAAGGGGATGGTGGCGCCGGGGTAGTGCGGCTCCTCCACGACCGCGCCGTCGCCGGGATCGAGGAGCACGCGCGCGATCAGGTCCAGCGCCTGCTGCGTCCCGTTCACCACGACGATCCGCTCGGGGTCGCTCACGACGCCACGTGCCCGGCCGAGGTACTCGCTGAGCGCCGCGCGCAGCGGGCCGTGACCGGCGGGCGAGCCGTAACCGAGCGTATCGGAGGAGGCGCGGCACGCGTGCGATGCCAAGAGCCGGCGCCAGATCTCGCGCGGAAACTCGTCCACCGCGGGCCGGCCGTAGCGGAAGTCGTGGCGGAGGGCGGGACGCGGGCCGGGCGGGGGCGAGGGCGCGAGGTCGAGCCGCGCGGTCAGGCGCCGCGCGTAGGCGGAGATCGGCGCGGGACGCACCGTCGCGGCGCGAGCCGGCGCCGGGGCGGGACGCGGCGGCGCCACGCCGGCCACCGAGGTGGCGCCGCGGTGGCGGCTCACCAGGTAGCCTTCCGCGGCGAGCTGCTCGTACGCCAGCATCACGGTGTTGCGCGACACGCCGAGGTCCCGCGCCAGTGCGCGGGTGGACGGGACCTTGGTGGCCGGACCGAGGCCGCCGGCGTGGATCTTGGCCTTGAGCGCCAGGTAGACGCGGCGATAGAGGGGCCCGCCCGCCTCCCGCAGGTTCAGCAGCATGTGGCCTCCCTGGGGGCCTGCTCTGTCTGGCCCCTTCGATTCACCGTAAACTGGCTCTTCCTAGGTGCCAGCCTTCGGCTTAGGATAGCCCTGCTCGAACGACTACGGAAGGAGGAACCGACGATGACGAGCAGGGCGGAGGATCTCGAGACGCTCGAGGCCCTGAACCAGGGATATCTCCTCGCGGCGGAGAAGTCCGACGTGGCCTGGTACGCGGAGCACCTGGCCGAGGACTACCGCGCCACCAACCCCGACGGCTCCTTCGTGGACAAGGCGGGCTTCCTGGCCCGCATCGGACGGCCCCACACGATCACGAACCTCCGCGCGCCCGAGGTCTCCATCCAGCGTGTCGGCGATGTGGCGCTGATCCACGCGAGCTTCGAGGACACGCGGCCGGACGGCAGCCACGGCCGAGGCCGCTACACCGACATCTGGCAGGAGCGGAACGGGCGCTGGCTCTGCGTTTCCGCCCACTTCACGAGGTGCTGACCATGGCCACCGACCAGGCGACGCTCGAGGCGCTCAATCACGAGTACATCCGATCGGTCGGCGAGGCGGACGTGCGGTGGTTCGACGCGAACCTGTCCGCGGACTTCGTCAACAGCAATCCCGACTGCTCGCTCCTGGACCGGGCGGGCTTCCTCGCCCAGATCGGGCGCGGGTCGACCGTGAAGGACCTCGGCATCGAGGACGTGCTGATCCGCGTGCTGGGCGACGTGGCGTTGATCCACGCCCGCACCACCTATACCAGGGCGGACGGCCAGCCGGGCGCCGGGCGCTACACGGACGTGTGGGCGCGGCGCGGGCCGGGCTGGGTGTGCGTGGCGGCGAACGTCACGCGCCTGTGAGGCGGGGGGCCCCTCCTACTTCACGACGATCGTGCCGGTGTGCGACTGGGCCTTGTCGGCCTGCACATGCACCGTGTAGTCGTACCGGCCCGGCCTCTCGAACTTGATGGTGGATCCGGCCTTTCCGACGTAGAAGCGGATGGCGTCGTTGTCGCCGAACCAGACGTGCGAGGTGCGCCCGGACACGTTGACGAACTCCACCGCCTCCCCCGCCCTGATCTCGAGCGTTCTGGGTTTGATCTCGTCCCGCGTCACGGTGACCTTGACGATCGCCCACGCTCCGCCAACCCCCAGCGCGAGAGTGAGCATCACCATCCCCGCCACAACCTTCATGACTTTCGTCATCCCTGCCTCCCTCTGGCGGCCGCGAGCGCGCCGCACACATGCTACTCCATTGCGCCGCCGGTGACGATCCGCCTTCCCACGGCCTGGCCCGCCACCGCCCGAACGAAGCGCTCCACCTCGGCCTCGTCGTTGTAGTAGTGCGGGCTGGCGCGCACCAGCGCGTCGACTCCGCCCGCGGGCCGATCCAGGCGCGACAGGTGGGCCTCGTGGGCGTTGATGCTCATGGCGCGCAGCCGGTCACGCGTCCGGCCCGCCGCTTCGCCGTCCTTGAGAAACGCGACGATCCCGCACAGCTCCCCTCCGCCATCGTGCACCCTCACGCCGGGTCGCTTCGCGAGCTCCCGGCGGAGCAGCGTGGCGAGCGCCTTGACCCGCGCCTCGATCGCGTCGATGCCCACCCGCAGCGCGTAGCGGGCGGCGACGCCCAAAGTGATCTGGCCGGCGATGAATCGCTCCCAGTTCTCGAACCGGCGCGCGTCGGCCCGGACGACGTAGGTGTCGGCGTCGGTCCAGGAGGCGGCGTGGAGATCGATGAACGGCGGCTCGAGCCGCGGGATGATGTCGCGCCGCACGTAGAGGAAGCCGGTGCCGCGGGGCCCACGCAGGTACTTGCGGCCGCTGGCCGAGAGCATGTGGCAGCCGATCTCCCCTACATCGACCACGAGCTGGTCGACCGACTGGCAGGCATCGAGCAGGTACAGGACACCGTGCCGCGCGGCGATGCGGCCGACGTCGGCCGCCGGATTGACGAGCCCGCCCCGCCCGGGCACGTGGGTGATCGCGATCAGCTTCGTGCGCGGACAGATCGCGCGCTCGAGCGCGGCCAGGTCGATCTGACCGGACGCGTCGCTGTCGACCACGTCGATCTCGATCCCCACGCGCGCCTTCATCTGGAGGAACGCGAGGTAGTTCGACAGGTACTCGGCCCGCGCGGTGATCACGCGGTCGCCCGTCCGGAACGGAACCGCGTAGAACGCCATGTCCCAGGCGCGTGTGGCATTTTCCACGACCGCGATCTCGTCCGAGCGCGCGCCGATCAGCGTGGCGACGGCGTCGTAGACATCCGCGAGTCGGTCGGCCGCTTCGGCCGCGGCTTCGTAGCCGCCGATGGCGGCCTCGCGCGCCAGGTGGCTCGTCACCGCGTCGAGGACCGGACGCGGCGGCAGGGCCGAGCCCGCATTGTTGAATTGGACAACGTTCGCCACCCCGGGCGTGTCCGATCTGAGCAATGGCACGTCGAGCGTCATGACGGCCTCCTCGCAACCTGGTGGCGGCATGATGCCATGCGCGGACCCGCTCCGTCCCGTCGAGCGTTCCGTGCCATAATCGCCCGGGCCTGGGCCCTGGGCTCCAAGAGCCGATGCGTCTCCCGGAGAGGTGAGCCATGAAATTCGGCCTCTACAGCTCGATCGCCAACCCGCCACGAGGCGAGCATCTCGATCGCTGCATCGACGAGGTCATCGCCGAGGCCCAGCTGGCCGAGGCCAGCGGCTTCGACTCCTGCTTCTTCGGCGAGCACCACCAGGACCACGACGGGTTCCTGCCCTCGCCGCTGATCGTGGCCACCGCGGTGGCCGCGCGCACGACGCGGCTCCGGGTCGGCACCTCGGTGATCCTGCTGCCGCTCCATCACCCGGTGCACGTGGCCGAGGACGTCATCACCCTCGACCTCGTCTCCAAGGGGCGCGTCATCCTGGGCGTGGGCATCGGCTATCAGCCCGCCGACTTCCGCGCCTTCTCCATCCCCATGGAGGATCGCGCCGGACGGTTCGAGGAGAGCATCGAGATCCTGCGCCTCTGCTGGGCGGGGGAGCCGTTCTCGTTCCGCGGCAAGCACTATACCCTCGAGGACGTCCAGATCCGCCCGCGCCCCTACCAGAAGTCGGGGCCTCCGTTGTGGATCGGCGCCAGCACCGACGCGGCCGCCCGCCGGGCCGGCCGGATCGCCGACGGCTTCGTCGGCACGCCCAGCACCGGCATGGCGAACGCGACGCATCTGGCCAACGTCTACAAGGAGGCGGCGCGCGAGGCCCGCCGGCCGGCCGAGATCGTCCAGATGCGCGATGCCTGGGTCGCCCGCTCGCGCGCGGAGGCCGACGCGGTCTACGGCCCGCAGGTCATGACCGCCTATCGCTACTACTGGGAGAATCGCCTGGCCGAGTTCCGCAATCTCTCCGCCGGCTCGGAGTTCACGCTGGACCTTCTCGCCCCCGATCGCCTGATCCTGGGGGATCCCGACACCTGCATCCGGGAATTCCGGCGCTGGCAGAAGGCGACCGACGCGAGCACGTTCCTGCTCCGGCTACGCCACGCCCATTCGGGCGGGCCGCCTCACGAGAAGATCATGGAGGCGATCCGGCTCTTCGGCGAGCGCGTCCTGCCGTACGTGTGAGGGCATGATGGTCGCTCGCCGCCCGCGCCACCCGCCAAATTGACAAGCCCCCGGGCCGCGCGTAGATTGCCGCCATCTTCGAGACACGGTGTGATGTTCCTCGCCGAGAAGTGAAGAGGAGGGGGATATGGCCCGGCCAAAGCGTTCCTCGCCGGCCCCGTCCGGGCTGCTCGATCGACGACTCTTCCTGCGTACCGGCCTGGCCGCGATGGGCGCCGCCGGCGGCGTCGCCGCGGGGGCCCCGGGGGCGGCTCGCGCGGCCGGGCCCCCGGAGACACCGCCGTGGATGCAGTACCCGGGCGCCCCATTCACCGCGTATGGCGGACCCGCGAAGTACGAGAGCAAGGTCACGCGTACCCTGATCCGCTCGCAGCCCGGCACGACCGGCAGCGGGGCCTCGCGGACGCCGCTAGAAATGCTCGAGGGGACGATCACCCCGAGCGGATTGCATTTCGAGCGGCACCACAGCGGGGTCCCGGACATCGACCCGGAGCAGCACCGCCTCCTCATCCACGGCATGGTCAAGCGTCCGCTGCTCTTCACCATGGACGCGCTCATGCGTTATCCAATGCGGTCACGGATCCACTTCATGGAGTGCTCCGGCAACAGTCAGCTCATGTATGGCCCGACTCCGCCGCCGTTGCGCGCGGGCGAGCTCCACGGGCTGGTCTCGTGCAGCGAGTGGACCGGCGTACCGCTGCGCCTGTTGCTCGAGGAGGCTGGCGTCGATCCGGCCGCATCATGGCTCCTGGCGGAGGGCGCGGATGCGGCGGCGATGAGCCGAAGCGTGCCCATGGTCAAGGCGATGGATGATGCGCTGCTCGCGCTCTTTCAGAACGGGGAGCGCCTCCGCCCGGAGAATGGGTACCCGGTCCGGCTCTTCCTGCCCGGCTACGAAGGAAACATGAGCGTCAAGTGGCTCCGGCGGATCAAGGTCACCCCGACCCCGACCATGACCAAGGATGAGACTTCGCGCTACACGGACCTCCAGGCCGACGGGAAATCGCTCATGTTCACCTATCCGATGGGCGTGAAATCGCTCATCACGCGTCCTTCGCCGGGCTTGACCATGCCGGGGCCCGGCCTCTACGAGGTTTCCGGCATCGCATGGTCCGGCTCCGGTACGATCCGCAAGGTCGAGGTGTCGGCGGACGACGGGCGAACCTGGGCCGAGGCGGCGCTCTCCACCCCGCTGCTCCCGCGGGCGCTCACCCGCTTCCGGATTCCCTGGAAGTGGAACGGGGGCTCGGCCATCGTGAAGAGCCGCGCGACCGACAGTGCGGGCGACGTGCAACCGACGCGCGACCGGCTGGTGGCCGAGCACGGCAACAACGTGGTCTTCCACTACAACGCGATTCAGGCGTGGAGCATCGCAGCGAGCGGCGAGGTCAGGAATGTCTACGCGTAGCCTTCTCGGTGCCGTTCTCGGCGTCATGGCCCTGACCGGCTGTGCCGGCTCCCCCGTGACGGAGACCCCGGACCTGGGGCGGGTGGCGACCCCGGCGGAGGTAGCCGGCTGGGACGTCAGCATCGCGCCCGATGGCCGGGGGTTGCCTCCGGGTCGCGGCACCTCATCGCAAGGCGCGATCGTGTATCAACAAAAATGCCAGAACTGCCATGGCGAGAAGGGAGCCGGCCAGCCGAATGACCGGCTGGTAGGCGGCCACGGCACGCTCGCCAGCAAGACCCCCGTGCGCACCATCGGCAGCTACTGGCCGTACGCGACGACCGTGTTCGACTATGTTCGCCGAGCTATGCCCTACTCGCAGTCGCATTCGCTCAGCGACGACGACGTGTACGCGGTCACGGCGTACCTGTTGCACCTCAACGAGATCATCGCGGAGACCGACGTGATGGACGCCCAAGCGTTGCCACGGGTGAAGATGCCGAATCGCGATAACTTCATCCTCGCCTACCCGACGAGACCGAAGTAGGCCGGCTACCGAGCGACGCGCGCGAGGATGATCGTGATGTTGTCCGGCCCTCCGCGCTCATTGGCGAGGGCGACGAGCCGATCACACGCCGAGGATATCCTGGCTTCCGCCGACACGACCGCGGCGATCTCACTGTTCGAGACGGCGCCCGACAGACCGTCGGAGCAGAGAACCACCACATCCTCCCTCTGCACCCGCTGCTGAGTCATGGCGACGCTCACCTGGGTCGCCGGCCCGAGAGCCTGGAGGACGACGCTCCGCTCGCTCGTTGACGCCTCCTCGCTCTCCGTCACGTCGCCGGTCTCGACCAGCCGCTGATCCTGGGTCAGCTGGCGGATCCGTCGATCACGAATCAGGTACGCTCGACTGTCGCCCACCTGGGCGACGTACATGGCGTCGCCCAGGAGGCCCACCGCCGTCGCGGTCGTGCCCATGCCGCGCAGCTCGGGGTGCGCCGAGGCGTAGTCGTGGATATCCCCGTTGGCCGTCTCGAGCGCCTCCTGCAGCCGCTCCGCGAACAGCCTCGGCTCGGTTGGCTTTCGCAGGGACGGCTGGGTCAGGTGCGAGTAGATGGCGTCCGTCGCCATCCCGCTCGCGACCTCGCCGGCGGCCATCCCGCCCATCCCGTCGGCGACCACCAGGAGAAAGCCGCACTTGCCCACCTTCCGCTCCAGGACGACGGACTGCCGGAGCGCGCACGGATCGGTCAGGTCCGCCACCAGAAAGGCATCTTCGTTGCCGGCCCGC
>Ga0255310_10000332_pt1 | contig 10800 bp, 13 predicted proteins | sample EtOH1_T0_E1_meta_FD_201359 | JGI IMG/M metagenome (GOLD analysis project Ga0255310, IMG submission 201359) | Sandy soil microbial communities from University of British Columbia, Vancouver, Canada - EtOH1_T0_E1 | ecosystem: Engineered > Artificial ecosystem > Sand microcosm > Unclassified ...
GCTAAGTGCCGGCTGGGGCGGCAGGATTCGAACCCCCGCGGCCGGATGGCCACACAACAGGGGCCGAGCAGGTTCGAATGCACAATCATCCGGGACTGGCTGGGGCGGCAGGATTCGAACCTGCGAATGCCGGTACCAAAAACCGGTGCCTTACCACTTGGCGACGCCCCAGCAGGAGAAGGCGCGCTTATAGACGGGCCTCTTGAGGTGAAAAGGCCCTACTGATTAGGCAGCCGCCCATTGACGGTGTCGTCGTAATCCTTGGCAAGCTGCTTCGACAGCTCGCCAACCGCGAAGCTCCACGGTCCCGCCGAACCGACGAACGTCACCTCGGCCGCGCTTCCGGTCAGGAACATCTGCTCGAAACTCTCGAGCTCGTCGGGCCAGATCGGCCGCTCGACGACTTCGACGCCGCGGTTGCGGGCGAGGTCCATCACCGTGCGCCGCGTGATCCCGTCGAGGAAGCAATCGGGCGTCGGCGTGTGCAATTCGTTGCCGCGCACGAAAAAGACGTTGGCGCCGGTCGCTTCGGCGACCTGCCCGCGCCAGTCGAACATCAAAGCATCGTCATAGCCGCGGCTTTCGGCCTGCTGCCGCGACAGCGTGCAGATCATGTACAGCCCGGCCGCCTTCGAATGCACCGGCGCGGTGTACGGAGCCGGGCGCCGGTAGCGCGCGATGTCGAGCCGGATGCCCTTCTCGGCGAGCCTGGGATCGAAATACTTGCCCCATTCCCACGCCGCGATCGCCATGTGCGGCTTGGTGCCCTGGGCCGATACGCCCATAGCCTCCGAGCCGCGCCAGGCGACCGGCCGCATGTAGGCGTCGACCAAATTGTTGGCTTTGAGGACTTCCTTGCACGCGGTCTCGACCTCGGCGACGCTCCACGGGATTTCAAAACCGAGGATCTTGGCGCTCTCGTGCAGCCGCTGGCTGTGCTCGTGGAGCTTGAAAATCTCGCCATTGTACGCGCGCTGGCCCTCGAACACCGACGACGCATAATGCAGCGCGTGGGTCAGGATGTGGACATTAGCCTCGCGCCACGGGACGAGCTTGCCGTCGAACCAGATCCATCCGTCGCGGTCGTCGAAAGTGCGCTGCTCGGCCATCCATGCGTCCCTGTTATGGACGGCGCCTAAGCCAGCGGTGTCTCGGCGGCAAGCTTGGGAGCCCGCGCCTGTTCGGCAAGCTCCGCGCCGCGGTCCGCGGCCGCGTCGATTGTCCGGGCGACCAGCGCGTCGAGTTCGGGGTCAAGCACGGCAAGACCGGCTTCGGTGGTGCCGTTCGGGCTCGCGACCCTGCGGACGATGGCGTCCATGGGCTCGCCGCTGGCCGCCGCCATCCAGCCGGTGCCGAGCACGGTCTCGAGCGCGAGGGTCGACGCGATTGCAGGATCGAGGCCGCGCTGCACGCCGGCCTTGGCGAGCGCGGCGATGAAGCGGGCGGCGTAAGCCGGGCCCGCCCCGGCGACCGAGCCGATCGCCGCCAATTCCGCCTCGCTCGCCGTCCAGGCGACGAAGCCGAGCGCACTGAACAGCTGCATCAACTGCTGCCTTAGCCCATCGTCGGCATCGGCGCTGAACAGGCCGACGACGCCGCGGCGGACCGCGACCGGCAAATTGGGCATGGCGCGGACGATCGCCACGGCGCCGGGGAAGCGGCTGCGCAGGCTCGCGGCTTCGACCCCGGCGAGGATCGAGACCACCACCGTTTGCGCCGACAGACGCGACGCCAAATCGGGCGCGATTTCGTCGAGCTTCTGCGGCTTGAAGCCGAGGATCGCGAGCTTCGGCGGCCGACCGGCCTCGCCGACCGACCGAACCGTCCGCACGCCTTCAACTGGCTTGCCGCTTGGGCGAATTGCGACTGCTTGCGACAGGTCGACGCCCGCCGACCGCCAGCCCTCGACCATCGCCCCGGCCATGTTGCCGCAGCCGACCAGCCAGGTCGGGCCGGGAAGAAGATCGACGCTCATGCTTCGCCGCCCCTCATGCTTCGCCGTGCGTGTCGATCAGCGCGGCCGCGATCGCTTCGCCGGGCGATTTTCCGCCCCACAGCACGAACTGGAACACCGGATAGAAGCGCTCGCATTCCTCCATGGCGGCCTCGGCGATCGCTTCCGCCTGCTCGAGGCTCAGCCCCTCGCCTTCGCGCGCGTCGAGGATGGTCGCGTGGCGGAAGACGATCAGGCCGGATCCCGACCACATCTCGAAGTGGCCGAGCCACAATTGCTCGTTGATCAGGCCCAGTGCCTCGTAGATCGCCTGGCGTTTTTCGACCGCGACCTTGATGTCGGGGAAGGCGAGAAACTGCAGCACCTGGTCCTCGGGCCGCCACACGCCGCGCAGTTCATATTGCGCCCAGCTGCCCGTGGCGGACGCGACGATCTCGCCCTCGGCCGAGCGCTCGCAAGCCCAGCCGCGGGCGTCGAAATACTGCTCGAGAACCTCGATCGGGGCGCCGTCGTCGCGCTCTTCCTGCTCATCGGGCTCGCTCAGGGCTTCGCCTCCGTTTTGGTCTTCGGTGCGCGCGCTTTGGTCGTGCCCACGACTTTGGCCTCGAGCGCCGCGATCCGCGCCGTCAACGCCTCATTCTCGTCGCGCGCCGCCGCGGCCATCGCTTTGACCGCCTCGAACTCGTCGCGGCCGACGAAATCGACCCCGCCGATCCATTCGCGCATCTTCTCGCGCATCGACGCCTCGGCCTCGCGCCCGGCGCCGGCAAACGTCCCAGCGACGCCGTTGACCATCTTCACCAGGTCGTCGAACATCTTGTTCTCGGATTGCATGCTTTTGACTCCTTAAAAGCCGAGCAGCGAGCGCCCCGCCTCCGGATTGAGGTTCTGGATCGCGGCGGTCAGCGTTGCCGCGAAGATCAGCCACCCCAGATAGGGAAGCATCAGCGCTCCTGCCAGTGGGCGGATGCGCCAGAACTGCCCCGCCGCCGCTGCGGCGATGGCGGCCATCAGGAAGATTACCATCTTGGCGAGGACAATGTCGTGCCCCGCGAAAAAGATCGGCGACCAAGCGTAATTGAGCGCGAGCTGAGCGAAGAACAGGATCAAGGCGTTGCGTTTGCGCGGCGACGGCGGCGCCGCGAGGATCAATGCCAACGCCAGCCCGAGCAGTGTGTACAGAAGCGTCCACGCGACCCCAAACACCCACCCGGGCGGCATGAAGAACGGCTTGGTGAGCGCGTCGAACCAGGAATTGCCGTAGCCGCTGTTCGATAGCCATCCGCTGGCCGACCCGAGCAGGACGATCGCCGGCACGGTGACCAAAGCGAACTTCCACCATTGCCGCTGTTCAACCAACTCAGCCATTCTTTACAGCTCCCAACAGAAACTCGACATTGCCTTCGGGCCCGGTGATCGGGCTCACGGTCACTCCCACTACGCGCCAGCCCTGCGAAGCGACCCATTCGGCGGCCGCGTCGCACACCCGCTGGTGGACCTCCGGATCGCGCACCACGCCGCCCTTGCCGACCTCCTCACGGCCCGCCTCGAACTGCGGCTTGACCAGCGCCACCAGCTTCGCGCCGGGCCGGGCGAGCGCCAGCGCCGGCCCGAGCACCTTTGACAGGCCGATGAAACTCGCATCGCACACCACCACGTCGACCGGCTCAGGGACGATCGTTGCGTCGACGTAGCGCGCGTTGGTCTGCTCGTGGACGATCACGCGCGCGTCCTGCCGCAGCTTCCACGCCAGCTGGTTGGTGCCGACATCGACCGCATAGACCTTGGCCGCCCCCCGGCTCAGCAGGACGTCGGTGAAGCCGCCGGTCGACGAGCCGATATCGAGCGCCACCGCGCCCGCCACGTCGAACCCGAAATGCGTCAGCCCGTGGTCGAGCTTGACCCCGCCCCGCGACACCCACGGATGGTCGCGCCCCTTGACCTCGAGCGGCGCACCCTCCGGCAGCAAGTCGCCCGCCTTGGCGACCCGCTTTTCACCGGAGAACACTGCGCCAGCGAGGATCAGCGCCTGAGCCCGCGTCCGGCTCTCCGCGAGACCCCGCGTAACAAGCAACTGGTCAACCCGAACCTTTTTGGTCAGCCCAAGTCTCCCCTGCCGTCATGCTGAACTTGTTTCAGCATCCATTCCTCCGCATGTTCAGCGCCTGTGAAACAGCCCTGCGTATACATCTTGGCCCGCCGGGAACGCGGAACACTTTATATTGGCGTAACATCCGACCTGCTGGCGCGAATCTATCAACATCGCACCGATCAGAAGCAAGGATTCACATCGAAATACTCAGTGCATCGGCTGGTGAGATTCGAGCTGTTCGCGGACATGCCCGCCGCGATTGCGCGGGAGAAACAATTGAAGCGCTGGCACCGTCAGTGGAAGATCAACCTGATCGAGAGCGAAAACCCTGACTGGTATGATCTGGCGATCGGGCTCGGTCTCCCACCTCTGCCGTCACCCTGAACTTGTTTCAGGGTCCATTGCGGAGACCGCACCGCGTTTCACGAACATGGATCCTGAAACGAGTTCAGGATGACGTGCTGAGGCACGTCACATCCGGAACACGCCGAACTGCGGGCGCTCCGGGATCGGCGCGTTGAGGCACGCCGCGAACGCCAGGCCGAGCACGTCGCGGGTCTGGGCGGGATCGATGATGCCGTCGTCCCACAGCCGCGAGGTCGCGTGCCACGGGTTGCCCTGCTCCTCGTAATCCTCGCGGATCGGCGCCTTGAAGGCTTCGGCCTGCTTCTTGGTCCACCTGTCGGCGTCGCGGTGGACGGTCGCCAGCACCGACGCGGCCTGCTCGCCGCCCATCACCGAGATGCGGCTGTTGGGCCAGGTGAACAGGAAGCGCGGCGAGTAAGCGCGGCCGGCCATGCCGTAATTGCCGGCGCCGAAGCTGCCGCCGATCAGCAATGTGATCTTGGGCACCTGCGCGGTCGCCACCGCGGTGACCAGCTTGGCGCCGTGCTTGGCGATTCCTTCCGCCTCATATTTGCCGCCGACCATGAAGCCCGAGATGTTCTGCAGGAACAGCAAGGGGATACGGCGCTGGCAGGCCAGTTCGATGAAATGCGCGCCCTTGACCGCGCTTTCGGAGAACAGAACGCCGTTGTTGGCGAGAATCGCCACCGGCATCCCCCAGATGTGGGCGAAGCCGCACACCAGAGTGCTGCCGTAGAGCGCCTTGAACTCGTGCAGCTCGGATCCGTCGACAATGCGAGCGATCAGTTCGCGAACATCGTAAGGTTCGCGCACATCCGCTGGGATCAGGCCGTAAAGCTCCTCGGCGTCGTGCAGCGGCGGCCGCGGCTCGCGCAGCTCCACTCGAGCGCCCTCTTCCGCTCCCAAAGTCGAAACTATGTCGCGAACGATGGTCAGCGCATGCTCGTCATTCTCGGCGAGATGGTCGACGACGCCCGACTTGCGCGCGTGGAGGTCGCCGCCGCCGAGATCCTCGGCCGAAATCTCCTCGCCGGTCGCGGACTTCACCAGCGGCGGGCCGGCGAGGAAGATCGTGCCCTGATTGCGGACGATGATGCTTTCGTCGCTCATCGCCGGGACGTAGGCGCCGCCCGCCGTGCAGCTGCCCATCACGCAGGCGATCTGGGCGATGCCCTTGGCGCTCATGTTGGCCTGGTTGTAGAAAATCCGGCCGAAATGGTCGCGGTCGGGGAACACCTCGGCCTGGTGGGGCAAATTGGCGCCGCCGCTATCCACCAGATAGATGCACGGCAGCCGGTTGGCCTCGGCGATCTCCTGCGCGCGGAGGTGCTTCTTGACCGTCAGCGGATAATAAGTGCCGCCCTTCACCGTCGCGTCGTTGGCGACGACCATCACCTGGCGGCCCGCCACCCGGCCGACGCCGGCGATCATCCCCGCGCCCGGCACTTCGCCGTCGTAGAGGTCGAACGCGGCCAATTGGCCCAATTCGAGGAACGGCGAGCCCGGATCGAGCAGCCGCTCGACGCGCTCGCGAGGGAGCAGCTTGCCGCGCGACCGGTGGCGCTCGCGATGCTTGTCCGTCCCGCCCAGTGCGGCCTGGGCGACATCGGCGCGCAGCTTCTCGGCCAAGGCGCGGTTGTGCTTGGCGCGGGCGCGATACTCCTGGCTGTCGGTAGAGACTTTGGTGTCGATCCGTGGCGCGCTCATCGTCAGCGGCCTAGCCGCTGCACGCCGCGGTTGCCAAGCTATTGCGGCTGCTCCCGGGTCCATGCCTTCGCCGTCCGCCGCGAATCTGCTATGGGCCCCGTCTTCCCTGTCCGGGAGGCCAACATGACGCATTGGGAGTTCAAAGGCCGCGAGCTGGTCAACTGCAGTTGCGAATATGGCTGCAATTGCCAGTTCAACGCGCTGCCCGACAAAGGGCACTGTCACGCCGTCGCCGGAATCCAGATCGACGAGGGCCACCATGGCGACACCCGTCTCGACGGGCTGCGCGTCGCCGCCATCTTCAAATGGCCGGGTCCGATCCACGAAGGCAATGGCGAGGCGATCGCTTTCGTGGATCGAAGGGCCGACGACCAGCAGCGCGAGGCGCTTCTGAGGATCATGACCGGCCAGGACACCGATCCGTTCGCGACCATGTTCGCGGTCTACGCCTCAACCGTCACCAAGATGCACGAGCCGGTGTTCACCGACGTCGACTTCGAGGTCGATGTCGAGGGCCGCCGCGCCCGTCTGACGGTCCCGGACTATATCGAGACGGTCGGCGAACCCATCCGCAACAAGGTGACCGGCGCGGAGTCGCGGGCCCAGATCGTGCTGCCTGACGGATTCGAATATACCGTCGCCGACATCGGCAGCGCGTCGAGCCGGACAACGGGGCCCGTGCAAGTCGAGTTCAAGGACAGTTACGGCCAGTTCGCCAACCTGCACCTCAACAGCAACGGTGTCGTCCGCGCCTGACCTGATCAGCCGAGCCCTGCGCCACGAGCGCGCTATTGTCGCCGGCGGCGTCGCGCTGCTGGCGGCGCTTAGCTGGTGGTTAATCGCGCGCGGCGCGGGCGTAGGGCACGCCGGGGGCATGGGCGGGTTACATCCCCCGCCGCTCGCCGCATTGGTGCTGATGTGGTGGCTGATGATGACGGCGATGATGCTGCCGTCCGCCGCGCCGGCGATCCTGCTCTACGCGCGCGTCCGCGAGCAGCGGAAGGTCATGGAGGCGATCGCCCAGTCGTGGGTGTTTCTTGCCGGCTATCTCGGCGTCTGGCTGGTGTTCTCGATCGCGGCGGCGTCGATGCAGCGCCTGCTGACCGGCCCGTCGATGGCGCTCGATAATCGCGCGGCGGATGGCGCGTTGCTCATAACCGCCGGCGTGTACCAGCTCTCGCCGCTCAAGTCGGCGTGCCTGCGCCAATGCCGGTCGCCGGCCGCCTTCCTGAGCCGTCACTGGCGGCCGGGATGGGACGGAGCCGCGCGCCTCGGCTTCCTGCACGGGGCTTATTGCGTCGGCTGCTGCTGGTTGTTGATGGCGCTGCTGTTCGTCGGCGGCGTGATGAACCTGCTGTGGGTCGTCGCGCTGACCTTGATCGTCGCCGTCGAGAAACTGGTGCCGCACGGACCATTCCTCGGGCGCGCCGCAGGCGCCGCTCTCGTCGCTTGGGGACTGATGAGAATCGCTGCCTATTAGACTCCGATCAGCTCCCGCCCGATCAGCATCCGGCGGATCTCGTTGGTGCCGGCGCCGATGTCTAAGAGCTTGGCGTCGCGGAAATAGCGCTCGACCGGCCAGTCCTTGGTGTAGCCCGCGCCGCCCAGCGCCTGGATCGCCTCGCCCGCGACCTTAACCGCATTCTCGCTCGCCAGCAGGATCGCACCGGCCGCGTCGAACCGCGTGGCCCGCCCCGCGTCGCACGCCTTGGCCACTTGATAGACGTAGGCCCGCGACGAATTCAATGCGACATACATGTCGGCGATCTTGGCCTGCATCAGCTGGAAGCTGCCGATCGGTTTGCCGAACTGCTTGCGCTCGCGGACGTAGGGCAGGACCACGTCGAGGCACGCCTGCATGATCCCGATCTGGATCCCGGCGAGCACCGTGCGCTCGTAATCGAGCCCACTCATCAGCACCGCGGCGCCATTATTCTCTTCGCCGACGACATTCTCGGGCGGAACGAAGCAATCGTCGAACACCAGCTCGCTGGTCGGCGATCCGCGCATGCCCATCTTGTCGACCTTCTGCCCGGTCGAGAACCCCTCCATGCCTTTCTCGATGAGGAAGGTGGTGATGCCTTTGCTGCCCTCGCCGGTCTTGGCATAGACCACCAGCACGTCGGCGTCGGAGCCGTTGGTGATCCAGAATTTGGTGCCGTTGAGGCGGTAGCCATTGCCGCTCTTCTCTGCCTTGAGCTTCATACCGATTACGTCGCTGCCGGCGCCGGCCTCGCTCATCGCCAGCGAGCCGACATGCTCGCCGCTGATCAGCTTCGGCAAATACTTGCGCTTCTGCTCGTCGTTGCCCCAGCGGCGGATCTGGTTGACGCACAGATTGGAATGGGCGCCGTAGGAGAGGCCGACCGACGCCGAAGCGCGCGCGACTTCCTCCTGCGCGACGACATGCTCGAGATAGCCAAGCCCGAGCCCGCCCCACTCCTCCTCGACGGTGATGCCATGCAGCCCCAATTCGCCCATCTGCGGCCACAAATGCTTGGGGAACTCGTCCTTCTCGTCGATCTCGGCGGCGATCGGCTGGATCTTGTCGGACGCGAAACGCCGCGTCGTGTCGCGGATCGTGTCGGCCATCTCGCCGAGGTCGAAATCGAGGCCGGGATCGGACATCGTGGAGCTCCCTTTGCAGCGAGCGGTTAGCACCCGCTTCGAGGCTTGGACAAGCAGACCCGAGTCACTATGTGCACTGCAACATCGTCATTGCGAGCGAAGCGGAGCAATCCAGTCTGGATTGCCGCGTCGCTGTCGCTCCTCGCAATGACGTAACTAGGAGCACCACATGGCCAGCACCCCTTCGTCCGACCCCACCGTCATCCTCTCCTACGCGCGCACGCCGATGGGCGCGATGCAGGGCGCGCTCGCCGACGCCTCGGCGACCGATCTCGGCGCCACCGCGGTCAAGGCGGCAGTCGAGCGCTCCGGAGTCGCCGGCGGCGACATCGACCGCATCTACATGGGCTGCGTCCTGCCTGCCGGGCTCGGCCAGGCGCCGGCGCGCCAGGCGGCGATCAAGGCCGGCCTGCCCAAGTCGGTCCAAGCGACGACCGTCAACAAGGTCTGCGGCTCGGGCATGCAGACGGTGATCATGGGCGACGAGGCACTCGCCGCCGGCAACGCGCAATTCATCATCGCCGGCGGCATGGAATCGATGACCAACGCGCCGTATTTGCTCAAGAAGCACCGCTCGGGTGCGCGCATCGGCCACGACACCGCCTACGACCACATGTTCCTCGACGGGCTCGAGGATGCGTATGAGGAAGGCCGCGCGATGGGCAGCTTCGCCCAGTGCACCGCCGACCAGTACCAGCTGACCCGCCAGCAGATGGACGATTACGCGATCGAGAGCCTGAGCCGCGCCAAGTCGGCGATCGACAATGGCGGGTTCAAGGACGAGGTCGTGCCGGTGACCATCAAGAGCCGCGCCGGCGAGACCATCGTCGACACCGACGAGTCGCCGGGCCGCGGCCGCCCCGACAAGATCCCGCAATTGAAGCCCGCCTTCGCCAAGGAAGGGACGATCACCGCCGCGACCAGCTCGTCGATTTCCGACGGCGCCGCCGCGCTCGTGCTGACCCGCGAATCGACCGCCAAGGCCGCCGGCCTCACCCCGATCGCGCGGATCGTCGCCACCGCCGCCCACGCGCAGGAGCCGGCCGAGTTCACGATCGCCCCGATCGGCGCGATGAACAAGGTGCTGGCCAAAGCCGGCTGGAAGGTCGGCGACGTCGATTTGTTCGAAATCAATGAGGCGTTCGCCTGCGTCGCCATGTTCGCGATGAAGGACCTCGGCATCAGCCATGACAAGATCAACGTCCACGGCGGCGCCACCGCATTGGGCCACCCGATCGGCGCCAGCGGCACGCGCATCCTCGTCACCCTGGTCAACGCGCTCAAGCAGAAGGGCCTCAAACGCGGCGTCGCGTCGCTGTGCATTGGCGGCGGCGAAGCAACGGCGGTCGCGGTGGAGCTGATCTAGCCGCTTGCGATTGGCGTCATGGCGTCGGATTCGCCACGATAATCGAACCCTGTTAATCGTTCGCCACCAAAGAGGGGAGAAGCAAATGCACAAGATCATTCTGCTCGCGACCGTTGCGGCGCTTGCCGGCTGTCAGCAAAAGGCGGCGGCGCCGGCCAATGAGGCCAATGTCGCGATGGACGCCAATGTCGCGACGGACGCCAATGTGGCCGAGGCCAATGTGGCCGGTACCGCGCTCGCGTCGCTCAACGAAACGACTTGGGAATACACCGACACCAAGACCGGCAAGCCGATGCAGGAATCAATCGACGCGACCGGCAAGTACATCACCGTCTCCGGCAAGGAACATATCGATCACGGCACCGCGACGATGAAGGACGGCAAGGCCTGCTTCACCAGCGCGATGACCAAGGAAGGCGAGGTCTGCTGGACCGATCCGATGGTGGCCGAGGGCGGCTCAGGCGAAACCACCAGCGACAAGGGCGAAAAGCTCACCGTCAAGCGCACCGCGTACGTTCCGCTGACGATGTAATGGCTTCGATCAGGCGGGTGCGGGAATCCGCACCGCCTGATCAGTCGACCGTTTCGCCGTCGCTGACGCCCCAGATGTCGCTGGTGCGAATGTAACCCTGCCGCTTGCCGACGGCGATTCGGCACCAGCCGGCGCGGCACTTGTCGATGCGGCCG